>Ga0187808_10000758_pt1 | contig 10610 bp, 12 predicted proteins | sample NC_wetland_sal_i_5_FD_132427 | JGI IMG/M metagenome (GOLD analysis project Ga0187808, IMG submission 132427) | Wetland sediment microbial communities from Neuse River Estuary, North Carolina, USA - ASW_3 | ecosystem: Environmental > Aquatic > Freshwater > Wetlands > Sediment | place: USA: North...
AGCCTCTCAGCATCCTGAGGCTATGCTACCCCATCCGGCGGCACTACACGGTTTGCTTTGCGCCTGAAAGCCCGGCTACCCCAAAATCTGCACCACCACCCCAGCGCCTCCGGTGACCGACGATACCTTCGCGCGCACGAAATTCGCGCGTACATTCGTCACCGTGCGCGATTCGCCTGCTGTCGACGTCGACGTGTCGATCGTCGCGTATTGCGCATCGACGTCGTTCATCGCCGACTGCAGCACGACGCTGATTGCCGATGGCGCCGTGCCGTAAATCGTCTGCCACACAATCGTGCGCCCGTTGTTGGGCATCCCCGCGTAGCTCGGCAGCGCGAACTGCTGGCTCGCCTGCCCCGCGGCGGGCGCCTCGCTGTTGAACGCGAGCGCCACGTCGCCCGGAAAAATTGAATACGGCGGTACCTGTGCGTTGTAGTTCGGCATGAATGTCTCCAGAGAATTTTGAGAATTCGTCTTGTGCGAGGGGGTTTTTCGTTTGCGATTGTAGCGGCGGGCCGCCTAAAGACCTGGCAGCTCTTGGCTCGTGCTCGCGCGTGGCGCCGCCGATTGCCCAAGCGTCGCCTCATTCTTCGTAGGGGCGGGCCTAGCCCGCCCCTACCCGCGGACGCAAGGCTGTTGCGCCAGGCGGAAGCTCATGCGGCGGCGATCGCCTCGCCGAACTGCGCCGAGACACACGAATGCCCTAAGTGGATTGCTTTGTTTTACTACCGGAAAGTTTGGATCGGGGTCGCTACTGCTCTACTGCTTGTTTGCGCACTCTTCGAGGATAATGAAAATATTTATACGCGCATTCTCTAAATCTGTCAAGTGCTTTTTTGTGTATATGAATTTCGTCCAAGGTAACTTCGCGTTTTCCCCAGCCCACCGCCCCATTTTCGCAGCAATCGACTGCCTCGGATCCGGCGACGGGCTGGCTGCGGGCGTTGTCGCGGGGCTGTGGAGTTACCTCTGCGCCGAACCCGGTGCGGGCCTCAGCGTGAAATTCACGCCTCGCGCCGCGTTTTCATCGACGGTGCGCTGCACGTCGATCTGGTCGAGATCGATCACATTCTCGCGTGCGCCGTCGGTTACGTAGTGCAGCTTGTAGTCGGCCACCCAGTAGTCGGTGACCGCAAAGCTCGTGCCGTCGTTCAGATACAACACCGTCGTGCCCTTTGCGCCGGCGTCGGATGAATTATCCGCCGCCGTCCCCTGATCCGAATACACGCCATAATCCTGCGAGGTGTCCGGCGCAGCCGCTATATCATCGCCCGAGTAAGAGTTGAGGTAGAACCCCGGCGCGTACGGCCCGTAGTAACCGTATCCCGGATAGCCATAGGCGTCGCAGCCGAAGTTCCACAGCGGATCGCAGCCTGGACCAAACCCCAATCCAAGCCCGAATCCCCAGGGGTAGAATCCCCCGAATCCGTAACCATACCCATATCCCGGCCCAAAGAATCCCCCGTGAAACCGCCGCGGCGGAAACGGACCTACCCGCTGCGATTCCATCGGCCTCGATTCAAGGAAAGAGCTTGAGCCGCTCTGGTGCACACTCCCGCCGTCCGGCCTGTTTTGCCAGATTTCGTGGCCTTGCCCCGAAAAGCTCAACACGCCGCCGTTCCCGCCATGAATCGGCCCAACCGGCGCAACAAATCCTTCCGCGCCGCCCGCCGGCGGAAAGCCGATTGTCACGTGCTGCGAAACCGGGGCTGGTTCGCCGATTCTCGCGGAAAATCCCGCAGCTGGCCCACCGGGATGCTCGAAACTCGAAGGCGATGCGCCGCGCGAAGTGATGGTCGGATTGCCATGCTCGAAATTGATCGCCGGCGTGCCAGGACGCACCGGAGCGCCCGATGGTGAACCACCCGAATGCGTCCCTGATCTCGGCGCAGACTCGTGCGAACCGCCATGGCTTCCGCCACCGAAGTGCCCGCCACCTCCACCCCCGAAATGTCCGCCGCCGCCCCCGCCGTGCCCGCCGCCACCGTGTTGCGCGAGCGCAGCTTGCGGCACACACACCAGTGCCGCCGCAGCGACAGTTCCAAGAAAGAATTGAATCAGGCAAGACGGGCGTGAAGTCGACCGCATCATGTTCGCACCCTCCGCTCCCAGTTAGCAGGGCGGCCGGGACGAGGGCCACTGTCTAACTCCGCCTATACGATGCGCCCTACTCCTCCCCGGTTTCAAGAGCAACTTTCCGCTCCGTCGATCGCGCCGTTTGTTGCCCGGCCCTAAACTCATCGGCCAAACTTCATGTCCTCAGCGAAATTCTGCGGCGCGGGTACATCCTCGCCCGACCAGTCGCCTGGTTGTGGCGACGGCGATCTCAAGCCACTAGTTTCATAACACAACGCGATTGACAGTTCGCTGCCGAACGGTGAGAGTTAAAGATTCGATCTCGTGTATCCCTTCATTCATATCGGGCCGGTTGCGATTCCCACGTTCGGGCTGATGGTCGCTGCAGCCATGGTGGCCGCGTACTACGTCCTGCGCGCGGATATGGCCCGCCGTGGCCTCGCGCCGAAAGACTCGCCGCTGGCGGAAATGTTCATCGCAGTTCCCTGCCTCGTGGGAATTGTGGGAGCGAAGCTCTATCACGTCCTCGAATCTCCGCGTCAGCTCTTCGCCGATCCGGTCGGAGAGCTTCTGAGCCGCTACGGTTTGGCATGGTTCGGAGGATTGATCGCGGGATTTGCAGCGTTCGTCTGGCTTGCCCGAGCGAAAAAGATTCCGCTGCTCGAGATGCTCGACGCAGGCTCTCCCGCCGCCGCGCTCGGCTACGGCGTCGGCCGCATCGGCTGCCTGCTATCCGGCGATGGCGACTACGGCAAGCCCACTTCTCTGCCCTGGGGCATGAGCTTCCCGAATGGACTCGTCCCGACCACCCAGCGCGTCCACCCCACACCGATCTATGAGCTCATCGTCGCGTGCTTGATCGCATGGATTCTCTGGCGTCTCGGTGCGCGCCTCTTGGGAGCGCGCCCCAAGAGTCGCGGCTCGGTTTTCGCCGCCTATCTTGTGCTTACCGGCGTCGCGCGCTTCCTCGTCGAGTTCATTCGCATCAACCCCCGCTCGTTCTTTGGCCTCACCAACGCCCAAGCCGCAAGCCTTCTCTCCATCGTCGCCGGCATTGTCCTTTGGCTCGCAATTTGCCGCCGCTCCCCCGCGGCCTAGCCCCCTCATGCCTTTGCGAAAAGCTTCTTCATCCGAATCGCAAGCATCCCATCCGTCAAAATCGCGACGGATCTCTCGGGATCGATCTGCGCCGGCAATTCCAGCACGCAAAACGACTGCGTGGCCGAGTGCACGATCGCGTTCGAGCCGACCAGAATCACAAGCCAGTGCGATTCGACGCCGACGGCAATTTCGCTCACCGTCGCGCCCGGCACGCTCGCCAACGCGTAGACGAAGTCCCCGCTCTCTTTTACATTCGTTGGCAGAGACGGCAGGAGTTCCTTCTGCGCGGCCAGCCAGTCGTCCATTTCTTTTCCAGGACTGCCGCCCCGCTCGATGTATTTTTCGTGCGCGCGCCGCGTCACGCAATCATACGCTTCGAGAAGGCACGCGGTCAGGTCGTGCAGCGCGACGTACTCACGCAGCGGCCCCTGCTGCCTTTTCGGCGTGGAGTTCGCCGGAGGCAGCCGATCCTTCGCATCGCGCGCGCAGGCGCTCGGCTTGCCGATCTGAGGCCTTCCCCTCAGTACTTTCGTGGACCACCTCCGTGTGTGAGCGTCAGTCAAGCGCGTATTCGCTGCGGCGGTTGCGTGACCAGTTGTATCGTGCGGTCGGAATCGGGCCGCCCGTCGCTCAGCCGCGCCGCGACCTTGCGGGCACTTCTTTCCTCGAGTAGCCGGATGCCAAGCAGCCTGTCGAGTTCTGGCTCGAGCATCGCGTGACTGAGCGCGCGCTTTCCGAGAACCGTGACGCCGCGTTCGATCACCGGCAACCAGAGAGAGCTCTCCGAAAGCGCCACGCCCACGATCAGCGTGCCCGAATGCCGCCTCATCGCGTCGGCGAGTGCGTAGCCGCGCCCGTCGCTGAGTAATTCCGTCGCCAGCACGATGTCCAGCCGGAACGCCTCCAGCAAGTCGCGCGCCTCGCACAGTTTCTCAGCCCGGTAGGCCCCGAAACCGCGAGCGGCGAGCCGCGCCAGCACTTCAACCGTCGTCGGGACGGGCGTCCCGGCGTGGAGAATGCGCATTGTCGTTGCAGCCATGATCTGCTCCCACGCTCGTTTTCGTTTGAGCGGGAATTTACAATTTCGGACAGGCCGCGCGAGCAGCGGCGAATCGTTTGCGGAGAATGTGGCCGGGGACTTTCGAAAGCGTGTGTTCGCCAGGCCAGAGACGCAGCCAGTGCCTGCCGCGATTCCTTGGGGAAAATCATTCCAAGCTGCGGGCAGATCTGGCTGCGCGCGAGTCCAGCCCGGTGGGCGCGCCCTCCGCTTCCCGTCAAAAGTGCTTATCGGAAAACGGGACGCTGAACGTTAGTCCGAACACCCCTTCCAAAACGCTGCGCGAACGCTATGCTTCCCGCAGTCTGTTTCAACTCGATACAATACGCAGATTGACCCTGCGGCGATCGGAAGGCCGATGTACGTAGTAATTGTACTGTTTTGGCATGCGTAGAGCTTGACACGCAAATAACGTGAGAGTAAATTCCCCGCAACGCAGGTTTCGCCCTGCCAACTTTGGGCGGCGACTTGGGCGCTGCACGATACACCTGGGGTCAGTTACGGAGTCGGAGGCGCGTAGAAGTATGGCTTCACATCCAGCACGACCGGAGGAAGCAGACCCGCATTTGCCTCGCTCTCGTTCAGTGCACAATTTGAGCCACCCTCTCGATTCAACTTCCGATAGTCGCAGGCCCGCCAACGGAAACGGCTCCAATCACTCTTTCTCTTTCACGCATTGCAGGTTTGAAGACCTTGTCAAGATGCTCCACGAATTTGTGCTCGTCCTCGATCCGTGCGGAGAGATCGAAGTGGCGTGGAGTTCAAATAGCGGTCTGACGGATCAGGCAACAATCGGTCTGCTCGGCCGGCAAATCAAAGAGGTGCTTGCTGAGGAATCATATGCCCAGCTTGTCGAGTGGCTTGAGGGCGGCGGCATTACTCGCTTCGAAGACCAGGCAGAATATTCAGTGCGGCTCGCTGACGGATTGCACTGGTACGCGGTGCGCGTCTTGCCCGCCGCCCACGCTTCTTCCCGTCTGCCGATCTGCTGCGTGTATGCGCGTGACGTCACCGTGCGAAAGGCGCAGCACGAGATCCTGCGCAAGAGTGAGGCCCTTCTCCGCAAGGCAGAGGAGATCGGCAAAATGGGTTCCTGGCAGCTGAACCTCGAAACGGGCGAAGGAGTATGGTCGGAGCAACTGTACCACCTGCTCGGCCAGGATCCGAATGGCCCGCCCATCAATAAACCGCGTCTTCTCGAGTTGGTTCACCCGGACGATCGAGAAAAAGTGGAGAAGCTTCCCGGTCTGGTGTCCGGGGCCGACGAATATCAAGAGCACGAAGCTCGCTTCATGCTGTCGGACGGACGCATTCGCACGTTCTACACGCGCGCCGTTCCACTCACCAATGCCGAAGGTCGTTTGACCGGCTTCGTCGGATTGTCCCAAGACATTTCAGACGAGAAAGAAAACGAAAATCGCCTGCGCAAGAACGAGATGCTGCTCGCGCAGGCTGAGAGACTCGCCAATCTCGGCAGCTGGGAATACGACGTCTCCTCGCAAACATTGACTTGGTCGGCGCAGTTCTGTCGCATGCTCGGTCTTGATCCGATCAGCAAGCCGATTCCGTACGACGACTGTCACAAGGTGATTCATCCCGATGACGTCGAAGAAGCCGTGCACGACCTCGAGGCAATCGAATCAACCGGAAAGCCGCTCGAGAACGAACTACGCTTCGTGACCTCCAAGGGTGAGGTGCGCATCTTCCATTCGCGAGCCGTAGGCATCAAGGATCGAGCCGGGCGGGTGATTTGCATTCGGGGAATGTCGCAGGACATCACCGAGCGCCGGCGCGAAGAGGAACGCATTCGCCTGAGCGAAGCCCTCCTCGCGCAAGCGGAGCACATGGCAAACCTGGGAAGCTGGGAGCTCGATCTCAAAACGGAAAAAACGACACTTTCGAAATCGCTGCTACGGCTCTACGGACTCGATTGCTCGACCGAATTCACGCGCGAATGGTATTGGGAACAAGTGCACCCGAGCGACCGTCGCCGGGCACGCATCCTTGCCAACCGGGGCTGGCGCAATGGCAAGCCGTTCGTTTATATGGCGCGCTTCCGCCGGCCGAATGGTCGCACGCGAGTCCATTTCGTTCGCGGCGTTCCGATACTCGGCCCCAAGGGGCGGCCAATCGGATCGATCGGCGTCGTGCAGGACGTCACCGACCAGCGGCGTGTGGTGCAGGACTTGCGCCGGCTCTCGCAGGAGATGATGCGTACGCGCGATCAGGAGCGCCGCGAGGCCGCGCGGGCGCTGCACGAATCCGCGGGGCAGAGCTTGGCGGCGCTGAAGATGACGCTCGGTCGGCTAAGGCGCGCGATGACCGATGATGGAGACAAGGCGGAACAGCTTTGGAAGTCGGCCGTCGAACTCACGGAAGCCGCCGTCCGCGAAGTGCGGACGGTTTCGTATCTGATGCATCCGCCGCTGTTGGATGAAGCAGGGCTGGCTGCCGCGTTGCGCTGGTACGTAACCGGATTCACCGATCGCAGCGGGATCGACGTGAATCTGGAAGTGGACGATCACGTGGGCCGGCAGTCCGAGGAGATCGAGACAACGCTCTTCCGCATGGTGCAGGAAGCTCTGACAAACGTCCATCGCTATTCGGGGAGCCGCAAAGCGTGGATTCGCATCATGCGCTCGGGTGGAAGAATTCGAGCCGAGGTTCGCGATGAAGGCCGGGGACTCCAAGTCGACAGCAAGGCCTTGACGAAGGCCGCGCCCCTGGGAGTTGGTATCGCGGGTATGCGCGAGCGTGTCCAACAACTTGGAGGCACTTTCGAACTCGAGAGCGCTCCTGGGCGGGGCACCACGTTGCGCGCAACTCACCCGCTTGCCCCGCGCGCGAAGGAAGCAATTCTGGATTCCGACGAAAGCGAGAGCCAGGATGCAGAACAACAAGGACGAAAAGCGAAGCGTGCCGGGGCGTAATCCGTTCGATCCTCCGGAGACGGAGAGGACAGGTACCCGGCTCTATCGCGTCGTCATCGTGGACGATCACCCGGTCGTGCGACGCGGGCTACGGGCATTGTTCGACGAGCGATCCGGAATCGATGTCTGCGGCGAACTCACGACAGGCGTTCAGGCCGTCGAATTCGTCAAGAAGAACAAGCCGGACCTCGTGATCATGGATTTAACGCTGCCGGAGATGAACGGCCTCGACGCGGCGCGCGCCATAAGGCAGGACTCGCCTTCGACGCAGATCCTGATTCTCTCGATGCACTTTTCCGAGGAACTGGCGCGCGAGGTGTTGCGGGCGGGGGCGCTCGGCTACGTGCTGAAGTCGGATGCCGATACGGAGCTGCTGGCCGCCGTCGATCACGCGCGGCGGCACTTGCCGTTTTTCACGAGCACGCTTGCCCGGACGATGACACAGAATTTCGTTGAGGGCCCCACAGCCGCACCGGCCGAGGGAGGCCCGGTTCCAGGCGCACCGCTCACGGAGCGTGAAGTGCAGGTCGTTCAACTGCTGGCCGAAGGAAAGAGCAACAAAGAAGTGGCGGCGGCGCTGAGCGTCTCGACGCGGACCATCGAGAGCCATCGGAACCACATCATGCGCAAAATGAATTTCGGCAGTTTCAGCGAACTCGTTCGGTTCGCAATTCGCGCCAGTTTGGTGAATCCTTAGGCCGCGATCTTCTCGAAGGGTCGTGCGAAGCGAAGGGCCGGAATCTACAGGCGAAAATTGCAAAAAATGGAGAAAAACGAGGGCCGAAAAACCAAATCCCTTATCCGGTCGATTTTGGCCAGATAGGAGATGTTAAAATGGCTTATGCGGTCACTTTTTGGCGGTTTTGCGACGGCCCCGGCGGCGCGTGGGACGATCGGCGGGCGGTTCACCCACGAGTTCCGCCACCCAGATTGCAGTGACGAACTTCTTCAGACCGTGGTTATCGAAATCAATCGTGGTGCGTTCCGTGTTTGATTCCGTGACGGTGCCAATGCCGTATTGTTCGTGACGTATGGTCTGGCCCTCGGACAGTATCTGCACTCTTCGTCTCCTCCGTATAAGGACAAAAAGACATACAGCTTTCCATACTTACAACGTTGGACTGGGACGGACTAAGATTGCGAGGCAATGGCCGGACGCCTGAGGCGCCCGGCCCTGCCCCTTGATGCCTGTGCGAAACGAAGTTGCTCGGCGGAGTGCTACAGACCTACGACGTTTTCAGCCTGCAAGCCCTTCGGACCCTGCTTGACTTCGAATTCGACCGCCTGCCCTTCGTTAAGGCTCTTGTACCCATCGGCTTGGATAGCCGAGAAGTGCACGAAGACGTCCTCACCGGACTGGCGCTGAATGAACCCGTAGCCCTTTGCTGCGTTGAACCACTTGACAGTACCTTGCTCTTTGCTCACCGATGTTGCTCCTAGATTGTTGATGGGGCGACGATTAGCCGCCGGGATTGCTGTTCGTGCCCCCGGGTCCATCGCCGCACAAAAAAAAAGCTGTCGGGAATTCTCCCCGGCAGCGTTTATCGAGTGCGAGTCGAGAGGATCACAAGAGCAACAAAAGCACACTAACGATAGCACGAATGGGATGGAAACGCAATGGGTTCCATCTGGGGGTAGTGGTTCAGTTTGCAAGCTGGAGCACCGCCGCATACGGTAGCCCGCCAGCGGCTAGGGCAGGGGGGCCACACTGGAACGGGTCTCGCGGAGGCTTGGGAGCACCGACAGGATTGTTCGGGCCACTCCACCTGCTTGTTGCCACGTACGGGGGGCAAGGGAGTCTCGATGATGCGGCGAATGTGATGTATAGTTGCAGTAATGAGATTGCTTGGGACATGCAGGGACGCGGGGGATGTGTCGGTGTTGGATTTCTCTGGGGAGATTACGCTCGGAGATGGCAGCGCGATGCTGCGAAAAATGGTGCGCGAGCTGGTAGATGGCGGCAAGCGCAAGATACTGCTGAATCTGGCGGAGGTGCAATACATCGACAGCGCCGGCGTGGGCGAGTTGGTGAATACATATACGACGGTGCGCGGCGCGGGCGGCGAATTGAAAATCGCGAACCTGACGAAGCGAGTTCACGACGTGATTCAGCTGACGCGCCTTTACACGATTTTCGACGTGCAGCCGGACGAACGCGCTGCGTTGAACAAATTTCGCGGGGCCCAGTAGGCGGTAAAGGAGAGACGATGTTCCCTGACATTATGGTGCAAGGCATGCGAGATGAGTTGACGCGGGTGGGATTCCGCGAATTGCGGACGCCGGAGGAAGTGGATGCCGCGCTGAAGAACGAGAAGCGGACGGCGCTCGTGGTGGTGAATTCGGTGTGCGGATGTGCCGCGGGCCGGGCGCGTCCAGCGGTGGCGCGGGCGCTGGCGCCTGCGGCGCGACCAGAGATGCTGCTGACGGTGTTTGCCGGGCAGGATCGCGAGGCTACGGAGCGCGCGCGAAGCTATTTCACTGGGTATGCGCCGTCGTCGCCATCGATCGCCCTGCTGCGCGATGGGAAGGTGGCGTTCATGCTCGAGAGGCACGACATCGAGAGCCGCGACCCGTACGCGATCGCCCAGGATTTGACGCAGGCGTTTGATCGATTTTGCTCGCCGGCCACGGCGTAGAGCAGATTGATGCAAAGGCCCCACCCTCACAAACCGAGGATGGGGCACCCGGAAGTTCAAAGCCGAAGACCTCGGGCTGAAGCCCGTTTGTTTCCTGTTTTTTCGTGAGCCTACGTTTCGACCTAAGCACCGATGTGCCTTCTAGATTTTTCGGGCTCTTCCCATCCTGCGCTGATTCAAACCGAAGGGCTTCAGGTGCCGATGGATTGCCACGAGCCGCGCGGATCTTCGGATCCGCGGGGGAGCGAGAAGGCTTCGGCGAGGAGTTCGTAGGAGCGGCGGCGGTCGGTGTGTTCGTGGGCCATGGTGGTGATCATGATTTCGGAGACGCCAGCGCGGTCGGCGAGCGTGGTGATGTGTTTGCGGACACGCTCGGGCGAGCCGGCGAAGAAGCGCTCGCGGCTGAGGGCGATGACGTGGCGCTCGTCGGGCGTATAGGGATAGTCGGTGGCCTCGGCGACGCTTGGGAAACGCGTCATCCTTCCCTGCCGGAAACGCAGAAGCGTGAGTTCCATGGGACGCGCAAGCTCGGCGGCGCGCTCGTCGGTTTCGGCACAGAGCACGGACACGCAGAGCAGCGTTTCGGGTGCGGCGAGATGCGCCGATGGCTTGAAGTTTTCGCGGTAGATGCGCAGAGAGGTGAGCGCGTTTTCCGGGACGATGTGGTGGGCGTATGCGTAGCGCAGGCCGAGCATGGCGGCCAACTGCGCAGAAAAATCGCTGGTGCCGAGGAGCCAGACCTCGGGCATGGCAGCGACAACGGGCTGGGCGCGGATGTGCTGGAAGGGGTGAGTTTCGGGGAATTCGCCA
>Ga0187808_10000759_pt1 | contig 10597 bp, 13 predicted proteins | sample NC_wetland_sal_i_5_FD_132427 | JGI IMG/M metagenome (GOLD analysis project Ga0187808, IMG submission 132427) | Wetland sediment microbial communities from Neuse River Estuary, North Carolina, USA - ASW_3 | ecosystem: Environmental > Aquatic > Freshwater > Wetlands > Sediment | place: USA: North...
CTGGAGGCACTCGCCCTCACGCTCGCACCTCGCTTCCCCGACCGGAGTGTGAAGACGCTACGTGAGGACCTGGAAAAGGAGTCAGCATGCGGGAACGACCCTTGACAAATTAACTTGCCCATCAATATAATTAAGTGTGAAGTATCTAATATTGTTGGGTAAAAGTTTTGAGAATAATGAGGAAGAGGAATGCACATGGCAATGGATCACTTGGTCGATGATATCTTGGCACTTTATCATCTCATTCGCCGCACCTCGCACCCCGTTCACCGTGCGGAAATCACGCCAGAGCAGTACTGGTTACTGCGACTGCTGCGTCGCAAAGACGCGCTCAGTGTAGGCGAACTGGCCGAAGCCCTTGGCGTCACCGGCAGTTCCATTACTACTGCGTGCAAACGCCTGGAAAAGGCCGGGCTAGTGACACGCGAGCGCCAGAGCGACGATGAACGCATGGTACGCGTGATGCTTACCACTCAAGGCCACAAGCACGTGGAGGCATGGCACCAGCGACGCCGGGAGATCGTTGTCCAATGGCTTGCAGCTCTTGGGCGCGATGAGCAAGAGATGCTGCAACACTTGCTTGAGCGTCTCCTGGAGGGTGCCGGGGAGCCACTCCCCACTGTGATGAGGTAAGGAGAAGTGTAATGGAACCATCATCACCTATGATCGAGGTGGTTGACCTCGTGAAACGCTTTGGCGATCACACCGCCGTTGACCGGGTCAGCTTTTCTGTGAGCCACGGGGAAGTCTTCGGCTTGCTCGGCCCCAATGGAGCAGGCAAAAGCACGATCATTAAGATTCTGACCACACTGTTGCCGCCAACCGATGGCCGGGCATCCGTCGTCGGCTTTGATGTCACCAAGCAGGCCATGGCCGTGCGGCGGCGTATTGGCTACGTGCCGCAGGCTCTGTCGGCAGATGGCAGTCTTACCGGCTTCGAGAATTTGATGGTCTTTGCGCGCTTGTACGATTTGCCTCGTTCAACGCGTGACTCCAAAGTCCGTGAGGTGCTGGCATTGATGGGTCTGGAGGACGCGGCGGGCAAACTGGTCCGCACGTATTCCGGCGGGATGATCCGCCGCCTGGAAGTCGGCCAGGCCATGCTGCACCAGCCCCAGGTACTTTTCCTGGATGAACCGACCATTGGGCTTGACCCTGTCGCCCGCAAAGCGGTGTGGGATCACCTTGGCCAGTTACGCAAACAGACGGGCATGACCATCTGTTTGACCACCCATTATATGGAAGAGGCGGACAGCCTGTGCGACCGCATCGCTATCCTTCACCTGGGCCATATGATGGCGCTCGGCTCGCCCGCCGAACTTAAGGCAGCCACTGGCAATGCTGGTGCCTCCTTGGATGACGTGTTCACTTCTTTTACTGGCAATACCCTAGAAACAGGAGGAAGTTACCGTGACACAGCGCGCACCCGTCGCACCGCACGACGACTTAGTTAGTACCACTACTACCAGCCAGGAGCAACAGTTCCCAGAAGAGAGTTTTTTGGGAGCCATCAAAAGCTTTGTTGAGAAAACATTCACTATTGTGGGGCTGGAAGCGCGTAAAATATCGCACGACCCCACCGATGTGTTCACACGAGCCGTTCAGCCTGCCCTATGGTTGCTGATTTTCGGTGAGGTCTTTAGCCATGTGCGTGCCATTCCCACCGGCGGGAGACCCTACCTGGATTTTATGGCTCCTGGCATCCTGGCTCAGAGCGTTCTCTTTATCGCCATCTTTTCGGGCATCGCCATTATCTGGGAGCGTGACCTGGGAATTGTTCACAAGTTCTTGGCGAGTCCGACGCCACGTACCGCCCTTGTTCTGGGCAAGGCACTGGCGGCAGGGGTGCGCGCAATGACGCAGGCAGTGATTGTGTACCTGCTGGCGCTGCTCTTGGGCGTGCATATGAATTGGAACCCGCTGAACTTGTTGGGTGTGATCATTATGATCATTATGGGAGCCGCCTGTTTTTCCACGTTTTCGCTTATCATTGCCTGCCTGGTAAAGACACGCGAGCGTTTCATGGGCATAGGGCAGGTGCTCACGATGCCACTTTTCTTCGCCAGCAACGCCATCTACCCAGTCGCAATCATGCCCATCTGGTTGCAAGTCATCGCGCATAGCAACCCGCTGAGCTACGAAGTAGACGCGCTGCGTTCTCTGATGCTAGCCGGCGGAGCAAGTACAACCGGCCTTGGCTGGGATTATCTCATCTTGTTTGTGGTCACAACCGTGCTAGTCTTGATCGGCGCACAACTTTACCCACGAGTGGCATACTAAGATGGAGTGCAAAGGACTGAGTCCTTGCCGGGGACTCAGCCCACGCTTATCGACAGTCTTCTCAGCTTAAACTTTGATTGAAGCCAGCAACCCAGCGCAGGCGATCGCAGTATCCGAGACATCACCAAAATCCTCGACGCTCCACCACGCGGATAGCACCGCTTGCGCCAGTCCCCAACCTCGTATCCGAGCACGATCGAAGCCAAGCTCCTCGGCCAGTTGATCCACCCTGCGCGCAAGTACACGACCCGGCTGTGGAAGTTCGAGAAGCTGCGGCAGCGGATTGCGTAATATCGCCCCCGTTTCGTAGGCTGGCTCGCCGATCAAACCCTTTGGATCGATGGCCAGCCATGACTCGCCCTGAGCTGCAAGAATGTTGTCATGGTGAAGATCACCATGTAGCAGCATAGGTTCAGCCATCGAGGTGCTGAGCTCTGCATAGAGAGCTTCCGCCTCTTCAAGCAGAGCAGAAGGGAAAGGACCGCACCCGCCTTCGTAGTGTTGCCGCAACCGCACGAAACCTCGTCCCCAATCACTAACCGTGGGAAACGGATGCTCCTGTGGTGCCGGTCGCCAAAACTGCCGCATGACGGTGGCGGCGATAGAGGTTGCCTCTTCATCGTCCTCTACAGTCCTGAGCAGTGTACCTGGCGCCAGGTGTTCCAACAACATCACCTCGTCGCTTGTGTCATACTCCAGCAACCGCACCATACCACGACCATCAAAGAGTCGCAACGCCTCTGCTTCCTGCATGAACTCACCGGTCGGCGAGCATGCCTTCACGACCACAGCCGTACCCTCCCTTCGTACGGCAGGGGCAACATAATGGAATGACAGGTCAGCGTATGCGGGACCCAGAGTTATCCCCCATCGTCGCTCACAAGCAGCCAGAATGGCAGGCAACCGTCCAAGCCAGTCAACACCCTTCGCTCCATGCAACGCAGTCATTTCGCGTGCAAACTTATCAGGAATATCAAACATGCTAAAACCTCCTCCGTGAGAGTGTGAAAACAGAACGGACCGCCTGTAGGGGCCGATTTATGGTGCCCATCGCCGATTTATCGGCCTCGACAGCACCACGAATTCAAAGAAACTTATACTCCGGAGGAGAAGGTGGAGCACGAACGGAGGGAAGAACAAAGCCTAACCAGCAGAATATCCTTACCCGACTGGCAGCAGAAATCCAATAAGAAATGAACTCATCTGCGAGGCCACAAATGAGACCAAACCTGACCCATAGGTCATATGAAGCAGTTCAACGTCAATAATGAGTATACATAGGCGTCCTCCAAACACAAAAAATCAATCAGCCATCGTGCATAACAGTATACAATAAAGTCTTACCCCCTCTCGCACCAATCCCCATAAACACCCACAACCAAACCACCACATACTCACAACAATACCAACATCCAACAAAACAAGAGCCGTCAATGCCAGCATTGGGGGAAACATCCAGAGCAACAGCAACAGGATGTGTCAGAACTGAGAACACGGGAATCAACAAAACGTGTTAGGCACTTCTCGCCCGCCATCCTTCTGGATGTTAGGCCACCAGCACCATGGTCTTCAAAGCATCCAATCGGTGGCGGAACACCTCGCGTTGCTGGGTAAGGGAAACCTGTTGCTTCATCGTCGTACGGACCCGAAAGAACTGGCGCACTTCATCGAAGGCGCGGCAGAAGCGCGATGCCGCGGCCACGCTTCCGAACCCACGCATGGGGTAATAACGTTGTTTGATGCCACGGTGGTCTTGCTCCAGTCGATTATTGAGGTACCGGTTGGTCCGATGCGTGACCTCACTGCCCAGGGTCTCGCGTATGGCTCGTGGATAGGAATCATGGCCATCGGTCGTCACTCGCTCTGGGGCGTGATCGACGACGTCGACGGCTTGCTTGAAAAAAAGCGCTTGGCCGCCTCCATATCTCGCTTCTCACTCACCATCGAGTCAACCAAATTGCCATCACGATCAATGGCTCGATAGAGATAGCACTATTTTCCTTTGACGTTGAAGTAGGTTTCATCCACATACCAGGACCGCGCCTCTTTGCCCTCGTCGCTTAGCACGCAGTTGATTGTCATCTGTCTAATATCATGGCCGTTTTCTGCCAGATATCTAGATAACTTGCCAACGATTGCCTTGAGAAGGCCATCGGGGTGATTTTTGATGAACGTTTCTGCCGCATAATGTGCCCGAGGCACTGTAGCTCATCTTTTCCGTCCCTCGAGACTTTGGAGAGAGCTACCAAATCTGCCGCATAACATGGCACGTGTCTGGAGGACATCGCATCTGAAGCGGCGTCATTTTCTGCCAGATAAAATGGCCGCCTGGCGCAAAAGTTCAGCGAAAAGCTCGGCTGGAACCGCTCGTTGGGCGACATACCCTTGAAGAAACGGGATGCCGAAACGAACTAATGCCTCCTCATATCGAATGCATGCCCCGCGATGAGGCCTGTGCCGCCACGCGGACGATCGCGTGGTGGCACCGCCGGCCTGCCAGATGGCGGCGTTCGCCGAGCTTAGTTCGCCGCCATCTTTACTCCTTTTACGGCTTTTTCGATGAGCGCAGCCACCGCATTTGGCTGCGACACGTAGATCGCGTGACTGCCCGCTACCTCGACGACTGTCGAACCTGTGCGCTTGGACATGAAACGCTGGGCCGGCGGTGGGATCATCTTGTCGTCGGTGGCGACCAAGTACCAGCTTGGCTTGGTCTTCCACGCCGGCTCGCTGATCGTGCCGCTGAGCGCCTCCACGCCCCACGGAACCTGGGAATCGGCCATGAACGCGGCCTTTTCTTCGTCCACGTCAGCCGCAAATGAGGCATGGAACTTGGCCTTGTCGAGGTACAGATAGCCGTCCTGGGGCGGCAGTATCGGGGGCACGGGCGCGCCAGGCGGTGGATCCTTGATAAGCGTGGACACGGACTCGCCCTTGTCGGGGGCAAAGGCTGCGATATAAACAAGCCCCGCGACCTTTGGATCGTTGCCGGCTTCGGTGATCACCGCTCCTCCGTAGGAGTGGCCTACGAGAATCACCGGGCCGTTCTGCGCGTGAACAATGCGTTTGGTTGCGGCGACATCGTCGGCCAGCGATATCGTCGGATTCTGGACGATGGTGACACTGTAGCCGTCCTTCTTCAGTATCTTATAGATGCTCTCCCAACCGGAACCGTCCACGAAGCCACCGTGGACAAGAACGATAGTTATTTCCGCCGAACTAGATACTCCAGCCATGATGATTTCCTTTCTTTAATTAGGTAGTGTACGCCTTTGACCGTCTTCCCTCGAGTCGCGCAACAATCAGTGTCTCTTTCCCTGATCTGTAGCAAGTATACCTAGATCTGCCAGAAATGCGACCGCTTTGACGCCATACTTTGAGGGAATGGGGCTCGACGAAACCACTCCTTAGAACAATACAGGCGGGATACCTGAGGTAGTATCCCATCAAGGGGCTGCAACCTTACGATCAAGGTTAAAAAGAGCCTGATCGAGAGCATTGCTCAGAAAAGAAATGAATCCAGCAGGACTCAATACGAGGGCGACTTCCCCTGCGAGGCTGTAAGAAAGCCACATGGTGACCTCGGTCTGACCATCCCTGGGGCTTAGAAGAATGCCACCGTCCATGGTTTGACCCGTCTCTGGCTCCCTCAGCCGCCATGCATACTCGTTGCCAGAATTCCATTTCAGGATGTGGCTGGTTCCTTTGAACCTCTTGCCAACTGCCAATGCTTCACACTCTAGGTCTGAACCAGGTCCTAGAGCCCCCCGGGTCGGGGGAGTGACCCTTGTGAATATGGGTTGCCATTCGGGAGTTCGCGCAACGTCTTCAATCAATGAAGACACTTTCTTCGCATTGGCGTTGACCAACAGCGACCTTTGCACTGTTTGCACCGGCGGTTGTGTCACAGTCGACATTGTCCTTCCTCCTCTTAAAGACTAAAGCAGCACTTAGCGATTTTTCTTTACCTCATGCAAGCAACAAACATTTCCGCGGTTGAACAGACTGAGCCTGCATTCTAGCAGAAGGCTGATACCAACGAAGGATTGAGGGCATTTCGCAACTCAAAAAGCCCTCCCGTCGCTCCAACTAGTATAAAATGCGAAGTGTGGAAAGGCATCCCTAGAACACTCTATTTTCGCAGCTCGTAAAAAAGCGTGTTCTGCTTACGCCTCACAGATACTATAGTGCATTCGCATTAGTAACTAACCAGGAGTACTAGAGGCTTGCCAAAAAGAGAGCAGGCCAGTAGAGCACCCGCATGACCAAAGAAGAAGAACTGGAACAGCTGCGAGACGAGAATAGGACGCTGCGAGAACAAGTAGCCTTGTTGAGCAAACGGATCCAAGAGTTGCAAGCGCAGCAGTTCTTGCGCACCGTAGAGACGATAGCCAGCCTCTGTACGCTCAGGCTCCGCTAGCAGACCAACCTTCTGATAGTGACGGATCGCCTTTGGTGTTACACCCAGCAACTGTGCAATCTCTCCTATGTGTAGTTGTGTTCTCATGGCCTTCCTCCTCGTAGCTACTTAAACTATACAACCTTGCCCCAGGGACAAGGTCAAGAGATGGGTTCTGACTGAAAACCTTGACAGCATCATCACACCTGGATATAATTAGACTAGCAAGTCTAACCACGTGGTCTAATTATCACAACGGTGAGACACAACATACATAGAAGCAGGAGAGGGAAGAAACGATGCCATTTCCACGATTTGACAAGCTGGCACCTGAGAAACGTGAGCGGCTAATGGATGTGGCAGCGCAGGAATTCGCCCAGTACGGCTTCGAAGATGCCTCGGTGAATCGCATACTCGAAGCCGTACAGATGAGCAAAGGGGCTGCATATTACTACTTCGAGGATAAGGTCGATCTGTTCTTCACAGTTGTGCAACACTGCAACGAGCGTCTAAAGCTCATCGACCTGGAGCTAGACCTGGCAGCGCTCACCGCCGAGACTTTCTGGCCGACCTTTGCTGAACTGCATCGCCAACCGTTACTGCGGTCATTCGAGCAGCCATGGTTGTTTGCAACGGTCAGAGCGGCTGGCCGCCTATCACCTGCCACTTTGGAACGAGAGCCACTTGCTACTCTCGCCAAACAGATCGTGATGTGGGTAATGGCTATAGTGAATAGAGGGCAAGAACTCGCCGTTATTCGCACTGATATACCAGGTGAAATGATTTTCGCCTGGCTTCAGGCGCTCGATGACGCAAGCGATCACTGGTTAGTAGCCAATTGGGAACATTTAGACCGCGAGTCTATTCAAAGAGTTTCCGATCAAACCGTCGACGCGATGCGGCGCACACTCGCTCCAACAGGGTAATCCCTACAGCGTAGAAGAGAGGCACTTCCTTGAACAAAAACACCCGTCTGACACCAATAAACCGACTACGAGAGTACCTGCTTCGATTAGCGAATGATACAGAGTGGGGAGAGCATCTCGCCCGCTGGATTGGCAAGGCAGCCGGAAGGCTACAGTTTCGCCTGGTAATGAAATCTTCTACTGCGATTCCTTGGACACCATTGAAACGACCGCTCGCGGAGGCAACCGTCGCTCTCGTGACAACTGCTGGTGTCCATTGCTGTGCTGATGAACCCTTTGATCTCGGATCCGATGCATCATTTCGCGTTATTCCACGAACGGCAACAAGCGCTGACCTGTGTATTACCCATGAGCACTATGATCGACGGGATGCAGCACGTGATCTCAACCTGATCTTTCCACTCGAACGACTGCTTGAGCTGGAAGCGGAGGGAATCGTGGGTCGAGTAGCTGACGTCCACTATGGCTTCGGCTTTACCCGTAATCCTCAAGATCTCTTGTCCCCAGGTTACAAGATTGGTACCCTCTTCGCCAAGGCCCACGTCGATCTAGTTGTATTAGTGCCCGCCTGACCGATTTGCACGCGGTCCGTGGGGCTGCTCGCTAGAGAAATTGAGACAAGCGGGGTCACAACCGTCGCTCTTGCTAACGTTCGGGAACTGGCGGCCGTGGTGAAGGCACCACGTATGCTCTATCTCCATTGGCCTTTTGGGCATGCACTGGGCGAACCAGGCAACGTGAATCAGCAGCTCACAATCCTGCACGACCTGTTTTCGCTGGCACGTGTTGCCCCTCTCCCTGGATTGATCGTTGATCTTCCCTATCAGTGGAAGCGGCAGGAGTACGTTCCCATCTCCAATTGGAACATTGAGAGCGAAGCCTTCTCCAGGGCTCTTGAGCAAGCACTCCAGACTGAGAGTGCGCAATGCGAGCAGAAAATAGAGCTGCGATGACACGAAGCGCGCATAGTGCGCGGAGTGCTTTCGCCCGGCAGCCCGGGGGGCTGCCAGAAAGGAGCACATCATGACACTCGTCGACAGTCGACTGACACGCCTCGCGCAGGTCTTAGTTCGTTACTCTTTAGACGTTCGGCCCGGCAACCTCGTAGCAATCCATGGTGGCATTGAAGCAACCCCCTTGCTGCTAGAAGTCTATCGCGAAACACTGCGCGCCGGTGGGCATCCCCAGTTCAATCTGGAGCTAGAAGAGGCACGCGAAATTTACCTCAAAGAAGCCAACAACGCACAACTCGACTTTGTCTCACCCGTCACACGCTTAATCAACGAACAATACGATCGCCTGCTTTACGTTGACGCCGAAACCAACACCCGCCGCCTGTCGCGAGTCGACCCAGTTCGTGCAGCCCGCCGCCGCAAGGCACATAATGAGGTAGATACCATCTGGTCACAGCGAGCAGCGCAAGGCTTGATGCGCTGGTGTTACACACAATACCCCACTCAGGCTTACGCACAGGATGCTCATATGTCCCTGGGCGACTACTGCGAGTTCGTCTTCAACGCTTGCATGCTCAACGATCCAGATCCCATTGCCCGCTGGCAAGAAATGGCCGCGCAGCAGAAGACGCTCATAGCCTGGCTACAGGGGCACAAGCAAGCGCACATTCTGGCAGAAGACACCGACCTGACCCTCTCGATCGAAGGCCGCCCCTTCCTTGGCTGTGATGGGCACGTCAACTTCCCCGACGGCGAAATCTACACCAGTCCAATCGAAGGCAGCGCACAGGGAACAATTCGCTTCACCTTACCTACCGGTTACGATGGCCGCGCCGTCGATGACATCCGATTACGTTTCGCAGATGGCCGCGTGATTGAAGCACACGCTGCCACAGGTGAGGATTACCTTCTGAGCATGCTCAACATCGACGATGGAGCACGACGTATCGGCGAGTTCGCCTTCGGCATGAATAACGGCATCCGCGAAGCCACGCGCAACATCCTCTATGACGAGAAAATCGGCGGCACCATCCATCTTGCCCTTGGTCGCAGTTACCCCGAGTCCGGTGGACTCAATGTCTCCGCGGTCCATTGGGACATGGTCTGCGACCTGCGTCAACAAGGTGAAGTCTGGATTGACGGAGAACTATTTTTGCAAAATGGAAGGTATGTGCAACTGAAATAGGGTTAGCGCTTTGACGCTCGCTGACCTTCTCCCCGGTTGCAAAACATTCAGTGCCTCATTATCAAATCTTCCACCAGTTTCTATGCCACTTCCTCGCCGCCGCCAGCGCACGTCTTGTCTCTTGCGTAAAGATCGTTTTGCAGCGTTCCAGCTCCGCCGAGGTCGCATACAGGTCAACCATGCCCACATCGACGCCGAGCAGTGGCTCGACGACTGCAACAGTGCAGTACGGCACGTACGCTACACTGTACCCGCCCGCCTGTAACATCACCAGCCGTCCATCACAGACCTCCTCCGCCAGACCAACCATCAGCTCAGATATCTGACGGAAACCTGCCATTGTCATCATCATCTGCGCCAACGGATCAAGCCAGTTGGCATCCTGCCCTGCTGTGATAATGATGAGCTGAGGCCGAAATTGCAGTCCAATAGGGACAACTAGTTGCTCGAATGCCGCCCGGTATCCTCTATCCCCTGTACCCGCCGGTAAAGGAATATTGACCGTGTAGCCCGCACCCATACCACTTCCTACTTGCTCCAATTCACCGGAGAGTTTTGGATACCAGTTATGCTGGTGCAACGAAACAAACAACACACCGGGGTCCTGGTAGAAGGCATCCTGGGTGCCATTGCCATGATGCACATCCCAATCAACAATCATAATGCGCTCAAGTCCGTACGTGTTGCGTGCGTAGTGAGCCGCAATGACGGTATTGTTAAATATGCAGAACCCCATCGCACGATTCCTCGTAGCATGATGACCAGGCGGGCGCAGCAGCGCATAATCATTCCGTACCTCACCCTTCATCACCGCATCAACCGCATTCATAGACCCACCCGCCGCATACAGTGC
>Ga0187808_10000761_pt1 | contig 10593 bp, 11 predicted proteins | sample NC_wetland_sal_i_5_FD_132427 | JGI IMG/M metagenome (GOLD analysis project Ga0187808, IMG submission 132427) | Wetland sediment microbial communities from Neuse River Estuary, North Carolina, USA - ASW_3 | ecosystem: Environmental > Aquatic > Freshwater > Wetlands > Sediment | place: USA: North...
CCGCGGGTGCGGCGGGCACGGGCGCGGGTTCGGCCGCGGCCGCGGCGGCGGCCCTGAGTTCCGCGAGCCGCTGCTTGGGTGGTAGCAGGGTGAACGCGAGGATGACACCGAGACCGAAGACTCCCGCGGATACCGCAAAGGCCAGGGTGTAACCGTGGGTCGCCGCGACCGCCGGTGCCAGCGGCCCTGTGTGGTGCGCGACAAGGTAGCTGGCCGTCGCCATCAGCGCGATCGTGCTCAGCGCGGACGTCCCGATCGATCCGCCGACCTGCTGCATGGTGTTGACCAGCGCGGAGGCTACGCCCGAGTCCTGGCGCTGGACGCCAGCCGTGGCCGTGTTGATGGCCGGGGCGAAGATCATGCCGAAGCCCAGGCCCATGATGAGCAGGGCGGGCAGGATCCCGCCGACGTAGCTGGAGGTCACGGTGAGCTGGGTCAGGTACGCCATCGCGGCGGCGCCCAGCAGCATGCCAGTGGTGATCAGGACTCGGGGCCCGAGCCGGGGCAAGGTCACGATGCTGGAGACGTTTGAGCTGATCAGGATGCAGCCGATCAGCGGCAGGAAGGACAGCCCGCTGGTCAGCGGGCTGTATCCCTTGACCGTTTGCAGGTAGTACGTGAGGAACAGGAAGACACCGAAGATCGCGATTCCGGACAGGCCAACCGCGACGTAGGAGCCGCCCCGGGTGCGGTCGAGTATCACCCGCAACGGAAGCAGGGGGTGACTGCTCCGCCGCTCGGCGACAACGAACCCGGTGAGCAGGACCAGGCCGAGGATCAGCGAGCCGAGCGTCAGCGCGGCCGTCCAGCCGGCGGTCTCGGCATGGGAGAAGCCGAAAACGATGAGGAAGAGCCCGGCGCAGGCCAGTGCGGCCCCTGGCCAGTCCATCCGCGGGGGGTTGGCCGGCCGGCTGGTGTGGATGTAGGTCAGGGCGCCGACGATGGCGATCACGGCGAACACGAGGTTGATGTAGAGGGTCCAGCGCCAGGACAGATACTGGGTAAGCAGCCCGCCGAGGATCAGGCCCACGCCGCCGCCGCCGGCGGCGACCGAGCCGAAGACCCCGAAGGCCCTGCCCCGCTCGCGGGGATCCTGGAACGTACTGACCAGGGTGCCGAGCGCGGACGGCGCGAGGATGGCACCGAACGCGCCCTGCAGCGCCCGGGCGACCACCAGCATCTCGAACGAGACGGCGGCGCCCCCGATGGCCGAGGAGACGGCGAATCCGGCCAGGCCCGTGATGAAAACCCGCTTGCGGCTGAACATGTCGCCGAGCCGGCCGCCCACTAGCAGCAGGCTGCCGAAGGCCAGGGCGTAGGCAGTTATCACCCACTGCCGGTCGCTGTTCGAGAACCCGAGCGAACGCTGGGCCGACGGCAGCGCGATGTTCACGACCGTGGAATCCAGGACCACCATCAGCTGGGCGATAGCGACCACGACCAGGACCAGCCAGCGCCGGTCGACGGGGGCCGCCGGAGGGCCCTGGGTGGGAGATGACATGAGATATATGTACCTCCAGCCACGATAGGCACACCGGAAACATTGGCGCGGGCTGGGACCTCCGGCCTTCGCGGGCCACACCGGATCGGGGGCGCCTAAGGCACGACCACGAGAGGCACCGGTGAGCGGCGAGCCAAGCCGACGGTGACCGAGCCGACCACGCGGTGCATGGCATGCGATGAGCTCCCGACCACGATCACCACAGTGTCGCCGGGGTGGGCGTCGCGGATGCCGGCCGCGGCGGCCAACAGCTCGTCCTGGATCAGGCCCTGCCGCTGCTCGAACTGCCAGCGCTCCTCGCGGCCGCGCAGCTCCTCGCTGGCCGCGGCGTGCAGCTCTCGCGCGATATCGTCGAAATTATCGTCCATTTCGGCTACGGCATCTGCCGACAGCATGTCGATGCTGGGCAGGTGGGCGACGTACACCACGTCGATGCTGCCGGTCCGGCCGTGCAGCAGCCTGGCCGCGGCGTCGAGCGCCCGGATGGCCGGAGGTGAGCCGTCGTACCCGACGACGAGGTACAGGTTCCCGGCGGGCGGCGAGATAGCGTTCATTGCGGCCAAGGCTATTCGGTTCCCTGGCGCGGCATCCGGGCGCCCTGGCGCGCGGCCACAGAAGTACGCGCTCCCGGGCCGGGACCAGGGCAAGGGCCAGGGTGTTCACGGGTGCGACCGGGCCGGCCCAACGCGACCGTGGCAGTGGACCATATGCGGACCGTAAGACCACTGTCCGTTCGGAAGATGAAAATTCTTTTCACCGAACGGATGGTGGTTTCACTTCCACCGACCAGGAGGAGCCGACCATGGAGTACCTCGTCACGATGACCACCCACGTCCCGGACGGGACGTCGGACCAGGCCGTCGACGACGTCTGGGCCCGCGAGGCCGCGCGCTCGCGCGAACTGGCAGCGGCGGGGCATCTGCTGCGCCTGTGGCGTCCGCCGCTGCGGCCGGGTGAATGGCGCTCGCTCGGGCTGTTCGCCGCCGCGGACGGCGGTCAGCTTGAGGAGGTCCTGGCCTCGATGCCGCAGCGGGTGCGGCGTACCGACGAGGTTCCGCTCGACCTGCCAGACGTGGTACCCGTGCTCATTCAGGACCGCACCCTTCGCGATCGCCGGGACGGGGGTGTACTCGGGAAGGTCTGGGGCGCCGGTAGCGCTCGTGGCTGGTGATGTTACTGTTTCTCCCTGGATTCTCGGGGCACGTCCCTCGGCCGTGCACGTCGCAAGCTCGTGACGACGCCAAGGATCGTCGCCGGGGGGAGGGAAGGTCATCACCGGATTACGGTGATTCGCCCTGCTGGCGTTGGCCATGCCCGGTACGCCCAGAACATGCCGTCTGCGCGGGGACAGCTGCGCGGCTCGCACAGTGACGAGGAGCGGTGTCGCTGGCCTTCATCAGGGTGAGCGCGTGTCCCCGGACTCCGGTGATTGTCCGTGCGGCTCCATCTGGCGGACCTCAAGCAGGACCAGGCCGAGGGCCTCCATCTCAGCGATCACGCCGTACAGTGCTGACTGGTCCAGCGAGCCGGTGAGCACCGTGTGCGTGCCCTTCAGCTGTGAGGTCATCCTCGGAAACGCGGACAGCGTCGTGGCGCCGAGATGCCCGTCGACCCGGATCATATACAGGTCGGGTTCCCAGTCCATTTCAACATGGTCGCGGGCGGCGAAGTGAAACCGCATCACGTGGATCCGGTGAGTGCGGCCCGCCCGTCAGGGCGCGACCACGAGTTTGCGTGCTGCTCCGGTCTTGAGGTGCTTCCAGGTCCCGCTGATGTCTTCCAGCCGGGTCCGCTCCAGGTCCATGGTGATCTTGCCGTCGATGGCGTGGCCTGCCAGTTGCGCGTAGGCCGAACGGCGCACCTCGGCGGGCGTGGCGAACAGGCTGTGACCCACGAGCGTCAGCAGCTTGTTGCGCAGGACAAGGCCGGTGATCGTGGACGCGGCCCCTGCGGAGTTTCCGACCTGGATGTACCGGGCACCGGGTTTGGCGTGGTTCATCGCATGAGGGGCGACCGCGCCCCACAGAAAGTCAACGGCCACGTCGTAGCCGTCGGGCACTGCGGCGGCTAGCCCGGCGTCGATGGCCTGTTCATCTGCGAGGTCGACAACCGCGTCGGCGCCGAGGTCAGCGGCTTGCGCAAGATCCTTTCCCCGGGCGGCCCCAACGACCAGGCTGGCGCCGAGGACACGAGCCGATTGCATTGCCAGCTGGCCCGCCGAGCCACCTGCCCCGAGCACCAGGACGGTCTCACCGGGCTGGAGGTGAGCACGGTAGTCAAGCGCCAGCCATCCGGCCACGCCGGCTACCCCGAGGGCGGCGGCCAAAGCGGGGTCAAGGCCGGCCGGCACAGGGAAGCCGTCAGAATCCGGGACGGGCACCAGCTCAGCCAGGGTGCCGTACGGAGACGGCGGGGCCGTCACGTACCAGCGGGTACCGTCGGCGAGCTGCACGACTCCCTCGTAGCCAGCGATGCAGGGGAGCTGCAGTCGCCGAAGCGGGAACTGGTCGTTCACGAATGCCACGTCCAGCGGATTCAGGGCCGCCGCCACCAGGGTGCCGACCGAGACGCCGGGGCCGGGCTGCGGATCGGTGAACTGTTCAAGGACTGGAGTGGCGCCGGGCTCGTGTACTACTGCCGCTCGCATGTGTTCCTCCGCTCGATGATCGGACACGTTTACTTACTCAAGTACGGGAATCGCCTGGCCCGGCGGGCCAGCACCGGCGCGACGTCGCGGGGACCATGCGGTCACGCGGGCTGCGCTGGCGAGGTGTGCTGTCAGGAGCTGTCCGGCCCTGTCCAGTGCATCGGCCGCTTCGTCGAGGATCGGATAGAAATTCTGGAAGACGTGCGGCACCTTGGGGGCCTTAACCAGGCTTGCCGTCGGTGAGGTGAGCCGGCATCACTGGATCACGGTGATTCGCGTGGCGAGAGCACCGCTGGGCGTTCAGGTGCGGCCGACTGAGAGCAGCCGCAGGTCGCGACCTCGCTGCACCGCCGAGGTCCGGTCGGCGGCGCCGAGCTTGGCATAAATGCGGCGGATGTGGCTGTCGACGGTGTGCACCGATACCGACAGCTCACCGGCGATCTCGCGGCGGGTGAGATTCGTCGGCAGGTAGCGCAGCACGCGCAGCTCACTTCTGCTTAGCTCCTCGATCGGCATCATGGCTGGCTGGTCCAGCCCGCTTCGGCCAGGACCGCGGATGGCGTCGAGGATGTCGGTGACCAGCGGCACTCGGCCGCGCCGGTCGTGGTCAACCTCAGCAGCGGCCTGTCCAGGACCGCCGACCTGGCCGACTCCGACGGGCCGGTGCACTTCTACCCCGGGGTCGCCTACCCGGCCTCCAAGACCGCGGTCAACACCGTCACGGTGCAGTACGCCAAGGCGTTCCCCGGGGTCAAGATCAACGCTGTCGACCCCGGCTACACCGCCACCGACCTGAACGGTGGCATGGGTACGCAGACCGTCCAGCATGGCGCCCAGGTCATCGTCCCCAGATCCGTCACGCTTCACGCGGCTGGTGGGACCAGATGGCGGACTGCTTCACCGCAGACTCGACCGTTGACATGAGCTGGTTCACCGGAAGCGGGCCCGAGTTCGTCCGCGAGTCCAAGCGCATGTCCGACGGCGGGTGGGGCGGGCACAGCGTGCACCGGCTGTCGCCGCCAGCCATCCGCGTCCGGGGGAACCGGGCGCTGGCCGAGCTTCCGCTGGCGATCGAGTTCCGGGTCTCCGTCGGCGGCATCGAAGCGGACCTGACCTCCTACGCCCGGTCCCAGTACCGGGCCCAGCTGCTCGGCGGGTCCTGGCGCATCGTCCGGATCACCTCGATCTACGAGCGAGATACCCTCGTCCCGTCAGTACCCGGTTCCCGCCTTTGACATCGACGGGCAGGAACTCACCGGCTACCGGCCCGCCTACCGGTGCCTGGCCTGGTTCCTGAGCCGTCGCGGCCCGACCCGCTGGGCGACGACCAACCCGAAGCCGTCGCCCGCCAGTACGAGGCCGAAGCCGCCTGGCTCGCCGGATCTCACCAGCCCGGCGGGTCGGCGAGGGAGTTGTCGTAGGACAAGGCTCTGAGCCGGCTGTCTACTGATCGAGGCCCAAGGTGAAGGTGGGTTTCGGCGAGGTCTCGGGGAGTCGGTGCTCATCGCCGAGGCGCCGGATGGCGGTTCCGGTGGCGAGGAACTCGGTAGCGTGCTCGCCCCAGACGTGATTGTTGACCGCGACGTTCACCCCGACGATGCCCGAGGCCCCCGCCTGTGCCGCCTCCGCCTGCATCCGGGCCAGGGCGAGCTCGCGGGCCTCGTAGATGCCCTGGGTGAAGACCACCATTTCCTGGTTCTGGCCTGCCTGGCGCAGTGACTGCATCACCGATTGATGGGCGATGTGGTACACGCAGGTTCCGAGCACGAACGCCGCCGGCACCGCGCCGGCAGCCAGCAGCCGGAAGAAGTCCTGAGCCGACAGGTCCGAGGTGAACGCCCGGCCGTCCGGGGCCCGGTGGGCTCCTTCCGTGCCGCGACCGGTGCTGCCCAGCGCCCGCACCGCAGTGCCGGTAGCGATGAACTCCAGGACGCCCTGGCCCCACACGTAGCTCTGCATGCGCAGCTGGACGCCGACGATACCGTCAGCGCCGAGATGGTCGGCCTCCGCCTGCATCCTGGTCATCGCCAGTTCCCTAGCGTTGTACATCGCCTGACTCAGGACCTGGAGCTCCTGGTTCTGCGACCATCTTCCGACCTGCAGGCCAATGTGATAGATGGACGATCCGACCACGAAGCCGAGCGGCTCGAACCCGGCCTCGCCCAGCAGCACGTACTCCGAGACCGACAGGTCGGAGGTGAAAACGCCCGACGGCGCGGCGCCCGCGGTCTGGGCCAGCCTGCCGGCCGCGGCCTGCGGCTCCCAGGTCGCCGCATCACCGGTGGGCTTGTTGCCGAAAAGTGGCATAAGACTCTCCTTCGGCCGGATTCCCTGAGTACCCGCGATAGCACGGGAAGCTTATCTCCGATTTTGCGTCCGAGGGTTTTCATCCTGGGTCGGCGACCGTGGCGACCGTGGCGACCGCGGCGGGCGGGCGAAACTTGTTCACGGCGACTGCCGCGATGGCACCGACGACGGCGTAGGTGCCGAGCGTGAGCAGTGCCCGAGTGGCGCCATAGCCCTCGAAGTAGACGACGTCGCGCATAGCGGTGGCCGCTGCGCCGGGGATGATCAGGCTGAGGGTGGCGGAGAAAGCGGTCGCACCGGTGGAGTCTGAGGGCGGCAGCGGGCCAGGTCAATGACAGTCAGCCGCTGGCCCTGGGCGTGTGCCGCGGCCTGGAAGGTCTGCTGTAGCAGCGCGGCGACGAAGCTGCTGGCGGCGTCGGCCAGGTTGCTGGAAGACAAGACACCTCTCCCGGGCGCGGGCTGCCTGGCGCCCTCACCCGCTCCCTTGCTTGCCGACCATCTGCTTGCCGACCATCTGCTTGCCGACCATCTGCTTGCCGACCATCTCAGACGGCACCACGACGCGGTCGAACTCCTCCGCGCTGACGTATCCGGAGGCAAGGGCGGCCTCGCGCAGCGTGGTGCCGTCGTCGTTGGCCTTGTGGGCGATGGCCGAGGCCTTGTCGTACCCGATCACCGGGGACAGCGCGGTGACAAGCATCAAAGACCGGTTGACGTAGGCGTCGATCTGGTCGCGGTGCAGTTCGGTTCCCTCGACGCAGAACTCGCGGAGCTTGCCGCACGCGTCGCCCAAGATGGTGGCCGAGTGCAGGAAGTTGGCGATGATGACCGGACGCATCGCGTTCAGTTCGAAGTTGCCCTGCGAGCCCGCGAATGCGATCGCGCTGTCCTCGGACAGGACCTGGATGCAGACCATGACCATGGCCTCGCATTGGGTCGGGTTGACCTTGCCTGGCATGATCGAGCTGCCGGGCTCGTTAGCCGGCAGGACCAGCTCCGACAAGCCGCAACGCGGCCCGGAGGCCAGCCACCGAATGTCGTTGGCTATCTTCATCAGCGGAACGGCCAGCGCGCGCAGCCCGGCGGACGCGCCGACCATGGCGTCCAGGCCGCCCTGGGCGGCGAATTTGTTCCGGGCGGTCCGGAACGGATATCCGGTCTCCTTGGCTATCTCGGCGGCGATCTGCTCCGCGAAGCCTGGCGGCGCGTTCAGGCCGGTGCCGACCGCCGTGCCACCCGCCGCCAGTTCGTGCAAGCCCTGAGCGTCGGCGGTCGTCCGCTCGATCGCCTGGGCGAGCTGGTGGGCGTATCCGGACCATTCCTGCCCCACGGCCAGCGGAACCGCGTCCTCCAGGTGGGTGCGGCCGATCTTTATCACGTCTTGCCAGGCGGTCGCCTTGGCGTCGATGGCCTGCCGCAGCGCCTGGACGCTCGGCAGCAGCCGTTCGTGGATGGCCTTGACCGCGGCGATGTGCATCGCAGTGGGAAACGTGTCGTTCGACGACTGTCCCATGTTCACGTCGTCGTTCGGATGGACCGGGGCCTTGCTGCCAAGCTGTCCGCCGGCGAGCTGGATGGCCCGGTTGCTGATCACCTCGTTGACGTTCATGTTGGACTGGGTGCCGGACCCGGTCTGCCAGACGTACAGCGGGAAGTTCTCGTCCAGCTTGCCGGCGATCACCTCATCGGCAACCCGCGCGATCAGGTCGGCCTTCCAGGCCGGCAGCCGCCCGTCCCGCCCGTTCACGATCGCGGCCGCCTTCTTCACGTACCCGTAGGCGTGGTACACCTCCTTGGGCATCCGGTCGTTCCCGATCGAGAAGTGGATCAGCGACCGCTGGGTCTGCGCGCCCCAGTACCGGTCGGCGGGCACGTCGACGCCGCCCATCGAGTCCGTTTCCCGGCGCGTCCCTGTCGCGATCAGCCCGATCGGAACGTCGATGATCTGCGGGGCACTCATCCTGACGTCCCGTCGTCGGCGTAGGCAGGCTGCCACATCGCGTCGTGCACGACCTGAACGATGTCATCGTGCTTCTTGGTGGCGACGCCGTCGGCGGCGGCGGCCCTGGCCACGGCGATCGCGGCGGTCGCCGAGGAGGCGCGCAGGTTCGGCACCTCCGGCAGCAGGGAGGCACCAGGAGCGGCGACGTCGGCTTGGCCGGCGACCGCTTCGGCCGCCGCGAGAATCATCCCGTCGGTCACGTGGGACGCGCCGGAGACGATCACGCCCAAGCCGAGTCCTGGGTATACCAGCGCGTTGTTGGCCTGCGCGAAGTGGTAAGTCACGCCGTTGTAGTCCATCGGCTCCCAGGGCAGCCCGGTGCTCACCAGGGCTTTGCCCTGGGTCCAGGCGATGATGTCGGCCGGGATGGCCTCGATCTTGGACGTGGGGTTGGAGATGGGGAAGATGACCGGTCGCTCGACGGCGGCGCTCATGGTCTCGATGACCTGCTGAGTGAAGGCCCCTTGTGTTGTCGAGGTGCCGATCAGGATAGTGGGCTTGACGTGCTCGACCACGGTCTGCAAGGTGATGATGCCCGCGGCGGCGCGCTGCTGCCGCAACGCGGCCATCTGCGGCCAGCGGGTGGCCGCTGACGGGTCCACAGGGACGGGCGTCTTGTCCCAGCCCGCGGATTCGGCGGCGCGGCGGGCATACGGGCGCTGGTAGTCAAGCATGCCTTGGCTCATGTCGTCGGTGAGCAGGCCCGGCAGGTCTACGATCCAGATCTGGCCGACGGCCTGGCGTTCGTTCAGCCCGTCGCTGACCATCTGGTCGCGGATCTGGTCGGCGATGCCGATCCCGGCGGTGCCCCCGCCGAAGATAACCACGCGCTGGTCCCGCCAGCGAGTGCCGGTGACGCGCAGCGCGTTGAACAGCCCGGCCTTCACGATGGCCCCGGTGCCCTGCATGTCGTCGTTGAAGATCCGGTACTTGTCCCGGTAGGCGAGCAGGATCCGGCGCGCGTTGTTCGCGCCGAAGTCCTCGAAGTGCAGCAGCGCGCGCGGGAACAGGGAGGAGGCGGTCTCCAGGTACTTCTGGATGAATGCGTCGTAGGCGGCGCCGCGGACCCGGGCGTGCTGGTTGCCCAGGTACAGCGGGTCGTTCAGCAGCCCCTCGTTGTCGGTTCCGACATCCAGCGACACCGCGATCACCCGGCGGGGGTCGATGCCCGCCGCCGCGGTGTAGACGGCCAGCTTGCCGACCGAGATCTGGATGCCGCCTACTCCCCAGTCGCCAATGCCCAGGATCTCCTCGGCGTCACTGCACACGATCAGGTCAACGTCGTCCGGCCCCAGCCCGAGCGTGCCGAACGCCTCATGCATGTCCTCGGGCCGGTCGATAGAAAGGTAAATGCCCCGCGGACTGCGGTACTCGTGGGAGTAGCGCTCAATCGCGTCCCCGACCACCGGGTCGTAGACGATCGGCAGCAGTTCCGTGAGGTGGTTCAGCAGCACCTTGAAGTAGAGGACCTCGTTACGGTCGTGCAATTGCTCCATGTAGACGTTCTTCGCCAGGTCGCTGTCCTGGACTTGGAGCTGCGCGTAAGCGCGCTGGGCCTGCTCGTCGAGGGACAGCACGCCGGACGGCAGCCGCCCGGTCAGGCCCAAGGCCTTCCGCTGGGCCGGGAGGAACGCGACGCCTTGGTTGCGGATCGGGTCGGAGAGGACATCAGGTATTACCGGCGTCCGTGTCACGTGCTCGTTCATCGAGTTCCCCTTCTATGGGAGGAGCACCTGGGGCGAGACGCTAGAGCAGCCGCCGCGGCGGCGGATCATTCGAACAGGGTGAATGGTGTCAAGGCGCCGGGCGTCGATGAAATCCGGCCTCGGCGCAGCCTGTTTCGAGGCTGGCGAGTCCGAATGCTTCCGCCGGGCCGAGCGCGCCGGCGGGCCGCACGCCTTGCGCGGCCGCCCTGCCCGCGGCCCAGGCGAGGACAGACGCGGTGAACGAGTACGGATCCCCGCCGGTCAGGTGTACCGTCGCCAGGCGACGGCCGCGGGCGTCGGCCGCCACGGCCACGACGTCGGAGCGGATGGTTTCCCCGGCGCCTGGCGTGGCCCGGCTGCGCTGAATCCGGTGGGCCCGCTGATCCAGCGCACCGCGGACGCCCGGCAGCCGCTCCAAAGGCGCGGCGAG
>Ga0187808_10000762_pt1 | contig 10591 bp, 6 predicted proteins | sample NC_wetland_sal_i_5_FD_132427 | JGI IMG/M metagenome (GOLD analysis project Ga0187808, IMG submission 132427) | Wetland sediment microbial communities from Neuse River Estuary, North Carolina, USA - ASW_3 | ecosystem: Environmental > Aquatic > Freshwater > Wetlands > Sediment | place: USA: North...
CCGCGTCCGCCCGCGTCCCACCCCGCCCGCGTCCGCCCGCGTCCCACCCCGCCCGCGTCCCACCCTGGCCGCGATAACAGCAAGACGCGCTGGCGTGCCGATTTGCGTGGAAGATGCTCCGTCCTCCCGCACGGACGATCTTCCGCGCTATCGGCCGAACGGTGATAACAGCAAGAGGCGGCGCGCCGCCGCGGTGTGTCAGGTGGGGATGGGGAGTTACTGGGGCGGGGGAGAGGGAGCGCGGTTCGTTCGGGAGAAAAATGGCTTTTCCTTGCTGTGGCGGGGGGATTACCCTCGGCCAGCATGGAGGCCAGCGAGTACGACCACCTGGCGGTGGAGGCGGCGGCCAGGGCGCTGTGGGAAGAGCGCGACGTGTACCGGTACGACCAGGGCGGCGAGGGGGCTGTGTTCAGCGTCGATACGCCGCCGCCCTACGTGAGCGCGGCGCACCTGCACGTCGGGCACGCGATGAGCTACTCGCAGCCTGACTTCATCGTGCGGTTCCGGCGGATGCGCGGCGAGCGGGTGTTCTACCCGATCGGGTTCGATGACAACGGGCTGCCGACCGAACGGTACGTCGAGCAGAAGTACGGCGTGCGGGCCGTGGACATGCCGCGGGCCGAGTTCGTGCGGCTGTGCCTGGAAGAGACTCGGCGCACGGCGCGGCAGTACGAGGACTTGTGGCGGCGGCTCGGGCTCTCGGTCGACTGGTCGCTGCGGTATTCGACGATCGACGAGCGCTGTCAGCGAACCGCGCAGACGAGCTTCCTGCGGCTGCACGAGGCCGGGCACCTGCGGCGGGCGAACGACCCGATCCTGTGGTGCCCCGAAGACAGGACCGCGCTGGCTCAGGCGGACGTGGAGGACCTGGAGCGGACGAGCAAGCTGTACTCGATCGAGTTTCTCTGGGTGGCGGGTGGTCAGCGGCTGAGCATAGCCACCACGAGGCCCGAGCTGCTGCCCGCCTGCGTGGCGCTGTACCGGCATCCCGCCGACCCCCGGTACGCGGTGCTTGACGGCGCGCTGGCGACGGTCCCGCTGTTCGGGTACGAGGTGCCGGTGCTGACGGACGAGTCCGTGGACCCGGAGTTCGGCACCGGGCTGATGATGGTGTGCACGTTCGGCGACGCCGAGGACGTGCTCAAGTGGCGGCGGGACGGGCTGCCGCTGCGGCTGGCCGTAACGGAAGACGGGCGCCTGTCTGAGCTTGCGGACCAGTGGGCGGGGCTGCGGCTGACCCAGGCGCGTGCGGCGATCGTCTCGGCGCTGGAGGCGGCCGGCGCCCTGGCTGGCGCCGCCGCGATACGGCAGGTGGTCGGGGTGCACGAGCGCTGCCAGACACCGGTGGAGTTCCAGATCAGGCCGCAGTGGTTCATCGCGGTGCGCTCGAACGCCGGGCGGTTCCGCGAGCGGGCCGCCGAGCTCGACTGGATTCCGGCGTTCATGCGGCGCCGTCTCGAGGACTGGATCGACGGGCTGAAGTGGGACTGGAACATCACCAGGCAGCGGCACTACGGGGTGCCGTTCCCCGTCTGGTTCTGCGCCGGCTGCCAGGCGCCGGTGCTGGCGCGCGAGCAGGACCTGCCGGTGGACCCGCTGGCCGACGCGCCGCCGGTTTCCGGCTGCCCGGGCTGCGGCTCGCAGGACCTGGCGGGCGACCCGGACGTGATGGACACGTGGCTGACGTCGTCGCTGACGCCGCAGATCAACGACGGCTGGGCGACCTCGGGCAGCGGTCCGGATCCGGCGCTGGCGCCGATGTCGCTGCGGGTCCAGGCGTTCGAGATCATCAGGACCTGGCTGTTTTATTCGGTGGTGCAGTCCGAGCTGCTCTTTGGCAGGCTGCCGTGGCGGACGGCGATGATCTCCGGCCACGGACTGAACGAGCAGGGCCGCAAGATCTCCAAGCGCGACCTGGAGCGGCACACCGGCGCGGACGGGTTCAACCGGTACGTGCCCGACGACGTGCTCGGCCGGTACGGCGCCGACGCGCTGCGGCTGTGGGCGACCAGGGGCCGCATCGGGTCGGACCTGCGGTACAACGAGAAGGACATCAGGGCCGGACGGAAGTTCGTCGTCAAGCTGTGGAACGTCGGCCGGTTCCTGTCGCTGAACCTCGAGGGATTCTCCCCGGAACAGACCCCGGTGCCGGTGGCAGAACGCGACGTCGTGGACCGCTGGCTGCTGTCACATCTGGCGGAGACTATCGATTTGTCGACAACGGCCTTCGCCGAGCACGACTATATGCAGGCGCACCTGGTGGCGTCGCGGATGTTCTGGTCGGTGTACTGCGACCGGTACCTGGAGATGATCAAGGACCGCCTAGCGGACGCGGGGGCGGACGCGGGGGCGGGGGCGGGCGCGGACGACGTCGGCCGGGCCAGTGCGCGGTGGACGCTGTGGGAGTCCTTCCGCGTGCTGCTCGGGCTGTTCGCGCCGTTCGCGCCGTTCGTCACCGAGCACCTGTACCAGCGGTTCTACGCCGCGCGTGAGGACGCCGGGTCGCTGCACGCGTCCCGCTGGCCGGCCGCCGACCCGGCCTGGCGGTCGGACCGGCAGGCCGTCGACCAGCTCGCGGTGATCCTCGACGCGACCCGCGCGCTGCGCGGCGACCTGCGGCTGGGGAACTCGGCCAGGCTCGCCTCGGTGACCGTGCAGGCGCACACGCCGCGGGCGGGGGCACTGCTCGACCTGATCGCGGAGCCGCTGCGGCTGGCGGCGCGCGCCGACGCGGTGCTGCGCGCCGACGCGGCTAACCCGAGCGGGGTGGACGACGTGACAGTCGCCATCCAGCGCTAGGCGGCGTTAGACGCCCTCGACCGCCTCGAGCTTGCCGTCCTTGATGGCGGCGACGAACTCTTCGTAGTCCCGCTCGTTCTGGTCCGCGTAGCGCTGCGAGAAATCGGCGATCGCGCGGTCGAACGAATCGCCCGAGCCGAGGTAGGCGGCGATCGCGACCGGGTCGCCCGACCTGGCGTGCGCCCGGGCCATCGTCCAGCCGCAGACGCGCGCGTACAGGGTGAGGCCGAGCGGGGTTGCCCCTTCAGGCTCTACCGAGCCTTTCATGTCCCGCAGCTGACGCCAGTAGAAGTGGCGGCTGACGTCCGCCCCCTTGGTCCAGCCGAGGAAGATGTCGCTGACCGCCTGCATCAGCCGCTGTCCCTGGACCACCCGCTGGCCGCTGTTGCGGTACCTGCTGCGCGGCAGATGCGCTTCGAGAACCGAGGCGGTGGCCTCCTTGGCCTGCATGAAAAGCGGGTCGCCCGCGTCGCGTCCCTGGAGCAGGGCGATGAAGCACCGGGTGCCGACACTACCCACGCCCACGACCTTGCGGGCGACGTCGACGATCTCGAACTGCTCGAGGAGATGGCGCCGGTCGGGCTGCAGGGTCGCCCGGTACTCGCGGAACTTATCGCGCAGCATCGCGTCGGTATCGGCGGGAACCAGCTCGGGCGGCATGTCGCGCAGCGGAATGAGGACAGGTGGCTGGCTGACGATCCGGTACCGGCCGTCGACCTGCTCGGCGAGCTTCGACAGCGCCTGCAGGCTGTCTTTGGTGTGCGCCTTGGCGCTTAGCTGCGCCACGGTCCTTTCCGCTTTCTTCGCCATCTTGACCTGGCTCTTCGCGCCTTGCGCGGCGGTAGTGTCAGCCAGCTGCGCGGCCTGCCCGGCCTTGCCCGCTTTCCCGCCCTTAGCGGCTTTCCCGCCCTTGGCGGCGGTCTTCTTCCCTGGCTTTCGGCTCTGGGCCACCACGTCGGCGACCGCGCGCTTGATCTCGTCCTCGTCGAGGCAGGCGTACCAGACGTCCATGGTCGTCTGCTGGGCGAACGACGCCATCGCCTCCCGGTAGGCGGCCACCGACGCGAGCGCGGCGTCGGAGGCTTGCGCCCGGGAGAACCCGGCGTCGCGGGCGGCGACCGCGAAGCTGGCCGCCATCCGCTTCACGTCGTACTCGAATGGCCCGGGCAGCGTCTCGTCGAAGTCGTTCAGGTCGAACACGAGCCTGCGCTCCGGAGAGCCGTACACTCCGAAGTTCAGCAGGTGAGCGTCACCACACAGCTGGGCGTTCAGGCCGGCGGTGGGGGTGTCCTTGAGGTCTTCCGCCATGACGATGGCCGCGCCACGGTAGAACGTGAACGGGGAGACCATCATCCGGCCGTGCCGCACGGGCACCAGGTCAGGCTCGCGGGTTTTCTCCTGCGAGACGAGCAGCGCGACCGGGCTGGGGCGGCCGGCGGCCGGCGTCCATCCGGCATGGGCGGCACGGGGTGCCTGCGTCCGGGCCTGCGTGCCGCTGGCCTCGCGCTCGTCGATTGTCATTGTCATGGGTGATCACCCGGTTCAAGAAGACGATGGCGGACGGTTCGCCTGGCCACGCTAGCGGGCGTACCGGGTCCGCGGCGCGAGCAGCGCCCACACGATGAAGATGTCCAGGGCGATCACGATCACCGACCAGACCGGCTGGTAGGGGATGTACAGGAAGTTGAACACCGCGCTTATGCAGGCGAGCGCCACACCGACGACGCGGGCCCACACCTTGTCCAAGAACAGGAAGGCGCCGGCCACGAATACCGCCGCGCCCACGATGAGGTGAATCCAGCCCCAGCCGGTGACGGAGACGTTGTAGACGTAGTTCGGCAGGACGACGAAGAACGACCCCCTGATGATGGCGGCCAGTCCCTCGAGGAAGTTCCAGAGACCGGAGACCATCATGAGCACCGACGCGGTGATCGTGAAGCCGAGAACCGCGCCCTCGGGCCGCGGCTCGGCCGCGCCGCTGTCGTCGAAGCTCCTCGGACGGGGCACGTACTGGCGGGTACCGGGATCCTGCTGCGTGTCGTCGGTCGGCTGCGTGCCCGCGGGCGTGCTCGCGGGCACGCCGGCGTCGCGAGCCGACTGACCTTGTGCGTGGCTCATCGAGCTGCCTCCCTTTCTAAGGTGGCGCCACGGCGAAGGCCGGCGCCACCTTGGCGAAGCTACCGATGGCGCGTCCGGCGATCATCACCCGATTGGGGTGATTCACTGGGCGTCGCTAAGTAGGAAGATAATCAGTATAAACAGAAATTATATTCGTATTATGAGATGCCGTGGCGCCGCGACAGGGGCGGGCGGTCGCGGCCGGCGATCAGTGGATTACCCCCAGTGAGGTGCGGGTAGAGTCCTGCGTCGGGGGAGAATTAAGTGACGCAACTTACACAAGTCGCTCCAATCTCGGACGCGGCGAAGCATGGTCATGAGTCGCTGCTGCTTGAGGACAAGATGCGGGTACCCCGGCTTGGTGCCGACGTCATCCCCCGCAGTCGCCTGACCGGCCTGATCGAACGGGCAGCGGTGCACCCGGTCACCGCGATCACCGCCCCGGCCGGGGCCGGCAAGTCCGTCGCCTGCGCCACCTGGGCGGCGGCCGTGGCACGGTCACGGCGCGTCACCTGGCTGAACCTGGACGAGGGTGACAGGGAGCCGGGCAGATTCTGGGCGTACATGAGCGCCGCCCTCGCGGTCGGGGGCGCCGACCTCACCTCCTCGCTGGTGCCGCGCAGCCGCGGCCCAGCCGACGACCTGCCGATCAACCTCATGGACACGATGCGCGGTCTCGCCGCGCCCGTCGCGCTCGTCCTCGACGATGTGCACGTCCTCGCGGACAGCGGCGTGCTGCCCGGCCTCGGCTACCTGATCCACCATGCTCCGCCCACGCTGCGCATCATCCTGTGCGGCCGCCGCGTCCCCGGGCTGCACCTGGCCAGGATGCGGGTGGCCGGCGATCTGGCCGAGGTGGACACCGCGGACCTGGCCTGCACGCCGGAAGAGGCGGATGCCTATTTCGCCAAGCTCGGCCTCGCCGCCGACCCGGCCGAACGCGACGACCTGCTGCGGCGAACGCAGGGCTGGATGGCCGGGCTGCGGCTGGCGGCGCTGCGGGCCAACCGCGACGGCACGGTGAACGTCGGCGGCATCAACGGCGACCCGCTGCTCGCCGACTACATGCGGGACGAGGTCCTGGACCGCCAGCCCGCGCAGGTCCAGCTGTTCCTGCGCCGGACAAGCGTCGCCGAGCGCCTGACCGGGGAGTACGCCGACTGGCTGACCCGCGAGCCCGGCGGCGCCCGGATCCTGGACCAGCTGGACAGGGAGAACAGCTTCGTCGCGCGGGACGAGTCCGGTCAGTACCGGTATCACCCGTGCCTGCGCGAGGTCCTGCTGGCCGAGCTGCGCAGGACACCTGAGGAGGTGCCCGTGCTGTTCGGCCGGGCGGCACGCTGGCACGCCGCCCGCGGCGACGTCGTGGAGGCGATGCGGTGTGCGGCCGAAGCGGGTGACTGGGACCAGGCGTCGATGGCGCTCGCCGAGGCGGGGATCGCGGGGGTCCTGCCCGGCCGGATGGCCGACCTCGAGAAGGCCCTGAGGCTGTTTCCCGCCGAGCGCCGTTCCGGCGATCCCGTGGTGGCCGCCGCGCTCGCCGCGGCCAGGCTGTGCGGCGGCGATCCTGATTCGGCGACCGCCTACCGCGGCTACGCGACCGAAGCGCTCGCCGACTGCGCCGAGCCCACCCGGCCGCTCGTGGAGCTGTGGCTCGCGGCGCTGCGCGTGATGCAGACGGCCGACACCGATCCTGGCGCGCTTGACGACGGCTGGGCGCTGGCCGAGAAGACGCAGTCGCGCGCGGGAACGCTGTCGGCGCACCGCGCGCTCGGGCTGCTGTGGCTCGCGCTCGGCACCGCGATGCTGTCACGCTGGCGGATAACGGACGCGCGCCGCGCCCTCGGCCACGCGAGTCACCAGCTGGCGGCCGCCGGGCTCGGGGTTCCGCTGGAGCGTGCCCTCGGCTGGCAGGCGCTCGCCGAAGTGCTCTACGGCGACCTTGGCGCGGCCCAGGCGATCATCGTGCGGCTACGCGGCCCCGAAATGCCCGATCCCGCTGGTCAGCACCTGGCGACGCTGGCCGCCGCCGCGCTCGCCGTCGAGCGAGACGAGCTGCGGTCGGCCTCGGAACTGCTCGACTCGCTCGACTCCGGCGCCCTCGGCTGGGTTCCTGGCGAGCCAGACACCGGCGTGCTGCGCATGCTGGTCCGTGCCCGTGTCGCGCTGGCCGGCGGAGACACCGCAGGCGCCCGGAGCATCGTCACGCTCGTTCGCGACAGGTACGGCCAGAGCCTGCTGCCGCTGGCCGCGTTCGATGCCGACATCGCGCTGCAGGCGGGCGATATCCCTGTCGCGGCCGGGACGCTCGGGCCGCCCGATGGCGTGGCCGAGCGGCCGCCACGGGACGCGGAGCAGGCCGTGGTGGTGGCGCGGCTGCTGCTCGCCCAGGGCGACCCCGGCGCCGCGCTTGAAATGGCCAGCCAGTGGATGGACGGTTCGACGGTACCGGGCGGCACGCTGCGCAACCGCATTACCGCGCTGCTCACGGCCACCATCGCCAACCGCCGTCTGTCCGCGCACGCCGACGCGGCCGCGCTGCTTGAGCAGGCGCTGATGATCGCGGAGCCGCACGACGCGTACCGGCCGTTCCTCGACCTGGGCGGGGCGATCCACTCGGCGATCGCCATCATGGTCCCCCCGGCCAGCCCCGCCGCGGCGTTCGCCGCCCGGGTGCAGGAACGTTTCGTGTGCCAGTTGCCGCCGAAGGCCGCCGGCAACGCCTCGGCGAGCGACGCGGCGCCCCCGCTGACCGCGAGCGAGATGGCGGTGCTGCGCCTGCTGCACTCCCATCTCACGAACCAGGAGATCGCCGACGCGCTGTACCTATCGGTCAACACGATCAAGACCCACCTGCGCTCGACGTACCACAAGCTCGGGGTGACCTCCAGGCGCGACGCGGTAGCCCGCGGCCGCCGACTCCAGCTCCTGTTAAAGCCGAGGTGCAAGAGGCCGGCGTCCTGGCCGGGCCGGACTCGCCGCAGGCTCTCGCATCGCCTCCCGCTCGGGCGGGTCCGCTGGCTGGGGGTCCGCCGACTCACGGGCCGCCCAGTAGGCTCCCGCGCCGACGGCCGCGGCACGCAGCAGCGATCGGCGCCGGATAATCGCACGGCGTATCGGGGACATCGTTGTCCGCTCCCTCCGGCGCTGGCTCCTGGCCAGGCCTGAACCCGTTCGCATGGGTACACGATGTTCGTGCCACCGACGGCCCGGCGCTAACCCACCCGCTACGGGTGATAGCCGACCCGGTGGCGACCCCGTCCGCCAGTGTTCACCTCCGGGGGGTGATCAAGATCCGGTGCGCGGCGGGGGACGATGTTGCTCCGATGGAAAGTGGCTGGTGATGGCGGCAGGAGCGAGCGTTGTCCCAGGACAGCGACGGACCCGGCGAAGTAGCCGGCTCCGGCGGTAACAGAACGGCAGGCCAGGGGAACCCGGCGAGCGCGCAATCCGCGACCCCGCCGGTCCCGGGACCCGCGCGCCCCTCAGACGCGGACGAGACCCCGGCGGCTCCCGAATCCCGCAGTGGTCGGGCCGGGGGTCCGGTCGCGGCGACCGAGGAAGACGAGCGCGCCGAGCTTGAGCGGCTGCGCGCCGAGCTCGCGGGTCTGCGCGACGAACGAGCCCAGGCGGGCGCGAAACGGCAAAAGCGCCCGGGCGGCTGGCGCGCGCCCGTATCCGCTGTCCTGATCGTGCTCGGCTGCATCCTCGCCCCCATCTCTGTGCTGGGCGTGTGGGGCGCCAACCAGGTGGGCAACACCGACCGGTTCGTGGCGAACATGTCTCCGTTGATCTCCGAGCCGCCGATCCAGCAGGCGCTGAGCGCCAAGATCACCACGCAGGTCACCAGCAGGCTGAACGTGCAAGCGATCGCCAACCAGGCGGCCGCCCAGGCCACGGCGGCCCACTTGCCGAGGATCGCGACCCTGCTGCACACCTTCTCCGGGCAGATAGCCAGCGGCGTGAACAGCGCGATCGCGACGGCCGTCTCCAGGGTGGTGGCGAGTCCCGCGATGGCGGCGGTGTGGACGCAGGCCCTCAGGGTCGCCCACTCAGGGATCGTGCGGGTGCTGTCCGGTCAGGGCGGCGGCGCGGTCGACGTTGTCAACAACCAGGTCGTGCTGAACCTCGGCCCGCTGATCACCCAGGCGAAAAAGCAGCTCAGCGCCCAAGGGCTGACGATCGTCAACAACATCCCGAATGTCAACGCGACCTTCCCGCTGTTTGAGGCGCCCAACCTGGCCAAGGCCCAGCAGGGGTACCGGCTGACCCAAACGCTTAAGTGGGTGCTGCCGTTCCTCGCGCTCGCGTTCCTGGCCCTGGGGGTCTACGTGGCCCGCGGCCATAGACGCGCGCTGATCGGCGCGGCCCTGGGCCTGGCCGCGTCGATGCTCGTCCTTGGCATCGCGCTCGACATCGCCCGCGTCATCTACCTCAACAGCGTCCCGAAGAACGTGCTCCCGTCCGACGCGGCCGCAGCCTTGTACGACACCCTGATCAGGTTCATCAGGGAAGGGCTGCGAGTGCTCCTGGTGATCGGCCTGGTCATCGCGATTGGCGCCTTCTTGACCGGCCCGTCGGTCACCGCCGTCCGTACCAGGAAGGCGGTAACTTCCGGTATCGACTGGCTGCGCGCGCGCGGCGAGCAAGCCGGGGTGCGCACCGGCCCGGTAGGCGAATGGACCGCCGCGCACAAGAACCTGCTCCGCATCGGGGCGATCGCGCTGATCGCCCTCATCTTCGTCCTGCTCGGCCCGCCCGATGTGGGCGAGGTCATCACTCTCGTCGTCGTGCTGCTCGTACTGCTCGGCCTGATCGAACTGATCGGCGGCCGGTCGGCCGCCGATCAGACGGCCCGCGCCCCCGAGGGCTGACGCCGATGATCGGCCAGGCGGCGGGCTTCGCCGTTCTCGCGTCCATCTCGCCCACGGCGCTGATCGTGATGGCCGTGTTCCTAGGTTCGGCCAATCCCAGGCTGACCGCGCTGGCCTACGTCACCGGCGCCTTCACCATGACCGTGATCATGGCGATCGTGGTGCTCTACGCGCTGCGTGCCACTGGCCTGAACCTGTCGCGCGAGCAGGATCCCCGGTACGGGTTCCGGCTTGGTCTTGGTATCCTCGCGCTCGCCGGAGCCATCTACCTCGGTCGGTTCAAGCGGCCGAAGCCCGAATCCGCGCAGCAGCGCCAGGGACTCATGGCCCGGCTCACCACCATGCCGAGCGCGCGCACGGCCTTCGCGGCCGGCGTGCTCATCTTCGCGCCCTCGGCGACGTTCATCGCCGCGGTCCAGGTCCCCGCCACCGCCCAGGCGGCAGTCCCGGTCACTGCGCTGACCCTCGTGATCATCATCCTGCTCACCTGCATGGTCGTCTGGCTACCGCTGATCGCCTATCTGGCCGCCCCTGATGCCACGACACGGTTGCTCAAGACCATCAACGACTGGATCCGGCTGCACGCCAAGCGGCTTGGCCTCTACGCGCTCGCCCTGTGCGGGGTCATCCTCGCCGTCAACGGCGCGCTCGGGGTGGCGGGCGTGATCTAACCAGCCTGGTCCGATACGACAAACCGGAAGGAAGGCAACCATGAGCGTAGGCGGCAGCGCCCTCCTGGTCATCGTCGGGGCGATCTTGCGGTTCGCCGTCAGCTGGTCCGGCGACTACGTCGACCTGAA
>Ga0187808_10000763_pt1 | contig 10580 bp, 8 predicted proteins | sample NC_wetland_sal_i_5_FD_132427 | JGI IMG/M metagenome (GOLD analysis project Ga0187808, IMG submission 132427) | Wetland sediment microbial communities from Neuse River Estuary, North Carolina, USA - ASW_3 | ecosystem: Environmental > Aquatic > Freshwater > Wetlands > Sediment | place: USA: North...
GCCGTCCCATTCGGACCGTTCCTCGCGCTCGGCGGCATCGTCGCGCTGCTCGCCGGGCCAGCGATCGTCCATTGGTACTTGCACTCGTTTGGGTAGGTCTCAAGCGGCCGGCGCATGCCTGCCGAAACGTAGGTAGCCCGCGGGGGCTCCCCTCATGTCCTACAGCTCCGTAGCGCTTTCTACCCCGGTCAGACCGAGCCTCGCAGTTCGCATGCGCAACGGTCTGCGGCTTCACACCGCGCTGGTGGTGGCATTGATGACGCTAGCCCTCGCCTGGGCGGGCCTGGTTGTCACCCACGGGCGCACACGGCTGGCTGTCCCAGAAGCGGTCGCGCTACGCCAAGCCTTCGCCGACTCCTCGACCGCTCGCATGCTCGCGTCGACCCATTGGCAGCGCATCGACGTAACGCCGATCGACGACCATCATGAGGTGGTCGCGTTCTATCGCGGACTTAGCATCGTGGCCACAGTCAGTGTGGGCGTCGAAGGTCACGTCCTGACGCTCGATTCCGTAAACCTGTCGAAGCAGAAGTACGAGTACGGGAGCAACGTCGCTAACGACTCGCGCGTGCTCGCGATGCTCTGTGGCGTGTTCTTGTTGATGACCGCCGTCTGGCCGCTGTGGCGGGTGCGTAACCTCGACGTGCTCGTATTGGCGGGCTTGACGCTATCGGCCGTCTTCTACAACCGCGGAATGCTGCTCAGGATGGCGCTGGTCAGCTACCCGGGCCTCACCTACATCGCGACCAGATGCGCTTGGTGGGTCTGGGAAGGGGCCGCCCGCCGCAACCATCGATTCCGCTCTTCGACCATCTCACCCGCCACTGGAGCAGCGCGCAGCAGGCCCGGATGCTTCGTCTCGTCGGGCTCGCGGCGGCGCTCACCCTGGCGGTGGTGGGACTGACCTCGAGCAACGTGATCGACGTCGGCTCCGCGGTGATGCAAGGCGCGACCAGGATCCTTCACGGTCTCCTGCCCCTACGGCCATCTCCCCGACGTCCTCCATGGTGATACATATCCGATCGGCTCGTACCTGCTGTACGTCCCGTTCGCATGGCTGTCGCCCGTGCGCAACATCTGGGATGACCCGAGCAGCACGCTTGCGGTTGCCGTGGCGGCGGCGCTGCTGGCCGCGGCAGTCATTCGGATCCGCCGCGACCGGGCGCTGTCCGAGGACCGCGGCCGCATTGCGGGAATCGCCGTGCGGCACTCCTGGGGCTCCAGATCTCAGGCAACTACTGGGACTACACGTACCTCGTGTGGGCGTTTCCGTTGATCGCCCTGTCGCTGCTCGCACAGAGGCCATGGGCGGCGAAGCGTGTGGACCCGAGCCGGTCTCCTGAACCCGCCGCTCGCTGACGCTGCGCTCATCGACGGTTCTCGTGCGCGGGTCGTGCCCGCCGGTGTCTACAACTCCGATGCGGCCTGCTGATGATCTTCTTCACCATGCAGTTCGCCACCTGGAATGTTGTCGGTTCACCCGCGCTCTGAGCTCCTAGAGCACGCCGGCGGACGCCGGGCGTCCAGCTTTGACGTCACCTCTTAACTCATCGCCTTCAATCGCCGATGTATGGCTGGAACTTCGATGGGTCCCGGTAACAAGACACTCGTAGGGCTTGACATCGAGCCTGGTTACGTGGCCGCCGTTCAGGCAGCGGCTGGACGCGTCGCAGTCGAGCGCGCTGCCTACGCACCGCTCGCACCGGGTGTCGTACGGGATGGCGAGGTAGTCGACATCGACACGCTCGCCGGCGTCCTACGGGATCTCTTCGCTGAGCACAAGCTCGCCAAGAGGGTCCGCGTGGGCGTCGCAAACCAGCGGATCGTGATGCGGACAATTGACCTGCCGCCGCTCACTGACACCAAGGACATTGCCTCGGTCGTGCAGTTTCAGGCGCAGGATCACATTCCGATGCCGCTCGATCAGGCCGTGCTCGAGCACCAGATGCTCGGCACCGTGGAGATCGCCGACGGGCCTCGGACCCGGGTGATGCTCGTGGCTGCGCGCCGCGACATGATCGAGCACCTGCTCGAGGCCACTACGCGCGCAGGGCTTCGTCCCCAGGGCGTCGATCTGTCCGCTTTCGCGATGATCCGCGCTCTTCACCGCCCGGACGCGACCGGCGCGACCGTATACGTGAACGTCGGTGGGATCACCAACCTCGCGATCGCCACCGGGACGACATGCGTGTTCACCCGGGTGATCCCATACGGGATCGAGTCGGTCGCCGGTGAACTCGCGGAGCGGCGCGGCCTCACGCTCGAGCACGCCCACGGGTGGCTCAAGCATGTCGGTGTGCTCGCTTCGGTCGACGAAATCGAGGGCGACAGCGAGATCATCGTCGAGGCGCGGGGCGTCCTCAGCGAGGGCGTTCGCCGCATCGGCGATGAAGTTCGTAACTCACTGGACTTCCATGCCATGCAAGACGGCGCGACGGCCGTCGAAAGCGTTGTCCTGACCGGACCGGCGGTGACGATCCCGGGCTTCTCGGACGAGATCGGTCAGCAGATCGGTCTACCGCTCCAGGTGGGGCTGGTATCCGAAGCGAGGGCCGGCGGGTTCGGCGGGGTCGACGCGGGGCGACTGGCGGTCGCTGCCGGACTCACAGTTGACGAGGTTACGGCATGAAGGCCGTAAACCTGATCCCGCGAGAGTCCCGCCGTGGGGGCGTGGGAACCCCGCTTGGACGCGTTGGGGCCTCACACGTAGTCCTCGGTCTGCTGGTGTTCGCGCTCGCGTTCGTGACTGTGTATGTCCTGACAAGCAACACGGTCTCACAGCGCCAGTCCCAGCTGGCAAGTCTCCACCAGCAGGTATCCCAGGTGCAGGCGGAGGTAACTCGTTTGAACAGCTACGCGCAGTTCGAGAAACTCGCGCAGCAGCGGGCCGAGACCGTCCGACAGATTGCCTCGACTCGATTCGATTGGCAGGGCGCGTTGTCTGACCTCTCCAAGGTCGTGCCGTCGAACACCTCGCTGCAGGCTTTGAGTGCAACTGTTTCACCATCCTCCACCACCGCCGGGAGCACTGGCAGTGGCGGTGCTGGGAACGTCCGGGGCGACATCGACGCGCCAGCCTTTGTACTGAAGGGTTGCACCGCCAGCCAGGACGATACCGCGCGCTTGATGTCGCGGCTGCGACTGATCAACGGGGTGACGCGTGTCACCCTCGAGGATTCGGTCAAGGGCTCAACCCAATCGGGCGCCCCGGTCAGCTCCGCGGGATCGAGCTCGGGAGGCTGCCCCGCGAACGGACCCGGATTTGACCTGGTCGTCTTCTTCCAGCCCCAGGCCGGTGCCACCGGCACCGGGACCAGCGGGCAGCCTGTCAGCACTACTACCGGGGCGACCAAATGAGTACCCGCGACCGCCTAGTGCTCGCCGTCATCTGCCTCGTTGCGGCGATCGTCGGGTCCTGGGTGCTGGTCATCCAGCCGAAGCGTGACCAGGCAGCCAAGCTGCAGAGCCAGATCAACGCCGAACAGTCCGAGCTCAGCTCTGCGCGCGCGCAGCTCGCCCAGGGCGCTGCCGCGCGGGCCGCGTTCGCGACCAGCTACGCCTCGCTCGTGCGCCTCGGCGAGGCCGTGCCGACCGACGACAACACTCCGTCGCTGATCTATCAGCTTCAGTCCGCGGCGAAGGGCGCCGGCGTCGACTTCCAGGGCCTGACCTTCAACGCGGGCACCGGCGGCAGTAGCACCAGCGCCGCGACTGCCAGCTCGTCATCCAAGAGCACCAGCACGCTTCCGCCGGGTGCGACGGTCGGACCCGCCGGCTTCCCGATCGAACCGTTCACCTTCACGTTCCAGGGCAACTTCTTCCATCTGGCGAATTTCCTTGGACGGCTGCAGCGATTTGTGGTCGCAAGCAACCAGCACCTGGCGGTCAGCGGGCGGCTGATGACGCTCGACTCGATCACGCTCGGTCCGGGGTCTGCCGGGTTCCCGCAGATCGCCGCGACGATGTCCGCGACGACCTACCTGCTGCCAGCCTCGCAGGGGCTGGTCAACGGCGCGACTCCGGCGGGACCGGCCCCCTCGACCACCCAGACCGTCTCGACGCGGAGCTCGGGTAGCTCTGCGGCACCGGCGGTCGTAACTGCTCCTTCGGTGAAATGAACCTCCAGTTCGATCCTTCGGCTGTGACCCGGTTCCTGCGCGGAATCGTCAGCGACCTGCGCGAGAAGCGGCTTTGGCCGGTGGCCGTCCTATTGCTCGTGGGGATCGTCGCCGTGCCCGTCCTGCTCACAAATTCGTCCAGCCCGACGCCGGTGGCGCAGGCGCCCGAGCCGACACCTCCGCCTTCACAAGCGACGACCATTCGGGCGCTCAACGTGCAGTCGACACCCGCGCAGTCGCGACTCACGGGCCGCGCGCGGAACCCGTTCACCCAACAGGCCGTGAGCGCGGCTACCAGCAAGACCTCGACCGCGACAGCGAACAGCGTCACTTCCACCGCAACGTCGGCGACTGCGTCCGCAAACTCCGCGATGACGGGTACATCGAGCGGGGGAACTGGTGCGACCTCGCCGACATCGGGACCCACGGCTTCCACATCACCGACGTCGACGCCACCGTCCATCACCCCCAACGCGAAGCCCAAGCCTGCTCCGACCGGTCTGAGCTCCACCCAGTCTTACGTCGTCGCGCTGGCGATCACCAACTCATCCGGCGGTTTGAACACGATTGACCCGCTCGAGCGACTGAGCGTCCTCCCAAGCGATCAGCAGCCGCTGCTGGTTGAGCTGGGGGTCCTGCAAGGCGGCAACCGTGTGCTGTTCGCCGTCCAGCCGGGAACGGTCGTGGGTGGCCCCGGGACGTGCACGCCCGGACCGATCGACTGCGAGATCCTGTCGCTGGGCCAGGACCAGACGGAGTCGCTGTCGACGCATTCTGCAAACGGCGTCTCGCAGGTTGCGCTGTTCGCCGTCACCGGGATCACGGCTGACAACCACGGATCCTCGGCGGCAGCTGACCAGGCCCGTCGGACGTCGTCGGCAGCCGGTCGCAATCTGCTCCGCAAGTCGACGCTCGACGCGCTTTCACTCTTCCAGTACGAGCCGAGCATCGGCGCCGTCGTTGACCTACGGAATCTGACAGTCGGGGGTAGCTGATGCGCCGTTATTCGCTCACCGATCGGAGCAGTCGCGGAGCCGTCCCGCGTGGCGTGTTGCGCGCTCGCATGCGCTGGACCCCCCTTGCGATCGCGCTGACGTGCGTCGTCTCGCTGGTCCTCGCGAGCGGCGCCCGGGCGGTCGTCGTCAACGATCAGGGCACCTCTGCAGGTGTCGCGCTGGTGCCGGGCACGAGCCTGCCCGGCGCGGTCACGGCCGACACGTCGACCGCGCAGTGCATCGACCCCGCGCTACCGCCGGACCTGATCCTCCCCAACACGGGGCTCTGCTCGCACGGCGGAAATGTGATGCACCAGAATGAGACGTTCGCGCTCACCTGGGATCCGGACCGCCGGTACTGGGCGAGCACGAGGGGTTACGTCGAGCAGTTCCTCAGCGACGTCGCCTCCGGCAGCGGAACCTTCAGCTCGCCGTACGCGGTGACGGGCCAGTACACCGACGGGTCCGGGCGCGCCGCAAACTCCTCGCTGTATGGCGGCGGGTGCGTCGACTTCGGGAACCCGGGCGGTTTCAGCTGCCAGTTCGCCAACGCCAACGGGAGCGGCAGCGGCAATAACTATCCCGGCGCGAGCCAGACCGGTAGCTGCGTCAGCGCGGTGTCGGGGGTAAACCAATTCCACGAGGACTCCAGTGGCGGCTTCGGCGACGCCTCGAACGACATCTGCTTGACCGACTCCGACATCCAGAGCGAGCTTTCGACGATCATCTCGCAGGCCGGGTTGCTCGGCCGCACGAAGCCGGGCTATACGCCCCTGGTCGTCCTGATGACGCCCCCCGGCCTCGAGGTCTGCCTCGACTCGAGCGGCACCCTGTGCTCGGCCAACAGCGGGTCGGCCAGCAGCACGGCCGGGAAGTTCTGCTCCTATCACTCGCAGGTCGATGTCGGCGGCACCGAGGTGGCGTACGTCGTCCAGCCGTGGACCGTGTCCTGGACGGCCGCGACGGGTTGCGATGACCCTGGCGTGGCACCGTGGCAGGCGGACCCGACCCCCCAGCAGCTCGCCACCGGAGCCGGCGCCCGGCTCGTGAGCCCGCTCAGCCAGGGCCAGCTCGCGGCGATCGTCAATCCCGGCTTGAACGGCTGGTTCAACAACGCCTCCGGCTCCGAGATCAACGACAACGGTTGCGTGCCGCTTCCGAATGGCCTCGACAGCGCCACGGTCGGCAGCAGTGCCCAGAACCCGTACTACCTGCAGCGCGAGTTCAACAACGCCGGCGTGATCGAGAGCGACCCGAATGCGCTCGCGTGCGAGGGGCAGGTCCTGCTATCTCCGACCTTCGTGGTCCCGAGCGCCGTGAACCAGGGCGACACGGTCGAGTTCGACGGTTCGACGACGGCCTCGTCTCTGATTGTTCCGGCCTCCGGCTATGCCTGGGACTTCGGCGACGGCACGACCGCCGTCGGGCCGAGCGTGGTGCACAGCTACGCCAACGGCGGCACCTACACCGTGAAGCTGACCGTGACCGATCGCGGCGGCAACGTGGCCAGCCTCAGCCAGACGATTGCCGTCCTGGGCTCGAACGGTCAGTCGGTGCCGGCGGGGACAACACAGCCCACCGGATCCGGAGGAGCAGGCGGCAGCGGTGGTGGCACGACCTCAGCGCCGGCGCTGCGTGTACGCATCCTGCTGATGCCGCAGGCCCTCCGCGCGGTGCTTCGCTCCGGCATCGCGGTCAGGGTGAGCTCAAACGAGGCGGCCAACGGGTTTGCGACGGTCTCGATCACACGCAGCACCGCGAAGAGGGTGCACATCAAGGGTGGGCACGGTCCCTCCGTGGTGATTGGCCGGGGTACCGTCTCCGGCGTCACGGCCGGCACCGTCACTCTGCGCCTGCACCTGTCGCGCGGCGTGTCCTCGAAGCTCAAGAGTCTGAGGCACGTCACGCTGACGGTCCGCCTGGCGCTGGTCGCCGCCGCGGGCGATCACTTCGCGATCGACGCCGCCGGGCGCTACTGATCCGTACCCGCCGCTGCGGGCTGTCGGCCAGCGGCGGGACACGGCGCGCGCGAAATCGTGCCCGTAAGCTTGCGCCCGATGGCGGCGCTGCGAATGATCACTGCCGGCGAGTCGCACGGGCCGGGGCTGACCTGCATCATCGAGGGGCTGCCCGCCGATCTCGTGCTGGACAGAGATACGCTGAACCGCGATCTCGTCCGCCGGCAGCTCGGGCATGGCCGCGGCGGGCGGATGAAGATCGAACGCGATCAGGTCGAGGTCACCGGGGGCCTGCGGCACGGGCGCACGCTGGGCGGCCCTGTGGCCCTCCAGGTTGCCAACCGCGACTACGCCAACTGGGAGGAGCGGATGAATCCGTGGCCGGTCCCGGACGAGGTTCCGGAGGTGCACCTCCCGCGCCCCGGCCACGCCGACCTGGTCGGCACCCAGAAGTACGGGCTGAGCGACGTCCGCGACGTCCTCGAGCGGGCCAGCGCTCGCGAGACCGCCGCACGCGTCGCCGGCGGCGCGGTCGCCCGCGCGTTTCTGCGAACGCTCGGCGTCGAGGTCTTCTCGCACGTGATCCAGATCACCTCGGTGCGCGCACCACGGCGCGACGACCTGGTCCCGGCCGACTTCGAGCATGTCGACGTATCGCCGGTGCGTTGCCTGGACCCGGCGGCCAGTGCGGCGATGGTCGAGGAGATCAACCGGTTGCGCAAGGCCAACGAGTCGCTGGGCGGAGTGTTCGAGGTGCGCGCGTTCGGGCTCGTGCCGGGACTCGGATCGCACGTCTCGTGGGAGGAGCGGCTCGACGGGCGCCTTGGCCAGGCGATCCTCTCGATCCAGGCGATCAAGGGCGTGTCGATCGGGGACGGCTTCGAGGTCGCCGGCGTCCCTGGGTCTGAGGCCCACGACGAGATCTTCTGGGACGAGCGCAGGGGGTACTACCGCGAGACCAATCGCGCAGGTGGAGTCGAGGGTGGGATGACGACCGGTGAGCCGCTCGTGGTCCGAGCCTGGATGAAGCCGCTGCCGACGCTCACCAAGCCGCTGCGATCGGTGGACATCGCGACCCACTCCCCGGCCGAGGCGTTGCGGGAGAGGACGGATTCCTCGACCGTGCCCGCCGCCGGGGTGGTGGGGGAGGCGATGGTCGCGTTCGTGCTTGCCGACGCCTACCGTCAGAAGTTCGGTGGCGACCACATCGACGACGTGCTGGCCGCCCTGAAGGCGTACGAGCGGCGGATCGACTGGCGGCGGCGCTCGTCCTGAGTATCCATCACGGGTAGACGTTTTCCTCAAGCCCGTCCGAGGCAGGGTCGATAGGTGATGTATGCGGTCACGTGTGCGCGACAACGCCGTCGCCGGCGGTGTCGCGCTGCTGGCGATTTACGTTGTGGGCTGGCTCACGCTCTACGGCTGGGCATGGACTGACTACGACGACGAAGTCAGGCCGGCGTTTGACGCGCTCGTCAACGGTCACCTCCTGCACTTCCTCCAGCTCGCACCATCGTACGGCGGTTCGCTCATCCTACGGGCGCCGTTTGTGCTTGCGACGAAGATCTGGGGCGGGGGAGAGCTCGCGATCTACCGCGCCGCAGCGGCGCCGTGCCTTGCCGCCGCGGCGATCTTTGCGGTATGGCTGGTCGCCCGGTTACGGACCCTGGGCTGCTCGCGTACGGCGCGTGGCCTCGCGCTGTTGCTGTGCGTTGCAAACCCGATCGTCCTGCCGGCACTCGAGATCGGACACCCCGAAGAGCTGCTCGGTGCGGTTCTGTGCGTCGCGGCCGTGCTCGCCGCGATGGATGGCCGTCCGGTGTGGGCAGGAGTCCTGCTCGGCTTGGCGGTGGCGAACAAGGAGTGGGCGGTCCTGGCCGTCGGTCCGGTGCTCGTCGCGCTGCCGGAAAAGCGGATCCGTGCACTGACTGTGGCGGGTGGACTCGCCGCAGTCATCCTCGCTCCACTTCTCGTGGGGGGGTCGAGCGGCGTGATCTCGCAGGTGAAGCCAAGCTCCGCAGCGACGAGCGCGATCTTTCAGCCATGGCAAGCGTGGTGGTTTCTCGGCTCTCACGGGCACGTTGTCAAGGGTTTGTACGGAAATATCAAGGTGGGCTACCGGACACCGCCCGGCTGGATCGAGACCGTTGGGCATCCGCTGATCGTCGCGGTCTCGCTGCCGCTGACCTTGCTCTGCCTTGGCCGGGGTCGCGGTGGCAGCCGGCTGGCGCCTAACGCCGCGCTGCTGCTACTCGTGCTCCTCCTGCTCCTGCGCTGCGTGCTCGACCCGTGGGACACCTCCTACTACTCGCTGCCGTTTCTAATTGCGCTGCTGACGTGGGAGTCGTTGACTTTCGCTCGTCCGCCGGTGCTGGCGCTTGGCGCATCGTTTGCCGCGTGGTTCGTGTTTCAAGCGACGGCGCAACGCTTTGCGCTGTCAGCCGACATGCAGTCCCTGATCTTCCTGGCGTGTGCGGTTCCCGTGACGATCGCTATCGCCGCTGCTCTGTACGCGCCCGGTCTCGGCGAGCGACTGACTCTCCGAGCCCGCCGGCGCTCTGCGGTCCTGAGCACCGCGTAGCGCCGCGCTCAACGGCGTCGATATTGCGATCCTACGGGCATGGGCCCGCAGCTCCCGGACCGGGCGATCGTATGTATCGGCTTCATGGGCGCCGGCAAGTCGACCGCGGCTCGGAGCCTGGGCGAGGCGATCGGGGTCGAGGCGATTGACGTCGACGGCGTGATCGAGGAGCGGCTCGGCAAACCGATCGACCGCGTCTTCGCCGAGGACGGAGAGGCGAGCTTCCGGGCCGAGGAGGAACGAGTAACCGTGGAGTTGCTCGGTGCGCGGGGCCCCCGAGTGCTGGCGTTGGGGGGCGGGGCTGTCATCCACGATCGAGTGCGCGAGGCGCTCGCCGGGCAGCTGGTGATCTGGCTGGACGTCCCGCTCGAGGCCTCCTGGGCGCGGGTGCAGGGTGGCGGACGGCCGCTGGCGCGGGATCGGATGAGCTTTGCCCAGCTGTACGCCGAGCGCGAACCGCTGTACGCGGCGCTCGCCGACATCACAGTCCCCGCCGAGCGCTCACAGCAGATGCCCGCGATTCTCCAGGCGTTCACGGACCTTCCGCCTAGGACGCGGCTGCTGTGGGCGGCCAGCGACTCCGGGGACTACCCGGTGTACATCGGGGCGGGACTGATCAGCCGCGACCGGTACTGGCCACAGACGGTCGAGGGACGCCGCTTTCTCGTCACCGACGGAACCGTCGGCAGGCTCTATGGCGACACGTTCGAACCGCTGGCGGGCAGGGTCGCGATCATGCCCGGAGAGCAGTCGAAGACGGTTGCCCACGCCGACATCGTGTGGACCGAACTCGCCCAGGCCGGGATGACGCGTGAGGATGTCGTCGTGGCGCTGGGTGGGGGGGTGGTGGGCGATCTGGCTGGATTCTGCGCTGCCACCTACCAGCGGGGAGTCAGGTACGTGCAGGTGCCGACCAGCCTGGTTGCGC
>Ga0187808_10000764_pt1 | contig 10577 bp, 10 predicted proteins | sample NC_wetland_sal_i_5_FD_132427 | JGI IMG/M metagenome (GOLD analysis project Ga0187808, IMG submission 132427) | Wetland sediment microbial communities from Neuse River Estuary, North Carolina, USA - ASW_3 | ecosystem: Environmental > Aquatic > Freshwater > Wetlands > Sediment | place: USA: North...
CCAGAGTCCGTTCGCCTTCGCGACCCATTCGAGGAAGCCCACGAAACCACGGAACGCGGCCCGATATAGGCCGGTGTTCTTGCCTTCCATGTCGAAGAAGTCACGGATCAGCCCGGGGGACTGACGCAGGCCGTGCGTCAGGGCCCGCTTCATCAGCTCCACCTGGAGATCGGAGAGCATGCTCCGGTTGAACCAATCCTTTGTCTTGAGGTGGCCCAGCGGGACGAAGAACATCGGCACGAGGATGGCCTTGAAATCCCAAAGGTCATCGAACAGTTCAATCGTCTTTAGCACGTCGTCCTCGGTTTCCTGCGGGAGTCCCACGATGAACGTGCACGCCGGGAAGACGTGGTTGTCGTTCAGCAGGCCCGCGGCTTGGACGACCAGCTCCGGCCATTGACTCGCCTTGAACGGCGCGACCTTGCCGGGCATCGCTTTGGTAACCAGCCGGGGGCTTCCGGTCTCGACCCCGATCTCGACGCCCCACCAGGATTGGTTCTCGTCGAGCAGCACCTCGGCGCACTTGGGGAGGAGGCTGGGCTTCGTCATCAGGGTGGCCACCGCGACGTGGCTCCAGCCGACCTGCATGTAGTGCTTCTTCGCGAGCTCGAGGAGCGGCAGGAGCTTCTCCTCGTGCGGCATGACGTTCGGACTGCCGTAGAAAAGTACGTCGTCGGAGTGCAGGATCCCCTTCTTGATTCCGATAGCGGCGTTGATCTTGAGCTCGGCCTCGATCTTGTCGAGCGGGTACCACCGTGTGGGACGCTGGGTCACCGAACAGAACGAGCAGCCCCGGCAGCAGCCGCGGCCGATCTCGATGAGCCCGTTCACGCTCGGATAGCGGATCGTGGCGATCTCCTCGACTTTCGGGGAGCTCTTGGGTGGGAGAATGACGTGGGGCGGGAGGAACTCGTCCCTGAGCGCCTTCTGGACCACCTCGCGGACGTAGGTGTCGGCCTCGCCCTCGACCACACAGTCGACGCCGCCGAAGGAAGAAACGAATTCGCCGATCCAGGGGAGCTTCATCTGGGTTGGCGGAGAGATCTGCCACGCGCACGGTCCGCCGGCGATGATCTTCATGCCCTGCTTTCGGGCCTCGATCACGTGCGGCTGGGTCATCATCCGCTTGAAGTTGGTGCAGTTCAGGGTCTCCTTCCGCATGATCCCGCCGAACGTGGACGACGGCGGGTTCAGGCCGAAGTAGTCGTGTCCGGAAATCAGGAGGACCTTCGCCTCGCCGGGCATGTACTTATCGAGGTGGCTCGGGTGGACGATCCGGGCATCGAACCCGGCGTCGAGAAGGGACGCCTCGATCTTCCGCATCCCGTAGGGGGCCTGCTGAGGGTAGCCGTGTTCGTCCACGGGCATGTTGGGGAAGAAGAGGCTCTTGTACACGGCCTCCGGGAGCAGATACGGCGGGGTCGTGGTCCCGAATCCTAGGAACTCCTTCCCGTGGTGATCGCTCATCATGGTCCAGTCGCACGTAATCACGACTTCGGGCATCGGTACCTCCTGGAGTTCTCGCCGCTATCGAGGGGAAACGGTCGAATTCCATACCGGGTTCAGCTCTTAAAGCCTATGATAAGCGTAGCGCGAATGCCGCGGCCGTTCGGGGACAGATAACCGTACCGAAAGCCGGTGCTCAGCCGAACTCCTCGTCGTCGTCCTCGCGCGGGGTGGCCTCGTCCGGCGCGTCAGGAGTTTCCTCGGTGGGCTCCCCCTCCTGCGTCCAGTCGCGGAAGGCCGGGTCCCGCTGGACGAGGTGGATCCGGACACACTCCCGGTGGGCCGGAACCCCGTTCCAGGAGCTCACTTCGGACCCGCGAGCCAACGGCTCTTTACAGAGACAACACGTCTCGGGAGGAGCCACGATCCAAGAAATCCGTCGCGGGGGAGCGGTCACAGATTCAATGTAGAGTACGGCCCCGGTCGACTTGTAGGTTTCGCCCGAGGGGGGGCGCCAACCGGAATAATGGGGCTCGGGCCCCTCGAACTAGGCGCTAGGCAAACTTGGAGTAGGAGGGGGAGGTAGGCCTCCGCCATGGACTCCCTGGCGGAGATCCGAAAACGGCGCACATCTCTTGGCTTGTCCCTCGGGGAGCTGGCGCGAGCGGTCGGACGCAGCGATGCCACCATCTCTCGCATCGAGCGGGGCCAGATCCGGCCCTCGTATGAGCTGGTCCAGAAGATCCTGTCGTATCTCGAGGAGGTGGAGTCCCACGCCTCTCCTCCTCTGCGGAGCGGGGACGTGATGAAGCGTGACGTGACCACCGTGGACGGGATCTCGCTCGTCGGGGAAGCGGCGCAGGTAATGGAGAAGGGGGGCTTCTCACAGCTCCCGGTGGTCGAATCGGGGCGCGTCACCGGCGCAGTCTCGGAATCGACCTTGCTGCGGGCGCTCGCCCAGCCGAATGGCCGTCGGGTCCGGGTGCGGGATGTTCAGGAAGAGGCCTACCCTCAGGTGGGAGAGGATTTCCCGGCGGACCTACTCGCGTCGATCCTTACGCGGTATCCTGCCGTGCTTGTCCTCAACCGCGGCGAGCTGCGGGGAATCGTCACACGAATCGACCTCATCCGAGGGCTGCGGGGCACTCCACTCCGCCGCACCTCGCACGGCCCGGCCACCGGCGGGAACTAGCGGGACCTCGGGCGAACGGCGACCACGGCCGCCCGGGCCACCAATTCCGCGGCGTGGCTTCCGACGCGGTCCGCAGTCCAACCCGGGTAGAATTCTCTGTGCGCACGCGTACCCGTTGCGGTCGTCGCCGCGAATACGACGTCGCCGTCCGTCGCGGTATGGGCGGGGACTACCGCCCGCGCGAGTCCGTCGTGGCCCTGCTGCGCGAGTCGATACAACCCTCTTCGATCGAGAGGCGCCTCCGTTACGACCAGCACCAAGTTCGTGCCCCGGGGCATTTGACGGGCCTGGCCATTGCCCCGGCCGGAGAATCCCGGAGGGACCACGCGTCCGGACGGTCCTCGTGCCCCGGCGACCCAGCGTCCCGAATGGGCGTCACGGACCGCTCCCACGGAGTTCAACGCGACGAGAGCACCGGTCGAGCCGAACCCCTCGAGCCGCCCGGCTGCGTACCCGATCCCTCCGGGCATGGCCCGCTCCTTTCCGAGATATTTGCCCACCATCGCCCCGGCGCCTGCGCCAACCCGACCTACTTCGACTCTGGACGGGGAGGCATGGGCGACGGCGTCGAAGCCGAGGGGAAGGTAGTCGGTGATAGGTCCCTCCACGGCGGGGAGGTCAAAGAGGGTCGCTCCCGAGATCTGCACGACCCGGTTCGGATTCCGGAACGGGCGATCCCCGCCGCCACCTGAGAGAAGAGCGGTTCGGATTCCGCGTCCGGCATCTAGACCGTGGATGCTCCCACCGGCGAAGAAGAGCGCCCATCGACGACCGAACGTCGCCTCGACTGCCAGGGAAGCCGTATCGTAGGTGCAGGAGGCGCCCCCCCGGATATCGACCACGACTGCGGCGGGGGGACGAAATAGGGCGACGGTGACCCCGGTGGACCCGTCGGGCGCCGTCGCATGGCCGATCCGAAGTCCCCGTACCCGGACAGGCCGGCTCGCGCCGCGTCGGGGTCTGCTCATGGCCGACGCCAGTTTCTGCCGCCCAAATACAATGTCGCCCGCGTTTCGACACGAAGTTTATGCGTGGTCGAGCCTCGGTAACGGCGATGGTCGACAGGGCCGCGCCGTTCGTCGTTCCGGAGGCTCCCGCTGGATTCACCGTCGAGCGGTCGCTGTCGAGTGGGCGACATCCGGTCTTGACGGTTTTTCCGGGCCTCGACGCCCTCTTGACAGCGCAGCATCTTCAACCGGATCCGAAGAAACGAAAGGAACTGTTTCGTTCAACCCAGATCGAGCTGGTGGAAGACGACCTATGGATGTACGTCGCGCCATGGGAGATTCCTGCCGCCCGGAGGGGCCGGTGGAACCCGGTCTTGACTCCGGGCGTTGATTGTATCGTCGTCGGCCTTGAACACCTCCGGGAAAGTGCGGCCTTTACCCTATACATGGACATCTTCCACGAATTGCGGCACGTTCTGCAGCGGCAGGACGGAGCCCAGCTGTTTGGCGGAAGCCCGAGCTACGTGAGAAGGCCGACCGAAGTGGAGGCGTACCGATTCGTGGTTGACGAGGCCCGGGGCATGGGAGCCACTGATGCGTTCCTCCGGGATTACCTCCGCGTGGAATGGATCGATGACGGGGAGTTTCTCGAGCTCCTGTCTGCGGTCGGCGTTCCTCCGCCTTAATCTCCGACGCCCGGGGCGCCGGGACGCCGCACCCGGCACCCGAGGATTTCCAGAGCGACCGAGTCTTTAAGCGACCCATCTCCGACTGATGCCCTGCCGGGCACCGGACGGGGCGAGTAGCTTGGACGTCAAGAGCCCGGTCTCGATACGCGCGTCGTCCAGCGACCTCTGGTTCTTCTCCTATCTTCCCCTGTCGGTCTCCGACGGGATTGCCACACCGCTCATCCCCCTGCTTGCGCTCGTCGAGTTCCGGGCCCAGCCGATCGTCGTGATCTTGATCATCGCGGCGAGCGGGATCAGCCAGGTTCCCTTCACAATCCTCTGGGGGAACCTGTCGGATCGTATCTCCCATAGGAAGTTCTTCCTCGTCGGGTCGTTCTTGGCTACCGGCTTCGCGTTAATCCTGATCGCGCTGGCGCACAACATCTACTCTTATTTCTGGCTCAACGTGGGTGAGGGTCTCGCCTCGGCCGCCAGCGCGCCGATCGGGACGATGCTCCTCCTCGAGACGCGGCACAAACGTTGGTGGCCGCAGGACATCGGCCTGTTCGAGCTGATCTCCGGGATCGGGACGACCGCCGGCTTGGCCATGGGGTTCGTGTGGCTGTTCGCCTTCGGACCGGGCTCGGCCTCCACCATTCTCTTCCACGCCCTCCAGTCTCTCCTGGTCACCGCCGGCGTCCTCGCGCTGTTGTCGTCGATCCTCGCTTGGGTCTGGATCGAAGAGCCGCTCCACCGGATCGAGCGACGCACGGTGGCCGAGCTGCTCAACCTGCAACGCGGAATCGTCGAGCGTTTCCGGGGGGTCCGCCGCCGCGTGACAAGCATCCTCGAGCTAACGCGGGCACCCGACGATCCTCTCCCTCCGCGCGAGTGGCTCTTCCTCGTCGCACTCGCCATCATGTCCGTGGGCTTTTTCCTGTTCTATGGTCCGTTCCCGGTATACCTGGTCCAAGTCGCGAAGCTCAAGGATGCTCAGGTGTTCATCGTCTACCTGGCCTCGAGCGCGGCGTCGACGGCGCTCTTCTTCCCTTCCGGCAAGGCGGTCGAATGGCACTCGCCGAAACTCGTGTTCCTCGAGAGCCTTGTCGCCCGCTTCGCGCTGATCCCGCTGTTCTTACCACTGATCTTCACCGTCGTCTTTGTCGCGGGGTCGGACGGCCTCGTGGGCTGGCTGGCGCTCTTGAACGCGCTCATGGGCGTGACGTGGGCGTTCATGAGCACGGCGAGCACCTTGTTCCTCGTGCGCCTCGCGGGCCGGGCCAGCCGGGGCCGGGCGCTCGGTCTCTACAACGCCATCGCCGGTTTCGGCGGTTTGCTCGGCACCATCGCGGGCGCGTTGGCCTACTCGATGTTCGGGGTCACCGTGACCTACCTCGCGGCCGCCGTCGTCGTGCTCATTGGGGCAGCCCTGTTGCTTCCGATCCCGTTCCACATGTTCAGCGTCTCGTCCTCGCCCCGTCGACGGCGCTTCGGGACGACCCGAGCAGTGGGTCCCCGTGCGCTTCGACGCATCCGACGCGCGATCGAAGCGAAGGGGCGCGAGCGCCCGTAGACGCGTTGGCGGCCCTCGAACACGGACCGACGGCCTTCTAAACCGCCCCGTCTAGCCTCCGGCACGGTGTTGGAATTCGTCTCCTTCGCGATCTCGCCCCTCGAGTTCGTCGTCGTTCTGGGGCTCTTCTCGGTCGCGGCGGGGCTCGTGGGCGCCCTCCTGGGGCTCGGAGGCGGCGTCTTCCTTGTGCCGGTGATGATCGTCCTCTTCGGTGTCGACGCGCAGACGGCCATCGTCGCGAGCCTCGTCAGCGTCATCGCCACTTCGAGCGGCTCCGCGGCCTCGTACGTCCGGGAGGGCCTTTCCGACCTGCGGATTGCCATGTTCCTCGAGGTCGCGACCGTGCTCGGGGGCATCATAGGGGCCGGAGTGTCCGTCACGTTACTCTCGGGCCGGTCCCAGATCTTGACCCTCATTTTCGTCCCGATCGTGATATTGGCGGCGGTCCTGATGTACCGAACTCGCGCGGTGGACGTCCGACCAGATCCCCCCCACGACGCGTGGGCGGACCGACTCAGGCTGCATAGTCGGTACTTCGACGCGGCTCACGACGACTGGGTAGATTACCGAGTGACCGGGACGAAGCCCGGCCTGGTCGTCTCCGGCTTGGCGGGAGTCGTTTCTGGCCTCCTCGGCGTCGGCGGGGGCATGTTCTACGTTCCGGGAATGAACACTCTCATGAACATCCCGGTCCGGGTCGCGACCGCCACCTCCAACTTCATGATCGGGGTCACCGCGACCGCCGGAGCGCTCGTCTACCTTCTCTTCGGTCATCTGGCGGTCGGCCTCGCCGCTCCGGTGGCCATCGGAGTTCTCGCGGGTAGCCTCGTGGGAGCCCGTCTGCACCGCACCGCCCCGGCCGCCACCCTCAAGGGTCTATTCGTCCCGATTCTGGGCCTCGCGGCAGCCGTGATGCTCCTACGGGGGCTCGGGGTGATACCGTGACGGCGGCGGGGACCGCGGAGACCGGGTCCGGCGCGAGCACGGACGACACCCTCCCTCCCGCCATGACCCGGCTGATCGCACGAGCCCTTCGAATCGGGGTCGGCCTGTCGGCGGCGCTGGCGATCATCGGGCTCAGCGTGCTCCTGCTGGGGCCGGCCGCCATCTTCACGGCCGCCACAGTCCACGGCGCCCCCTTCTCGGGCCCCGGCTTCGTGTCGGGCCTGGCTCATGGCCAGGGAATGGACATCTTGCTGCTCGCGTTCATCGTGTTGATCGCGACCCCGCTGATCCGGGTGATCATTTCGGTGGGGCTGTTCGCGAGGGCAGGCGACCGCCCGTTCACCACGCTCACGCTAACCGTCCTGCTGCTGCTCGGGCTGAGCGTCTTGATCGGGGCCTTCGCCTGACCGGCCCGTTAGACTACCGGAGGGTCGCCCACCATAGGGTCCGGATCAAGTAGCCTAGGGCCAGGTTCGCGAGAAAACCTTCCATCTCCGGAGGGTAGTCTCGAATGACCACGGTCCGGAAGAGCAGCTCCCCGGACGCGACGAGCTCGGTGCCCTTGAGGATGCCGAACCGTCCGGTGAGCTTCTCGTTGATCGTGTAGGAGGAGGTCGCGTAGTCGAAGGTGATCGGACCGAACACCGTCGATTTCGTCCGCCATTTCTGCTCGCCGACTTGGATGAGGATCTCGTCCTTCTTGGGATGATACGTCACCGTCGAGTGGACCTTGCCCTCGTCGCTGGCGCGAATCGTCTCGTACCGCGTCGAAAACAATAACGCGATCCGGTGCGAGAGGGCACCGGCGCTCCCCTCCGCGACCGGTTGGCAGCTCCACGCTTCGCCGCCCACCTCCATCTCGATCACGTTACGCAGAACGCGTGCAGTGGCCCGAATCATGTCGTCCGGAAGATAGACCGTACGGTGGGGCTATGTCCTTTGTGCTGAAGCCCTCCCTCGGGCATGTCTCCGGACCGATGGCTCCCTCCGGCGGATGAACGCTTCCTCGGGCTCGAATTCTACGCTACCGAGTCGCCGGGGCTCGGGGGCCGGCTAAAACGCGAGCCCGCCGACTTCCGGGTCGAGGAACTGTCGGCGTACCCGGTTCCGGATCCTGACGGTGATGTCACCGTCCTCCGGGTCGAGAGCCAAGGATGGGAGCAGCACGAGCTAACCCAGCGGATCGCGCAGCAACTCCGACTTCCCGCCTCGGCCATTCGATGGGCTGGAACGAAAGATCGGCGGGCAATCGCCGAGCGGATCCTGTCCTATCGCGGCCCGCCGCCGGCGCCCGGAGAAATTTCCCTCCACAACGTCGAAGTTCGCGAGGTCTACCGAGCCCGCGAGGAACTTGTTCTCGGGCACCATTACGGTAACCGGTTCGACGTGCGGCTGCGCGAACTCACGGAAAGCCCCGAAGAATCGATCGAACGTGCGAAGTCGATCCGATCCGAGATCGGGACCTCGAATGGGTTCCCCAACTTCTTCGGAGCGCAGCGGTTCGGAGAGGTCCGGCCGATCACCCATTCCGTCGGTCGGGCCCTCGTCCAGGGAGATATCGCCCGAGCGATCGAGATCTATCTGTGCGAAATTCCACCCGGCGAGGTGCCGCTCGGCGCGACGGCCCGACGCGCCTTCGCCGAGCATCGCGACCCGGTGCGAGCGCTTCGTGAATTCCCTCCCCCGCTCCAGTTCGAGCGACAGCTGCTCGACCATCTCGCCCGCGGCCAATCGCCCGAGCGAGCGCTGCGAGCCTTGGGCCGCCCTCTCCGGACGCTGTTCATCCACGCGTATCAGGCCCACATCTTCAACCGATACATGTCCCGCCGGCGGGCTGCCGGCCTTTCGTTGCTTGAACCCGAGCCCGGAGACTGGCTCCTCCGCGTTGCGCGGGACGGAACGGTTCCCGGACGCGACCCCGTACCGGTGTCCGAAGACAACCTCGCGGAGACGCGCGCCCTCGCCGCGCAGGGGAAGGCCCGCCTCGTCGGCCCATTGGTTGGCTATTCCACCCCCGTGCTCGGAAGAGCGGGGGGCGAGATCCTAGAGTCCATCCTGGCGGACGACCTCGTGACGAGGGACAAGTTCCGGCTCCCGGCCACGCCCGATCTCGCGAGCTCCGGAAACTGGAGGCCGTTCTGGTGCCCCGCCTCTCCCATCGATATCGTCTCGGACCCGCCGGGCCCGGATGGGGCTCTCCGGTTTACGTTCAATCTTCCCCGAGGAACGTATGCCACGGTGCTCCTGCGCGAGTTCATGAAGCGAGGAGCGGAGCCGATCCGGACCGCCTAGGATTGGGCTCCGGCAGCCCGTGAAAACGAGAGTTCTAATACCGGGCTCGGCGGTGGAAGCTTGGTTCCGGGACCCGAATGACGGCACAGCTTCCAGCGAGCCCCGTGGCCCTATCTTCGCTACCCGCGCTTCGGGTCAGCACCAGCGCTCCGACCGACGCGCGGATCCCGACCGGAGTCGGGGACTTCGACTCCGTGGCGGGGGGAATTCCCGTCGGTTCCGTGGTGCTGCTCACCGGGGAGGCCGGCGCGGGCCACCAAGAGTTCGCGCTGACCTCAGCCACCCATCTGATGTTCTCGTACGACGCCGAGCGGATGCACAAATTCTATCTCGGGAGCGTCAAGGGAAATTTCGTCTACCCTGCGGGGGTCGCGTACGTGAGCCTCACCCGCTCACGCGACCAGGTGGTCCGAGAGGTCGAGATCTCCTTCGAGCCGACACACTACCGATCGTTCGTCCGCCACCTCATCTTTCACGACCTTTCCTCGATCTACTTCTCCGACACGATCGTTCCCCGAGCCTGGGCCCAGACCTCCGCCCCTCTGCTCGCTCAACTGGCCGAGCCGACCCCAAGCCTGGGGGGCAGCGACCCACTGGACGCCATCGTCCGGGCTGTCGAGCAGGACGGGAACGGAAACCTCGTGATTGTGGACTCGCTGACGGACCTCCTGGTCCGCCGGAATCTCGACACGGAGGCGATCCTGACCCTTGTCAAGGGCCTGCGCCGCCGGGCGAAAGAGTGGGGGGGTGTCATCTATCTCCTCCTGTCGCGCGGGGTGGCCCCGGCCGCCACGGAGCAGGCGCTGGCGGACTCCGTGGATGGCGTACTCTCCTTCACCTGGTCCACGCACCCACTCCGTTCCAGCCGACAGCGCACGATGCTGATCGAGAAGTTCATGCCGGTGCTGTCGCACGTTCCGCACGAGCACCAGGGACGGTTCGTGATTCGCGTGAGCGCGCTCACGGGGTTGGTGACCACTCAGTATGAGCGAATCTGAGGCTGTCCGGAAGGTCCCCACTGGGATCGCCGGCCTCGATGAAATGCTCGGCGGGGGATTTCCTGCGGGGCATGTCGTGTTGGTGACGGGCCTCGCCGGCACCGGGAAGACCTGCTTCGGACTGCAGTTCCTGTTCGCGGGACTGGCGCAAGGCGAGAAAGGACTGTTCCTCTCGCTAGAGGAAGACGCCAAGGCGCTCAGCGAATCGGCACAGCAATTCGGCTGGCCGGTAGAAGAGGCGCTGAAGAAGGAGTCGCTCCGGTTCTTCCGGCTCGACCCCAAGGAGACGGACCGCAATATCCACCGGATCCAGAGCGAGCTTCCGAAGGAGCTGGCCAGCTTCGGTGTTAAGCGCATCGTCGTGGACTCGGTCTCGTTGCTCAACATGCTGAGCGACACGGAGAGCGGTCGTCGGAACACGCTCTTCACGCTCGCCGCGGCCTGCCGGGCCGCCGGTGCGACCACGATCTTCACCGCCGAAGCCAACCCGATGCACCCCGAAACGAGCCGGGACGG
>Ga0187808_10000765_pt1 | contig 10573 bp, 7 predicted proteins | sample NC_wetland_sal_i_5_FD_132427 | JGI IMG/M metagenome (GOLD analysis project Ga0187808, IMG submission 132427) | Wetland sediment microbial communities from Neuse River Estuary, North Carolina, USA - ASW_3 | ecosystem: Environmental > Aquatic > Freshwater > Wetlands > Sediment | place: USA: North...
AGTCACGGCATTCCACGGCCTTAAATCCGCAGGTCGAGGGCCAGGTAATTCACATTTTTGTGAAATCCGGTGATCGGGTGAAAGCAGGCACGCCGCTGATGGAGATTGACCCGCTCAAGCAGCAGGCGACACTCAGCAGCCAGGAGGCTGCTCGAGCCGCCCAGGAAGCAAACGTCCGCTTCGCCCAGATACAGTGGGATCGTGCCCAGAAGCTGTACGCGGCCGGCGTTACCAGCAAGCAGGATTACGATCAGGCCAAGACGAACCTCGATACCGCGCAGCAGCAGCTAAAATCCTTGGATGACCAGGTCCGGGAACAGCAGGTCGAACTGCATTACTACAGCGTTGTGGCACCCACCGACGGAATTGTTGGCGACATCCCTGTGCGCGTGGGCGACCGGGTTGCCGTCACCACTTTGCTGACGACGGTGGATGAACCCGGCAGCCTCGAGATTTATGTCAGCGTCCCGGTGGAGCGTTCGAAAAATCTGAAGATTGGACAGAAAGTGGAGTTGCTCGACGCGGATGGGAAGTTGATCGCCGAGAGCAGCCTGGATTTCATTTCCCCGGAGGTCGACAACAATACGCAGTCCGTTCTTGCCAAGGCCACCGTCAAGAACGCCTCAGGCGCCTTGCGCACATCACAGTTTGCCCGCGCTCGAATCATCTGGGACGTGCGTGAGGGCCCGGTGATTCCCGTGCTCTCTGTTTCGCGAATCAACGGCCAATTTTTCGTCTTCGTCGTCGAAGGCACCGGGAAATCAGCTGTCGCTCACCAAAAAATCTTGAAGCTGGGGGAGCTGATCGGCAATCAGTATGTCGTTCTGGATGGCCTGAAGGCAGGGGATCGCGTGGTGGTGGAGGGTTCCCAGAATCTGGTGGACGGCGCTGCGGTCACCGAAACTTCCGAGGGGTCGAGCTCAAAACCCTCTTCTTGATTTTTCCCGGCATTCCCGGATTTCTGTGCGCAATTTTGAGAGGCTGACGCAAGAATGTTTGTAGATTTTTTCATCAAGCGTCCGATCTTCGCGACTGTCTGTGCCCTGCTGATCATCCTCGCCGGCGCTGTCGCCATTCCCACTCTTCCCGTGGCGCAATTTCCGAATCTTGCCCCTCCTCAGGTCGGCGTCTTCGCTTCTTACAATGGCGCCAGCGCCCAGACCGTCGAAACGTCGGTCACCACGCCGCTCGAACAGCAAATCAACGGCGTCGAGGGCATGAAGTACATGACATCCACCAGCGGCAACGACGGCTCGAGCAGCATCAATGTCACCTTCGATATCACACGCGACGTGGATCTGGCCGCCGTGGACGTCCAGAATCGCGTCAATACCGCTCTCGGCAGGCTGCCCAACGAAGTCAAGACTACCGGGATCACTATCACGAAATCCGCAGCGGGGTTCGTCTTCGGCGCCGGCGTGTATTCCGAACACGGTGAATACGATAGTCTCTTCCTCAGCAATTACGTAGATCTCTACATCCGCGACACCCTCAAGCGCATCCCGGGCGTTGCCGACGTCGAGATATTTGGGGAAAGAAAATATTCCATGCGGCTGTGGCTCGATCCGCTGCGCATGGCCAGCCGCGGTCTTACGGCCACCGACATTCTCTCCGCGTTGCAGGAGCAAAACGTTCAGGTCGCCGCCGGCCAGGTGGGTCAACCGCCCTCGAATTCAGGCCAGATGTTTCAGATTAGTGTGCGAGCCATCGGCCGCCTCGTCGAGCCGTCGGAGTTCGAAAACATCATTTTGAAGACTGGCGCCGACGGCAATCTGGTTCGCGTGAGAGATGTCGGTCGCGCCGAACTGGGCGCCGAAGATTACAGCTCGAATCTGCGTTTCAATGGGCATGAAGCCGTGGGGTTCGGCATCTCCCAGTTGCCGGGAGCAAATGCGCTGACCGTGGACAAAGCGGCCAAAGCGGAGCTCGCCCGCCTCTCCAAGCGATTTCCTCCGGGAATCAAGTACCATATTGCATTTGATAGCACCACAGTCGTTGGCGAATCCATTAAAGACGTCCTCTATACGCTTATTGAGGCGATTATCCTGGTCATCCTAGTGATTTTTGTCTTTCTTCAGGATTGGCGCAGCACGTTCATTCCTGCCATCACCATTCCGGTTTCGCTGATCGGAACCTTCGCATTCGTCAAGCTGCTCGGATTTTCCATCAACACGCTCACGCTCTTCGGCCTCACGCTGGCCACCGGCTTGGTCGTTGACGACGCTATCGTGGTCATCGAAAACGTCCAGCGCCACATCACCGAGGGAATCTCCGAACCCCACAACGCCGCCTCCGTGGCCATGAAAGAAGTGGCTGGCGCGGTCGTCGCTACCTCTCTTGTGCTCGTCGCCGTGTTCGTTCCCGTTGCCTTCTTCCCGGGCACGACGGGAATTCTGTTTCGCCAATTCGCGCTGACCATCGCCTTTTCCGTGTCCATCTCCGCATTCAACGCCCTTACACTCACGCCCGCACTTTCCGCCTTGTTCCTCGGGCACGCTCGCGAGAAGGAAGGCCGCTTATTTGTCGGGTTTAACCGCGGCTTGAAATCATTCACTCACGCGTACGCCGGCTCGCTCCGCCGCATCCTTCGTTATGAAGTGATTTCCGTCGTGGTGTTCCTGGCCGGCCTGGGTCTCACTTACTGGGTGTATCAGCATGTGCCGAGGGGCTTCATTCCCGACGAGGACGCCGGATACTTCATCGTTGCCGTTCAGGCGCCCGAAGGTGCCTCGCTCGAATACACCACAAACATCCTCGGCCAGGCGGAAGCAGCCATGAGCAAGAGTCCCGAAATTGACGGAGCCTTCTCGGTCGCGGGATTCAGCTTTGGTGGCAGCGCCCCGAATCGTGCGCTGATTTTCGCCAGCTTGCGGGATTTTGACCAGCGCAAAGGCGAAGAGCACTCCGCCAATTCAGTTATCAATCGTCTGCGTGGCCCATTTTCGACAATTTCCGGCGCCAACGTAACACCCTTCGCCCCCGCTGCCGTCCAAGGCCTCGGAAATTTCGGAGGTTTTCAATTCATTCTCGAGGATTTGACCGGCCATCCGTTGCAGGCCCTTGCTAATGTCACGCAACAGGTGGTCCAACAAGGAAACAGCAGCCCGGATCTGGCCGGCCTATTCACCACCTTTACTGCCAACGACCCGCAATTCGTGGTCACCTTCGATCGCCAGCGCGCCAAGGGCCTCCAAGTACCTCTTAGCCAGATAAGCGACGCCTTGCAGGTTTACATGGGCTCGGTCTATGTGAATGATTTCGACTTCAACAACCGCTCCTACCGCGTCTATGTGCAATCCGATAAGCAGTTCCGCTCCGAACCGAAAGACATCCGCGAGTATTATGTCCGCTCGAACCAGGGAAAGATGATTCCCCTCGATAATTTGGTGGAGGTGAAGCAGACCGCCGCGCCGACGGTCATCAGCCACTACAATTTATTCCGCTCGGCTGAAATCGACGGATCCGCCGCTCCCGGACACAGTTCCGGGGATGGCATTGCCGCCATGGATGCGCTCGCCAAGAAGGCGATGCCTCCGGGCTTCGGCTACGAGTGGACGGGGCTTTCGCTCGAGGAATTGCAATCCGGTAGCCAGTCCACTCTGCTCTTCGGGCTCGGATTGCTTGTTGTTTACCTCACGCTCGCCGCGCAATACGAAAGCTTCTCGCTCCCCTTTATTGTTTTGCTGGCCGTTCCAATGGCTTTACTCGGCGCGGTCGGCGCTCAAGCGCTGCGCGGCCAGGAAAACGACGTCTATTGCCAGATAGGCCTAGTAATGCTTATCGGCCTTTCGAGCAAGAATGCGATTTTGATCGTGGAATTCGCCGAACAGCTGCGCGAAAAAGGATACTCAATTCTCGATGCCGCCGTTGAATCCGCCCTCATCCGCCTGCGGCCCATCCTAATGACCTCGCTTGCGTTCATCCTCGGCGTCCTCCCGCTGGTGCTCGCCCAGGGCGCCGGGCGCATCAGCCGCCGGTCGGTGGGGACGACGGTCTTCGGCGGCATGATTGCTTCCACGTTCCTCAATCTTATTTTCATTCCGGTGCTTTATGTCCTCGTACGAAAACTCCAGACAGGCTGGAAAGAGGAGCCTGCGAAGCCTGCTGTGTCGACCTAGCGGTTGCCTGCGAGTTCATTCAGATTCTTCCGGGAATTCATTTGTATGAAAAGGAACTCAAATGATCGATGTGAAGTTACCCGAGCCTTGGCTGCGCGGCACACTGCCTGACGTTGCAGTGGTTCCGCGAGCCGTGCTGCATGCCCTCGAGCTGGCGAAGGAAGATCTCGAAAAATGGTGCGGGCGATTGACCGATAAACAATTGAACGCGCGCCCTGCGCGTCTGGCGTCTGTCGCTTTCCATATCCGCCACATCGCTCGGAGCCTCGATCGCTTGCTCACCTACGCCGAAGGCGGCCAGCTCAACGCCAGCCAATTGGCTGCCATGAAGGCGGAATCGGATCCCAGAGCAACCCCAAGGGACTTATTTGCGGAATTGGATGCGGCGCTGGCACTGAGCACCGCTCGGATTCGCGCCATCCATCCCGCCAGCTTTGAGCAGCCGCGAGCCGTCGGCAGGAAACAACTCCCCACAACAGTCTGTGGATTGCTCGTGCATGTGGCCGATCACACGCAACGCCATGTAGGTCAAGCGGTCACAACGTCAAAGATCGTCGCCGCGCAACGAAAAAAAAGCCGGGAACATTGAGTTCCCGGCTCGTGGAAAAATTGGTCGATTGATCTGAATGCCCCAGCGTCTGAGACGGGCAAGGCAGCGTTAACTAGTCGGCGGCAATCGCGCGGCTGACTTCTTTCGTTCCGCTCCCAGCATGATCGGCCGGTTTCGCTTCCGTGAACTGTTCCGCCTCCGTAGAACCCGCAAGCGCCGTGGTTGATGCCGTCCCGCCTGTGATTGCCTGTTGCAAACTGTCGAAGTAACCGGTGCCGACGAATTTCTGATGCTTCACGGCCTCGTAGCCGTAGTCACGCTCTTGCCGGAACTCCTCTTCCTGCAAGCGGCAATAGGCGGTCATGCCGCTCTGCTTGTACTGCCGCGACAAGTCGAACATGGACATGTTCAGCGAATGGAAACCGGCGAGCGTAATGAACTGGAACTTGTAGCCCATGGCCGCAAGTTCAGTCTGGAACTTCGCAATCGTCGCATCGTCCAGGTGCTTCTTCCAATTGAACGAGGGCGAGCAATTGTAGGCCAGCATTTTGCCCGGATAGCGCGCACGAATTCCCTCGGCAAATTGGCGCGCCTCCTCCAGATCCGGTTTCGCCGTCTCGCACCAGAGCAGGTCCGCATACGGCGCATAGGCAAGGCCGCGCGCAATCGCCGCCGGCAATCCACGGCGGCAGCGGAAAAATCCCTCGCTCGTGCGCTCGCCGGTCAGGAATTCCCGATCGCGTGGATCCACGTCACTAGTGATAAGCGTCGCGCTGTCGGCGTCCGTCCGCGCCATAATCAGCGTGGGCACCCCCATCACGTCCGCCGCCAGCCGCGCCGCCACCAATTTCTGTATCCCTTCCACCGTCGGCACCAGCACTTTTCCGCCGAGGTGTCCGCACTTCTTCGCCGACGATAATTGGTCCTCGAAATGGACGCACGCCGCGCCCGCTTCGATCATTCCCTTCATCAACTCGAATGCATTCAAATTTCCGCCAAATCCTGCCTCGGCATCGGCAACCAACGGAGCGAACCAGTAGGTGTCGCCGTTCCCTTCCGCGTGATGAATTTGATCGGCACGTGCGAGTGCCTGGTTCAGCCGCCGGCAAAGGTTTGGAACGCTATCCGCTGGATACAGACTTTGGTCGGGATATGTTTCACCGGCGTCGTTCGCATCCGCCGCCACTTGCCATCCGCTGACGTAAATCGCCTGCAAGCCCGCGCTCACCTGCTGGACGGCTTGGTTGCCCGTGACTGCGCCCAGGGCGCGCACGGACTCTTCGGAATGCAGCAAGGTCCACAGGCGCTCGGCTCCCAGTCGAGCCAGCGTATGCTCGATGTGCATCGACCCTCGCAGTTGCTCGACGTCCTTCGCGCTATAAGGACGACTCAATCCCGCCCAGCGCGGATTCGACCGCCAATCAATCTCGAGGCCCGAGTGCCTATCGTTCCCATTGCTATTGCCATTGCCGCTGTTCGCCATATCCTCTCCTCTGCCTTCGAATCTCAATCCCATTACACGCGGACACACTTCTTCCTTTGCCGCCCCGTCCAGGAAAATTTCAATCGGAGGAATTAATCATCTCAGCCAGCTAGGCTGCGGGAAGGCCTCGCAAGGTAAGTTCTTCGATCAGGTCGTCCAAAGCCTGGCGATTCGCCGGAGACAGCGAGTTGAATCCGATGCCCACGCCCGCATCGCCGGGTTCGCAATTGCGGATTTGGCCCTCGGCTTCGAAATAATGATGATTCACGGGAATTCGCACTCGCACGGCCGTGCCCACTTGGAGACTGCTCCTGCGCACAAATAATCCACCGGCGCTTAGGTTGTTCGCGGGATTTTCCACTTGGATTTTCTTTTCGCCGACCTCGAGTTCAACCGGCTTGTCGAGCAACATCCGGGGAAACGTCCGAGTGCTGGATCCTTCCATGATCTTGTCTCCTTCTCAGTCGCGCCTTACAAGGGCCTGGGCCGTGGTCGTTCTGAGCCGCACAATCCGGCTCGTTGACCTTCCGGCGAGTATCCGGCGAAAATGGCAATCAGTCAAACTGATTGTCATTATCATCTTGATAGGCTAATGTTATCAGTCCTAGTACAATTGTCCTGTAGCCGGCGCATCTCGTTCTTCTGCATTTCATTGCGCCCGGGTGGTCTAGAAATTCCAATGCCCGAGTCTGGAGGTTCCCGTGGAATTTGACCAGGTGGAAACCTTTCTCGCGGTCGTCACCTATGGCGGATTCCATCGTGCCGCCGAGGCATTGCGCGTCAGCCAACCCGCCGTCAGCGCGCGCATTCGCGCCTTGGAAGACTCGCTCGGCGTGAAGCTCTTCACCCGCGCCCATGCCAATCTCACGCTCTCCCCCGCCGGCAAGGCCCTGCGCCCCCATGCCGAACAACTCCTGCGCAACATCGCTCTGGCCCGTCAGGCGGTCCACGAACTCCAGCCTTCCGCTCGCAGCGCGCTGAATATTGCCGCAGCACTTTCCGTGTGCACTTATTTTCTTCCAGATGTGATGATGGATTATCAGGCAGCCAATCCGAAGGTGATGGTCAGTCTGCGCTCCGGGACTTCCATTCAGGTCCTGAAGATGGTTCTCGACGGCGAGGCTGATATCGGCGTGGCCCGATCGCTCAATCACCCCGAAGTCGAAACCATGACCCTCCGTGATGATCCTCTCATCCTCGTCGGCCATCCCGCGCATGCTGCGTCCCGCAAGCGTCGCGTCCTGCTCGAAGAAGTCGAATCTTTGCCCTTGATTTTTTACGATCGTGGCTCAAGCGATTGGACGCTCAGCTAGGGCCTCTTCCGCCGCGCGGGTCTTTTGCCTCACGTAGTTCTTGAAGTCGAGACCATCGAGGCAGCCAAGCGCATGGTGGAGCGCAAGCTGGGCCTCAGTTTCCTGCCCCTGATCGCGGTCAGCCAGGAACTCCGCCAGGGCGAACTCGCTGCCATCGAAATCATCGACGCCGAGCCGCTCCATCGTACTCTCGACGTCATCCACCCTCGCCACCGACCGCTCACGCGCGAAGCCCAATCCTTCCTCCAACTCTTGCAGGCCGCGGCAGCCGCGCCTGTGCCCCTAGTGTCGAAACCCACCAAACGTCATAAACCTCGAACCTGAGGGCCGTCAACCTCTCCGGCGGCCAAGATTTCTCCGACCCGGTTTCCTGCCCCGCGCGCGGCGTTTGCCCCGCCGCACTTTTTTCGCAAGAGCGTCGGCCACATCCTGACCCGTCTCGACCGCGCCTTCCATAAACCCCTGCCAGTTTTCTGACAGATGCTCCCCTGCAAAATAAACGCGCTTATGCGGCTTACTCAGCGCAGGCAGAACGGTGAGCCACTGCCCGCAGCGGTAAAATGCGTACGCCCCTCCAGTGTAGGGGTCATCTTGCACGGATTGCCACGCCTGCCTCTCGACGTCCAGAACCTTTACCCTTCGCTTCTTTTTCCCAAATGCCATGGCCACGTCCCCTGCAATCCACTTCCCCAGGTCGTGTAGAGGTGAGGACGCGATGTCGTCCGCTTTATCACCCACTGCGTAACTGCAGAGGATTCCCGGAGCTCCTCCCTGTTTATAGGTGCTGTCAAAGCAAAAATCCGAAGCCAGCGACGTGAAAATCGAAAACCCTCCATTCGGAGGATTGGGCCAGAATCTTTTCTCGCACAGAACTGCGGTCTTTGTGATGCGAGCATATTGAAGCTGCCGGGCGGCGTAGAGCTGTTCGCGCGGGGCGCCCCCTTGCCACCGGATGTTCCTCAAATAGTGAGCCGGCACCGTGCAGATACAATATTGTCCGTCGGCTGAATCGTTTTCATCCGTGAATACCTCGACAAGGCCTCTCGATTGGCGAATGCGTTTGACTTTGAAGTTCGTTCGAATGTTGTCGAGTCCAATGGCGTCCGCGAGAGCGTCCACAAGCCGGTCGTTGCCGCCTTCGATCTTGTAATCCATTTCATCCGTCTTGTCGGCCCGCACGCCGGGACTCCCGAAATATTCCGCCGCGCCGACGTACGCGGATGTCTGCCGGATGGTTTCGCCGAAATCCGTACTGTCCATCAGGTCGCGTTTGAGCAGATCGCTCTCCTGGAAACCGGAGAGTTGAAGTTTGGTCCACCAGTCGAGTTTGTCCAACTCGCGAACGTAGGACCTGCGTTTCTGGCCGCCCTTGAATTCACGCCTTATTTCGCCGAAGCATCGTTCCGCGGTCGCGCTCAAGGGCCAGGCCCCGGGCGCGTAGAATTCGGGTTTCGGTTTTGACCCCCAGAAGGAATATGCATACCGGTGCTTCATCAATCTCAATTTGAATTTCTCGCAGAGACCTTTCATTTGCTTGTGATCATCACCGATCCATTCACCACCGAGCTCGCAAACCAGCGAGCACGCCCCGTCAAAACGGTGCGAGAGCACCCGCCCGCCCAGTCTCTCTTGCGCCTCAACAACTGTCACTTTCCAATGCTTTCGCGTCAGCCGGTAGGCAGCCGCCAGTCCTGCCAGCCCGGCTCCAATCACGACGCAACTTGGCTGCCTCATTCGTGGCCCCCTCGAATTGCGATTCCACAGGTCACATCGATTCTCGTGGGAAGGGGTTGAATCTATCCGCCAGTCCACACAATGTCAACACGCGCCCAAGCTCATAAGCTCCCCATGACCAAATCAGTCCCGTTGGCTGGGCGTCCGCATTGATCTTTCACCGTGGCCTTCCGTTTTTCTCGGCGGCCTGCGGACGGTTGCAAACAAGCACGCGGCAAAGCTATCCTGACACGGTCCTTGTTCTCGTCCGCGGGCGCCTGTATAGCGTTTCCAACCGCTCGATGAATCTTTGCGAATGCGCGGCGTGGCCGGGCAAGTTCGACGATGCAAATTACAATGGCAAGATTCCTGGCATTGTTAGCGGTGCTGTTGATCTGCTATCCAGCAGTTGCCAGCCTCCCGCAAACGAGCCCCGCAGCCCGCGACTCCTACGATTTCGATCTCCCTGCCACAAAGCAATGGCTCGATACGAAACTCGACCTGCGCGCCGGCGAAAAGCTGCGCATCACCGCCACCGGCACGATCAAATTTCCGGCGGACAAAAAGCATCCTGACGGCAGGACGTGCGGACCCGAGGGTCTCGAACGCGGCTTCGTAGATTTGATCCATGAATACGCCGTGCCGGACGCAGGACACGGCGCCTTGATCGCCCGCCTTGGCTCGGGCGACGCGGCTCAGCCATTCCTCGTTGGAGCAAGCAAGGAATACCAAGCGCCAATTGGCGGCCGCCTCTTCCTCGGCATCAACCAAAGTCTGGACGACGCATCCGGTGCAACAGGGAGTTTCCATGTCAATATTGTTGTGGAGGATCCCCGCGAGAGCACTGCCGGCGCGACGGCTGCCGGAGGCCCTCCCGACGCGCCCATCCCGTCGATCACACCTGCGCTTCTCGCTCGAATTCCACGTCGTGTGAACAACCCGCAAGGCAGGCCCGGCGATATGGTGAATATCTTGATTGTCGGCACGCAGGAGGAAGTCGTTCAGGTTTTCGGCACCGCCGGCTGGGTAAAAGTCGACGCGTCCGTCGAAGGCGCAGTCGTCAACGCCGTGCTCGACTCGCTCGAAAAGAAAGACTACCTGACCATGCCCATGAGCAAGCTCTACCTTTTCAATCGGGTGCAGGACTACGGCTTCGCGCATGCGGAGCCCGTCCGTGTCGTCGAATCGCGCAATCACCTGCGCGTTTGGAAATCGCCCTACGAGGTCGATGGCCGGCCACTCTGGTGCGTAGCAGCTACGCACGACATCGGATTTGAGAGGGACCAGCGCAATAATGGCCTGACGCACAAGATCGATCCCGCCATCGACGGCGAACGCGAGTACGTGAACGGCACGCTTTCGGGGACGGGGCTCGTCGTGCAGCGGGATCACGTTC
>Ga0187808_10000766_pt1 | contig 10572 bp, 10 predicted proteins | sample NC_wetland_sal_i_5_FD_132427 | JGI IMG/M metagenome (GOLD analysis project Ga0187808, IMG submission 132427) | Wetland sediment microbial communities from Neuse River Estuary, North Carolina, USA - ASW_3 | ecosystem: Environmental > Aquatic > Freshwater > Wetlands > Sediment | place: USA: North...
ACCCGGCGATGCTCCCGCTGCCGCAGACCCCGAAGCTGGGGACTGATCCGATCTTTCACACGGCCCACGAGTTCGTCCGACAGGGACGTCCGACCGACTCCCCCAACCTAATCCTCCGAACCACCGCTGGCGAGCGTTCGCTCGCGCAGACCCTCGACCTTCCCGTGAACCCCGAGAACTTCGCTACTATCGCCGCTGCGTACGTGGCCAATCTTCGCTCCCACCAGATTGTGGTCGGCTCGACGGGCGACCCGCTCCTGGCGTCGTTGAAAGACTTGGGTTCGCTCCACCTCCAGCTCCGGGCCCAGCAGGGTCGCTACTTCCTGATGGGGGTCCGCCCGTTCACCCCTAGCTATATGCTCACCGAGGGGGACCGGGTGTGTCCGTACCGGCTCGTACGGGTGGTCTGACGAGCCCCTGTGGGACTTCCGGGGACGCTTCAACGGGCTTCGCGCGTTCTTGCTTGAGCGTCGCCCCAGCGAGAGTTTGGTTTCGGGCACGAAGGTTCGGTTTCAACCCGGGGGTTTGGTCTCAAGGCCTCTCGGACCCAAGCCGTGATATAGCGGGTTCCGGTGGAAGGCCGCTTCCCGTTCGATGGTCGATTTCTCGCTCTCTCCGGAGGCCGAAAGCCTTCGGGACATGGCGCGCAAGTTCGCGCGGACGGAGATGGCCCCCCACGCCGCGGAGTGCGACCGCACGGCGAGGTTCCCGGAGGAGATCTACCGCAAGGCGCACGCGCTCGGGCTGATGAACCTGAACGTTCCGGCCGAGCTCGGCGGCAGCGGGCTCTCGATGCTCGACCAGTGCGTGATCGTCGAGGAGCTCGCCTACGCCTGCGGCGGGATGACGACCTCGATCATCGCGAACTGCCTCGCCCTCGAGCCGATAATTCTCGGCGGGACGCCGGAGCAGCAACGGCGGTTCCTCGAGCCGTTCTGCGCGAGCTACCACCTCGCCTCGTTCGCCCTGACCGAGCCGAGCGGGGGGAGCGACGCGGGGGCGCTGAGGACCCGCGCCCGGCGCGACGGGGACAGCTACGTCCTCGAGGGAGAGAAGTGCTTCATCACCAACGCCCCGCACGCGTCGCTGTTCACCGTCTTCGCCACCGTCGACCCGAGCCTCCGCCACCGGGGCGTGACGGCGTTCGTCGTGCCGCGGACCGCCGAGGGCGTCGTGCCGGGGAAGGACGAGGAGAAGATGGGCCACCGGGCGTCGTCGACCAGCACCGTCCGCCTCGAGAAGGTCCGGGTCCCGGTCACCGACCGGCTGCTCGGCGACGGGGACGGGTTCTCGCTGGCGATGCGCACGCTCGACCAGACGCGCACGCCGATCGGCGCGCTCGCGACCGGCATCGCCCAGGCGGCGCTCGACCACGCCGCCCGCTACGCGCTGAAGCGGGAGACGTTCGGCAAACCGATCGCCGAACACCAGGCGATCCAGATCAAGCTCGCAAACATGGCCCAGGCGGTCCGCGCCTCCCGGTTGCTTACCTGGCAGGCGGCGTGGACGATCGACGGCGGCGGCAAGGGCACGCTGGAGTCGTCGATCGCCAAGTGCTTCGCCTCGGACGCGGCGCTCCAGGTCGCCGACGAGGCGATCCAGACGTTCGGCGGCTACGGGTACATGAAGGAGTATCCGGTCGAGAAGCTCCTCCGGGACGCGAAGCTCACCCAGATCTACGAAGGGGCGAACGAAATCCAACGCTCCGTGATCGCTCGCGAACTCCTCCGGGGCTACGCCTAGACGGGGGGAGCGGCCCTGAAGATCGTCGTCTGCGCGAAGCCGGTGCCGGAGGCGGAAAGCCGTCTCCGACCGGACGCCTCCGGCGTCGGACTGGAAACGGACGGCGTGAAGTTCGTCCTGGCGGGCTACGACGAGTCGGCGGTCGAACAGGCGCTCCTGCTGCGCCAGGCGGTTCCCGGTTCGAAGGTGGGCGTCGTCGCGCTCGGCCCTCCGTCCCGGACCGACGAGCTGCTCCGCGCCGCGCTGGCGCTCGGCTGCGACAGCGCCTCCGCGGTCGAGGCGGGCGTTCCCCCGCTCGCCGACCCGATCGCCGTCGCCCTCGCGCTCGCGGAAGGGATCCGCGCACGCGGGTCGACCGACCTCCTCCTGTTCGGTAAGCAGGCCGGCGACGACGAGGAAGGCCTCGTCGGGCCGGCCGTCGCCGCGGCCTTGGGGATCCCGTTCGTCGGGTACGTGGTCGACCTGCGGTTCGACGCCTCCACGGGCCGCTTCGCGTTCCGTCGCTCGAGCGAGCGCGGCGAGGAGCGGTGGGAGGCGCCGCGGCCGCTCGCCGTCGGCCTCCAGCAGGCGTGGAACGACCCGAGAACCGCGACCCTCCCGGCGATCCTGCGCTCCCGCAAGGCGCCGATCGCCCGCCTGGCCGCTGCGCCGGCCCCCGCGGGCCGGCCCGCGAGCGTGGCTAGCGCGTTCGCCCTCCCGCCCCCTCGCCAGGGGGCGAAGATGATCGAGTACGACGCGCCGTCGCAGGCCGCAGAGAAGCTCGTGAAGGTCCTGCGCGAGGAGGCGAAGGTCTTCCCGTGAGCGACGCCGTGCTCGTCGTCGGCGAGGTCGAGGACGACCGGCTCGCGCCGGCAACGCTCGAGGCGGTCGGCGTTGCCCGCCAGCTGGCGGGCGCCGGCGGAACGGTCGTAGGGTTCCTCGCGGGCTCGCACGCCCGGCGCCTCGCCGAGGAGTTCGCGCGCCTCGGCGTCGGCCGGGTCCGGGTCGCTGCGGACCCACGGTTCGATCCCGCTCCTCCCGCGTCGCTCGCCCCCGCCGTCGCGGCCGCCGCCGCGGGCGTGGGCGCCGCCACGATCCTTCTCGCCGGCACGACGTTCGGCCGGGAGCTCACGGGCGCGCTCGCGGTGGCGTTCCGGGCGACGGCAGCGAACGGCGTCACCGAGGTCGAACGGGTCTCGGGAGGCTGGCGAGTGACCCGCCCGATCTTCGGCGGCCGGGCGAACGAGCGGCGCTCGCTCGAGGGAGAGCGGGCGGTCGTCTCCCTCCGTCCGCACGCGTTCCCGCCCGCGGAGGGGGTCGCCGTGCCGGCCCAGATCGAGCCGGTCGGGGCCGTCGAGATCCCGGCGGCCCTCTTCGGCCCGACCCGCACCGCCCCGGCCGTGGCGTCGGGGTCGAGCGGACCGAGCCTCGCCGACGCGTCCGTCGTCGTCGCGGGGGGCCGGGGGCTGCGGTCGGCCGACGACTTCCACCTGGTCGAGGAGCTCGCGAGCGCGCTCGGGGGCGCGGTCGGGGCGTCGCGGGCCGTCACCGACGCCGGTTGGCGTCCGCAAACGTTGCAGGTGGGGCAGACCGGCAAAGCCGTCTCCCCCCAGCTCTACATCGCGGTCGGGATCTCCGGGGCGATCCAGCATCTCGTCGGGATGTCGAGCTCCCGCGTGATCGTCGCGATCAACTCGGACCCCTCGGCGCCGATCTTCCGCGTCGCCGACTACGGGATCGTCGGCGACCTGTTCGCGATCGTGCCGGCGCTCACCGCCGAGGTGCGCCGGGTCCGAGGCGCCTAGCCGCGCTCACATCTCGAGGGCGAGGTCGAGCCCGTCCCGCAGGAGCTGGGTCGTGCCGAGGCCGGCGGCCCGCTGGGCCGCGCGCATCGCCCGCCACATCTTCTCCTTCGGGCGGTCCGCCGAGCCGAGGAGGCGCCGGAACAGCTCGGTCGCGAACTTCGGGTAGAACGTGTAGATCCTCGGGTTCCACTTCACCCGGTCGAGCCCCTCGAAGCTGCGGAAGTCCGCGAGGACCCCGGTCGCCTCCAGCCGCCGGTCGTACTCGGCGAGCGACGCCGCCGACAGGTCGTGGCGCGTCCGGGCCGCCAGCGCCGTCTCCGCCGCCTCGAGGCCGGTCCGCACGGCGTAGTTCATCCCCTGGATGACGATCCCGTTCGAGAAGACGAAGCCGGCGGCGTCCCCGGCGATCATCCATCCGTCCCCGTGGAACGCCGCCGGACGGCTCCGCCACCCCGAGTTGATCATCTTGGCGCCGTACTCGACCAGGTCGGCACCGCGGATCGCCGCCTGGATCGTCGGGTGCTGCTTGAACGTCTCGACCAGGTCGTGCGCGTAGGCCGTCCCCCCGAACAGCGAGCCGACCTGGACGATCACGCCGAGGGAGATCGTCTCCCGGTTCGTGTACAGGAAGCCGCCGGCCATCACGCCCGGAGGGTAGATCCCGAGGACCCACTCCTCGGCGTGGCCCTCGCCCGGCCCGAGCTGGAACCGCTCCTCGATCCGCGCCGGGTCCAGGCGGTAGACCTCCTTGATGCCGAGCTCGGTCGCCTCGGCGGCGAGGCGCGGCTGGGGCCGGATCGGCGTGCCCAGGCTGAGCCGCGAGTTCGCCCCGTCGGCTACGATCGTCACGGGGGCGGTCATCGTCTCGCCGCCCTGGACGACCCCGCGGACCCTCGTCCCCTCCCAGGCGAGGCGCTCGACCGGCACGGACGTGACGACCGTCGCACCGGCCTCCTCCGCCTGGCGGGCGAGCCACGGGTCGGTCCGGGCGCGCAGGACCGCGTGCCCGACGTACGGAGGCTTGCGCCAGCCGACGTCCTCGTAGTCGAACGACAGCGCTCCCTCGCCGGTGAGGAAGCCGAACCGCTTGCGCACGACGTGCCGCTCGAGCGGCATCTCCTCCCGCCAGTTCGGGAGCACGCGGGCGAGGTCGTTCCCCCAGAGGATCCCCCCGGAGAGGTTCTTCGACCCGGCCTGCTCGCCCCGCTCGAGCAGGAGGACGTTCGCCCCGCCCTTCGCCAGGCGGAGCGCCGCCGCGGAGCCGGCCATCCCGGCCCCGACCACGATCGCGTCGAACTCGTCGCTCATGGCGGCCCCGCGCGACGCCGCGGCGCCGATTAACCTTGCCCGCCGGCGGGCGGTCGGGGGCTCAGGTCGAGCCGGGAGGGACGCCGCCGCCGGAGCCGGACGTCGTCACGATCGCCTCGGTCGCGTTCTCGACCCACTTCTGGAACTTGAACGGCTTCGGGATCCCGATCCAGTCCTCGTTGCCGACGCGGGTGCCGCCCTCCGAGCTGACCCGGATCGTCCCGTAGCCGAGGAGGCGCTGGCCGATCGTCTGGCGGACGTCGACCCCGCGGACCTGCGTCACCGGGATCTCGTCAAAGTTCCGGCCCAGGATCCCCCGCTGGACGATCACGCGGCGGTTCGTCACCGCGTAGACGGTGCGGATCCACCGAACGTAGCGGACCAGGATCCGGATCAGCCCGACGATCAGGAGGATCGCGAACAGCGCGCCGAGCGCCTCGTCCAGGCGGCCCCCGTCCACGTGGACGTAGCCGGCGAAGCGGCGCAGGGCGTCCGAATAGATCGCGAGCTTCGGCAGGTGGAACGTACCGGCGAGCGTGAGGTACGTCAGCGCGCCGAAGACGACCGACCAGGCGACCGGCCCCGGGAAGTAGAGGAGCTTGGAGGCGCGGGTCTCCTCGAGGAGGTACTCCTGGTCGGCGAGGTACGTCGCCTTGAGCAGCTTCGGCACCCGCTTGGACGCCCACGGCGATGCCATGCGCGGGCGACCCTCCGCCCGAGAGATAAGCGCTCGTATCGAACCGCCGCCGCTGGGCGGGTATATACCCCGGCCCCGTGGCGCCGCCCGGATGGGGGTCACCGACTGCCACGTCCACATCAACCCGTACTGGGAGATGCGGCCGGACGCGCTCGAGCTCGTCGGCACGCGCGACCCCCAGGCGGCCCGGTACGTCGACGACCCGAAGGCGTTCCTCGCCTACCTCGACCGGTCCGGGGTCGAGCGCGCGGTCCTGGTGAACTACGTCGCCCCGGAGGTGATCGGCTACCGCGAGAGCGCGAACACGTTCGCGAGCACCTACGCGAAGACCGACCCGCGACGGCTGATCGCCACCGGGGGGATCCGGCCGGACCATCCCTCGCCGGCCGAGGAGGTACGCCGCCTGGCGCGGGAGCTCGGGCTGCGCGCCGTGAAGCTGCATCCGCCCCACCAGCTGTTCCGGCCGAACGCCTACGTCGACGGCGACCTGCCGTCGCTCGCGGAGCTGTACGGGGCGTGCGAGCGGGAGAGGCTCCCGATCATCTTCCACACCGGCACGTCGGTCTTCCCCCGCGCGCGCAACCGCTTCGGCGACCCGCTCGCCCTCGAGGACATCGCCCTCGATTTCCCCAAGCTGACGATCGTCCTCGCGCACGGGGGACGGCCGTTGTGGATGCCGACCGCGGTGTTCCTCGCCCGCCGGTTCCCGAACGTCTGGCTCGAGGTCTCGGGCATCCCTCCCGCGCGCCTGCTCGACTACTTCCCGACGCTCGGCAAGCTCGCCGACAAGGTGCTGTTCGGCACCGACTGGCCCGGGCCGGGCGTCCCGGAGATCAAGCCGAACCTCGATGCGTTCCGCGCGCTCGGCCTCTCCGAGGACGCCCAGCGTCGCATCCTCGAGGAGAATCCGCTCGAGGTCTTCCCGGCGCGGGGCGCAACTTAAGTCGGCGCGCTCGTGTCGGCCGCCGTGCCCGCGGCCCCGGACCCGACGCGCCCCGCCCCGGCGTCGGAGGACGCTCCTCCGGTCGTCGAGGTCGTGGAGGCCGGCGAAGACGTCGGCCGCCTGCCGCTCCCGCGCCGCCCCCGGGGCGAGGTGTTCGGGATCGCGAGCCAGCTGCTCGGCGCCGCGCGCATCCGCGTGATGTGCGAGGACAACGTCTCGCGGATGGGGCGCATCACCGGGAAGATGAAGAAGAAGATGTGGATCCGCGAGGGCGATCTGCTGATCGTCCGCCCCTGGGGGTTCCAGGAGGGGAAGGCGGACATCCTGTTCCGCTACAGCCGGACCCAGTCGCAGTACCTCCAGCGACGCAACCTCCTGCCGGCGTCGATGAGCACGTTCCTGCTCCCCGAGCCGAGCACCGAGGAGCCGACGCCGACCTAGGCGGGCCATGGCCGGCGCGTTCCCGCGGCCGATCTCCGCTCGGGAGGCGCTCGCCACCGAGCTGAACGCGGTGGCGCTCGGCGTCTCGCTCGACGCCCTGATGGAGAACGCAGGTCGGGCCGTCGCCGAGCTGGCGACCCGGCATCTCCCGCCGCCTCCGGCCCGCGTCGCGATCGTCGCTTCGGTCGGCAACAACGGGGGGGACGGCACCTGCGCGGCGCACTACCTGCTGCAGTGGGGCTACGCCCCCGAGGTGTGGCTGCTCCGCCCGCCGCTCGAGATCCGCTCCCGGGCGGCCCGGCGGTGCTTCGACCGGATCGCCCACCGCGTTCCGGTCCACATCGGGGTGCCCACCGCGGACGAGCTCCGCGCCGTGCCGCTGGTCGTCGACGCGATGCTCGGCATGGGCCAGTCGGGCACGCTCCGTTCGCCGATCCGCGAGGCGGTCACCGCCGTCCGGGGCAGCGGCGTGCCGGTGCTGGCGATCGACCTTCCGACCGGCACGCGGTCGCCGGACGGTCTGCGCGCCCGGTGGACCCTGACCTTCACGGCGCCGAAGGAGGAGATGGACCCGGCGAACGCCGGCGAGCTCGTCGTCCGGGAGATCGGCATCCCGCCGGACGCTTGGCGACGGACCGGCCCCGGTGAGTTCGTCTACTTCCCCGTCCCGACGGGCACGGGCGACCGCGGGCGCTCCTGCCGCCTGGTGATCATCGGGGGCGGCCCCTACGCGGGCGCCCCTGCGCTCGCCGCGCTCGCCGCCCTGCGGGCGGGCGCCGAGCGCGCGACGGTGTTCGCGCCGCGCGGTGCCGCCGAGATCGTGCAGGGATTCTCGCCGAACCTGGTCGTCCGGCCGTTCGGCCGGGAGCATTTCGCGCCGGGGGACGTCGACGGCCTCCTCGCGGCCGTGCGCGCGGCACCCCCCGCCGCGGTCGCCCTCGGCATGGGCGCGGGCGCCGATCCCGAGACCCTCGCGGCCCTCGGTCGGGTCGAGCGCGAGCTCGCGGGCACGGTGCCTCTGGTCGTCGACGCCGACGCGCTCGCGGCGCTGCCGGGACCGGCGGAGCGGCTAGGCCGGGGAACGGCCCCGATCGCCGCGACCCCGAACGCCGGGGAGTACTCTCGGCTGTTCGCCGCGGCCGGCGGAGCGGAGGGGACCGACCGGGCGGCCTCGGTCGCCGAGGTCGCCCGGGCGCGCCACCTCCTCCTGGTCGCCAAGGGCCAGCCGGATATCATCGCCGACGGTCGCTCGGTCGCCGAGAACCATCATCACCACCCGGCGATGACCGTGGGCGGCACGGGGGACGTTCTCGCCGGGGTGCTCGCGACCGTGCTCGGGATGGGGGTGGAGCCGTACGCCGCCGCGCGCCTCGCCACCTACTGGGTCGGCGAGGCGGGGATCCTCGCCGCCTCGCGGCGGAGCTTCGGCCTGCTCGCCACCGACGTGATCGACGACCTTCCGGCGGCGCTCGCCGCGGGTCTCGCGCGGGTCGCCGTGGCGCGCTAGCCTGTCGTCAGGCGTAGCGGACCCGACCGCGGATCGCCTTCGCGCGCGTCCGGACGTCCTTCGCGCCCGTAGGGTTACCGGCCAGGTAGCCCGCGTGGAACGCCCGGATCAGCGCCGTGGCCCGGGGGCTGAGCGCCTTCAGGTCCTCCTCCACGAGGTGGAGATCGATCCCGAGCTCCTCGAGGCCAGCGGAACGCGAGCCCATCGACAGATCGATGAACGCGATCGGTCCCGCCGGGCCCTCGGGGAGGAGAACGTTCGAGCTCGTGAGGTCGCCGTGGGAGATCCGTCCGGCGTGCAGGCGACCGAGCGCCTCGCCGAACCGGCGCACCGCCCCGTCGACGGCCGCGGGCGGGAGGCTGGCGTCCTCGAGCACGGCCTTGAGCGTCGGCCCCGGCAGCTCCTCCAGGATGAGGCGGCAGCGGTCGGTGTCGAGGTCGTAGATGATCGGGGTCCGGACGCCGAGGCGACGGGCGTCGACCAGGAGGCGGGCCTCGGTGCGCGTCCGCTCGCGGCGCAGCCGCTCGTCCAGCGGCTTGGGCCGGTAGCGCTTCGCGTCGCGCGCCTTCAGCAGGGCGGGGAAGCCCCACCAGTCGACGGCGCGCAGCGACGCCTCGGCCCCCTCCGAGACCTTGCGGCCCGTCTCCTCCTCGGCCACCGTCGGGCCTCCGGGGCGGCTAGCGGCCCCGCCGCGACGCGAGGATCCGCGCGATCGCCTCGCGGACGAGCCGAGCGGCGAGCGCGCTCGTGTTCCCCTGGTCGTAGGGGGGCGCGACCTCCATGATGTCGAGCCCGACCAGGCGGGGGGCCGCTTGGTCGAGGACGTACTTCACGTCGCGCGGGGTGAGGCCGAACGGTTCCGGCGTTCCCGTCGCGCCGGCGTAGGCCGGATCGATCGCGTCGATGTCGAGCGAGACGTACAGGCGCTCGGTCTTCAGCATGTTCAGCGCCCGATGGACGCTCGCCTGGATGCCGTCCCGCGCGATCTCGTGGGCGGTGACGAACGGCATGCCGATCGTCTTGTTGGCGTCGATCTCCTCCCGGGAGACCGAACGCACGCCGAGGACGACCACGTTGCGCGCGCCGACCTTCTCGACGATGCGTCGCGACGAGCAGGCGTGGCTGCGGCGGTCCCCGAGATAGCTCTCGCGGAAGTCGAGGTGCGCGTCCAGGTAGAGAACGCCGAGGCTCGGCGCGTCGTCGGGGTACGCTTCCACGGACGGCGGGGCGCAGGCGTGGTCGCCGCCGAGCACGAACGGGATCTTGCCCGCGCGGTAGATCGGCTTGAGCTCGTCGCGGACCCCCTCGACCATGTCGGCGGCGCTGCCGAACTCGTCGGTGTTGCCGAGGTCGTGCAGCTTCGCCTCCGACAGGTCGATGCCGGTCTCGAGGTCGTAGGACTCGAAGTTCCAAGAATGCTGCCGGATCGCGTCCGGCCCGAAGCGGGCGCCCGGGCGGAAGGAGGTCGTGCGGTCGAACGGCACCCCGAGGACGACGAACTCGGCCTCGTCGAGGGTGGCGTTCGCGTCCGCGAACGTCGTCAGGCGCGCCACGTCCGCGGACGCGGACCTTGCTATAAGACGACTGCTCGGGCGGGAGCTAGCCCGGCGCGTCCGCGCCGCTCCCGCGGAGACGGGCCCGGATCCCCATCTCCCCGTACAGGAACTCCATCATGATCAGCGAGACGAGCGTGGTGCCGATGATCATCGCGTACAGCCCGACGCTCCCCCACAGGGCGATCGTCAGCGCCCCGACCATCGGACCGACGCTCCAGAGGCTCGAGTTGACCAAGGCGAACGCCCCCTGCGCCTCCGCCTGGTGGTGCGCCGGCGCCTGACGCGCGACCCACGCCTGCATCCCCGGCCCTACCAGGGCGAGGCCGGCCATGCGGACCGCCTGCGCGGGGACCGTGTCGACCCACGTCCTCGAGAAGGCGAAGATCGCCGTCGCGGCGATCGCCAGCAGCGTCCCGTACCAGATCGCCCGGATCTCACCGTGACGGTCGATCCACCTTCCGAGGGGGAGGGAGAGGAGCGCTCCGGTGAGCAGCCCGGCGACGGCGACGACGCCGACCTCGAAGCTGTTCGCCCCGAGCTGCGCGGCGAGGTAGCCGTAGTAGGAAGCGAGCGCCCCGCTGCCGATCGCACGG
>Ga0187808_10000767_pt1 | contig 10561 bp, 7 predicted proteins | sample NC_wetland_sal_i_5_FD_132427 | JGI IMG/M metagenome (GOLD analysis project Ga0187808, IMG submission 132427) | Wetland sediment microbial communities from Neuse River Estuary, North Carolina, USA - ASW_3 | ecosystem: Environmental > Aquatic > Freshwater > Wetlands > Sediment | place: USA: North...
GCGGTCCTGCTCGCCGCCCTGGCCGCCGCCCTCGGCGTCGGCGCCGAGCGACTGCGGTACCGTTGGCTGGACGACGACCTCACCATGACGTTGGTGCCGGCGGTCGCCCTGTTCGTCGTGGGGACGCTGGCCCTCGGCCTACGGGGCTAGACCGAGCGAGCCGGCCCCGGCGCCGGCCGGGCCGGCCTACACGACCGGCGTCAGGACCGCGTGCGGGGCGCCCTTCGCCGGGTCGGTGCTGATGGCGTAGATCGTCGTCCGAGGCCGGATCCCGTAGATGCACGGGGCGTTGTCGATGTTGATGATCCGGAAGTACGTGTCCATCATGTTCAGGATCTCGCTCGAGACGAGCAGCCCCGGCTTCAACAGGCCGATCCCGAGGTTGCCGACGTGCTTCGTCCGCGAGACGCCCGAGAAGTACATCCGGATGGCGACCTGATCGCCCATCAGGCTCTCGAACGTGTCGAACGCCATGTACTCGATGAACGGCTTGCGGTCGGGGCCGGCGGCGGCCTTCTCCGCCGTGACCATCGCCCGCATCGCCTCGTCGCGGCCGAACCGGGCCATCGGCAGGATGTACGGCTCCTCCGTCTCGGAGATCGTGTAGTCGGGCACGCGCACGCGCGTGTCGAAGTGGTGCGCGGGGACGTGCTTGACGAGCGACTCGCGGAGCTTCTCCGGCGACTCGCCGGCCGCGAGGACCGCGATCATCCCGCGGCCCTGGCAGAGGAAGTTTAGGAACGTCGGGGTGAACAGCATGTAGTAGTCGTCGACGCCGACGTTGACGTCGACCTCGAAGGCGTTGAAGCTCCCGCGGCGGAACCCCCCGCCGAGGAGGCCGTCGAAGTCGGGGATCCCGGTCGAGTAGAACCGCTCGGGGTCGGTCGTCGCCGACCAGGTCGCCGCGGCCGCCTTCCCGTTCGCCATCCCCTCGACCCCGAGGGCGCCGAACCGGCCCCCGTCCAGCGTGACCGCGTACCGGGCCCGTCCGATGTTCGTCGCGCGGAGCTTCTCGAGGCGGAGGTGGCGGACCCGGCGCTCGTCCAGCTCTTCCCGCTGGATCGAGATCAGCCCGTCGACCAGGTACTCGATCCCGCCGGCCTCGGGCTTCTCCAGGATCATCACGACGTCCGTGCTGGACGCCTCCACGAGGTCCTTCTGGAGGGCCATCACGAACTCTTCCATCTCGAGACCGTACTTGTGGGTCACACCCTCGAGCGAATCGATGACGAGCAGGGACTTCTCCGGCAGCGCCCGCTCGATGCGGTTGTAGACGTTCTCGACCTCGGGCATCGGGCTGCGCTTCAGCAGCGCCACCAGGTGGGTCCGGTCGACGCGCGTCGGCGGGCCGCGCTCCTGGCCGAAGCTGCCCAGGACCTCCCGGCCGGCCTTGATCTTCCGCTGCTCGCTCTCGGGCAGCTCGGCCGGTCGGGACTTGCCGCCGGCCTGGACCGTGTCGAGGAACAGCTTCGCCGCGTCCAGGATCCGCGAGCGCATCTCGGTCGTGCGCAGCCAGGGGAACTGGCGGTACAGGGTCTCGTCGCCGACCCGGGTCGACAGGTAGAACGAGCGGGCCGGCTGACCGATCCGCTCCAGCAGCTCGAGCCCGAAGGTCGTCTTGCCGGTACCGGCGCCGCCCTTGATGATGAGCGAGCGCCCGCCCTTGCCGGTCAGGAACGACACGACTTCGGGAGGGACCCGTCCTACCGCGCCACCGTTCTCGTTGGTCATCTTCTGCTCGGGCATGCCGGTACGACCGAGGGTCCTAGGCTCCGGTGGCCCTCAAGCGTTCCGGCCTCAAATGGGAGTCCCCATAAAGAAAAGCTTTCCCTTGGGGAGGAGAGAGGCGCCGGACGGCTATCCGGCCGCCGCCGACCGCGCCGCGGCGCGGGCCCGCTCGACCGCGGTCGCGAGCGGGGCCCCGGGTTCTCCGACGGCCGTGGCGGCCGACGGGTTCCCGCCTCCCTTCGCGCGGAACGCTTCCCGCGCGGCCTCGACCAGCGCGAGCGCCGAGACACCGGGCGCGGTCGACCCTACGAACAGCGTCCCCTTCCCGTCGCGCTCGCTGGCGAGGACGACGACCCGCTGGTCGACCTTGCTCAGCAGGCGGGAGAGCTCCGTGAGCGCGCCCCGGTCGAGGTCGACGCTCGCGGCGACGATCGTCACCGGGCCGACCGTCGCGGTCCGCTTCGGGTCGCGGACGATCTCCGCCGCGAGCCCCTCGAGGTCCCCCCGGGTCCTCGCCTTCGCGGCCTTGCGCGCCTCCTCGACCTCGGAGAGCAGCCGGTCGATCCCGTCCGGCAGGCGGTCGGGCGGCACCCCCAGACGGCGCGCGGCCTCCTTGAGGACCGCCTCGTGCTCCTCCCGGAGCTCCAGCGCGCGCTCGCCGCTGGCGAACGAAAGGCGCACGATCCCGTCCTGGATCCGTTCCACGTCGACGAGCTGGATCGCCCCGACCTCGCTCGTGTGGGTGCAGTGGGTCCCGCCGCACGCCTCGACGTCGAACCCCTCGACCTCGACGATCCGCAGCTCGCGCCCGGGGACCGCCCCGCCCTGGTAGAGGGTGAAGCCGAACCGTCGCTCGGCCTCGCTCCGGCTCTCGAAGTAGCTCTTGACGGGCCGGTCGTCCCGGACGACCGCGTTGACCCGCCGGTCGACCCGACGGAGCTCGTCGTTCGTCAGGGGCCGGTAGTGCGTGATGTCGATGCGCGCCAGCTCCGGCGCCTTGTGCGCGCCGGCCTGCCAGACGTGCGGCCCCAGCACCTCGCGCAACGCCCCGTTGAGGAGGTGGGTCGCGGTGTGGTGCTGCATCAGCTGCGTGCGTCGGGTCGGGTCGATGCGGCCGCGGACGCGTTCGCCGACCGAGAACGGGGCCGGCCGCTCGAGCTTGTGGAGCACGTGCGGCCCCTTGCGGCCCACGTCCAGGACCTCGAGGTCGCCGAGGTGGCCCCGGTCGGCGACCTGGCCGCCGCCGGTCGGGTAGAAGAACGTCCGGTCCAGGACGACGAACGGGCCGTCCGCATGGACGACGTGCGCCTCGAACGCGACGGTGTACGGGTCGAGGTAGTAGAGGACCTCCGTCGCCGGCACCGTCGTCGGGACCGCGGGGAACCCCTCGGAGGCGTCGACGTAGTCGGTCGTCGGCCGTTCGGACTCGTGCCGGGTCGCGACCTGCGTGTAGAAGTCGTCGGGGATCGGCACCGGCTCGGTCAGCTCGGCGACGGCGACGTCCGGCGGAACGCCGAGCGAGTCGTACCACCTCAGCAGGTCCTCCCCCGTGATCCGACCGCCGTCCGCCCGGACCTTCGCCTCGTGCCGGCGGATCGTGACCCGGGCCCGCTCGATCGCCTCGGCGTACCGCTCGACCTCGGCCTCCACGACCCGGGCGAGGTCGTCGCGGTGCTCGCCGATCTCGGGGAAGTCCCGCGCGAGCTCCCGACCGATCCGGTCGAGGACCGACGTCAGGGTGGGCGCCTCCGGGACCTTCGCGAGGATCCGGAGCGAGCGGCGCATCAGCAGGCGGGCGAAGTACCCCTCCTTGCTGTTGGACGGTACGACCCCGTCGACGAGCAGGAAGTTGAGCGCCCGCGCGTGGTCGATGAGGAGCGCCGTCTCCCGGGGCGGGAACGTCCGGCGGACCTCGTCGTACTCGTTCCCGAAGACGGCCTCGTAGGCGGTCTTCGTTCCCTGGCTAGCCCAGACGAGGCGCTCGAGGCCGTAGCCGGTGTCGACGACGGTGAGCGGCATCGGCTCGAGGCGGTCGCCGTTGCGGACGTACTCCATGAAGACGAGCGTCGCCAGCTCGAGGCCGGCGGCGCCGACGCTGAGCGACGGGCCGAGGTTCCCACCGCCCTCCCAGACCTCCTCCTTGTAGGTGATCGCCCGGGGATCCGCCCCGAGCTCGCCGGTGAGGAGCTCGTGGCAGAGCTCGACCGTCCGCTCCTTGAAGTAGACCTCGTGGCCCGGCCGGTTGAACGCGTGGTGGGCGAGCATCTCGAACAGCGTGAAGTGCCGGCCGCTCCGGCCGACCTCCTCGAGGTCGATGAACCGCAGCACCGGTTGGCTGATCGTCAGCGGGTTCGCGGGCGGCGGGACGGCGCCGCTGGTCACCCACGGCTGGAAATCGTAGATCGACGCCTGCGTGAAGAAGACGTCGTTGCGCCAGCGGGCGACGGTCGGGTAGCGGCGCAGGCGGCTGTGGCCCCGCCGCTCGAAGAACGACAGGTACGCCTCGCGCATCGCGCGGAGCTCGTACGGCCGGGGGAAGATCGGTCGGCCGACGAACCCGTAGTCGCGGCACGGCGCCTCCTGGCACCGGTCGTGGTCGCCGAGGGTCCAGAACGCGGCCCCGCAGACGACGCAGGTCGCGCGACGGAACCCTCCCCGGTGGAAGTAGGCGAGGTCGTACTCCTTCGGGTCCATCGGCGGCGGCCTACGCCCGTGCCAAGATAAGGTCCCGCGAGGCTGGCCGCGGCGGGGGGCACGCGACGTGGCCGGCGGAACGGTAGCGGCCGGCCCCGGGCTCCCGACCTCCCCGGCTCGAGCGTCCCGGGGCCGGGCGACCGCGATCCTGATCGCCCTGAGGTTCGGCTACGCCTACAACTGGTTCGACATCGGTCCGGCGCTGACGGGCTCCCGGGGGATCGGCGCGGCGTTCGGCGTCGGTCCGACCGCCTGGGGGCTGCTGGTCGCGTCGTTCCTCGTCGGCGCGGGCGCGACGCAGGTCCCCGCCGGGTTCCTCGCCCGCCGGCACGGCGAGCGGCCCGTGGCGCTCGGCGGGGCGGCCCTGCTCGCGCTGGCGGCGCTGGCCGGCGCGTTCGCGCCGACGTTCGGAACCTTGGTCGCCAGCCGCGTTCTCGCCGGCGTGGGCGCGGGGCTGTTCTTCTCGCCCGCGATCGGGTGGGTCGGGCGGCTGTTCGGACCCGGCGAGCGCGGGGTGCCGGTCGGTACGTTCTCCTCCGCGTTCAGCGCGGGGGCGGCGGCCGGGGTCTTCGGCTCCGCGTTGATCGTCCCCGCGTACGGCTGGCAGGTCGGGCTCGCGCTCGGCGCGGTCGGTCTCGCGGCGGTCACCGCGCTCGCCTACGCGGCGATCCCGCGGGACCGGCCCGAGCCCGCGCCGAAGGTCCCGGCGCGCGCCGGCGCGGCGTGGCGGACCCGTTCGGTCCTCGCCGTCGGGCTCGCGTTCGTAGGGTTCGAGGGCGCGACGTTCGCCACCGGCCAGTTCGTCGTCCCGTGGGGGGAGGCGGTCCGCCTCTGGCCCGCGTGGCTCGCCGGGGCGATCGGCACCGCCTTCGTCCTCCCGAGCGTGATCGGCGGTCCGGTCGGCGGGGTCGCCGCGGAGCGGTCGATGCGCCATAGGACCCAGTTCGTCGTCGTGACCGTCCTCGGCGCCGTCGCGCTCGCCGCCCTGCCGATCGCCGGGGTCGCCGCGGCGCTGGCGATCGGGACGGTCTTCTCGTTCGGCTACGGGTTCGTCTACGCGGTGATGTACGTCCTGCCGCACTACTGGCCCGAGCTTCCGGCGCGGGAGATCCCGCTCGCGATCGGACTGTTCAACGCGATCCAGCTCGGCGGCGGGGCGATCGTCTCGGCGCTGTTCGGGGTCGTCGTCGGGACGCGCTCGTACGCGGTCGCCTGGGAGTTCGCGGCCGCCGTCCAGGTGGCGAGCCTGCTCGCGCTGGTCGCGCTCCGCCCGACCGCGCCGGGTCGTCGTCCGGCCGCGGAGGGCGCCGCCCTTCCCGGAGCGCCCGCCCCGTAGCGCACAGGTCGGCGATCGGGCAGACGTCGCAGCGCGGCCGCCGGGGTCGGCAGAGGTTCTGCCCGTGCTGGACGAGCAGCGGGTTCAGCGGGATCCAGTACCGCTCGTCGACCGTGCGACGGAGCGCCGCCTCCGTCTCCTCGGGCGTCCGGGTGCGGACGACCCCCAGCCGGTTCGCGATCCGATGGACGTGCGTATCGACCGGGATCGCCGGGAGCCCGAAGCCGAAGACGAGGACGCAGTTGGCGGTCTTCGGCGCGACCGACGGGAGGGCGACCAGCTGGTCGTACTCCCGCGGGACCTCGCCGCCGTGGCGCCGGAGGATCTCCTGCGCGACCGCGCGGATCGCGCGGCTCTTCGCCCGGTAGAAGCCGACCGGCCGGATCAGCGGTTCCAGCACGGAGGGCCGGGCCCGGGCGAGACGCTCGGGGTCGGGGAACCGGGCGAACAGGCGAGCGCTCGCGACATCGGTGTTCGCGTCGCGGGTCCGCTGGGAGAGGATCGTGCCGATGAGGACCTGGAACGGGTCCTCGGCGTGGTCGCGCAGGTACGGCCGGCGCCAGTCGCCGGTCCGGTAGAGCGCGCTCAGCCGGTCGAGGAGCGTCTCCCAGGGGAACCCCGCCCCGTCCGCGGCGTCGCTCACCTTCGCTCCGCCCGGCCGACCGGCGCCCGCGCGGTGGGCGGCAGGGGCCCGACGCCCGGGTCGCTGAGGTCCGGCTCGTCGCCCACGTCCTCGGCGCGCAGCAGCTCGCCGATCAGATAGTCGCTCCCGACGACGAGGGTGATCCCGTCCGACCCGGTCGCCGCCCGGGCGAGCCGGACCCCGTCGCGGGGGTGCGGAGCGAGCACGACGCGCGGGAACCGGCCCGCGGCCGCGGCCCGGATCTCCCCGGGGGTCATCGCCCGCTCGGAGCGGACCGGTACGACCACGAGCGTCCGCGCGATTGGGGCGAGCGCGTCGAGGATGCCGCTGACGTCCTTGCCGGTGAGGCAGCCGAAGACGATCGCGCTCGCCGCCGGGTCGGCGAGCGGGGCGATCTCCGCTACGCTCGTCGCCACCGCCCGCGCGCTCCCCGGAGTGTGGGCGACGTCGTAGAGGAGCTCCGGGTCCCGCGCCTTCCGCTCGAGGCGACCGGGGATGCGGACGCGGACGAGCCCGCGGCGGATCGCGGCCGGCGTCGGCGCGCGCTCGAGCGCCCCGAGGAAGCGGCTCGTCGCCGCGACCGCGAGGGCCGCGTTGCCGACCTGGAAGGCGCCTAGGAGCGGGAGCTCCACCTGGCTCAGCGCGAGGCCGGGGACGTGGACGTCGATCGTCTGGCCGTCCGGCCCGAGCTCGGTCCGCTGCGCCCGGATCTCCCGCCCGAGCGCCCAGAGCGGCACCCCCTCCCGGTCGGCGATCCGGGCGACCGCCGCGGCGGCCGCCGCGGGCAGCTCGCCGAGGACGCCGACCATGCCCCGGTGCAGGATGCCGGCCTTCTCCGCGGCGATCGCCTCGACCGTGGAGCCGAGGAGGTCGGTGTGCTCGAGCTCGACGGTCGTCAGCACCCCGACCCGCGCAGCGAGCACGTTCGTGGAATCCAGTCGGCCCCCGATGCCGACCTCGACGACCGCGGCGTCCACCTCCTCGCGGGCGAACCGGTCGAACGCGAGGGCGGTCGTCGCCTCGAAGAACGTCGGCTCCCGGTCGATCGCTCCGGTGCGGAGCAGCTCGTCCGCGACCTGTTCGACGCGGGCGAGCCCCTCGACGACGTCCGCCTCCGGGATCTCTCGGCCGTCGATGCGGATCCGCTCCCGGTAGCTCGCGAGGTGCGGCGAGGTGAACAGGCCGGTGCGCAGGCCGTGGGCGGAGAGGATCCCCGCGGCCATCGTCGCGACCGAGCCCTTCCCCTTGCTCCCGGTCACGTGGATCGACGGGAACCGCTGGGCCGGGTCGCCGAGGGCGTGGAGCAGCGCGAGCTCGACCTCGAGCCCGGGACGGAGGCCGAAGCGGCGGCGCTCGAACAGGCGCGCGAGCGCGGCCCGGTAGGCTTCGGCCGTCGCCGGGGCGCCGTCGGACGATCGCGGGGTCGACCGGGGTGCCGTCACGCGACCGAGCCGTCCGCTCCTCGGGGTCAGTACGTCGAACGCTCGCGGTAGGGGCCGTAGACGTCCTGGAAGGCGTGGACGATCTCCCCGAGGGTCGCCTTCGCCCGCAGCGCCTCGAGGACCGGGGGCATCGTGTTGCCGCGGTCGGTCTCGGCGACCCGGCGGAGCCGGTCGAGCGCCGCGGCGTGGCGGCGCGCGTCGCGCCGGCTCCGCAGCTGGCGAAGCCGCCGGCTCTGCAGCCGACGCGCCGCCTCGGAGATCTTGAGCCGGGGGACGCGGACCGGCTCGTCGACGGTGTAGGCGTTCACCCCGACGACCTTCGCTTCCCCGCTCTCGACCGACCGCTGGTAGCGGAACGACGCCTCCTGGATCTCGCGCTGGAAGAACCCGCGCTCGATGCCCGCGACCACGCCGCCGAGCTGGTCGATCCGGTCGAAGTACGACCAGACCTCCTCTTCGAGGCGATCGGTGAGCCACTCGACGTAGTAGCTCCCGCCGAACGGGTCGATCGTCTCGGCGAGGCCGGTCTCCTCCGCGAGGATCTGCTGCGTCCGCAGGGCGATCCGGACGGCGTCCTCGCTCGGGAGCTGGAGCGCCTCGTCGTAGGAGTTCGTGTGGAGCGACTGGGTCCCCCCGACGACCGCGGCCAGCGCCTGGATCGCGGTGCGAACGACGTTCAGTTCGGGCTGGCGGGCGGTGCACGAGCAGCCGGCCGTCTGCGTGTGGAACCGGAGCCAGCGCGAGCGCTCGTTCTTCGCCTCGAACTCGTCGGTCATCACCTTCGCCCAGATCCGCCGGGCGGCCCGGAACTTCGCGACCTCCTCGAACAGGTCGTTGTGCGAGTTGAAGAAGAACGACAGGCGCGGGGCGAAGTCGTCGACGTCCAGGCCCCGCTCGATCGCCTCGCGCACGTAGGTGCGGCCGTCGGCGAGCGTGAACGCGAGCTCCTGGGCGGCGGTCGAGCCCGCCTCGCGGATGTGGTAGCCCGAGATCGACACCGGGTTCCACTTCGGGGTCGTGCGGGCGGCGTACTCGATCGTGTCGACGACCAGCCGCAGCGCCGGCCGGGGAGGGTAGAGGAACTCCTTCTGGGCGATGTACTCCTTCAGGATGTCGTTCTGGGTCGTTCCGCCGAGCCGCGCGAGCGGGACCCGGTGCGCCCGACCCGCGAGAAGGTACATCCCCCAGACGATGTTCGCCGGGGCGTTGATCGTCATGCTGGTCGTCACCTTCGCGAGCGGGATCCCCTCGAGGAGCCGTCCCATGTCGTCCAGCGAGCTGACGTTCACCCCGCACTTGCCGACCTCGCCGGCCGACTCGGGGTCGTCCGCGTCCAGGCCGTAGAGCGTCGGGTCGTCGAACGCGATCGACAGGCCGCTCTCGCCGTGGGCGAGCAGGTAGCGGAACCGGCGGTTCGTATCCTCCGGGCTCCCGAACCCGGAGAACATCCGCATCGACCAGACGCGGCCCCGGTACATCGTCGGGTGGACCCCGCGGGTGAACGGCGGCTGGCCCGGGTAGCCGAGCCGCGCGAACCCACCCGGGGCCGATCGCGGCGTGTAGAGCCGGTCGACCGGGATACCGCCGAGCGTGGCGAAAGCGCTCCGCCGTTCCGGGGCCTTGGCGAGCGTCGGTCCGAGGACCTCGGCCTCCCAGCGTCGCTGCGCCTCCCTCACCGGGTCGGGGTCGGTCGGAGGGGTCGCGGACCCGCCCGGCGACCGGTCCGGCGAGCGAGCGGCCGCCATCGGCCTCGAATGAGCGGGGTCCGCTATAACGGTGGGGGAGCCGAACCTAGACGCAATCCTACGAGATCCCCCCGGCCCCGTCGCACGAGCTTCGCCCCGACCGCGCGGGCGAACTGGGGGAACGCCTGCCCGGTCCACATCGTGTTGTCCGCGAGGACGACGGCGCCCGGGACGAGGTGGGGCCGGACGGTCTCGAGCTCGAACGTGAGCTGGGCGAAGCTGTGCTGGTCGTCGTGCAGGAACAGCCCGATCCCCCCCAGCTCGTCGACCAGCTTCGGCAGGACCTCCTGCGTCGAGCCGAGGCGGAGGTCCCACCGCTCGCGCAGGCGCTCGGGCACCGCCCAGCCGGTCTCCCGGCCGGGGGGAACGGCGAGGGCGGGCTCCCCTAGCTGAAGACGGGGACCCCGCTGGCGGACCGGCAGGTCGATCGAGTGGAGACGGCCGCGCTTGTTCCGACGCAGGGCCGCGAGGAAGTGCGCGCTGGACACCCCGCTGCTGACCCCCGCCTCGACGATATGATCCGGTCGAACGAGGCGGGCGATCGCGAACAGCTCGAACGGGGCCCGGATCTGGGCGTAGGACTCTCGGCCCGCGGCGAGGTGTCGGTGTCGGATCTCCTCCTCCATCGGCAGGAGGGCCTCGAGCTCTTCGAGGACGTTGCCGATCTCGCGCCGGTTCGCCCCGGTGAGCGCCGCGATCCACGCTACGTTCGGGGTCGCCCGCCGGTCGCCGAGCGCCCGACGCGCCCGATCGGCGGCGGCGCGCGCTCCCGCGGAGAGCGACGTAAGGTGAGGTGGAGTTCGTCGTCGGGTCACGGCAGCGCGCCTCGCCGCTCGACCCCGGCCTTTCTCTTGAGGTGTGCGCTCGAGATGTCGAGCCGGGCGGTCGCCGGGCCGACGACCCGCGAGTAGCGGTCGACCTCGACCGAGGCGCGGAAGAACGGGGCGTCCACGACGAGCGTCTCGTACTCGCC
>Ga0187808_10000768_pt1 | contig 10548 bp, 10 predicted proteins | sample NC_wetland_sal_i_5_FD_132427 | JGI IMG/M metagenome (GOLD analysis project Ga0187808, IMG submission 132427) | Wetland sediment microbial communities from Neuse River Estuary, North Carolina, USA - ASW_3 | ecosystem: Environmental > Aquatic > Freshwater > Wetlands > Sediment | place: USA: North...
GGTGCTGCCATTGGACATGGTGGATAATTCAACAAGCCCCTGCGAACGCCGTTCGGGTTGGGTTTCTCCTCATTCGAAGGGATCAGATACCCTACCTGATCCTGTAGGCCCACGCGCTTGTCCCTGCTTTCACCTCCACCAAGCCGCCCATTGCCATTTCACAGGGCGTCTTCTCATTTCCTTCACGCTCCCAAGGTGAAGCATGGCGCTGGCGGCAAAGGATAGCAAAGGACTTCGCGCGTTGACCACTGTCGGTTGGTTCTCCCCGCTGCCATCGCAGGAGTGCGCTGTCGGTAGCGTTGCGCCAGAAGTCTGCCACCTCGCTCTTGGGGCTGTATGAGCGCCACTCGTAGCGATGCGTGGGGACGCACAAAATGATAATAAGCTCGCCACCATTCCAGGTGGGTGAGGAGCTGCGGAGCTTGCTGAACTGTGGCCCAGGTGCGGCGTGCCAGTGCTGCCACTCCATGACGGACAGTCAGATTCACCCGCTCGATAAAAGCAGTGTTGAGCCGCCCAGAGAGGCCCAGTCCTTGCAAGGCAGCCTGGAGAGCTAGGCTTGCTCCAAGACGCATCACGTGTGTGACCTGCACCAGCTTGCGCCGCCGATAGATTTTCTTCACTTGACCATAAAGCAGCTCTGCCGCCACCTGCCACTGATATGCTTTCCGCCCACGATGATCCACCTCGCACCACTGTCCAAAATGGGCCGTCAAGGCGTAGAAGTACAAATTTAACCCATCACTGGTGAAGAGTGGTAGGCAGCCAGGAGCCAGGACCTGTCGTAGGGAGTGGATGAGCAGATGCGCCATGTTTTGCGTGCGAGGACCTAGATGGAGTGCGGGTATAATCTTCGTGAGAGGGTCGATTGTCAGCCAGAGCCACAACACCTGATTGTAGCTCCGAAGTCTGGTGCGCAGTTCGTCCAACTGGAGGTATGGGATATGCAGAGTGCGAAAGAAGCGATTGTGCAACGTCTGAGCGTGCAGACCTGCGCGAGTGAGCCAGGTAGTGATGGTGGCTTGTCGAAAGCCGAAGACACGCTCAGCAGCCGAAGGATCCAACCCTTCGGCGAGCGCAGTCAGCACCATTGCGACTTGATGGGAAGGGGTTTTCAGACGGTACAAGGGGGTGTGGCGTCGAGCACTGAACGTGGTGCGGCAGGCCTGGCAGCGAAAGGTCTGGATCCGCTCAGCATGGCCATGCTTGCCATCGCCGACCAGAGCGTGAATGTCGGCATCTGTGATCCCGGCGTACGGGCATATGCGGGTAGGACAGGAGAAACCTTCTGTGTTCACCCGCTTCGGGGCACCTCGGCGGCTTTTCACCTCACTCCAGGGGCGTACTGGCGCAGGGGCAGGTCTCACACCTGAGGAGGAGAGGCGACAGATGGGACAATCAAGCGGGGTGCGCGGCTTGAGAAGACGTTGCACCGTGGTGCGCACAGCTCCTACTTTTGAATGGGAAGGTTGAAGATGGGGCCAAGAATGGAGACACAGGTGCACCAAGCCGAGTATGAGGAAGGACACGAGCAGAAACACGAACATCTGAAAGGCCATACGATCCTCGCTGTTTGAAAAGAGAAAAATGGAGAGCTTCCTTAGAATAAGGAGAATCGGAATGGACTGTCAAGCGAGAGGGACAAAAGTCCGAATTATCCACCACCGAGAGAGGCAGTACCCGGATTCTCACACCACCCTTTCTTGAGTAATCAAGTTAAGCATGATCGGGTAGACCAGGGCAGTTTGTTGCTGCTCCTGGTTCGGGTCAATCACATCATGAATCAGGTGGGATGAGTCGTCGAACTCATATGAGTCGAAACTCTGCACGCCGGTGGTTCGCCAGCGCTGAACCAGTTTCTGGGTGATCGTGTTATTCACTGCAGTGTCAGCGGCGTTGGTGATCACCAGGATCGACTTCGCAACCGGCTTGGTTGTCCTGGCTGTATCATAGACGGAGAAGCCCAGGCGCATCGATTGTGCCAGTCCACGCGTGGCAAAACCATGATAATTGTGGCCCATCGCCCCTGAAAAGGGCCGAATCCACTGCGTCATGATATTGGGCATCAAGAGTAACACGTACATCGCGAGCCGGCTCACCCTGACGCCCATATTGCGACCAAGGCTGAATACAGGCGCTATGGGCACCGCCAGATCAACATCCGGGCGATGCAGCGCCACCCAGGCAGCCATCGTCCCGCCCACGGAAATTCCGAGGAAGGTGACGTGCCCTCCGAGCCCACGCGCAATATCCACCATGTCTGTGCAACAGTCACACAATTGTTCCGCAGTGACATCCTTGAGCGTGGTAGTTTCAGGGTCGGCGAGCCCATTGCCAGGCATACGCGGGATGAGCACATTGTAGCCCCGTTCGTAGAACATTGGGGCCAATTCCCGGAATTGCTCGGGGCAGTTGGTCATGCCGTGCATCAGAATGATAGCATGCTCCGTCTTATGCCCATGTGTGAGCAGCTTGGAGAGGCAGATCGGATTGAGCTCATCCATGGCCGCTTCCCGGGCTTGGATCTGTTCAAACCGTGCCAAGGCTGCCTCATAGTCGACAGCCGGATCGCTTCGATTGGGTTCCTGTTCATCAACAGAGGCACGAAGCGACACTTTGAGCACCAGAGCGGCACAGGCTAGGATGGCACTAGCCAGCAAAATCCCTTTCAGCTTCGATGATATCGGCATTTTATCATCCTTCAACTTTCCTCAAATCTATTTCTGTAAAGATGTTTGGCTCCTCGTCACAAGCTTGCCCACTGAGACGAAAAGTGTACGTATATCTCGGCTCATCTTATCCCACGTGTTATACAATTCTTGCCAGGAGCGCCAGCCATGCATACGCCAGGGAGGTTGGGTTCCTTGTATGTGTTCTGGAATCGTGAGCATGATCTCTTTGGTCGCCAGAGGGTGCTTTGACACCTTGTGCAGGTGGAGCGGAATCGTCGGGTTTTTCTCGATGACGTAGCTACGGCCAGGCTGGGCATCATACCAGTCATTGGGTACCAGCCCCTCAACCGGATCGAGGAGCTCGGTGACACCGTACGTTCGTAGGATGTCATAGGCGATATCATTGCAATTGTGACGCACAACAATATAGGGTTGCCGGCTCTCCCATACCACGGTCCTCCAGGCATCTTTCGGGCGAGGCTGCGCGACATAAAAAACCTTATATTCATCATAGGGAAATGGCTGCTTCTGCATGGCCCCAATAGGATCCAAGGTATGAACTGTCCAGTAGTCCATATCCTGCGGCTGTGCTATGGCTTTCTGTGACAGGTCCTCGACCGAACCGGCGTTAAACCAGCCATTGGTCCACTCGAAGGTCCAACCGATGTGCCCCAATCCGTTTGCTCCTGAACGCCGGACGAAGACGACCGCGCGGCGGGTGGTGGCAGGAAGATCAACCGGCAAGTCCGCAGGGCTGTCTGGAGCATTCATTTTGCTTGCAGTGAAGAGAGAGGGCTTGAGGCGAAGAAGAAGACCTCTGACCAGCAAATAGAAGCCATCGACCAGGGCATAAATGCTGATGAACATGACAACGAGGATCAGGGAGTAGGGTTCAACATGGGCGAAGAGAGACCGCAAAGCGTTCGTGAGGAGAGCCAGACCAAAGAGTATCAGGAGTAAGCCATAGAGCCAGGTGAAACCCTCGTATTTGTGCCACGAACGCCGTGCATCGATGACTACCTTGACGCCCCTGAAGAGCATGCGGGTCGAGATCACGACGACGATCAAGAATAGGGTTGCTTTGGGAACCACAAGGCTGATCAGGCCGAGCACTATACTCACGGTGCCGACAAGATACTTGAGCAATTTGCGTTGGGTTTCGCGTTTCCCTGTTGCTACCTTCACAATATCAAGGACGCCATCGAGGATCAGGTAGATTCCCAGGACATCTAGAAAGAAGTTCAGCGTAAACGGGATGAGGAGACCGAAGAAGATGTTCACGACACCACGTAACACCTCCATCCACCAGAGTCTGGTATGATAGGGCTCAGTTTTCGCTCTCTGTTTTGGAAATGTCTTTTGCATAGTCAATCAATACATGTCCTTGAGAGCAACTTCTTGCATCTGACAACCGCCCGACTGATAGTAGGCATATGCTGTGTGATCAACCTTTAAGCAAGTCCTCCTTCCTATGCTTGGCCTCGAGTTCGTCAGCTGCAGTCGTCGGTGCCTGGTCCGCATTGTCAGCGTCCTGCGCGGCCCCAGACGCAGGGGAAGTTTCATTGTCTTGCATGTTTTCCCTCTCTAAAAGAGTTACTTCCGACTGAAAAATTCCGGGCATTTGCCGCGGTGAATTTTGAGTTTCACCAATAGTATAGTGCTCATCGAACGCCAATACATAGTGTAAACACACTATTTTTGGTGTGACAGATGACGCTTGAGCATCAAAATGAGGTCAGATTGCACTGTTTCCTTCTATTGTGAGGGTAGGGCAAGAAGGCACAGAAATGTGCTTGGCTGAGAAATGAGCCTGAACAGACAGGAATCTATCACGCTGACCATGAAGTCATCAGCGTGCTTACGAGAAACCAGACGATAAGAGCAGAAAAAAGTATGAGCTGCTGACGATGAACAGGCATAGGATCATCCTTGTCCTAGTGTATATGCACTAGCCAGGCCATCTATTCCGATCAATACCACCAAAGGCAAAATAGTGTGTTCTGAGGATGCACATTCGCTGGTCCGCCCTTAGACTTAAACAGGGGGTTAGAGCCATGACGCAATCGACGAGTTACACATTCACTATGTGAAAGACTTTCAGACATATGGAATCATTCAGGTGAAGAAAGATGAGCGATCGTAATCACGTTTGGAGGAGGCGTCGATTTCAAAGGCCGGTAGTGACCTTGCCGATGTCTTTGATGCACCTCTGGGTCGTACAGCAGGGGCGGTGGAGGTTCTTGTCCTTGCGGGGTGCGACTCAGGAGTTCCGCATCACGCATAAGCAGCGCGTAAATTGCCTCAATCATCTGGCCTGCGACACCCCCAATGACACGCGTTTTGCCGGTATAGCTTTGCGTACGCTCATCAAACGGACAACGGGCTTTGACCAGGCGCTCGTACAGCCGCGCCCACTCGTTGTCTCGCAAGCGGATCACCTGCATGACAGCCAGGAACATGATCTGCTTCATGGTTCTGGTTCCCCCGCGGGTCAGGTAAGAGGCATCCAAGGTACTGCCCGATTGAGCTACCACCGGTGCCCAGCCAAAGTACGATTTGAGGGCCGAGGCCGAAGAGAAGTTGTGGATCGAGCCAATGGCTGCAATGATGGTGGCCGCCGTGATCGGCCCAAAGCCTGGAAACGACATCAGGATCTGTCCTTCGCGCGCCTGTTCAACGATCGTGACGATCTCGCTCTCCAATTGGTCGATATGATCTCGCAAGAGGCGAAGCTCTTTGATCAACTGGCCTTGTTCCAGAACCAGCCCGCGCTGACGAATGAGGTCTTTGATTCCGATGCTCTCGGCGGCCAGACGCTGCAGTTCCTGCAGTTTCATGTCCGAGAGCGAACGTGCTCCCCCGCGGATCTGTTGCAACACCGTGAGACTGGTGGCTGCCAGCGCTTGCGCAGTCGGAAACTGCTCACGCAGAGCCAATGCGACCCATGCATTGGGGTCTTTGACCACGCGAACCAACTCGGGAAACAGCTCGTCGCAAATGGCTGTGAGCTTGTTTTTGCGCTGGGTACTTTCACGGACCAGCTCGTAGCGGTGGCGGATCAGTCCTTTCAATTGAGCTGCAGCTTTCGTTGGAGGGGCCAGACGTCGCACAAGTTGCAGCTTGTTGGGAACTTGAACCCCCAATTCCAGTTGGTTGTACAGGGTGTTGGCCAGCATCAGCGCGTCGCGTTTGTCGGTCTTGAGCATGCCTGCTGGCCGGCTTTGCACATGGATGACATAGATCGGAAGATCCAGCTCTTGCAAATACTGTTGCAAAGGCCGATGATAGTGGCCCGTCCGCTCCAGGAGAATGAAGTAGTGCTCCAGAGGCGCCAGTTCACGCAGGCGCTCGATCAGTCGACGGAAGCCTTCACGGGAGTTTTCAAACAGCAAGGCGGGGCATGCTTCAAAACGCCCGTGACGTTCCAGCAAGGTTTTCGAGAGGAAGCCGGCCACATGTTTGGTTTTCCCGATATCAATGCCCACGTACACCGACTCGCTCTTGAGCATCGGCACGGCCTTGAGATCGGGCCGCAGTTTCGATGGGTGTGCCATGGCTCATTTCTCCTGAGAAGGAGGAGCAGGGAAGCAAGCGCACTACAAGGTTGGGGTCGGTGGAGAGGTCCGAGCCTGTGGAGGTGCCGCTCCCATAGACTGCTGAGAGGTTCCTTACGGTCCCCACAGACATATCAGGGGTTCCCAACACCTCCCCCACTGAAAGTCCAGGGATCTGTTCCCACTATGTCAAAAGGGGTCTTCAGACTCTTGTCCTGGAAGAGCGACTCCCAAGTGACCTCTCCGATTTTATATTACAAGAACATTTGTTAAAAATCAAGATTCCGGCAGTCTATGTCAAGCCTTTTAGGCCAATGGATGAAGAAGAGAGAAGAAAAGGTGAGGCGAAAGGATGCTAAAATGCCATCAAGTGAGCATGAGCAAGTGTATCATGCCGCGTCACGCTGTCAAGGAAGCGAAGCGGCTTGACAGCACACCGCTTGCATGATCTGGAGCGGGTATGCTCAGTTGAAGGCCAAAAAACAGGCGGTTTTGCCTCGAAGGGATCAGCACCACTACGCGATGCGGCGGCCATGGAGGGACTGAGCCGCCTCGAAGGTGGCTGCTTCATACCGCTCATGCTTGTTCACCATGGCGAAAATGATGCGCACCCACACGTTGGCCAGGGCTCGGACCGCCACCGTATGGCTTTTCCCTTCCGCTCGCTTGCGCTGATAGTAGTCGGAGGCCCAGCCCTCCTGTTGGGTCCATTGCCAAGCAAACTGCTGCAGGGCGTTACGCAATGGTTTGACACAGCCCAACCGTCGGTGTGCTTTGGTATAGTTGCCACTCTGAAACAAGACGGGCGAGGGAAGAGCCAAGGCTTGCAAGCTCGCCGCATTGGCGTAGCGGCTCTGCTCATCCCCGATCTCAGCCAGCAGACGAGGAGCAAGACGTTTGCCTGCTCGGGGCAGAGAGCTGAAGACCGCGTTGTCTTCATGCGTCAAAAAAAGGCGTTGGATCTCCTTATCGTACGCGGCGATCTGCTCTACCAGGGGCAGCAGTTAGGACACCAGTGCTACCATCAAGCGCGATTTGGTGCGTGTGGTGATCGCATTGGCGACCAACTGCGGCTGATGCAGGGTTTCGAAGATCTGGGGAGCAACCTTGTGGGCCGTCGTATGCCCTGCGTGCTGCAGGACCTCAGCGATCTGCTGCACCGAAGCGTCCATCGCTGCCTGTGGCGTGGGGTAGGTTTGCAGGAAGATCAAGCTGGAGTGCTGCTGCAGCTTGCTAAACAACTGCAAGGCGCTCGGATAGTAGCGCTTCCGGGTGGCCGTGAGCTGATTGACCAGGCGGGTCTGCATCTGGATCAGGGCATCCTGGTCGCGAGTGAGGGCTTTGAGTTCGGCCACCACCTCGCTGTCTGGGGTCAGCCGGCGCAAATCGGCCAGATCCGCTCGTCCCGTTTTGGCGAGCAAATAGGCATCCATGCTATCCGTTTTGGCTCCCGAGGCAGAACGTCTGCGATCCACTGTGCGCGGGTTGACCGGATAGACGGGCCATCCCGCTTCCAGCAGGAAAGCAATGAGCAATCCATGGGTGGTTTCGATGATACAGGCCATCTGCTCTTTCTGATCAGGACCGCTGATGGTTTCCAGAAAGGTGTTCAGCTTGGCGAGTCCTTCTGGCGTGTGATCAACGCGCACCGATCCTCTTTGGTGTCCCTGCTCGTCGAGCACCAGGGCGTCATGGTGCGTATCTGCCCAATCGATGCCAGCATACCACATGGTGCAGCTCCTTCTGTGGAATTCACGTTCCTGAGTCCCCGTGCCCTTATATTGTGGTGCTCGAAGCACGACTTTCTCATCATCGGTTCTGCTCAGGAACAGCGCCAGGGAAGTGCGAGCTTTCACAATCGGTCGAGCCGTGTGGAGAGAGGAGACTTTCCCCGGCGAGTTCAACAGTTCGCTTGAGCAAGGATTCCCTGCTCGGGCCCTCAGTCGAAAGGGTTCACTTTGATATTGACATATAAGGAGTGAGTCATGGCAGATAAGAACGACCAATTCGACTTCACCGCGACGCATAAGAGCGTGGACGATGCGAAGTCTACCCAACATGGGGCCTGGATTATGAACTGGAGTCTTCCGCAAAATACATTCTGGCAAGTCGGTGTTTTTCACATTGTCGTGGTGCTCGGTCTCCTCTTTTACCTGCTGATAACGATCTCGATGCTGCTCTATCCAGGGGGTACGAAAGCGGATCCCCATACGCAGGGCTATTCTTTTTTCACGAACTTCTTGAGCGATCTAGGTCATACTGTGACCCCTTCCGGCCAGTCCAATATCCCCTCGATGGTGCTCTTCATCATTGCTTTGATCTTGGCAGCCATTGCCACTGGGCTTTTCTCTCTCGCCTTTACCCAGCTGTTTACCCTCTCACCCTTCACCATCAAGCTCAGCCGTTTGGGAGCTCTATGTGGGCTGATCGCGTGTATCTGTATCATCGGCGTCGCTGTCGTGCCAGAGGACCTGTCCACGTGGTTGCATAATTTCTTCATTTATGCCGCGCTTGTGGTCTTCGTCGCGGCGTACCTCTTTTTCTTCCTGGCGGTTGTGCTCACAAAGGGCCTGCCGAAGAGGATTTCCTGGGTGTTCATCGCCTTAGGAATAGTGCTTGTAGTTTATACCATCATCTCTGTCTGGGTCACCTTCTTTGGACCTGCCCCGGGAACCCCGGCGTGGGTGATCATCCAGGCCACGGGGCAGAAGATTATCGTCTATGCCGCTCTTCTGGCCCTGCTCGTTGAGTCGCTTCTTGTACCGCCAATACTGCGCAAAGGTGCATACCCGCGTTAGTCATCCAGGTGTACATCACGATATTCAATAGGCGAACTGTGAACAGACGCCGAATCGATGCAGCGGCCTTGCTGTACTGGCTACTTGGTACATCTGTTCGAGGAAAGTCACCATAAAAACGAAAGGGTACAGTCACTGACGATGGTGGATAATTCAACCATCCTTCCTACCCTGGTGATTACCCACAACTCAGGTGAAGGCATCATGAGGGAAAGGAAGAACCGAGAGCAAGGAAAGAGTGGTCAGGGTCTGGAAGAGAGCCTGCAGACCCCGCAGGAGGATGTAGGGCCCATCGCGATCCGAGGAGCGATCGAGCTTGCCCCCAAGGAGCCGCACCCAGCGGAGAGCCAAAGGAGGCCACGTGTGCATCAGGTGGAAGACCAGTTGGGCTGTCAGCAGCACTAAGGCGAACAGTCGGCGCATGCGCTCAAGGGTGCGCACCTGCATGTCCTCCACATCGAGGCCTTGTTCCTGATCAAAACGATACCCATGTTCAATGCGACTGCGTAAGCGCCAGTCCGTGTAGACGGCCAAGGCGTCTTGCTCGTTCTCAATGGCGATATTGGTGAGTAAGACCAGTGGGGGCCACTGCTCCTCAATATCTTGAGCGATCAGCACCCACATGGACGACTCTTGCTCGGGTAAGCCGATGCGCAACCAGCCCACCTGCATGGTGACGAGTCGCGTCTTGCGAGCATGGGTAAAGAGGACTTGCCAGGTGTAGGAAAAAGGGACGGTGTCGACCAAGTCTTGTAAGGCTTCTTTCTCCCGGCGATCCAAACGAGCATTGTACCCCTCGACGCTGCGATTGAGGTGCTGGGCGCGAATCACGAACTCAGCCCGCTGTGCTGGCTACTTCGATCACCTGTTCTCAAATAAACTGATTTCTGCTTGCTCTAGTCTTTACGAACTCCAATAAGTGAATATGCATTAGAAGTAATAGTGTTAAAACGAGCTTTTACTTTTTTCGGAGTTACGATGGAATCGCTTACCTTTTTCGGAGTTAGCGTGGAATATTTCGGTGTTTTTGATCGGCTTTTTGGTCACTTTGTGCTCATTTCATTTCGGAGATACGGTGGAATTCTCAATTACATTGGAGACTGAGAATGACGGCAAAGAAAGCAGTAAACAACTCTCTTCGGTACGGAAAGCCGAAGCAATTGTTTGCGAACGACTCTTGAGCTCCTCAAACAATCGCTCCATGACAATGTTTGTGCGAAAGGTCTTCCAGTGGTGCTTTGGAAATGAGTAGAAAGTCAAACACGCCTCTAGATCGCGCTGCAAGCACTCGAGCACAATGGGATAGACCTTCTGGTTAGCAAAGAAAGGGATTCTCAAACTCAGTTGAGCGCAGCGGTGAAATTTTTTTCTTTGATATTACAGATTCCTTGACGATGAGTTTGATCGAAGTGGAATCTATTTTCATTTCGGAGTTACGGTGGAAAAACTTAGAATAGCTTCTTACTTTTTTCGGAGTTACGGTGGAAACTACTTTCATTTCGGAGTTACGGTGGAATTCTCACA
>Ga0187808_10000769_pt1 | contig 10542 bp, 10 predicted proteins | sample NC_wetland_sal_i_5_FD_132427 | JGI IMG/M metagenome (GOLD analysis project Ga0187808, IMG submission 132427) | Wetland sediment microbial communities from Neuse River Estuary, North Carolina, USA - ASW_3 | ecosystem: Environmental > Aquatic > Freshwater > Wetlands > Sediment | place: USA: North...
TGTCGCCGACGTTGTCGGCGATCGTGGCCGGGTTCCTCGGGTCGTCCTCGGGGATGCCCTGCTCGACCTTTCCGACCAGGTCCGCGCCGACGTCGGCCGCCTTGGTGTAGATGCCGCCGCCGACACGCATGAACAGCGCCAGCAGCGCCGCGCCGAACCCGTAACCCTCCAGCACGCTCGGCGCGTTGGCCTTGTAGCTCAGCACCACCACCGCCGCACCGAACAGGCCCAGGCCGACGGTGAACATCCCGGCCACGCCGCCCGTCCGGAACGCGATCCGCATCGCGGGCTGCTCCCCGCCCTCGCGCGCCGCGGCCGCGACCCGGACGTTGCCGCGGGTGCACAGCGTCATCCCCACGAACCCGGTCACCGCCGAGAACACCGCGCCGACCAGGAAGAAGATGCTCCGGCCCCAGCGCACCCCGGGGCCGTCGGCGGGCAGCAGGAGCAGGATGAAGAAGATGGCGATCACGAACACGCCGAGGGTCTGGAACTGGCGGCGCAGGTACGCCGCCGCGCCCTCCTGCACGGCGCGGGCGATCTCCTGCATCTTCTGAGTCCCCTGGCTGGCCGCAAGCACCTCCCTGACCAGCACGCCGGCGACGCCGAGCGCGAGCAGGGCGATGACCGCGACGATGACAACCCAGGTCAGGTTGGAGCCGCTCACGCTGACGGGGTCTGCCGCCAGCGCGGGGACGAGCCTGGACATTCGACCTCCTGGAAGCCGGTTAGGAGTAACGCTCACGGCGCCGATCGTGAAGAAACGAGTGGCGGGAGTCTATGCAGGCGCGGGCGCAACCACGAACACCTGGCAGATCCTAACAGATTTGTTACTTTCTCGTTATCTGAGCGATCTCAGGGCGTGGCCGCGGTCGACGGCCAGCTCATCCGGACGCTCACGCCGGAACTAGTCGACGAGACGCGAACGTCATCGGCGAGGCCGGAGATCACGGCCAGGCCGAACCCGGAGGGGATCGCGAGGGCGCCGTCGTCCCCGTTGGGGACCGCGGCCGCGTGGGCTCCTCCCGGGGCCGGTAGCGTCGGGGCGGCATCCCGCACCACGACCACGAATCGCTCACCCTGGTGGGTCATCTCGATCCTGACCGGTTCGGCCGGGCAGAGCCTGCGGTGCACCTCGACCGCGCGTGAGCAGGCCTCTCCTACGGCCAGGCGCACCTCATCGAGCAGCGCTTCGTCCACGCCGCTGCGCCTGGCCACCGCGGTGGCAACCAGGCGCGCGGTGCGGACGTGCGCGGGCAGCGGGGTGAACGCGACTTCGACGGTGGCCATCTCCGAGAGGCCCGGCGGGCGCTACTTCTCGGACTTCTTGGCCGCGATGGCCAGGTCCACCGTCTCGTGGATGCCGAACACCTTCGTCAGACCGGTGATCCGGAAGATCTTGAGTATCCGCTCCTGCGTGCACACGAGGTCGAGCGAGCCATCGTGAGCCCGCACTCGCTTCAGCCCCCCGACCAGCACCCCGAGTCCCGTGGAGTCGAGGAACTCGACCTTCTCCATATTGACGACGAGCTGGTAGTTGTTCTTGTTCACCAGGTCGATGAGCAGCTCACGGAGCCGAGGCGCCGTGTACACATCGATCTCGCCCTCGACGTCGACGACTTCGATGCCGTCCTTGTTGTAGTGACCGAGCTTCAGATCCACAAATCCTCCAGCGCCATCAAGGCGTCTTCTCAAACGTCCCGACCCGGGCGCGCGACCTCACGATGCCAGCGCCGGGGCGATCCTGTCGGCATTCAACCACGCTCCGGTGTCATGTCTATACGAAATCATGCCTCCGAGCATCCCCCAACCGGTGGGAGACTGAAAAGGTTGTGTCGACAATCACGCCTGTTCCCCCGACATTCCCGGCAGAACTGCCCGCCCCCCGGGCTGAGAACCGGGCCCTTGGCATCCTACTGGGTGACGCGCGCGCCGGCCGACCCGTCCACGTCGAGCACATCCCGGCCCGGGAGGCGCGGGAAGTACCCTGGCCGGACTGGGTTCCGGCCGAGGTCATAGGCGCCCTGGCCGGGCGCGGGATAGCCGCTCCTTGGTCCCATCAGGCCAGCGCCGCGTGTCACGCCCAGGCCGGCCGGAACGTGATCATCTCGACCGGCGCGGCGTCGGGCAAGTCGCTCGGCTACCTGCTGCCCGCGCTGACGTCGGTGCTGGCCGGCGACACCGTCCTATACGTAACGCCAACCAAGGCGCTCGCCGCCGATCAGCTCGCCTCGATCCGGTCCCTGTCCATCCCGGGAATCGTGGCCGCCAGCTTCGACGGGGACTCGAGCAGGGCCGAACGCGACTGGGCCCGCAGCCACGGCAGGTACCTGCTGACCACGCCTGACATGCTCCACCGCGCCCTGCTGCCCGGGCACGCGCGGTGGTCGGGGTTCTTCAGCAGGCTGCGCTACGTGATTATCGACGAGTGCCACGGGTACCGGGGCGTGTTCGGCTCTCACGTGGGGCACGTGCTGCGACGGCTCCGCCGGGTGGTGGCCCATCACGCCGCGCCAGACACGCTGCCGCGTCCGGTGTTCATCCTGGCCTCGGCGACGGTCGGGGCCCCCGGTACCTGCGCGAGCCTGCTGACGGGGCTGGATGCCGAGGTGGTGACCGAGGACGGCTCCCCCAGGGGCCCGCTGGCGTTCGCGCTGTGGGAACCGCCGCTGACCGAGGCCCGCGGCGAGGCCGGGGCGCGGCTGCGCCGCACCGCTAACGCCCAGACCGCGGAGCTGCTCGCCCGGTTGGTAATGCAGGATATCCAGACGCTCGCGTTCGTCAGGTCCCGGCGCGGCGCCGAGACCGTGGCCCTGGCGGCGCGCAGGTCGCTCGGCGGCCGCGAGGCGGCGGGGAGCCGGGTGGCCGCGTACCGGTCCGGATACCTGGCGGAGGACCGGCGCCAGCTCGAGGCCGCCCTGTCGGACGGGCGCCTGACCGGCCTGGCCACCACCACAGCGCTCGAGCTCGGCGTCAACATCACCGGGCTGGACGCGGTTCTCATCGCGGGCTGGCCGGGAACGTGGTCGTCGCTGTGGCAGCAGGCCGGCCGGGCCGGGCGCAGCGGCGGGAGCGCGGCCGCGGTCCTCGTCGCGCGCGATGACCCGCTGGACACCTACCTGGTCCGGCACCCTGAGTTGCTGCTGCGGCACCCGGTGGAGGCTACGGTCCTGGATCCCGGCAATCCGTACGTGCTCGCCCCGCATCTGTGCGCGGCCGCGGCGGAGTTGGCCCTGACCGAGGAGGACCTGGACCTGTTCGGCGGCCCCGCGGCGCGCCAGGTCGTCGACGAGCTCACCAGCTCCGGGCGGCTGCGCAGGCGCTCCTCGGGCTGGCACAGCATGCGCCGCGGTGTCGCCGCGTCCGGCCTGCGCGGCGCCGGGCTGGCCCCGGTCCGGGTGGTGGAGGAGACGACCGGCCGGCTGGTGGGGACGGTGGACGAGCCGTCCGCGCACCTCCTCGTCCACGACGGCGCGGTCTACCTGCATCAGGGAGAGAACTACCTGGTCAGTCGCCTGGACCTGGCCGAGCAGGTGGCGTTCGTCGAGCAGCGCGAGCCCGGTTACACCACGACGGCCAAGTCCGTGACCGAGGTCGAGATCCGGGGCGTGTTGCGGGCCATGGCCTGGGGGGAGGCCGAGGTCAGCTTCGGTGACGTCCAGGTGACCCGCCAGGTGGTCTGCTTCACCCGGCGCAAGGCTGACACGGGCGCCCCGCTCGGCGACACACCCCTGGACCTCCCGCCGCGCAGCCTGCAGACCAGGGCGATCTGGTGGACGGTATCGGACACCGTCCGGGCCAGGCTGGCCGGGGCCGGGGTCGATCTCGGCGGGGCCGCCCACGCCGCCGAGCACGCCTCGATCGGCCTCCTGCCGCTGTTCGCCACCTGCGACCGCTGGGACATCGGCGGGGTCTCCGCCGATATGCACCCGGCGACGGGACGGCTCACCGTCCTCGTCTACGACGGGTACGACGGCGGGGCCGGATTTGCCGAACGAGGTTTCCAGGCGGCCCGGGACTGGCTCGGGGCCACCAGGCAGGCCATCTCGGCGTGTGACTGCGAGGCCGGCTGCCCGTCCTGCGTCCAGTCGCCGAAATGCGGGAACGGTAATCACCCGCTGTCCAAGCACGGCGCCGTCCTCCTCTTGGAGGCCCTGCTGGCGGACGACGCGGGGGTAGGGAATCAGGATGCACATTCCGGGGCTAGCGCGAGAGTACGAAAGAACGTGCGATGACTGCGGTCACGCCTGGCGCGTGCCCAAATGGGCCGCGCACGCGCACCCCCAGGGGCTTCCTGGGCGAGGTATCGGCGGCCTTCAGACGGTTGATCAGGTTGAGGCCGCGAATGCGGCGCTGGCCGAGAAGGTCGCAGTTTTCAAAGTTTATACGGAGTGCGGCTCGGAGCATTACCAGCAGCGGGCGATCCGGTCCTGGCCCGGGGCGGCGGGACCGGCGTTATCGGCCACGGTCCAGGCGACGGCACCGGGCGCGACGTCCTGGGTGAGGCGAGCCGCCGCGGCGGCCGCGGTGGACTCGTTGGGACCGCTGAGGAGCACGCGGGCCCCGTCCGTGACGAGGGCCTGGGCCGCGGCGAAGCCGAGGCCCAGGCTGCCGCCGGTCACCACGTACACCCGGTCCCGCAAGCCAAGGTCCACGCGGCCATTCTGCCCCGGTGTCAACAGGAGTCCCCGGACAAACATGGCGGACACAGTTGTCCGCCCGGACCCCAGGGAACAAATGGGGCCTAGAAGACAAATGGGGTAAATGGTTTAAATGGGTCAGTGGCTGGGAACGCGGGGGCCCGGGAGTTCTCAGGAGGACTAGAAGGCTGAGGCCGAACGGCAGAAAGGAGGCGGCCCCCGCCGGGGGGGAGAGCGGGGGCCGCGCGCACGGTCCGGCCCTGGGGGGGGAGGCCGGCTCCGTCCTTATAGAAAAGCCTACCTGCATTGGGCTCTCGGATCGACCCTAGATGCCCCGATGCAGCTTCAGCCAATCGAATTCTCACATATGTGCCTGCTCGCTGGCCAGTGTCTTCGGGTGGTTAAGAGAATTTTCATACCCTGACGCCGCGAGCCAGGTCGACACGGCAGGTAGCAATGCGCCCTTACTGCCCGACCGTCCGCTCTTGTACACAACTGTCCACCACTCTTGCAGCGGATGTTCCGGTGAACTCGTTGTGGGTGGTCCGGTGAGCCACTGGTTAACGGCATGTGATCGGCAGAACTGATTCAGATCACGAATTGGATACGCCCAGCTCTTTTCAGCCGGGAGTTTTCGTCGTACAACGGTGGTACGGACGTTGGAACGTCCGGGCACGGCAGCCAGGTACCCACGCGCGACCAGCCGCGGGAGGCGTGTCAGGGCAGGTCAGGCCGACAGGAGCGGCCACGCTGACTGACAGAGAAGGTGCACGCTTGGTAGCCTGGCATGACGTGCTTGCGCGGCGGCGCCCCTGCCAGGGGCGCCGTCTGCTGTTATGGGCGCTAAGATCTCCCGTTGTGATCCACGGGATGGGAGAGGGACACAATGGTCCGGAGCGAGACGCCAGAACCGTCCGGTACTGACCAGTCACTCGGGGATCTGGTGGCTACGGCGGCCAAAGATGTCTCCCAGCTCCTCCGCTACGAGATCGACCTGGCCAAGGTGGAGTTGCGCGGGGACCTGCGGCGGGTCGGGCTGGCCGGGGCGCTGGGCGCGATCGCCGCCTTCGTCGGCTGCCTCATCCTGGTCCTGCTGTGCTTCGCTTTCGCCTACGGCCTGGTCGCCCTGGGCATCTGGATCTGGGCGGCCTTCCTGATCGTGGCGGGAACCTGCGTCCTGCTGGTCGGGTCGGCGGTGGGGATCGTCTTCCTGAATCTGCGGCACCTGTCGGGCCTGCGCCGGACCAGGAAGTCGGTTACGGAAGGGATCGGGATGCTGCGCCGCGACGGAAAGCACCCCGCGGTCGGCGGCGACAGCGCGCCCGAGATCAGCCCCGACGGCCAGCACCCCGAGATCGCCGGCGGCAAGTCGCGGTGAGGTGAGCGTGGTGGCGACGGGCGCGGACGCGGCGGTGCAGATCGGCGGCCCCTGGACGCACCGGTCGGTGAGCGCCAACGGGACCCGGTTCCACATCGCCGAGGCCGGCGACGGGCCGCTCGTGCTGCTGCTCCACGGCTTCCCCGAATTCTGGTGGACGTGGCGCCATCAGCTGGCCTGGCTGCCGGCGGCGGGCTTCCGCGCCGTCGCCGTGGACCTGCGCGGCTTCGGCGGGAGCGACAAGCCGCCGCGCGGGTACGACCTGATCACGGGCGCCTCCGACGCGGCCGGGCTGATCCGTTCGCTCGGCGAGGCCAACGCGGTGGTCGTCGGTCACGACTGGGGCGGCCTGATCGCCTGGACGCTGGCCGCGTACCACCCGAAGGTCGTCAGCCGCCTGGCGGTCGTGTCGATGGCCCACCCGCTGCGGGTGCGCTCGGCGGTGCTGACCGACCCGCTCGGTCAGGGGCGCGGGAGCGGCTACGCGTTCGGGTTCCAGCTCCCCATGCTGCCGGAGCGCCAGCTAGTCCGCGACGGGGCCGTGCGGGTCCGCCGGCTGCTCGCGCGCTGGTCCGGACCCGGCTGGCCGGATAGCGGGACGGCTGCGGTGTACGCCCGGGCGATGCAGATACCCTCGGTGGCGCACTCGGCCCTGGAGTACTACCGCTGGCTCGTCCGGAGCAGCGTGCGACCCGACGGGTTCAGGTACGCCCGGCGCATGCGCGCGCCGATCCAGGTGCCGACCCTGCACCTGCACGGGGCCCTGGATACCTGCGTGCTGCCCCAGACCGCCCGGGGAGCCGGGCGGTACGTCGAGGGCCCGTACCGGTGGAAGTTGATCGAGGGCGCTGGCCACTATCCGCACGAGGAGCGCCCCGACGCCTTCGACACCGAGTTGCGCGGGTGGCTGGCCGACCCGGAACCGGAACGGTGACGCGGGACCGCGATCCGGCCGGCCGGCCGCGGAACGCGCGGCCCCGCGACGCGCTGGGGCGTCCCCTCGACGCGGGCAGCGGGGCCGGGGACGCCCAGGACCGGGTGCCCGACGACCTGGCGCTGCCCGGGGCGGAGGCGGCCCGGCTGGCCGACCAGATGCTGCGGGCGGGGCGCCCGTTCCACGCCCACGAGGTCCTCGAGGCCTCGTGGAAGACCGGACCGCCGGCCGAACGTGACCTGTGGCAGGGGCTGGCCCAGGTCGCGGTCGGGCTGACGCACGCGCACCGGGGCAACGCCCGCGGGGCCGCCGCGCTGCTGGCGCGGGGCGCCCGGCGGATCCGCGCCTACCAGGCTCAGGTTCCTCCCGGGCCGGGCCGCGATCGCCCGTACGGGATGGACGTCGCGGCGGTGCTCGCGGTGGCGGACGACCTGGCGGCGCGCATCGAGCGGGACGGGCTCGCGGACATCCCGGCCGCCGACCTGCTCCCCGGGCTGCTAACCCCGGACCGCTGAACCGCTCGGGCTGCTGACAATAACCCCTGGGCTCTTAGTCGCAGCCCATGGTCGAGACCGGCGCGGTGTCGCCGGCCCCCGCGTTGGCGTCGGCCGATACCTCGGCCGCCGTCAGCGCGAAACCGGTGTCCTGAACCCCGATCGCCGCGGCGAACACCACCCCGTCCACGGTGCCGTCCGGGGAGAGCAGCGGGCCGCCCGAGTTCCCCGACTTGACCACGGCCCTGATCTCGTAGATCTGCCGGGTCACCGTGCTGTCCTGGTAGATGTTCAGGCCCTGCACGTCCTGGATGCCGCCGATCCTGGCCGCCACGGCGTCGAGGGTCTGCGAATCGAGCGGGTAGCCCGCCACGATCGCGTTGTCGCTGGGGTTGGCCGGCCCGGCGAACCGCAGCGCGGGCAGGTTGAGGTTGGGGACGTACAGGACCGCGACGTCCACCTGGGGGTCGTACAGCACCACGGTGGCGTTAAAGACCTGGCCCGACGCGGTGGTGACGATCTGGTGCTCGGTCACCCCGGCCACGACGTGCGCGTTGGTCAGGATGTGGTCCGGTGAGATGACGAACCCGGAACCCTCGATGGACAGCGAGCAGGTCGGCGCCACCCCCTGTACCCGGACCACGCTCGCGCGCGCGGCCAGGTAACCCCGGGAATCCAGGACCGACTGGTCGGGGGCCGGGATGTCGAAGATGCGCTCGGCGCCGATCTTGCTGAACACCTCGGAGTACGTGCTGTTGGTGGCCAGCAGCCTGCGGAAATCGGAGAACATCGTCCGGGCCGGCGACGGCACGAACCTGTCCACGGTCTGCAGGACCAGCGAGTTGTTGACCTGCCCGTCCACCAGCGGGAAGGGGGACCCGTTCAGTACGGATCCGACGACCCAGGCGATCAGCAGGAAGGACACCACGCTGACCAGGGCGCCCCCGATCGAGTCCAGGACGGTCGCGGACCGCCAGGTCACGGTCGACCGCATCGCGGCGCCGATGGAGGAGGCTACGAACTGCCCGATCACGGCGAAGGCCACGAGCAGGACCATAGCGATGACGTCCTGCTGCGTCTGCCCGCCGACCAGGGCTTTCGAGATGCTGGGGCCGAACTCCGCGCCGAGCAGCGCGCCCCCGACAAACCCGAAGAAGCTGAGGATCCCGACGATGAAACCCTGCCGGTAACCGGACGTGGCGAACGCGGCGATGACCACCAGCAGGATCAGGTCGAGCACATCTCCGTGCACGACATCAAAGGTATGGCATCTCCCGCACTGGGCCGAGCGGCCAGGGGCCTAGAGATCCACGACCTCGCCGGCGTCCCAGGGACGCTCCCACCCGCCCAGCCGGAGCAGGCGATCGACGAGCAGCGCCGTGAAGCCCCAGATGACCATCCCCCTGACCCGGAACGCGGGGGTGGTGCGCCCGTCGCGCACGCGCACCATCAGGCGCACGGCGGGATCGGCCAGCTCGCGGACGCTGACCCGCTCCACGGCGGCCACCTCGCCCGCATCGACGGGCGCGACCGCCACCGGCCGCCGCCACCACGCGAGCACGGGCACGACCCGGAAGCCGGTCGGCGGGATGAACAATTCCGGCAGGGTGCCGACCACCTCCACGCCGGCCGGGTCCACGCCCACCTCCTCGGCCGCCTCCCGCAACGCCGCCGCGACCGGCCCGGCGTCCGCGGCGTCGATGGCCCCGCCGGGGAAGGCGGGCTGGCCCGCGTGCAGGCGCAGCCCGTCGCTGCGCTGGATGAACAGCAGGTCGGGGTCGCCGGGTCCGCCCGGGCCGTCGGAGAACAGGACCAGCACCGCGGACGGCCGTCCGGTCCCGGCGGGGGGCACGAGCATCGGGGGCAGTTCCATCGCGCTGGCGTCGGCGGCCAGCCGGCGCAGCCACGCGGGGACCGGCTGGGCCGCCGGGGTCACGAGAACGGGCCGGGCCGGACGAGCTTCGCGGCCACCACAGGGTCGATCGGGCCCTCGCCGTAGGACGGGCACAGCCGGGCCAGCGCGCACGCGCCGCACGCGGGCCGTTGGGCGTGGCAGACCCGGCGGCCGTGCCAGATCAGCCGGTGCGAGAGCATCGTCCATTCCTTGCGCGGGAACAGCGCGGCCACGTCCTGCTCGACCTTGTCCGGGTCGGTGTTCGTGGTCCAGTGAAACCGGCGGGCCAGCCGGCCGAAGTGCGTGTCCACGGTGAGGCCCGGGATGCCGAACGCGTTGCCGAGCACGACGTTCGCGGTCTTCCGGCCCACCCCGGGCAGGGTGACCAGATCCTTCATCCGGCGCGGCACCTCGCCGCCGAACCGCTCGCACAGCCCCTGCCCGAGCCCGATCAGGCTGGTCGCCTTGTTGTGGTAGAAGCCGGTCGACTGGATGATCTTCTCCAGCTCCTCGCGGTCGGCGGCCGCGTAGTCCGCGGCGGTCGGGTACCGGGCGAACAGCGTCGGCGTGACCAGGTTGACGCGCTTGTCGGTGGTCTGCGCGGACAGGATCGTCGCGACGAGGAGCTCGAGCGGCGAGCCGAAGTTGAGCTCGGTGTGCGCGTCCGGGTACAGCACGGCCAGCTCGCGGTTGATCTTCCGAGCCCGGCGGACCAGGGCGGTGTGCGTGAGAGGCTCGATTACGAGCACGGTGACGGTCACGATCCAAGCTTACGAGTGGACGGCGCACACGGCCGGGTCGTAGGGACCGGGCGCCAGCCCGGCGGCGAACCGGGCCGCGCGGGGATCGTCCGGGTTGACGTGCCGGCCGAGGACCACGAGGGCGACGCGGCCCGCGCCGGCCAGTTTCAAGGCCGCGGCGGCCGACTGAGCGCTGGCCCCCGATACCCAGGTGTCGTCCAGCAGGAGGACGCCGCACCCACGCGGGCCGACGCCCGCCTGGAAGCGGTGAAGATCGAGGTCGCGGCCCTGGCGCCCGGGGCGGATGGCCAGCGGCCACAGCGGCAGGCGCAGGTACGGCGAGGCCAGCGCGAGCAGCGGGTGCGAGCCCGGGCGCCCGACGCCGCTCGGGACCACGGCCAGGCGGTCGGGCTCGGGCATGGCCGCCCGCCGCCAGATGCAGTCGGAGTGGTCGCCGAGGAA
>Ga0187808_10000770_pt1 | contig 10534 bp, 5 predicted proteins | sample NC_wetland_sal_i_5_FD_132427 | JGI IMG/M metagenome (GOLD analysis project Ga0187808, IMG submission 132427) | Wetland sediment microbial communities from Neuse River Estuary, North Carolina, USA - ASW_3 | ecosystem: Environmental > Aquatic > Freshwater > Wetlands > Sediment | place: USA: North...
GGCGGACCGGGCCGCAGCACGGAAGTCCTCGCCCTCAACATCTACAAGACCATCTTCACGGAGTTCGACCTGAGCAGGGGCGGAGCCGCCGCGATGGTCCTCCTCCTCGTAAACCTCGGGATCACCTGGGTGTACTTCCGCTTCCTCAAAGGCAGGGCCGAATGAGAGCACACAAGAAAAAGACGGCGCCGCTCTTTCGCGCGCTCTTCGCCCTGATCGGAGTGGCCATCTTCCTCTTCTTCGTGGCGCCCCTCCTCTGGACCCTGTCGATGTCGCTCAAGACCATCCCCGAGATCTTCGCGCCGAAGATAGTCCTCTGGCCCGCGGTGCCGCAGTTCGGCAACTACGCCAGGGTCCTCCAGAGCACGACGATTCTCTTGAACCTCAAGAACTCGGCGATCATCACCGTCTTCTCCGTCGCGCTCGTCCTCCTTCTGTCGCTGCCTTCGGCCTTCGCCCTGTCGCGGCTCAGGTTCCGCGGCAAGACGGCGTGGATGTTCCTCATCCTGGTCTTCCAGATGCTGTCCCCCGTCGTCGTCGCCATCCCGCTCTACCGCTTCTTCCTGGCAGTCGGCATCTATAACAAGCTCTGGAGCCTCATCCTCGTCTACGTCGCCGCCTTCTCGCCCTTCACCGTCTGGTATCTCAAGGGCTATTTCGACACCGTCCCCGCCGTGCTGGACGAGGCCGCAAAACTCGACGGGGCAACCCGTCTGCAGGCCCTCCTGGACGTCCACATCCCTGTGGCGGCACCGGGCATCGCCTCGGTGACCATCCTCCTCGTCGTGCAATGCTGGTCCCAGTTCGTCCTCCCCCTCATCCTCCTCGACGACAAGAATCTGCTCCCGGTCCCGGTCGGACTCCTCAGCCTCCAGTCGACCACCGACGCCATCACGACCCACTACCTGGCCGCGGCCTCGCTGATAGGCATCCTGCCGGTGCTCGTCTGCTTCGTCGTGTTCCAACGATTCATCGTCAGCGCCCTGACCGCCGGCGCGGTGAAGGAATGATCCATGGACCAGCGCAAGACCGTCCACATCCTGTCGCACACGCACTGGGACCGCGAATGGTACCTCGACAGCTCGTACACCAACGAATGGCTCGTCCCCTTCTTCGACAATCTCTTCTCGATGCTCGAGCGCGAGCCGGATTACCGCTTCATCCTCGACGGCCAGCTTTCGATGGTCGACGATTGGCTCGGAGAGCTCGCTCGCATGGGCCGCAGCGCGAAAGAAGCGAAGGACAGGCTCGGCGCGCAGGTCAGGGCCGGGCGCATCGTCCTGGGGCCGTACTATCTCCAGCCCGACTGGCAGCTCGTCAGCGGCGAGGCCCTCGTGCGCAACCTGCTCATAGGCCGGAGGATGGCCGAGGAGTACGGAGGCTGCACGACGACGGGCTGGCTCCTCGACAACTTCGGCCAGATATCCCAGACCGCCCAGATCCACGCCAAGAGCGGGCTCCGCGGTCTTTTCGTCTGGAGAGGCGTCTACATGGAGCCCGGGGAAGTCAGATCCGAGTTCATCTGGAGGTCCCCCGACGGGACCGGACTCCCCGCAGTCTATTTGATCGACAGCTACCGCAACGCGATGCGGCTCGCCTCCGCACCCGAGCTGGCCGAGCGGCGCATCGCCGACGAAGTGGAGCGTCTGGCCCCCTTCAACGGCACCTCCCAGGTCCTCTTAATGAACGGCTACGACCAGGACATAGAGCCCGACGACGTCATGTCCGTGCTGCGCTCGCTCCCCGAACGGCGGGACTGGCGGGCCAGACAGAGCACGCCCGACGAGTACCTCGACGCCGTGCTCGCCGAAGACCCGGTGCTGCCGGTGCTCGAGGGGGCTCAATACGTTGGGCGATACATCTCGGTGTTCCCTGGGGTGATGTCGGCCCGGATCTACCTCAAGCAGCAGAACGAGCTCTCGCAGCACACGCTCGAGCGTCTCGTGGAGCCGCTCTCGGCGATGGCCCGTCTGCGCGGCGGTGAGTACGAACGGGGCTTCCTCCATGGCTTGTGGAAGCTCCTCCTCAAGAACCACCCCCACGACAGCATCTGCGGCGTGAGCGTCGATCCGGTCCACGCCGACATGGAGCGCCGCCACCGTCTCCTCCAGACCCTCGCGGGCGAGAGGCTCGAGGCCCTGCTCGCCGAGCTCTGCGCGGACATCGACACGGGGGCGGCTCTTTCGGGGGCCGCTTCGGGGGCGCCGAACGGAGCCCCTTCGGCGGCCGCTTTAGGGACGGCTTCGGGGGCGCCGAACGGGGCCCCCTCGGCAGCCCCTTCGGGGCTCCCGAAGGGAAAGGTCCTCGTCGCCTTCAACACGAGTCTCGTGCCCAGGTCCGCCATAGTCCGTCTTTCGGGGCGCTTCGTCGCGATCGACGGGGTCCCCGGTCTGGGCTGGAAGGCTGTGGACCCGGGCGAGGCGGAGGCCCTGCCACCCGGCGCGCAGGCGGTCTGGGCGCGGGCCGAGGCGGGAGCCTACGGTTTCCGTCTGGGGAACGGCCTTGTCGAGGTCTTACTCAAGCCCGACGGCTCCTTCGATCTTCTCCACTGTTCCGACGGGTCGCGCTACACCGGGCTTGGCGTGCTCGAGGACTCGGGCGACTCGGGCGATCTTTACAACTATTCGTGGCCCGACCGGGACGCCCGATACACGACGGCCGGGGAGCCGGCCCGGATCACGCTCGGCCCCGTCTCCCCCCTCGCCGCGGAGCTCAGGGTCGAGCGGGTCATGCGCGTCCCCGAAGGCCTGTCCGAAGACGGCAGGTCCCGCAGCGAGCGGCTCACGGAGCTGCCGGTGGTCGAGGTCCTCAGGCTGGAGGCGGGCTCGCCGGCGGTCAAGCTCTCCATCAAGCTTCGAAACACCGCGAGGAACCACGTCCTCAGGGCGCTTTTCCCGAGCGGACTGGCCGTCGACCATTCGCACGGCGGCAGCCCCTTCGACGTGACGCGGCGCCCGCTGGAGACCGGCGTCTTCGACGAGAGCCAACTGCCGCCCGAGCTCAGGGCACTGATCATCGGCGCCCGCGAGCCCGGGTCGAACTCCTTCTTCCTGGGCCAGGGCTTCGCCGACGCGAGCGCGGACGGCCGCGGCCTCGCCGTCCTCAACCGGGGTCTGCCCGAGTACGAGCTGCGCCGCGAGGAAGGCACCATAGCGCTCACGCTCTTCCGCAGCGTCGGGGTCATCGCGACGGAGATCAACTCCCGGCTCGGCGACGCCGGCCCGCGAATGCTCACGCCCGACGGCCAGTGTCTCAGGGACCTCCGCTTCGAGTGCGCCGTCCTGCCCCACGCGGGCGACGTGCACGCGGGCCGCGTGGCCGAGGCCGCCGACGCCTTCTCCCATCCGGTCCTGGTCGCCGAGACCTCTGCGCACGGGGGGAGCCTGCCCCGAGCCGGGGGCGAGTGCGAGCTCGTCGGCGGCCGGGCCCTGCTCTCGGCCTTCAAGCTCGCCGAGCGCCGCGACTCGGTCATCCTGAGGCTCTACAATCCGACTGAGGAGACGACGACCGTGGCCCTGCGCCTCGGCAGGCCGCTCCGCTCGGCCTGGTCCTGCGACTTGCTCGAGAGAAGACAGCGCTCCATCGACCCGGCCGGCGGGGGCGTCCTCACCTTCGACCTGGGGGCCAAGGTCATCGAGACCCTGGAGCTCGAGCTCGAGGCGCGGCCGAGGTCGCCCTCATCCCCAGGCGAGACACCGGCGCCCGCCCCGGCCCTGCCCGTGGACGAGGACGCAGTCGAGGACTTCGGGGCCTGGCCCCTTCCGCCCGCGGTCAGCGAGGCCGAGCTCCACGAGGAGCTCGGGCGCGCGGCCAGGCTCTCGGGCCGCGGCGACGAGGTCCTCTTCCGCAGATCGGCCCTCGAGGCCCGGATCTCCGCGAAGCTCGCGCGCTGCAGGTACGAGGAGGGCGACATCCGCTCGCTCGGCAGGGAGCTCAACGAGGCGCGCGTCCTTCGGCGTCTCTACGACTACACGGCAGAATACCGGAAGCCCTGAGAGAGCCCGCGCCGAGGAGCCGGGACAAAAAAAGGCGGCCGGAATCGCTCCGGCCGCCCTCGTCCCGGGGAAAGTGCCGCCAGCGGAGCCAACGGCTGGGCTGACGGCTGTGCCGGCGACGCCGCCGGTCAGACTCCGCTCAGGGCCTACTCACCTGCATGGTCGTCAGGGTCTGGCCGTCCCTCACCACGGTGAACGAAAGCTTGTTCACGGCGGGATCGTTGAGGTATCGGTAGAACTGCCTCACGTTCGTGATTATCTTGTCGTTTACGGCGGTGATGACGTCGCCCGCCTGCAGTCCCACGACGTCGCCCGGGGACTTGGTCACCACGTTCGCGACGAACACTCCCCGCGCGTTGTCCGGCAGGCTGGACGCGTCGATCTGATCGGACTTGATGGAGATGACGTCGATGCCGGGATACACGCTGCTCCCGTTCGCGGCGACGGTTTCCGTGCGCACCGCGATGACGACCTTTATGTGCATCGTCGTGCCGTCGCGCATCACGGTGAAGTCGGCCTCTTTGCCCACGGGAAGATCGCCGACTGTGTTGACGAGTTGATCGACGCTCTTCACGTCCTCGCCGTTCACGTTGAGGACTATGTCGCCCGGCTGCAGCCCGCCCTTGGCGGCCGGACTGTCGCGGAAGATGTCGGCCACGAAGGCGCCGCTCTGCGGGTCCGCGCCGAGTTCGTTGGCCGTGGCCTGGTCGAGCGACGACAGCGAGGCGCCGAGCCACCCGTACTGTACCTTGCCGCCCGAGATGAACTGGTCGATGGCCTTTTTCGCGTTGTTGATCGGTATCGCGAATCCGAGGCCGATGCTTCCGCCGCTCGGCGAGGCGATCCAGGTGTTGATGCCGACCACCTCGCCTCGGATGTTGACGAGGGCGCCGCCCGAGTTGCCGCGGTTGATGGCCGCGTCCGTCTGGATGAAGTCGGAGATGTTGCCGTCGGGGCCGCCGGTCCTGCCGAGCGCGCTGACCACGCCCGTCGTCACCGACGAGACGAGACCGAGCGGGCTGCCGATCGCGATGGTCCAGTCTCCGACATGCAGCGCGGAGGAATCGCCGAGGGTCGCGACCGCGATGTTGTTCGAATTGCTCTCGAACTTGACGAGGGCCAGGTCCTTGCGGCTGTCCTTGCCCACGAGCGTTCCCTTGTACTGCTTGCCGTCGTTGGTGATGACCGTGATATCGCTCGCCGATCCCGCGACGTGATTGTTGGTGAGGACATAATACGTCCCGCCATCGTGCCTGACGACGATGCCCGAGCCGAGCCCCTTCTCCTGAAGCTTGCGCGGCTTCTGGTTCTGTTGCTGATCGGGAGGACCGAAGAAGAAGGGCCAGGGGAACTGCTGATCCGGCGTCTGCTGCTCGCTCTGCGTGATGACGACGTCGAGCTCGACCACTGCCGGCTTAACCGTATCGGCCACGTACCGGAACGCAGTCTGGACTGCCTCGGCCTGCGCGATGGCCGCCTTCACATCCGCGGGCGCCTTGTCCGCCGGCGATTCGGCGCTGATCCTCGGCGCGGACAAACCCATGGCTTGGCCCACCGATCGGGAGAATCCGCTGTATGCGAGCCCGAACCCCAGTATGATTCCCGCGAGGATGAGCCCGATCGTCACTATGTATTTTGACCGAGTCTTTGTGATTGAAAACATCCGACACTCCTTTCGGTGCTTTTGACCGACACTTTAATAACCGTGCGCCAGCCGGATGGTTACTCGCTCCCATATCCGCGCGGCGTGGATGCGGGCTCGCGCCGACGAGTCCGGGCGACACTCCGTAGTGAAACCTGTGCGGTGCTTCGTTGTTTTGAGGCGCGGACCGCGCAGTCGCTTTTGCGGACAGGCCCGATGGGGAGTCACTCGTAGCGGAGCGCCTCTATTGGATCGAGGGCCGCCGCCCTCATCGCCGGATAGTAGCCGAACAGCACGCCGGTGCCCGCCGCCGACAGCAGGCCCAACATGACCGAGAACGCGGTGATGATCGTGGGCCAATGACCGACCAGCGATACGAGTTTCGATATGCCGATGCCGAATATGATTCCTATGAGCCCGCCGGCTATCGCGAGCGTGAGGGCCTCGATGAGGAACTGCACCTGGATGTCCCTGCCGCGTCCTCCGACGGCCATGCGCAGGCCTATCTCCCTTGTCCGCTCGCTGACAGACACAAGCATGATGTTCATGATGCCTATTCCGCCTACCACGAGCGAGACGATCGCGACCGCCGCCAGCAAAAGCGCCTGCGTCTGAGTCGTGGCGATCCGCACCTGTTGGACATTCGCGATGTTGCGTATCGTGAAATCGTCCTGCTGCCGCGGGGAAAGGTGATGCTGCAGCCGCAAAAGCCGTTCGGTCGCGTCCACGACGCCATCGACGGCATCGGGGGAGGCGGCGGATATCTGTATGCTGTTCACCCAGCTCTGTCCCGAGAGCCGCTGCTGATGGGTCGTGATGGGCATGAAGACTATGTCATCCTGGTCCCTGCCCACGCCCGACTGCCCCTTCGATTCGAGGACCCCGATCACCTGGAAGGGCACGCTCTTGATCGTGATGCTGGCCCCCACGGCCGCGCCGGTCGGAAAGAGGTTGGCCGCCACGGTGCTGCCGAGCACGGCGACCTTGGCCACCTTCCGCACCTCGTCGTTCGAAAAATAGCGCCCCTGCGCAAGGTTCCAGTTTCCAACCTCGGGGTAGGACGTATTCGTCCCCGCGATCACCGTCGACCAGTTCAGCCCGCCGGCTATCACCTGGCCGGAGGTCTGCGAATAGGGCGTGACCGCCGCGACCTGAGGGACGTTATCCGCTATCGCCTCCACATCATCCAGCTTGAGCGTCGTGCGCGTGCCCGAGCCGAGCCGCACGCCTCCGGTCGTTATGCTTCCGGGCGTGACCACCACGAGGTTGGCGCCCAGGGTCTCGATCTGCTTGAGCACCGACGCCTGGGCTCCGGCTCCGATGGCCATCGAGGCGATGACCGCCCCGACGCCGATTATGATGCCGAGCATCGTGAGGAGCGAACGGCTGATATTTCGCCTCAGGGCTTTCCACGCCGTCCTCACGAGCACGACGGGGCTCACGCCGGAGCCCCTCCGCGGCTGGACCGCGGGGATGACATTCCGCGGGGGGTCATTCGACACGAGGTCGGACGACGGCTCGTCGCCGACTATGAGCCCGTCCTTGAAGGTGACGATGCGGTCGGACCACGCGGCGATCTCCATGGAATGGGTCACCACGACCACGGTGATCCCGGACTCCCGGTTGAGGCGGCGGAAGAGGCCCATGATCTCGGCGCTGCTCGCGCTGTCGAGGTTTCCGGTCGGCTCGTCGGCCATAAGAAGCGGTACGCCGTTGGAGAGCGACCGGGCTATCGCGACGCGCTGCTGTTGGCCTCCCGAAAGCTCGTTCGGCTTGTGGTCCAGCCGCGAGCCCAGCCCGACCTCTTCGAGCAGCTCCTTCGATCGGCGCGACCGCAGGTCGCGCGGCGTTCCGGCGTAAAGCATGGGAAGCTCCACGTTCTCGAGGGCGCTCGTCCTGGACAGAAGGTTGAAACTTTGGAAGACGAACCCGATCTGTCTCGAACGGACGAAGGCGAGCTGGTCGCGCGTGAGCCCCGAAACCTCCTGCCCGGAAAGGCGATACGATCCGGCGGTCGGCCGGTCCAGACAGCCCAGGAGGTGCATGAACGTGGACTTGCCGGAGCCGGACGGCCCCATGATCGCGAGGAACTCGCCGCGCCGCACGACGAGACTGACTCCCGCGAGGGCGCGGACCGCGGACGGCCCCTCGCCGTAGACCTTGGTCAGGCCCTCGACCTCGATGATCGGAGAGCGCAGCTCAAGCCCGTTCAGCGCTCTCATGGCGAAGGTGCCGTCGGCGAGACGCCGTCGCCGGCCTCGCCGGTCACGGGGCTCGGGGTCGGAGGCTCCGCTCCCGGAGCGGCGTAACCACGTGCGGCGCCGGCGCGGGTTCTGTTCGCGCGCGCGCCGCCGGCCGCGCCCTTCCGAGAGGCGCTGCCAGGCGCTCCCGCGCCGGGCGCCGCAGGCTCGGCGCCTTTTACCGAGCTTGTGCTCGCCGTCCCAGCGGTGTCGCCGCCGAAACTTCGTCTAGCCCCGCGGTACTGCGCGACGATTACCAGGTCGCCCTCGGCCAAGCCGCCGCCTGTTATCTCGATATTCTTTCCATCCGACAAGCCGATCACGACCTGGAGCGGCGTCGGACGCCCGGAGCGAAGGAGCCACAGTGCCACCGGAGATCCGGGCGCTCCAGCCACGGGTTGCCCCGCGGGAGACCCGCCCGACGACTGGACGACGCCCGCGCCAAAACCCCCGCCGAAGGCCGAAGCCGCCCCCTGACTCGGGGCCCGCTCCGCGATGGGCCTGTAGAGGACGGCCGCGATCGGCACGACGAGGACGTGACTCCGCTTGCCGACCTCGATATTCACCTGCGCCGTCATGCCCGGCAGCAGCTTGCCCGACGTATCATGAACAGCGATCACCGCGTCGTAGGTGACCACGTTCTGGACCGTCGTCGGGTTCACCCTGACCTGTTTTACCGTGCCGGAGAAACTGAGGTTCGGGTAGGCGGTGACGGTTATCTGGGCGGACTCTCCGGTGCGGACGCTCCCCACGTCGGCCTCGTCCACCGAGGTGTCCACCTGCATGTCGGTGAGATTGGTCGCCAGCGTGAAGAGCGTGGGCGTCTGCAGCGACGAGGCGACCGTCTGGCCTATGCTCACGTTGCGCGCCATCACGATGCCGTCGAAGGGGCTCCGGATCACGGTCTTGGACAGGTTGTACTGCGCCTGTTCAAGCTGTCCCTGCGCCACGGCGACCTGAGCCTGCGCGACTTTGACCGAGGACTGGGAGGCGAGATAGTCCTGCTGAGCTGTCACGGCCGCCGTGCGCTCGGTGTCCATCTGGCTCTGGTTGATGAGCCCCTGCGTCGCGAGGGGCTCGTCGCGCTGGACAGTGGAGTTCGCGAGGTCGAGGAGGGCCTTCATCTTGTCGACGTTGACCTGGGCGCTGGCGAGGTTCGCCTGCGCCAGTCTCAGGTTCGCCTGCGCCCCGTCCACGGCGGCCTGGAACGTCGTCGGATCGAGGGTCATCAGCACCTGGCCTTTGTACACGATCGAATTGTAGTCGACGGAGAGAGTCCGGATCGTCCCCGAGACTTCGCTTCCGACCTGCACTTCCGTGACCGGATTGACCGTGCCCGTCTCGCTGACGCTCGCCGCCACGTCGGCGTAGCGAACCGGGCGCGTGACGTACGAAACATTCGCGCCGGAGCTGACGCGCGGTCGCAGGGTCAGCCAGACGGCCAGGACTGCAGCCAAAGCGATTGCCACTACGATGATCGCCTTCGATCGCCTATTCATACCGGACTCCCTCATTGTCCCATGACATTGTCGAGATTCAGGACGGCGATGGCGTAGGTGGCCCTCGCCTGCTCCAGCCCCACCTGAGCGGCGGCGAGCGCGGAGAAGGCCGTGAGGACATCGAGCGTCGTCCCCAGCCCGGCCCTGAGCTTCGCCTGCTCCAGGTCGTACTGTCCCTGTGCCTGCTCGAGATTCTGCTTCGCGAGATCAAGTCGATCATTCGAATCCTTGACCGCGAAGAGCGCGCTCTGCACGTCAATGGCGATACTCTGACGCTCCTCGGCCCGCTGGAGTTTGTACGACTCGAGCTGATCGGTCTTTTGGCGCACGGACGAGGACTGCTGCTTGCCGTCGTAGAGCGGAGGCAGGGCGACCGTGACGCCCGCCGTAAAGCTCCCGCTGCCTCCGGTAGAGTCCGGCCAGCCCTTTGCGAAGCCGAGCGAGCCGTTGACCGATACCGATGGCGAGTACTGACTCTTCTGGAGCGCCAGGTCGATTCCCGCGGAGGCGACGCTCAGGTCGAGTGTCTTGAGCTCCGATCTATTGGCCAAGGCCGTGTCGAGCGCGCTCTGGGCCGCCACGGCCGGCGGCTCCGGGCTCGGGACCGCGGCGACCGCATAACTCCTGTCGAGCGGCCATCCCACCGCCAGAGACAGCCTCCGCCTGTATGTATCGATGTCGTTCTGCGCGGAGCGGAGGTCGAGCCGCGCCTGGGTCAGCGCGACTTGGACCTGCAGGACATCGAGGCTCGTGGCGCGCTTCGCGGCGAAGTAGGCCTGCATCTGGACCAGGTTCGCTTCGGCCTGCCGCACCGTTGCCTCCCTGGCGACAAGAATGTTCTGAGCGCCGAGCAGAGTGTAGTAGGCCTGCTTGACCTGGTATGCGAGCGCCTTGAGCGCCGCGTCGTAGCCAATCTGCGCGACTTGGTAGGCATACTCCGCCTGACCGACGAGTCCCGCCGATCGACCGCCGGGGTAGCCGTCGAAGACAACCTGACTGCCGGATATGCTCAGAGAGGTCGACTGTCCTCCGGCGGCCGCGATGCCCTGCTGCGCCGACACGCCGAAGCTCGTGGAGGGGCCCGAGAGCGACAGACCCGCCTGGACGTTTTCCCCGAGGACGCCGGACCTGCTCGAGCCCGTCGTGGAAGGAGAAGAA
>Ga0187808_10000771_pt1 | contig 10533 bp, 8 predicted proteins | sample NC_wetland_sal_i_5_FD_132427 | JGI IMG/M metagenome (GOLD analysis project Ga0187808, IMG submission 132427) | Wetland sediment microbial communities from Neuse River Estuary, North Carolina, USA - ASW_3 | ecosystem: Environmental > Aquatic > Freshwater > Wetlands > Sediment | place: USA: North...
CCAACGGTCGCCAATGTACAGAGTTACCGCCTCTACCCAGACCCGGCAGACAGAGATGGTGGTAATGCACGCTTGCAAGCGCTGCTGAACCTGTACAACTCGTATCCTCAAACAGCACCCTATGCGGCATTGCTGGATACCACGGCGTTGAGTGCACAGGAAGGATCGCGCCAGTTGCATGCTGCCGATGCGCAATACCAGCCAGCGGTAACTTACCCCAATGGGCCATTTGCGGCCGGGCTGAAGGTACTGGCGGAGGCGATCGTGCAGGACCTGGGACTGCGCGTCGGCTACGTCACGCTCGGCGGCTTCGACACCCATGCCAACCAGCAGCAGACGCACGAAGCCTTGTTGACTACGCTGGCTAATGGCTTATCCGCCTTCTACACTGACCTTGCCAAACATGGCAAAGCCGATAACGTCGTAGTAATGACCTGGTCAGAATTCGGACGGCGCGTGGAGGAGAACGGCAGTCTGGGCACCGATCATGGCACCGCGGCTCCCATGTTTGTATTAGGTAATGCCGTCAACAAGGGCATCTTTGGCGAGCCGTCGAGCCTGAGCGACCTGGATAACAACGGCAATCTGAAATATACTGTCGACTTCCGCTCGGTGTATGCGACAGTACTCGATCGCTGGATAGGCGCATCCTCCACAGACGTCTTGGGCGGCTCCTTCGGTTCGCAAAACTTCCTGCCTGTAGGGGCGAAGATTTGAAATGCGCTCCGCAAGCTGCGCTCCATCACGTCCGTACCATACCAACCGGCATGGGGAAACTGGCAGAATGCTCACCGCAAGCGAGGCGGTGAGCATTCTGGTATAATTGAAATGCGTTCCGTAAACTCCACTTCATCTCTATGCTACAAAACCAGGAGTGCAAGCACAACATGTCAGAAGTAAAGACAAAACGCCCTTTACTCTCACGCCGAGCAAAGGTAATACTGGCCCTGGCCGTCATCTTTATTCTCGTTGTTCTAAGCTTTTTTGCGCCACCAGAAGGCGACTCCAATAACGTCACCGGCGATTCCCCGGTCACACCAACTGTATCCATTACCCACCCGGTCGGTACCTTGATCGTCAACCACGGTGCTGTACTTAGCGGCGTTCAGATCACCGTGACGCAGGTGCAAGAAGCGGCAGCATTCTCTGATGACCGCAAACATGGGGGAACATTTACGGTGCGTGTCTATGTGCAGACACTCAATGGAGGACAGGCCCCGATGGGTATAAACTACTCGTCGCAAGTTCGCCTACTCCTCCCCGGCGGACAGGTGATAGCGCCAAAATATGTAACGGTAGCGCCAGTATCGCTGCCCAATCAGAAGCAGGATGGTTATTTCGACTTCCCTGTTCCCATCCAGGTTGACCTATCTTCGCTCATGCTCCGCCTGGGCAGCGAGGCAACGGTGGCTTTTGCTGGGTAAGGGGCACAACTACGGCTCTGATGGTGCACCAACTCGTTCGATACGATGCTGAACATCGGCGAGCGCGCGCAGCCAGGGCATACGCTCCACCTGACCAGGATGCGTACTGCTCTGCACCAGTTCTTCCAGGCTGAGATAATACTCCACCAGCACGCGCTCACCACCCGCATGTACCACGCAATCCTCAAGCAGCGCCTCGGCATCTTCATACGCCTGCAAACGCTGTTGCGCCGCCGCAAGCGCCTGCTGTGCCCGCAGGAATGGAGTCTCCTGGCTCCGGCGTTCGCGGCGACGCGGCCTCACCTCCTGGAACTCAAGCGCCATAGCCTCTTGAAGGTTCAGAGCCGCCTTGCCCACCTCAACGGTTGCTTCATGACGGCGACGCGCCAGCCAGGCACGTACTGCATGCAAGCGTACAAGCACGTTCGCACCTTCTGGCAGGCGCAAATCGTCCTCCGAAAGCAACTCGTCACTACCTACTTCCGTAGACTCTTCGTGTGAATTGTCTTTGTCAAAGTCCATGCTGTTTTTCGCCTTGCGCGAAGCCGCCGGAGCCCCAGGTTCTGTACAATATCAAATCATCAACTCAAAGCTTCCCTGAGGGGCTCTTTGGACTCTACTGGTGCATACTCATAATCTGTTGGACTGGTCACATCCTTGCCAGACCTTAGACCAATGGTCTGGAAGATCGGCGTCAGCACCATTGCCAGCACAAGGTTCACAATCAACGCAGCGAAAGCCGCGTAGACCGGTATGCCAAAAATGGGATACGTCTGGAGCAGCGGAGCTTTCGGTATACCCGCTATAATGGCCGAGAAAGCCATCAAGGTGCCGCTGATCATGCCTGCTGCCCAACCAATGAGCAAGGCCCAGCGATTGAACCAGTGTGTGTACAGGCCCAGGAACACTGGCGGCAACGTCTGGATAATCCACACACCGCCAAGCAGTTGGAAGCTGATGATATTGGTCGTGGGCACGAAGATGATAAACAGCAATGCACCGAACTTGAGTAAAAATGAAGCGATCTTCGCAACCTCCGACTCCTCGCGATCCGAGCAGTTGGGGCGGAAGTACTCCTTGTAAACGTTGCGTGTGAACAGGTTGGCAGCAGCAATTGACATCACCGCAGCAGGAACCAGTGCTCCAATAGAGATAGCCGCAAAGGCAAAACCCGCAAACCAGTCCGGGAAAATCTGTGTGATCACCGCTACCACAGCCCCATTGCCTGTCGCAGGTGGTTTCGGCAAAGCCAACGCCATGAAGCCAACCAGCGCCAGCAGGCCGAGCATCAGTGAGTAGATCGGCAGCAGCGCTGTGTTGCGCTTGACGACATTACGATCATTGCTACTCAGCACTCCGAGCATCGAATGCGGGTACAGGAACAATGCCAGTGCGGAGCCGAGTGCCAGCGTCGTATAGGCAACCATCGCTCCCGGCGTCTTCAGGAATATCGTGAATGCCGACGGCGGATACGTACCAGCAGCTTTAGCAGTCGTTATCGCTTTAGCCACCACTGGTTGATGAGCTGTTGCGACCGCAAAAATGTGCGCGAACCCACCCAGGCGTATCGGGACGTAGATGACAGCAGCGAACACCAGGATCAACACCATAGCGTCTTTGACGAGCGCGATCAATGCCGGTGCGCGTAGTCCACTGGTATACGTGTAGGCAGCCAGGATGATAAATGCGATCAGCAATGGGATATCGACACTAACGCCGAGGATGGAAAAGCTGAGCGGTATGCCCAGCGCGGCAATAGAGACCTGGATGCCAAACATCTGCAAGGCGATGTAGGGCAGGGTCGCCAGGATGCCGGTAAAGGCTACGGCTAATGCCAGCGAGCTACTTCCGAAGCGATCTTTCACAAAATCGGAGGCGGTAATATAGCCACGCTGCTTGCACACGGTCCAGAACTTGGGCATCAGAAGGAAAATAAGTGGATAGACCAGCACCGTGTAGGGTACTGCGAAGAAACCAACCGCGCCTGAAGTAAAGACCGCACCTGGCACAGCAATGAAGGTGTAAGCTGTGTAGAGGTCGCCGCCCAGTAGAAACCAGGTAACGATGGTGCCGAAACGTCGTCCTGCCAGCCCCCACTCATTCAGTTGTCTGAGATCACCCCGACGCCAGCGGGCCGCTACAAAGCCAATGACCGTGATAAGAACAAAGAAGAAAATGAAAATGGAAATCTCCAACACATCAATCTTCATTGATGACAATCCCCTTTCTCAAGTAGTCCTTGGACCTCGTCGAACGATAGGACACAAAATGCCAACGTTCACCTGCTCACAAGCTATGCGCTTATGCTCCTGCGAAGTAGAGTGACGCCGTCAAGATTGCGGTAAGCACGATGACGAGCAGTTGGAACCAGTAGAAGAACGGAATGCCAATGAACGATGGCTGATCAAAGTTGTAGATAGGGGGAATGAGCAGTACGATAAAGGGTAGAAGCAGTAAGAGGAGAAGCGGATTTCTATTCTTCCTCTCAGGACGGCTAGCCATAACTTTTCTCCTTTCGACTGTGGTCGGGCATGCAAATAATACCTACGCACGATGAACAAAGCACGACGGAACGGTTGCTCGCCTCGATAACACAATCGTACGCCATCTCGTAGTGGAATGTCAATAAAATTCATTTGCGTGGGAAAGTTGTCGCCCCGAGAAACTGAAGTGATGAGCATTTCATAATCAAGAGACAATTACCCACCTGATGGTCAAAACCGTGAGTTATTCCCCATGCCAGACAGGACGGCGCTTCTCGATATGTGCCTGGACTCCTTCAGCGAAATCATGGCTACTATACACACGAGCCAGTACATCGTCAAAGGGAACGTTTGCAAGTCTATCATCTTCGGCTGTATTCAAGCGCCTCAAGGCTTCTTTGGTGGCCCAAATGGTAAGGGGAGCAAGGTCACTGATCTGTTGCGCCACCTCAAGTACCTGCATAAAAAAATGTGTTTCATCGATAATGGCTGTGAGAAACCCACTTTGCAAAGCTTCGTCTGCTGAGAGCAATCGTGCTGTGAACAACAGCTCTTTCGTCCGCATGGAACCGAAGGCCTGGACAAGACGACGATAGTTTTTCAAACTCAGGCAGTTGCCCAGGGTGCGAGCCATGGGAGCCCCAAAGCGTGCCGAGGGAGTAGCGTAGCGCAGATCACAGGCAGTTGCAATGATAAGACCCGCTCCCACTGCGACGCCATGAACCGCTGCAATGAGGGGCTTGGGTATACTGTACAGGCGGTCGGTGAAAGTGTCCATGCGCTGCTCGTAGGCAAGACCATCAGCCCCCGAAAATCCCTGGAATTGTTGTATGTCGGTACCGGCAGCAAAGGCTCGTGGCCCATCTCCGCGCATGATGATTGCGCGTATCGTGTCATCGGCAGCAAGCTGGACGAGATGCGCATCCAACTGCTTGTACATGCTCCACGTCAGTGCGTTGAGGGCCGCAGGTCGTGAGAGTGTTATGACTGCAACTGGCCCTGTACGTTCGAGTAGAATAGTTCCTTGTTTATGGTTAGCGGCACTGTCTTCGGTTGGCATAGATGCGACTCCCTCATCTGTTTATATATGATACAGTATGGTACACAGTATATAGAATTGAGGATCTGAACAGCAACTTTCCTAGCAAGAAGGAGAAGATTGTGTTATCTGCTGCACTCGAGGGCATTCGTGTTTTAGATCTCACACAAATCATGGCGGGACCATTTTGTACGATGTTGTTGGCGGACCTGGGGGCGGAGGTCATTAAAATCGAGAATCCGCGAGGCGGGGATGATTCGCGCCGCATGGTTCCGCCGTACTATAATGGCGAGTCGGCTGCATTTATAGCCGTCAACCGGAACAAATACGGCATCGCTATAGATATTCGTACTGCACCCGGAAAAGAGGTGCTTTGGCGTTTGATTGCGACTGCCGATGTGCTAGTAGAGAACTTTCGTCCAGGCACGATGACACGTCTTGGCTTTGGCTATGACCAGGTGCATGCCTTGTATCCTACACTGGTATATTGTTCGATTTCTGGGTTTGGCCACACGGGTCCTGAACGGGACCGAGGCGGTTTTGACTTAGTAGCACAAGCAATGAGTGGCGTACTGTCGGTCACCGGTTCGCCTGAGGAACCCGCCAAGGTAGGAGTACCGATTAGTGACCTCAATGCAGGATTATTTGCAAGCCACGCTATTTTAGCAGCGTTGTTTGCTCGCTCCCGCACAGGAGAAGGACAGTTTGTCGAAACCTCACTTTTAGAGGCAGCATTGGCATACACGATCTGGGAGTCCAATGAGTACTGGGCCACCGGAATTGCGCCTCGGCGATTAGGAACAGCACATCGCATTTCTGCACCATATCAAGTATTCGCAACAGCCAACGGCTGGATTGCCATTGGAGCAGCGAACCAACGCAACTGGGAACGCTTTGTCCAGGCCCTGAGTCGCCCAGACCTGCTGCAAAATCCACTCTTTGCGACCAACAGTGATCGCATGACGAACCTTTCGACCCTCGTGGATACCCTCACACAGGTCCTGAAGACGCGGGCCACAGAAGAATGGCTACAACTTCTTGAGAAGGCCGAAGTTCCGGCTGGGCCAGTACTGACTCTCGACCAGGTCTATCAGCATCCACAGGTCCGCGCACGCAATATGGATATCGAAATCGAGCATCCTCTTGGCGGGCGCATCCATGCTATTGGCTTCCCCGTCAAGTACTCTGGCACACCGGGGCGAATCTGTCGCCCGGCTCCAATGCTGGGGCAGCATACGTTTCAGGTGCTCAGGTCGCTGGGCGTGAGTTCTGAAGAGTGCAGCCAACTCGAAGCAAATGGGGTCATAGCTGATGCGCACTGGGATAGGGAATCTGTTGATTGAGTTTCAAGGGGACCAGATAAACTTATCCTTTTTGTGAGTTACCTGGCTCTATATGCGTAATATAACAAGAATAGTAAAGGTCATCAGTGAAGATGGCGAAGTTGCATACAGCGCAGTTGCTCCATATACATGAGTTGCTAAGATTGACGGGCAAATAAATCTCGTAGGGCCTTCCTACAAAAACGTCGTCGAAGGAGTAATCCTTGCTCCGCAAAGAACGGGTCTTTGAGACATTACAATTGCTGTGTGTGCAACGACCAGCACAAAGCGGTGTGTTGCGCCATCATCTCGGATTCAGCGCAGAAGAAGTAGCAGAATGGGCTGAGGTAGATCGTACCAACGCCAGCCGTGACCTCAACCTGCTGGCCCAGGAAGGGAAGATCGAACGCATCCCCGGACGCCCTGTGCTGTTCGCTATCAAATTGCCTTCGATAAGACATTTGGCTGAACATAATGGCAATAACGGACGGCAGGACACTCAGCTAAACGGAGCAGTTGCACCTTCCCAGTTCAAGGGTTCGCAAGAGGCAGAAGCTCCCCAGGCCTCTTTGCCTCTACCAGAGCGGAGCTTGCGGAGCGCGTTTCAATTTTCGCAGGAGCTTGGCAAACCATTTGCCGTCGCTGCCTCAGTTCAGGTTGGGGCCATCGTCACTAGCTTTGAAACGTTGATCGGGGGAAGCCAGGGACTGAAAGTTGCCGTTCAGCAAGCGAAAGCTGCCATGCTGTATCCGCCGCACGGCCTGCATACCTTGCTGTATGGACCTAGTGGTGTTGGCAAAACAACCTTTGCCCGGCTCATGCACGTCTTCGCACAGGAACTCAAAGCATTGCCTCCCGATGCTCCCTTCATCAGCTTCAACTGTGCTGACTATGCAGGAAATCCGCAACTGCTGATGGCGCACTTGTTTGGTGTCGTGCGAGGTGCCTATACTGGCGCGGACCGCGACCGTGTGGGCCTCGTTGAGCAAGCCCATCGTGGCATTCTGTTTCTCGATGAAGTGCATCGTCTGCCGCCAGAAGGCCAGGAAATGTTATTTCACCTGATGGACCGCGAGCGGTTCCGGCGTTTGGGTGATGTCGCCGAGCGGCATTCGTCACTACTTCTGCTGGCTGCAACCACCGAAGACCCCGGCACTGCCCTGCTCCCTACCTTCCGGCGACGCATTCCCATGACGATCAATCTGCCTGGGTTGCATGAACGCTCCATGATGGAGCGATACGAGCTTCTGCGTGCCTTCTTCACCACAGAGTGTAGCGGCATCGGCGCGAACATTCAAGTTGCACCACAGGCGCTGCATGCCTTACTGCTCTATGAATGTCCCGGCAATGTCGGTCAGTTACGTACTGACGTACAGCTCGCCTGTGCTAGAGCCTACCTGGAATATCGTACCAATAACGCACCTGAGTTGTGCGTTGACCTGGATATCTTGCCAGATCATGTGCGCCGTGGCCTGTTACGCACTGCCGAACTGCATCGTGCCCTGGAACCAGTACTCCACCTGCTGGAGGCCACACATATCTTCACTCCCACAGGTCTGAGCCTGGATAATTTACCCGAGTCAGCGCAAGACCTCTATGCAACCATCAGCCATGACCTGAATACACTGCGTAGGAGTGGTTTAGCGGAAAATGAAATTAGCAGGCTCCTGCACCTGGATATTCAGCGCTACTTTCAACGCTTTGCCGACCAGGTCACCCAGGAACGACCAGGAGCCGCGTCCCACCTGGTTGATGAGCGCATTGCAGCAATCAGCAGTCACATTGTGCAGTACGCAGAAGAACAACTGGCGTGCGTCTTCCCGGAGAAACTAGCGTTGGTGCTGGCCATGCATCTGACCAGTACGCTAGAATGCATCGCAAGTGGACGGCAAATCGATGGACCAGTAATCCAGTCGGTGCGGCGCACCTATCCTATCGAATACGAGGTCGCGCGCATGGCCTTGTTGCAGTTCAGCTCTGCTCTTGGTATGCTGCTGCCGGAGAGCGAAACGGATGTGCTGGCGGTCCTACTTGCGAATGCTGACGCTCTGCTGAGTAGTGAGCAATCGACGGTAGGCATTGTTGTGGCGGCGCATGGTCGTGGCATTGCGTCGGGTCTTGCAGAACTGGCAAATACACTCGTTGGGGTCAATTCTGTACGCTGGGTGGAACTCACCCTGGAGCAATCACCGGAGGAATTGGTTGGGCAGGTAGCCGATTGGGTACGTGTTGCCGACCAGGGTGGTGGAGTGCTGCTGCTTGTTGATTTTGCCTCCCTGCTCTCCCTGGGTGAGTTAGTCACCCGGCAGACAAGCGTACAGGTGCGTACTGTGTCAGGCGTCTCTGCACCACTCGTGGTCGAGGCCGTACGACGAGCACAACGCCCAAGACATTTGACGCTTGACCAGTTGGCTGCGAGCTTAACGCTGACCGGAGACGAGCTTCGCAAGAGTGGCGCCTGGGAAAGTAGAGACGAGAAGTCTGTATTATTCCAACGCACTTCAGCTGAAAGCTTTGATGATACCGGCTTCACCTCTCTACGAACGCCTCGCGTCATTCTCTCTGTCTGCTTGACAGGCTTCGGCAGTGCCGCCAAGATTGCGGAGTTGATTGAGGAGCGTTTGCCAGGCCTTCGCCAGCAAGGTGTAGAGATTGTCTGCATGGATATTAGCCTCGTAGTCCCCCGATTTATCGTGGGGAATTCAACGCAGGCTGATGTCCAGCGCCTCATAGGGGATCGAGATGTTGTAGCGATCGTTGGCACCATTAATCCGCACCTGGAGAGCTACCCCTTTGTCGCTCTCACCGATTTTCTCTTCGGCGATGGCGTCGCACGTCTTCGCACCCTACTCGGCGAAACGCTCATTGACCCCGCTTTGTTGCAACCTCCTATTGACCATGACACGCTCCTTGCTGCCCCTTCTGCTCCACTAGAGGACGCGATAAATCGGGAATCCTGTCTGGGGGACAGGTATCCTACGCCCACTGCCAATGAGCCTAGATGCATTCAGCGTCCCGATCTGATGCGTGAGATAACGCATACGCTCAGTGAACACCTCTTGTTCCTCAATCCGGTGCGGGCCGTTCCATTGATCGAGCGCATGATCGAACTGATTGAGGTCGAGGTGGGCGAGACGTTTGACATTGAAGTATTGGCCGGGTTAGTGCTACACGTGGCCTGCATCATGGAGCGAGGTGTGCAACATGCAGGGCTGCTCGTCAGTGAGACGGTACGCACACAAGTAGAGCAGCAATTCCCACGTGAACTGAGCGTATGCCGCCGTGCATTGCAAGTGCTTAGCGCTCAAATGGCCCGTCCTCTCCCTGACGAGGAAGCCTACAACATCGTCGGCATTCTCAGGCAAGTAGACATTTTCATCAGCGATATCCAGTAGTGTGCTACTGTGTAGCACACAATTTGGCATGATAATTGCTACATTTACCAGTAGGCTCAGCGAGTCTCGGATACTGTGTTGCAGTTCAAATTGCTCCAGGACTCGGCGTTGGAGACTTGTGGGAGACACCAGTCATGATACGGGTACTGATCGTTTGCAGTTGGGGCATGTCTACCAGTTTACTTGTGGATAGCATGCTGGCAGCAGCAGAAGCCCGTAAGTGTGAATTGACTGTTGAGGCCCTGAGTGCAGGTGAGTACATAGCCAAGATTGATGCGTGTGATGTCGTGCTGATCGCACCCCAGATTCGTCATTTACGCAAAAGTATTGAGAGACTGGCAGCATCGGCAGGCAAACTCGTCGCATTGATTGAGCCTTTTCACTACGCGACGATGAATGGTCAGGCGGTGCTGGAGCAGGTACTGCATCTGCTCTCCGGTCCGCAGGAAGGAATGCTAGCAATGTGAGCGTTATGATTGAGCGCAGTAGCGCCTGGTTCGAACGCTATTTCGTTCCACCGCTCAGCGCGTTGGCGAGCAATATTTACTTGCAAGCCATACGCGATGCCTTCATTATTTTCACTTTGCCACTGATCCTGGCGGGGAGCGTTTTTCTGATAGTAGCGAATCCACCACCTATTCCTGGCTTGCAGGCGCTGGTTGCTCCCTACCGCAATGAGATCCTGGTTCCATTTGAACTTTCTTTTGGCATTATGGGACTCTTTCTCGCCTTTGGTGTGGCGTACAGTCTGGCCCAGTATCGTCGTACCGAGCCTGTGCAGCCGGGTATATTAGCGATGGTGCTCTTCCTGGTAGCGAGTATGCCTGTCCGAGACCTTACCACCTTGAGCCTTGGCGAGGTATTGCCATA
>Ga0187808_10000773_pt1 | contig 10526 bp, 10 predicted proteins | sample NC_wetland_sal_i_5_FD_132427 | JGI IMG/M metagenome (GOLD analysis project Ga0187808, IMG submission 132427) | Wetland sediment microbial communities from Neuse River Estuary, North Carolina, USA - ASW_3 | ecosystem: Environmental > Aquatic > Freshwater > Wetlands > Sediment | place: USA: North...
AACCGCTGTCCCTGGGCGGCCTTCTGGAGCGTCTCCCCGAGGTCCCGGTGCGAGAAGTATATCCCGCGGGCCAGGAGCGGGTGCAGCTCTCCCCCGGCCCGGGCCCGGATCTGGTCGAGGAGATCGGGCGTGATGTCCTGGGTGCCGAACAGCTCCTTGAGACGCTGATAGTCGATCCGGCCCTTGACCTCGTACGGAGTGACGACGAATTCCTCCTTCGTCGGCACCGTACTGCCCTCTGTCCGGGTCTACCCTTCCGGGAACGAGATCTTGCCCAGAATGACTTCCCGCTCGTGCATCGGCACGCCCATCGACGCGAGGGCGGCGCCGACGCAGATTCGCTCGTGGGTGTGGTGGATCGTGTTGCCGCACGTGGGGCAGGTCGTAGACCCCTGGATCAAGCGACGAAGGCTTTCCCGGCCCTCGGAGGAGTCCCGCCGAGCGAACCGGTCGATCAACACCGAAGCGCCCGTCGAGGCCTCCAGTTCCGAGAGCGGGACCCGAACCGGGGTGTTACAGACCAAGCAGCGGGGCATCCGGCGGCAGGTGCATGTCATGCGACCCCGGAGCTAGGAACCCTCCGCCTTAACGCTTCCCGCGCCCGAGAGCGGTCTCGGGACGAGACTCGCAGGGAAACCGGGCGCCCGGCGGCGCGGTCGAAATGCCGACGGTTTCAAGTAGGGGAACTCGGAGTATTTTGAGACACGCAAGCGACGGACGGACGCCAAGACCCGATTCGGGCCACACTCCTCGCGGTCCTCCGGCAGCTCAACCAGTCCGAGGCGCATCACGAGGGGAATGAACAGGACCAGGCCCTGGAGCTCGCGGAACTCGAGCAGCGGCTCTCGGATTTCTGGGCCGTCAAGCAAGGCAAGATCAAGATCCCCCTCGCCGTCGGGCTCCTGCTCCGGAACAAGATGGTCGAGACCCGGGCGGACGCCAAGGAATCCTGGCAGCGTCAGCGCAGCGTCCAACAGCGGTACCAGATCACGGTCGAAGGGAAGCGATTCCTTACCGAAGCGCTGACCTCCGAGTCGCGCATCAAGTGACCCATCGGCTCTCTCGCCGAGAGCTGCGCTCGCCAAGCGTTTAATACGCATCCCTTTCTCGTTCGCGCGTGTCGCGAATCCACTCGGGCCGGAAGGGTCGTTCCGGCTCCGACCGGCCGTACCCGGCCCTTCCTCCCACTTGGCCGCTCCCCGAGCCATCGGAGATCACGGACCAGGCCGTTCAACTCGCCAAGGGGGGCCTCTCCGCCGCCCAGGTGGGGACCGTCCTGCGCGACACGTACGGGGTTCCTTCGGTCCGTATCGCCACGGGCGAGCGGCTCGTTCCGTTGCTGGCGAAGCGCGGCGTGACCCCCGAGCTGCCCGAAGACCTGGCCGCGTTGCTCCGCCGGGTCGTCACCCTCCAGCGTCATCTCAAAACGCATCCCAAGGACAACTCGAACCGCCGGGGCTTGGCGCTCATCGAGTCTCGCATCCGGCGTCTCGCCCGGTACTACCGGGACCGGAAGCTGCTGCCCGAGACCTGGCGGTACTCAGCCTCTGAGGCGGTCCTCCAGGTGGAGTGATGCCCTCGGGGCCCGAGAGCTTCGTAGCCCACCCGCAGTACCACCAGGAGTTCACCCGGGCGCGCGAGCTGTTGCTCGCCACTCCGGCGCGCTGGCGAGTGATCTACCACTACGACGGCGACGGCATCGGGGCGGCGTCGGCGCTTGTCCGGGCGCTCCGCCGGCTAGGGTACGGGTTTCAGACAACGGCGCTCAAGGGCGTGGGCCGCACCCGGATCGAGGAGTTGCTCCATGCCACCCCCGGCCCCGTCATCGTGACCGATACGGGGGCGAGCTGGCCGGAGTCGTACGCGGCCCACCGGTTCCCGGTGATCGTGCTCGACCACCACACCTACCCCGGTGACCCTATTCCTCCCACCTGCCCGGCCCACGTCGCGTTCGTCAACCCGCTCGATTGGGGCGTGGACGGTATGAACGAGATGTGCGCCTCGACCCTCTCGTGGCTCTTTACGATCTTTCTGGACCCCAAGAACTGGGACAACGTTCCCTGGGCGCTGTCGGGGGCGATCCACGACCGCCAACACGTGGGAGGTTTCCGCGGCCTCAACGAAACGCTCGTACGGGAAGCCATTCACCGCCAGCTGCTCACGGAGCGGAAGGAGCTCGTCCTGCGAGGGTCGACCGTCGCGGTTGGCCTCGCCGCGAGCATCGACCCATATTTCGTGGGTCTGTCCGGACGGTCCGAAGCCGCCAGCGAGTTCGTTCGGCGTCTGGGCATCTCGCCCGACCGAACGCTCGACGCACTGGAGACGACCGAGCGGGAGCGGCTCGCCGCGGCGCTCGCGGCCCGGCTGGCGCAGCAGGGCGCCCGACCGGAGTTCTGCGAGCGAGTCATGACCGAACGCTGGAGCTTTCCGGGAGAGACCGTCGACGCGGAGGAGCTCTCTCAGCTTCAGAACGCGGCCGGCCGGGCAGAGCAGCCGGGCGTCGGTGTCGAGCTCGCTTTCGGAGACCCGGAAGCGGGTCGCCGCTGCCGCGGTTTCTGGGAGACATGGCAGAGTGGTGTCCTGCGCGGGTTGCGCCGTCTGGAGGACGAAGGCCCCCACCAGCTCTCGGCGATCCAATGGTTCCAAAGTCCGGAATTAACCCTGGCCGGCACCCAGGCCGGGCTGGCGATCACGTACTTCCTGGACCCCTTCAAGCCCGTCTTCGTGCTGTCCCGGAGTGAGGGTTCTACGATGGTCTCGTCACGGGGCACGACCTGGTTGGTCGGGCGAGGGCTCGACCTCGCGAGCGCGTGCCGGGAGGCGGCGACCAAGGTCGGGGGCGAGGGCGGCGGGCATCGGGTCGCGAGCGGCGCAACGATCCCTGCGGATCGGGAGGAAGAGTTCCTTCAAGAGGCCGATCGAATCATCGTTAAACAGTTACCGGCCCCTCTGGAGAACACTCGATGAGCGCCCCGGCCAAGAAGCTCCCGCCGGCCGACACCACCGCCGTGGTCGACCACATCAAGGACCACTCGGTCGAGGCGGAGCTGCACAAGTCGTACCTCGACTACGCGATGAGCGTCATCGTGGGCCGGGCCCTCCCCGACGGACGCGACGGGCTCAAGCCGGTTCACCGGCGGATCCTCTGGTCGATGTGGGATGGCGGCGTCACCCACGAGAAGGCCTACCGGAAGTCCGCACGCATCGTGGGCGACGTGCTCGGCAAGTACCATCCCCACGGCGACATGGCCGTCTACGATGCGCTGGTGCGGATGGCCCAGCCCTTTTCGCTGCGATACCTCCTTATCGACGGGCAGGGGAACTTCGGCTCCGTCGACGGGGACATGCCCGCCGCGATGCGGTACACGGAGGTGCGACTCTCCGCTCTCGCGGGCGAGCTCCTCCTCGACATCGAAAAGGACACCGTCGAATGGGCGGACAATTTCGACGGCTCGCTCAAGGAGCCCTTGGTCCTCCCCTCGAAGGTCCCGAATCTCCTCGTCAACGGGTCGGCCGGGATCGCCGTGGGCATGGCGACCAACATGCCCCCGCACAACCTCGCGGAGATCGCCGACGCGTTGCTCGTGCTCCTCAGGAATCCCGAGGCCACCCTCGACGAGCTGATGCGCCACGTGCCCGGTCCGGACTTCCCGACCGGCGGCCTCCTCGCGGGCGACACCGGCATACGGGACGCCTACGAGACCGGCCGCGGGCTCCTCCGGCTCCGAGGCAAGGCCGAGGTCCGGGAGCGGGACGGCAAGGACGAGATCGTCATCACCGAGATCCCGTACGAGGTCAACAAGTCCCAGCTGCTCCAGTTGATGGCCGACCTGGTGCGCGACAAGCGCATCGACGGCGTCTCCGACCTCCGCGACGAGTCCGACCGGAACGGAATGTCGATCGTCGTGGAGCTCAAGCGCGACGTGCCGGCCGAGATCGTTCTCAACCGGATCTACGAGCACACGCCGCTGGAGACGACCTTCGGCGTGATCAATCTCTGCCTGGTCGGTGGCCGGCCGAAGGTCCTCGGACCCAAGCAGCTGCTGGAAATCCACCTCGAGCACCGGCGGAACATCCTCACTCGACGGACCACGTACGACCTGGCCCGGACCCTAGAGCGGCTCCACCTGCTCGAAGGATTCCTGATCGCCATCGACCACATCGACGAGGTGATCCGGATCATCCGACGGTCGAAGGACGTCGAGGCGGCCTCGACGTCGCTCATGGGCAAGTTCCTGCTCTCGGCGGAGCAGGCGAAGGCGATCCTCGACATGCGACTCGCCCGTCTGACCCAGCTCGAACGCGAGTCCGTCGAGAAAGAGACCAAAGAGAAGGAGGCACTCGTCACCCGCCTCAAGGCGATCCTCGCCTCGTCCCAGGAGCTCGATGGGCTCGTCGCCGACGAGCTGGCGGACCTCAAGCACCGGTTCGGCGACGCCCGGCGGACGACCATCGTGCCGGGGTTCACCGAGCGAACGCTCGAGGACCTGATCCCCGACACCGACGTCGTCGTGCTCGTCACCCATGACGGCTACATGAAGCGCCTACCGCTCGACAGCTACCGCCGCCAGCGCCGGGGCGGCAAGGGCCTCATCCAGATGGAGACGAAGGAGGAGGACTTCGTCACGCGCACCTTCGTCGGCCGCACCCACGATAATATCCTGTTCTTCACGACGCTCGGCCGCGTCTACCGGCTCAAGGCCTACGAGATCCCCGAGGGAGGCCGCCACTCGAAGGGGAAGGCGATCATCAACCTCCTCCCGAAGCTCAAGGACGGCGAGAAGATCCAGACGCTGCTCCTGGTCCGGGACCTCCAGCAGACCGGCGACCTCGTGTTCGCGACCCGAGCGGGACTCGTGAAACGGACGGGCCTGGACCAGTTCCAGAACATCCGGACCAACGGGATCCAGGCCATCCTCCTCGAGGACACGGACGCGCTCGTGGACGTCCAGCTGATCGCGGACGAGTCCGTGGAGATCCTGCTCGCCACCCGCGCCGGCCAGCTGGTCCGGTTTCCGTTGAGCGAGATGCGGCGGATGGGCCGGGCGACGTACGGTGTCATCGGTGCCCGACTCTCCGACGAGAAGGATGACCAGGTGGTCTCCATGACCGTCGCGAGCGCCGCCTTCCCGTTCCTTCTCTCTCTCACGTCGACCGGATTCGGAAAGCGGAGCGAAACCCAGGAGTATCGACGCACCCATCGGGGCGCGAAGGGCGTGATCACGATCCAGACCGGCGGCCGCAACGGGCATGTCGTCGCCGTCCTCCCGACCCGGGATGACCAGGAGCTCCTCGTCACGACCCAGCGCGGCGTGACGATCCGGGCGCCCGTCGAAGGGATTCGGACCCAGGGCCGGAACACCCTCGGCGTCCGCGTCATCCGGCTCGACGAGGGCGACATGGTCAAGGACGCGGTCGTGCTCGTCCCGCCCGGCGAGACGCCCGAAGTCGCGGAGCCGGGCGCATCCCCTCCGGACGCCGGACCCTCCGTGCCCGCCGTCGAGGAGGCGTCCCCGGAGGAGCCGGACGACGACGCGGAACCGGACGCCGAGTCGGAGGACGACGACGATGCGTCGCCGGAGTCGGGGTAAGATCGTCCGCCGCTGCCCCCATTGCCGGTCGACCCGGCTCGTGTTTGAGGGCGGCCTGATCCTAGGGCAGATATTCCATTGTCTCGATTGCGACTACGTGGGCCCCTTGGTCATCGAGGAGGAGGAACCGGTCGCGTCCCCTCCCCGGTCGGCGTGACGGTCGGCGAACCGACCGCTCCGCACCGCGTCGGCGACGGCGAGTGCCCGGACCGTGGGCAGCACATCGTGGGCTCGGACGAGCGCGGCCCCGCCGAGCGCGGCGATGACCGCGGCCGCGAGGCTCGCCTCCAGCCGGACCTCCGTCGACACCCCGCCCAGCGCACGGCCGAGGAACGATTTCCGCGAGGCCCCGATGACCACCGGGCAGCCCAAGCTCCGGAACTCCGATACGTGATGCAAAAGGTCGAGGTTCTGTTCGGTCGATTTGCCGAACCCGAGGCCGGGGTCGATCAGCAGTTGCTCCGCGGCAATCCCGTCCCCGACGGCGGTCGCTACGGCGTGGGCCAGCGCTCCGTACACCTCGGTCCGGAGGTCTGCGTACTCCAGGTTGTTCTGCATCGTTTCAGGGGTACCCCGCATGTGAACGATCACGGCCGGAGCGCCCGAGCGGGCGATGACCCGGCGCATTTCCGGGTCTCGGAGGCCCGTCACGTCGTTGATCAGGTCTGCACCAAGGGCGAGGGCCGCCCGAGCCACCTCCGGCTTCCGGGTGTCCACCGAGATAGGGATCTTCAACCGGTCGTGAAGGGCCGGGAGCACGCCCCGGAGGCGTTCGAGTTCCTGGTCCGCGGAGATCGGTGCCGCCCCGGGCCGGCTGGACTCGGCCCCTACGTCCAAGATCTGCGCTCCCTCGGCCTCGATCTCCAGCCCGCGGGCGATGGCGACCTCGGGCTGGTCGAACAGCCCTCCATCGCTGAACGAATCCGGGGTGATGTTCAGGATCCCCATCACGGCCGTAGAGTTCCCGAGCGTCAACGACCGATGGAGCCCCTCGAGCAGGCGCGGGGCCGTGTGGGCGTAATTCCCTAGGGCTGCCTCCAGCGCCTCGGCGACGGCCTTGAGCTGGAACGGCTGCCGACGCAGCTTCGGGAGCAGGTGGGCGTACTGGGCCGGCGTCCCCAGCAGTACGACGGCGGTCTGCTCCACGGACAGGTCGGCCACGCCCTTCGCATGCGCTGAATCGGCCCCCAACGCCAGCATCTCCTGCTTGAGCAGGGGAGCGGCCTTGAGGGGGATTCCGTCGAGCCGGACCAGCAAGGTGCGACCCTTCCGGGTCATGATACCGACGCCTTCCGGGTCCGAGTTTGTCCGCTCGACCTCCCGGGCGATATCGGCCGGGGTAGTTGCGTCGAGGACCCGCACGCCGTATCGGGCGATCAGTTCGGCCACGGGGCGGGAAGGCGGACGCGGCACGAGCTCGGGGGACGCGGGCACCCCCCAAAAAGCTGGCCCCGGCGGGTGAGGGGGGTCCACAGTCCGAAACCGCCGGCCAACGTTAAGCCCGTGCGACGGTCCTCCGACCCTTCCCGATGAAGCCACTCGACCTCCTGCAGCAGAGCCTCCACAAGCCGGTGCTCGTCGAGCTCCGGGGAGGCCGTCGGATCCGGGGAACCTTGGAGTCGTTCGACCAGCATCTGAACCTCGTCCTCTCGTCTGCCGAGGAACACGATGCGAAGGGGGAGAACCCGATCCCCCGTCCGGGGGTTACGCTTGTCCGGGGCGATAGCGTCATCTTCATCTCCCCGTAGGCTCCGCCCCACGACCCGGAGGGACCCATGAGTAAGGGAACACCGTCCAGTGCCGGCGGCAAGATCGTTCACTTCCGCTGCCGCCGATGCGGCCGCCATTCCTTCCATCGCCAGAAGCGGGTCTGCTCCTCCTGCGGCTTCGGCGACACCGCGCACCTCCGGCGCTACGACTGGGCGAAGCGCCACTAGGCCGGGCGAGCCCGGCTTACCTCGACCCCTCGCGGGGACGGGGATAGGAGACCCAGCGATTCCCCTTCAGTGCGAACCGGAGTCGTCGGGTCCGGGCCAACCGGATCCCCACCCGGGGGCCGGATACGATGGCCTCGCGCACCGACGGCCCGGGCACCACTCGCAGGCGGGGGCCGTCGATGGCGCTGCTTCCGTCGTCCGCTCGCGTGAGACCGAACGCTCGGCACAGCCGACCCGGACCCCGCGGATCACCAAGATTCTCTGTCAACGGTTCGACGGCCCGCAGTAGGACAGCTTGGCCGGGTCGCGTCGTCAGATTCGCGCAGTGGACCTGATGGATCCGGTACACGTACCAGGCTCCCGGCATGGTGAACATCGAGCGATTGCGGGCGGTCGGGCCTCGGAACGCGTGGCTGGAGGGGTCGTTCGCGACGTAGGCCTCGGTCTCGACGATCCGACCCGCCCGCCACCCGTCCGGCGTCCGTCCGACCAGCCAGTCTCCGAGGAGCGCCCGGGCCACCACGGTCGTGGGACGGTCGTACCAGGACCGGGGTCGAGGGTGCCGGAATACCCGCGCCCAGTCCACACGGGGGGAAGGGCCGGGGGTCAGAGGAGCTTTCCCCGATCCACGAGGGGTTTGCCATCCAACGCGACGGTAGCCTCCCCCACGATCAACCACGCCAGAAATGGATTCGAGTTCGCCCCGCCGTACCCCGCGTTTCCGCCGATGCCGATCGCGACCGCGCCAGCCTCCTGGTCCTCGACCTGGGGGACGCCGGGGTCGAGCGCGGGATTGACGCCGAGGGAGAAGAACGCCCCTCGATTCCATCCCGGCGTCGCTTCTTCCGTCATCCGTTCGAAAATCTCGCCCCCGTCGGTGAAGGAACTGCTGACCATCTGCCCGTGGTCGAACTCCCATTGCCCGCCCTCGATACGGCCGGACCTAGGGAAGCTCGGCCGGTTCGCCACCACGAGACCGTGGGCGCTCTTCTCGTCGATCGCCACGGCCACGTAGCCCGGCGGGGCGGCCGCCACGTTGTTGCCGGCCTTCACGTCGGCCGCGTCGACGACCCCGTCGTCGCCGATCGGCTTGCGTCCCCGCAGCTGCAACGTGAGGTCAGTGCCGTTCGGCGCCATGACGCGGAGCTCCTTGCCTTTGAGGAGCTTCGCCGAGAGCCGCGCGACGTCGCGTTTGATCGCGGGCATATCGGCTTGGACCGAACCGCGAACGAGTTGCTCCCGCCACGTGGCTCCGTCTACGCGGTACCGCGCGGCCGTCTCGCCCGAGGCGTAGCCGAGCATCGAGCGAACGCCACGGAGACGCGCCGCCTTGGCCCGGCGATACCATTCCTGGTTGTAAGCGATGGCCTGGCGGAAGTCCTTGGGATTGGATCGCGCGCGGGCCATGTCGGCGGGGCCCGGGAAGAACACGTAGGCCTGAGCTTTCGAGAGGGCGGACCATTCATGGCTTCCCACCCGGCCCAGGTCGCGCTTCGAAGCGGCCTCCCAGGTCCGCCAGTAGGTCGCTTCGTCTTCGTAGAAGAGGAGCGGGATCGCGCCTCGTCGTCGGGCCTCCGTCACGCAGGCGGTGGCGTACGGGAGCGTGTGGGTCCACGTTTCGATGATCACGTTCTCGCCGCGCTTCACTCCGAGGGCGGAACCGAGGAGCACCCGCGCCAGCGCCTCGGCGCCGGAGCCGTTGGTCGCCATGGGGGCCGGAAAGCGCTCGCTCCGTTTAAAGGCGCAACCGAACGCGCCGCGACGACGCCCTCCATTGGCTTACGAGGCTCGACGACGAGTCCGTGGAGCGTGCCCACTCGGTCGCCCACCGATCGATGAGCGGACCCGCGTCGGCCCACGCGGCGGGGTAGTCGACCGCCGTCGAGCGCGCCGGGAACCCGGCCGACCAGCGCGGATCGCCGACCACACTACGAACGATCGGCGACACCCTCCGCAGCCGGGAAAAGTCGGCGAGGTCGTGTCGAAGCGAGAGGGAGACCCGGTGGCGCCGCCAGACCTCGAGGAGGGCATCGATCTTCTCCGGACGGTGCCTTCGCGTGCGGGATCCGTTGTTCATGACGCCGTTGAAGTAGAGGAAGGGTCCCCCGGCGGCGAGGGCCTCGAGCAGGGTCCGGCTACCGGTGACAAGTCGTAGCTCCGCCGCGCAGAATCTTCGAGCCCAATCCTCGGGCGAGGTCGGCCCCACCCTTCGCCAGCGGACTCCCGGAGCGGGTGGGAGTTCGACCGGGCGAGGCCCCCGTACCTCGATCTCGACCGAGGCAGCTCCGGCTGCCGGCGGGGGTACGCTCTCGGCCAGCTTCGCCGCGAGTCGGTCCGAGGTGGATGGGCTGGCATACCAGATCCACCGGCGCTGGACGGGCCGATGGCGAGCGCGGGCGAACGATTCGGGCCACAACGGTCCGACTTGGACCGCCTCGGGAAATTCTCGAGCGAAGGCGCGGGAGGGTCGGAACCCTGTGAACAGATGGAGAACGTTGGACCGGTCGAAGGCGCGCCATTTCCGGTACGCGTCGTGGAAGGCCCGAACCTCCCGGGTGGCCGCACGCCCCTTCAGTCGCCGCGAGATCGCTCGCACCGGAACACCCCCTTCCCGCCATCGTTCGCGGGTCTGCCGCCGGCTCGTGAGGGTTCGAGCAAATTCCTCGAGGCTGAGATGGACCACGCGGCCGGGCCCGTAGACGTCCTCGATGTCGCCGGTCTCGAGGCTCCATGGTCCGGGCGGTCCCTTCCGCTCGGGGTCGGGCGCGGCGGAGACGCCCCACCACGGCGTCACGGTCAGCGCGTGGCGGGACCGCGGGACGAGGCGACGGACCCGGCGTACCGAAGGCCAACCCCACGGGCCCTCGACCGAGGGAGGAAGCGGCCGGCCCGACTTCCGGTAAAGGAAAGACCTCCACCCGAGGCGTTCGAGCCGGCGTCCGACGGCGAGGACCTCCTCGATGTCCCCGAGGCCTCCGCCGACGACCGCCGGCTGCAG
>Ga0187808_10000774_pt1 | contig 10524 bp, 6 predicted proteins | sample NC_wetland_sal_i_5_FD_132427 | JGI IMG/M metagenome (GOLD analysis project Ga0187808, IMG submission 132427) | Wetland sediment microbial communities from Neuse River Estuary, North Carolina, USA - ASW_3 | ecosystem: Environmental > Aquatic > Freshwater > Wetlands > Sediment | place: USA: North...
CGAAGAGAAGGTGATCCTCACCGCCCTCTGCGGGCACGGCCACTTCGACATGGTGGCGTACGAGCGGTACCTGTCCGGCGACATGATCGACTTCGACCTCCCCCAGGACCGAATCGACGCCGCCCTCGCGAGCCTGCCCCAGGTCCCGGGCGCCTAGCGCCCGCCCTGGCTAGAGTAGGTCGATCGCGCATTCGGCCCGGCTAGAGTGGGTCGATTGCGCGTTCGGCCTGGAGTGGGGACGTCCCCGCAATCGTTCGGCGCGCTAGCGCGAAGAGATTTCGATGCCGCATCGCGACGCCGGCGGCGTCAGGCGGACGGGAGCGCGCACTTTGCATACCCCCTGACCAGAACGTAACGGATATATCGGTATATATACCCCCGGCAAAATGTCACAGAGTATGCGAAGTCAAAACCAGAGGATGATGTGACTGCCGGGATCACGCGGTGGCCGGGGCGGGCCACTGATGGCGCCTGGCGCGGTCACCGGCAGCCGTATTCGTGCTCCCCAGGCGCGGTCGCCTCACCGGTTACTCGCGTTGGTGGCGCCGAGGACGCGCGGCCGACACGCCGCATGCGTTCGATCGCATCCGAGATCGCGTGACGGGTCAGACAGGCCGCCGGCGCTTGGTACGCCGCCGGGTGAGCATGGCCGCGGCGATTAGGACGGCGAGTCCCGGGCCACTGTGCACCGCGAACACTCCCGCCAGGCTGGGGCCGCCCCAGGACTGGCTGTAGCTGCCTGGGTCGTTGTAATTGACCAGGAAGAACTCGGCGACAGCGCGTCCGACCAGGTAGGCGCCGACTACGCCGCCGACCGTCCAGGCGCAGGCACGCTGCGTTGGCCGGCGCCGCGGCCGAGGCAGCGCCAGGGCGGCTAGCCAGACGGCGACCGCGACCGCGCCCAGCCCGATCAGCAGCTCGCCGGGCAGGTTGCTGGTGTTCATGAAATACCTCCAGTTGGCTTGACCATGCCAATGACGCTACGAAAAGCCCAGTGCGCTGGGCATCGGCACCGGGAGCCAACGTGAGGCGACGGATAGCACCCAGGTATTAGGCTCCACGGATCCGGGCCGGAGGTATATTCGCTGTCGGTGGCGATTCGGCGGGATCTGAGGAGGCCACGTTGTCTTATGTCCTGGATCCGAGTAAACCGAACGCGGCACGGATATATGACTTCCTGCTCGGCGGAAAAGAGAACTTCGCCGCCGACCGGGCCGCCGCGGAGCAGCTTTTGCGGGCGCTACCCGACGCGGCGCGGATCGCCCGAGCCAACCGGGCCTTTCTTGCCGCCGCCGTCACGCAGGTGGCCGGGTACGGCATTGACCAATATGTGGACATCGGTGCGGGCCTTCCGACACCGCCGAACGTGCACGAGTGCGCGCGGGCGGCCGTCCCTGGCGCCCGGGTGACTTACGTCGATAACGACCCGGTCGTGGTGACTCACGCTCGCGCGCTGCTGGCCGCCGACGACGGTGTGAGCGTGGTCAGCTCGGACGCGCGAGATTACCAAGCGATCCTTTCCGCCCTCGAACTGGGCGGGACAATTGACCTGTCGCGGCCAGTATGCGTTCTCCTCGTCAGCATGCTGCATTTCATGGCCGATAACGACGCGGACGCTCTCGTCGCCGCGTTCAGGGACCGGATGGCACCGGGAAGTTACCTAGTGCTCTCCGCCGGCTGCCGAGACGACAGCACTGCCCCGATGGGGGAGCAAATCCAATCCGCCTACGGCTCCGGCACCCTGCTGAGCGGCAGGACGGCGGCCGAAATCACCGCCTACTTCGGTGATTTCGAGCTAGTGCCGCCAGGCGTCGTGCCTGTCACCGAGTGGCCTGTCGAGGTCCCGGACAGCCAGCCGCCGCCGTCGGCGCCCGCGACGCCCGGAGTCCTGGCTGGCATAGGCCGCAAGCGCTCTTGATCACAAGCTCAGGCCACGTTCGAGAGCGCGCAGGAAAGCCCGGCCGAAGAACTGATCGGGCTCCATGATCGCTCCCTCCCCCCACTCGTTCCAGGACTTGATGAACAGCATGCGCGGGCCTGGCATTGCCCTTTCACGGCGAGCGGCCTCCTGGACCGCGGTCTCGAAAATGCCTGGGTCAAGGCGGTGCAGGAGAATCCCCCGCCGGCCAGACCGCGGCGTGTTGTCGAACCCGGGCACCACGCAGGGATGCTGCCGGATCCCGGTAATACACCCGGAAAGCACCCAGTCGGCGAACGTCTTGTCATACAGGAAGGCCCTGGGAGCCTCGCGAAGCGGAACACCGGGAAAGCCCGGCTCCCACTCGTGTCCCCGGGGCGGCGGAGGGGGATTCCACACGCCGGCGTGAAGCGGCTGGTCCGGATCCTGCGTCCACGTGCCATGGACATCACCGGCGAAGTAGAGCCCCGGCAAGCCCGCGTCCACTGCCATCTGCTGCCAGAGGTCCGCCAGCTTGCGCAGATCCGGAATGTCGCCGGGACGGAAGAAGTAGAACACCGGCCTGCGATTGACGGTCAGGTATCGCTCGTCCAGGAAGTGCGGCAGCAGGTAATTGAAATGTCTGATGTTGTCAGCTTCACCGAGGTATCGCTGCTGCTGAAGAACCTCGTCGCCGCGGCCGTGCCAGACGCCGGTCCAGGTCTGGTTAGCCCAGCCGAGACAGTAGCGATGCGGCAATTCCGGGTGCTCGAGCAAATCCATCGCCGGCCGTTCCAGCAGCTGAGCTCCGCCGCCGAACCAATAGTCCCAGTAGCACAGCGCCGTTACGCCGTAGTGGGCCGCGAGCTCCCACTGCGCGCGGCGCGTCTGGAGCACGCGAAGGTCGTAGAACCCCAGATCGGCAGGCAGACGCGGCTGAAGATGTCCCTCGAAGAGCGGACGAGCCGCCGCGGCGTGCGTCCATTCCGTGAAGCCGGGTCCCCACCAGCGGTCGTTCTCCGGTATCTGGTGAAACTGCGGGAGGAAGAACGCCACTACCTCAAGCGGTGACGAGTCCGGGCCGGTCACCGACGAGACGCCATCGCCCGCGAGTCGAAGGCGGCCCGCACCACGACCGCTTCCATTTCGCGTATCAGCGCCTCGAGCTGGTCAGGGGAGAAGTACTGGAGGTCCGCCCAGACCTTCATGTAAATCGCACGCATCCCCTCGTCCAGAGCATGGCGCCCGGGCTGGAGGGGCTGAGTGTCGACGTGCAAGAAGAGCGTGGCGTCAGACCTGGCAACTGTGCGGTCCCAGTACAGCTTGGTCCGCGGCAGCACCCGCGTCACCTCCGCCTCGGTGGGCACGTCACCGTCGGCCGGCTCCAGCCTGCCGCGGCGGTCGTTCACGCACCAGGAGATGTCCAGTGGCTGCCCCCTGCGGGCGGCGATCTCGTCGACCCGCGTGTCGCAGGCCACCGGGTCGTAGTAGGCGTAGAAAGAAGCGCTCGTCACCGCCTTTTGCGCCCTGGCCACGACCTCGTCGAAGCTGGCGTCCGCGGCGTCGACCACGCAGATCCCATGCTGGGAAACCTGCGAGACCATGTCGGCCAGCCCAGGGCGGAACCGGTTGCTGACCACGATCTGGGCGACGCTCGGATCGCGCCCGAACACCCGCGCGACCGCCGCCGAATAGGCGGCCAGCAGCACCGCGGTCCCGTCGGCTCCGGTCCGCGCGCCGACCGCCCGCATCGCGAGTTCCATCGCGGGCGAGCACACCACGAGTTCGGCGAACCGCGGCTCATGCCGCCGCACCGGCGTCTGCGGCCGCCAGACCGGCAGCCGTTCGAGCTGATCGGCCCAGTACCGGATGGCTCGCTCGCTCTGCCGTCGCACGGCGGGGGTGCCCTGCTTGCGCGCCAGTTCCAGCGGATGCAGCCCATCCGGCGGTGCGGTCGGCTCCCCGGTAATCCGGTTCAGGTGATTGAGGTCCTCGTAGAGGACATCGAGCCCGCCGCCGTCCAGCATCACGTGGCTGTAGCACACCACCAGTTGCTTGAGCGTCCCCGATTGCCGGACGACGCCCATCCGCACGGGGAACTCGTTCTCGTAGTCGAACCAGTTGAGCTCGTAGCGCGAGCGCAGTTCCTCCGTGGCCACGGCGGGGTCGTCGCCGTCGCCGATGTCGGCGATGTGCAAGGGCACGTCGCCCGATTCGGCCACTAGCTGCCGCGGATGCCTGTTCCCTGACGGCCCGTCCACGAACCGCAGCCGCGTGCGCAACGCCGGATGGCGGCTGACCAGGAACCGCAGCATCGCCACGACCTCCGCAAGCGGCGTTCCGTCCGGCAGGGGCATCGGCCAGATGAGGTTCATATTCCGGCGGTTGCGCTGCGTGGCCCGCCAGATCCCCATCTGCCCCCACGTCAGTTCCCCGGAGCCGGCGCCCTTGCCGTGGAATCCCACGGGTATCTCGCTAAACGTGATGGCCAAACCAGGGCTCCTGTCAGACGACAGACACGCGGCTAGGTGCTCCATGGTGGACGTCGGCCCCCCACGCCCGCCAGCAATGGTGTCCGACAAGTCCGGCGCATACTATTAATTCCGATTATTGCCGAATAATGGCGAAGGTCCCCAACACCAAGCGGCTACCGCTTTCTGGCCGCGTCGCTGCCGTCAGCCGCACACGGAGGTCGGTAATGATCCGCAAGCTGGAGGACCAGGCTCGCGTTACCGTTGTGGCCGACGCGGCCCTGGTGCAGGCCCCCGACGAACTGGCGGCACTGCTACGGGCACTGCGACGCCGCCACGCGCGCCAGCGCGGCGACAGCGAACTGACCTACCAGGCCATGGCAGCGCGCATCGGCTGTTCGCAGACCGCGATCGCGGAGTACTTCACCGCCAGGACGATTCCGCCCACGGACCGGTTCGATGCCCTGGTCGGGCTGCTCGGCGCGACCAGGGCCGAGCAGGGCGCCCTGGCGACCGCCCGCGACCGGGTGGCCGAACGCCGCCGCGATGGCCACCGGCGGGCACCGGGCGAGGGGCGGCCCCAGCCGGACCGCCCTGGTCATGGCGTGCCCCGGCAGCTTCCGACCGCCCTGCGCCACTTCTGCGGGCGCCGCGGCGAGCTAGCGGAACTGGACCGCATGCTTGACGAGGCTCTGGCCACGAAGGCCATGCTGGTCACGGCGATCAGCGGTACCGCGGGCATCGGCAAGACCACCCTCGCCGTCTACTACGCGCACCGCGTGGCCGACAGATTTCCCGACGGCCAGCTGTACGTCAACCTGCGCGGGTTCGGCGCGGACGCCGCGATGATGGAACCGGCGGAAGCGATGCGCAGGTTCCTCGACGCGCTCGGCGTGCCGCCGGAGCGGATGCCGGCCGACCTGGATGCCCAGGCCGCGCTGTACCGTAGCCACCTCGCCGGGCGGCGGATGCTGCTCGTCCTTGACAACGCCCGGGACTCCGCTCAGGTCCTCCCGCTGCTGCCAGGCATGCCAGGCTGCCTCGTGCTGGTAACCAGCCGCAGCCAGCTCACCGGTTTAATCGCGGCCGCCGGCGCCTATCCGCTGACCCTGGACTTGCTCACCGGAGCCGAGGCGCGGCTGCTGCTGAGCCGTTGGCTGGGCACCGACCGGGTGGACGCCGAGCCGACCGCGGTCGCGGAGATCATCGACCGCTGCGCCCGGCTGCCCCTGGCACTGGCCCTGATGGCCGCCCGCGCGGCTGTGCGGCCCGCCGTGGCGCTGCGCCTTCTGACCGACGAGCTGTGCGACACGCAGCAGCGGTGGCAGGCACTGACCAACGACGACGACCCGGCCAGCGATGTGCGTACCGTCTTGTCCTGGTCCTACCACGCGCTCACCCCGGCGGCGGCGCGGCTGTTCCGGCTGCTCGGCCTGCACCCTGGCCAGGACACCGACGCCCTGGCCGCGGCCAGCCTCGCCGGGCTGCCGGCCGACGAAGCGCGCTCGCTGCTGGCCGAGCTGACCCAGGCCAGCCTGCTCGTCGAGCATGTCCCTGGCCGGTACACCTTCCACGACCTGCTGCGCGACTACGCGACCCATCTCGCGCACACCGTCGACCCCGAAGAACACCGCCGCGCCGCGACCCGCCGTATCCTCGACCATTACCTGCACAGCGCGTACCCCGCCGCCTTGCTGCTCGCCCAGCCCTACGAGCCCTTGACGCTCAGGCCGCCGGGGCCCGGAGTGAACCCGGAACGCGCAACCGGCTATCAGCAGGCCATGCACTGGTTCACCGTCGAATACCGGGTGCTGCTTGCCGCGATCAGTCATGCTGTCACGGCCGGATACGAGACCCACGCCTGGCAGCTCACCTGGACGGTGTCGACCTTCCTCGACCGGCAGGGGCACTGGCACGACTTTGCTGCCGCGGGCCGGTCCGCGGTGGCCGCCGCGGACCGGTTGGCGGACCCGGCCGTGCAGGCGTGGGCACGCCGCACGCTTGCTCGTGCCTGCACACGGCTGAACCGCTTCGACGACGCCGACGCGCACCTTCGTGATGCCCTCAGCCTGTGCGTCGAGTCCGCTGACCAGGCCGGGCAGGCAGACACGCAGCATTACCTGGCCATCTTGTGCTGGCGGTGGAATCGCCTGGAAACGGCGCTCGAGCACGCTCGTCAGTGCCTTGAGCTGTCCCGGGCCGTGGGCCACCGGGGCCGGCTCGCGGGCGCCCTGAACGGAGTCGGCTGGTTCCAGGCACTGCTCGGCGACCCCCAGTCGGCCCTCGTCCCATGCGAGCAGGCCCTGGTCATCTACACCGAGCTCGGCGACCTGCACGGCCGGGCTCACACGTGGGACAGCCTCGGCTACGCTCACCAGCATCTCGGGCATCATGTCCGGGCCATCGAGTGCTACCTGAACACCCTCACGCTCGTCCGGCAACTCGGTGACCGTTACCAAGAGGCCGATACCCTCGCCAACCTCGGCGACGTTCGGCTCGCCACCGGCGACCCGCGCGCCGCCCGCGACGACTGGCAACGGGCCCTGATAATCCTCGACGAACTCGACCACCCCGACGCTGAGAAGGTCCGCGCCAAGCTCGCCGCGCGCGGCTTCGGGGAGATCGTTGCGGGTGGAGAGTCGGTCGGGGACCGTTCGGGATAAATCTGATGAGAACTGACGGCGTTGGGATACGGCCGCGGCGAGTGAGTGCAGTGTGGCGGCCGTCATCTCGATGTCCATGCAGGCGTCGGTGACGCTCTGGCCGTAGGTCAGCGTCGCCGGGTCGCCCGGGCTCTGGCGGCCTGCTACCAGGAAGCTCTCGAGCATCACGCCGGACACGCCGCGCTCGCCGGCGGCGATCTGTTCGGCCAGGGTCTGCGCGACCGCCGGCTGACGGCGGTAGTCCTTGCCGCTGTTATCGTGACTGGCGTCCACCATGAGGCGCCGCGGGAGCCCGGCCGCCGCGACGAGGTCTAGTGCCTTGGCCACGTGCGAGGCCGAGTAGTTGGGGCCACTGCGGCCGCCGCGCAAGATCACGTGCGTGTCGACGTTCCCGCTCGTCGATACGACGGCAGCCGCTCCGGCCGACGTCACGCCGAAGAAAGTGTGCCCGGCCGCCGAGGCGCGGCACGCGTCCACCGCCACCTGAACGTCGCCGTCGGTCCCGTTCTTGAACCCGACCGGCATCGAAAGGCCGGAGGCGAGCTGCCGGTGCACCTGGCTCTCCGTCGTGCGGGCCCCGATGGCGCCCCAGGTCACGGTGTCGGCGATGTACTGCGGCGTGATCGGGTCGAGCCACTCACACCCCACCGGCATGCCCAGGCTCAGGATGTCGATGAGCAGCCTGCGCGCGGTGCGCAGCCCGCGGTGCACGTCGTAGCTGTCGTCCATGAGGGGGTCGTTGATGAGGCCCTTCCAGCCGGTCACCGTGCGAGGTTTCTCGAAGTAGACGCGCATCACAATGAGCAGGTCGCGGCTGTAAGTTTCACGCAGTTCGACTAGGCGCCTGGCGTATTCGAGGGCGGCCTTCGGATCGTGCACGGAGCACGGCCCTGTGATCACGAGCAGACGGTCGTCGGCGCCGTCGAGCAGAGCGCGGACATCGGCCCTGGTGCGTTCAACTGTCTCCGCTTCCTGCTCGGTGAGCCGAAGCTCGTCGAGCAGTGCGGCTGGCGACAGCAACGGCTCGTAAGAGACGATCCGGGTGTCCCTGACGCGTGACATGGGGGGTTCTCCTCCCGGGCGAGCCGCGCCCGTGCCTGTCGGGAGCCAGCTTCGCCCTATTTGTGACGGGTCAGTCCCCGTCTTCGGCTGGCTCCGGGCGGCGATAAGCGCACGCGCGTACGCCTGGCTCCGCCCGGAGCCAGCGTAAAGCGCCAATACCACCGTGACACGACGACGATAATACACTGCCTCGGCGCGATCCCGATCGCCTCAGTTGACCGCCTTGAACGCCCTGGCGTGCGGCTTCCCGGCCTGTCCGTTCGGTGCACGTTCGCGCCGGAAATTATCTTCTTATCGAGTTATTGAATGGAAAAACGGTAAAAGTTACTATCTGGGCACGAGCGGCTACACAGAGAGGCCGCATCGACGAGAGGTTCCCGTATGGCAAACCGCGTCCCCAGGTTCCTCCGCTACTCAATTGCCGCCGCGCTGCCGGCGCTTGGGCTGCTCATCGGCGGCCTCAGCTCCCCGGCGGGGGCGAGCACTCAAGCATCCGCCTCGGCCCAGGCGGCGGCCCTGGCCAAGGCCGCGATCACCCAGCTCACGATCGGGCAGCACGGCACGGATCACCGCGTGTCCTCGCCGCACGAGCTCAAAGGCCTGACCAGCGTGGAGAGCACGAACTGGTCCGGCTACGCGGACACCGGCAGCTCGTTCAGCAAGGTGACAGGCAGTTGGTCCGAACCCTCCGCGAGCTGCAGCAGCCGGACAACCTCGCTGGCCGCGTTCTGGGTCGGCATCGACGGCTACAGCAGCGATTCGGTGGAGCAGGACGGCACGCTCATCGAGTGCTACCGCGGGACGGCCTACCAGTACACCTGGTGGGAGATGTACCCGACCAATGACATCCAGGTGGTGGGAGAGTCGCTCGCGGCCGGCGACAGCATCACGGCATCCGTGGTGCGCAGCGGCAGCAGCTACACGCTCGCCGTATCGGACTCGACGCATTCCGCCAACAGCTTCAGCACGACGCAGACCTGCTCGGGCTGCGCTAACAGCAGCGCCGAGTGGATCGCCGAGGCGCCGAGCAGCTCCTCCGGCGTGGAACCGCTCTCCCACTTCAGCACGTGGACCGACAGCGGCTCGTCGGTGACGGAAGGTTCGACCTCGGGTGTCATCTCCTCGTTCACGGACGACGAGATCACGATGATCGACAACTCCGGTGCCGTGAAGGCACAGCCCGGCGCGCTGAACGGCAGCGGCAACGGGTTCTCCGTTACCTGGGAGAGGGCCTCCTAACGGCTGTCTTCGCGAAGGCTGGGGCCGGTACCGGCCCCAGCCTTTCCCCTGTCGCGGTTACCGCGTCTGGGACTGTCGCGGTTACTGCGTCTGGAGGATCGTCATCGACTCGGCCGGAAGCGTGATGCCGCCCGCGACCGACGCCGCGGAGGTGGTACCGGTCACGATGTTGGAGTTCGTCGCGTTCTGGTTTCCCGCGCTGTAGCTCCACGTCTTCAGCGTCCCGAATAGCGGCGCGTGGAACGTCACCGTTTCCGCGGAGCTTGTGTTCGTGTTGATGAAGGCGACCGTGTACTTACCGCCGGACACGAGGGCCTGGTAGGCCAGCACGTCAGATGGGTCGCTCGTGCCGAGCGTGCCGAGCAGCGCGTGCGGTTGCGCCAGCACCGAGGCGAGCAGGTAGCCGTAGTACGGGGTCTCCGCAGTGGGCGGCGAGGACGAGGTGAAGAACCCGTAGTCCGGGCTGGTGCAGCTCGCGGTGGTATTGCCGTAGTTGTTCATGTCCCACCAGTCGACGCTCTTGGCGCCCGCGGCGAGCCAGGACAGCACGTCGCCGGCGGCGAACAGCGCTCCGCTCGGGCTGCAAACGGTGGTGGTCTCGTTGTTCGACACGCCGGTCTCGCCGACGACGACCGACGCCTTCGGGTCATAGGTGTTCAGCTCGGTCCTGATCTCGCTGTACAGCGACGGGACCTGGAACAGTGCCTGCAGCACCTGCTGGTCGGTCGGGTTGGAGCCGCCCGTGCTGCCGCCGAAAAAGAACGGGTAATAGTGGGCGTCGACGAAACTTACATACTTGCCGTCGGCTCCGAGCACGGTGTTGTTCCACTCCGAGTTGTCCGGCACGGACGCGCCCGGCACCTCGCTGCTGAACGCCCATGGCACCCCGATCCGCGCCCGCGGGTCCGCCGCCTTCATGGCGACCAGGAACTGCCTGGCGTTCACCGCGTACGATGTCGCGAGCGTCTGGGTCCCGGCCGCGTTGCCTTCCGTCGTCTGCGGACAGGTCGGGTTCTCGTACACGCCGTTGACCGAGGTGTAGGTGTTCGGCGTGTACCCCTGGAAGTTCTCCGGCGCGCCGGCGAGTTCGTTGTCGACTTCCCAGCACCCGTAAGTCTCGTTGCCGACCTCCCAGAGCGCGACGCCCTGGCCCGGGGTGTTCTTGGCCTGGGTGACCCAGGCGGCGGCTTCG
>Ga0187808_10000776_pt1 | contig 10512 bp, 8 predicted proteins | sample NC_wetland_sal_i_5_FD_132427 | JGI IMG/M metagenome (GOLD analysis project Ga0187808, IMG submission 132427) | Wetland sediment microbial communities from Neuse River Estuary, North Carolina, USA - ASW_3 | ecosystem: Environmental > Aquatic > Freshwater > Wetlands > Sediment | place: USA: North...
CGCGGGTTCGCGCTCGCGGCGGTCATCTCCAACGCGGTCCTCATCTCGACCGGCGAGGCGGTACGGCTGAGTTCGTCCGGGCTTGGCTGCCCCGACTGGCCCCAGTGCACCAAGACCAGCCTGCTGGCCGCGCACAGCGTCGGGCAGACGTCGCTGAACACGGCGATCGAGTTCAGCAACCGGATGCTGACCTACCCGCTCGTCATCATCGCCGGGCTGACGTTCATCGCCTGCTGGCGGTACCGGCCCGGCGGCCAGCGGCGCCGCGACCTGGTGTGGCTGTCGGCGGCGCTGCCGCTCGGCGTGATCGCCCAGGCGGTCGTCGGCGGGATCGTGGTGCTCACCAAGCTCAACCCGGCCGGGGTGTCGGTGCATTACCTGCTGTCGTCGGCGATCCTCGCGGCCGCGGTCGTGTTGTACGTGCGGCTCGGCGAGGGGGACGGACCGGTCCGGTCGCTGGTCAGGACCGACCTGCGGGTGCTGACCGGGCTGCTGGTCGGGGTGACCGCGCTGATGCTCGCCGCCGGGACCGTGGTCACCGGCACCGGGCCGCTGGCTGGGACCGTGCTCGACACCAACGGGCACCGCAAGACCGTACCGCGGTTCCACTTCCCGCTGGAAAACGTCACGCAACTGCACGCCGACATCGGCTGGTTCATCGGCGCGCTCGCCGTCGCGGTCGTGATCGGGCTGCGGTTCTCGGCCGCGCCGCGTTCGGCGGTGCGGTACGGGTGGCTGGTCCTGTTCGGGCTCGGCGCCCAGGGCGTCATCGGGTACGTGCAGTACTTCAACCACCTGCCGGCCGGGCTGGTGTGGGTGCACGTGACCACGTCCGTGGTGCTGTGGATCTGGGTGCTGCGGCTGTACCTGGCCACCCGGACGCGCGATCCGCTGCCGTCGGCCCCGGCCTCGCCCTCAGCCGCGGCCGCGGACTCAGCCTCGAACGCAACCTCTGTCGCGTCGGCATGATCGGGCGGATGCATCACGTGGTTCTCGACTGCCCGGACCCGGGTGGGCTGGCCGCGTTCTATTCGGCGCTGCTCGGCATGCCGGTGACCTACCGGAGCAAGGACTGGGTCGTGGTGGCGGCCAACGATGAGACCTCTGGCCTGGCATTCCAGCGCGCTCCCGACAACAAGCGGCCAACCTGGCCCGATCCGGCCGTCCCGCAGCAATTCCACCTCGACATCATGGTCGAGGACGTCGCCGCGGCGGGCCCGGCGGTGCTGGCGCTCGGCGCGGTCAGGCTCGACGGCGAGAACGTCTACGCCGATCCGGCGGGTCACCCGTTCTGCCTGATACGCCGGCCGGGGTGGGCTCAGCTCATTCCCTAGCCCGAGGTCACCCACGGGTGATCGGGCAGCGGCGCCCGGTACGCCGCGTGCCGCGCCAGGCCCGACCCGCCCGGCGGCGCCCACGGCGCCTGTGGCGGCTCGTCGTGGCGGCTCAGGAACGACTTGCGCGCCACGTACATCAGCCCGAGCAGGTCGTGCTGACGCTGCCGGAACGTGGCGGGGTCGACCACGCCGCGGTCGGCCTTCGCGCGCACCAGCGCCAGTTCGGTCGCGGCTAGCTGGTAGTCTCCCATCGCGGAGGCGGCGGCCAGCCCACCGGTGACCCGGGCCCAGTTCCGGGCCTGCCGCCTGGCGCCCAGCGAGGCCAGCATGGCCACGTCGTCGCGGGTGACGAGCCCGGTCGGCTCGTATTCAGGCAGGTAGTGCCTGATCTGGCTGACCATGCGGCGGCGGTCCGCGAGCAGGATCAGGACCAGCCCGACCAGCACGCAGAACATCGCCGCGTAGGCCACGGACAGGCCCGCGGTGCCGTAGACCGACAGCCCGTTCCAGGTTCCGTGCAACAGCATGGCGCCGGCCCAGCCGACGACCACGGCCCAGCCGGCGTGGCGGTGCGAGGCCGCGTACGCGACGCCCAGCCCGGTCATCGAGGTGAAGATGGGGTGCAGCAGCGGGGAGACCACGCCGCGCAGCACGAACGTGTAGCCGAGCAGCGCGACCCCGCCCTGGTCGGGGGTGATGAGAGCGTTGATGTAATACCCGACGTTCTCCACCATCGCGAAGCCAAGGCCCACCATGGCCGCGTAGATGATGCCGTCGGTGGGGCCGTCGATTTCGTCCCTGCGCCGCCACAGCAGCCCGACCAGGAACAGGCCCTTCAGCGTCTCCTCGACGACCGGCGCGCCCAGCGTGGCGGACACGTACTCGCCGGTGCCCGCGCCGAGCGCGGGCTGGGTCACGTACTCCAGCCCGGCCGTGTTGATGATCAGAGCGAACAGCGAGGCGATCCCGGCGCCCCAGGCGAACGCCAGGACGAGGGTGCCGCGCGGTTCCGGCTCGAGCCGGTCGATCCACAGCACCAGGGCGATCAGCAGCGGCACGGGAAGCAGTGCCAGCGGAAACGCGATGAACGCGGGCGCCACGCCGTCCCCGGCGGCGACGCTTTGCGCCGCCTGGATCGTCAGTGCGATGATCGCGCACGCCGTGGTGATGACGATGCCGACGATGAAGGAGAGGCTGGTCCGGCCGGGTGTGCGGCCTTCGATCACGGCCCTGGGGTCGAATACCGGGGGGGCGGGCCGCCTCATGGCTCCCTCATCGCTCCCTCATCGCTCCCTCATCGCTCCCTCATGCCCGGAAGCATACTGTGCGAGAACCGCCGCCCGAAGGTACGCGCGGACGGCCCCGGACGCGGTCGCCCGGGGTCGCGCCGACCGGAAAATTGGTCTAGACCTATGTCGCATACTGGTCTAGACCTCCAATGTGGTGAACGTTCCGGAAACGGGCTCCCCCGCGCGGTTTCCCCGGCCCGGGTAGGGATAGGCTCGACGCAGACAGCGCGTCAGCAGAAGGGCAGCGCGTCGGCAGAAGGGATCTGTGACGAACGGTGAGCAACTCCGCCCTTGACTGGTCACCCACCGACGAGCGAGCCGTCGACCTGATCCGCGTCCTGGCGATGGACGCCGTGCAGGAGGCGGGCAGCGGTCACCCCGGCACGGCCATGAGCCTCGCCCCCGCCGCCTACCTGCTCTACCAGCGGCTGCTCAGGCACGACCCCGCCGACCCGAAGTGGCCGGGCCGGGACCGGTTCGTGCTCTCCTGCGGCCATTCGAGCCTGACGCTGTACATCCAGCTCTACCTGTCCGGCTACGCGCTCACCCTCGATGACCTCAAGCGGCTGCGCAAATGGGGCAGCATCACCCCCGGGCACCCGGAGCACGGGCTAACCCCCGGCGTGGAGGCCACCACCGGGCCGCTCGGACAGGGCCTGGGCAACGCGGTGGGCATGGCGATGGCGGCGCGCCGTGAGCGCGGCCTGTTCGACCCCGACGCCGCGCCGGGCACCAGCCCGTTCGACCACCACATCTACGCGTTCGCCTCCGACGGTGACATCGAGGAGGGCATCACCCACGAGGCGTCGTCGGTCGCCGGCGTGCAGGAGCTCGGCAACCTGATCGTGCTGTACGACGACAACCACATCTCGATCGAGGACGACACGAACGTCGCCAAGTCCGAGGACGTCGCCGCCAGGTACGCGGCCTACGGCTGGCACGTGCAGCGGGTCGACTGGTTCACGCCCGGCGGCGCCTACGAGGAAAACGTGGAGGCGCTGAACGCGGCGTTCCTGTCGGCCAGGGAGCACGTCGCCGCCCCGTCGCTCATCGTGCTGCGCACGATCATCGGCTGGCCCGCGCCGAACAAGAAGGGCACCGGCGCTGCGCACGGCGCCGCCCTCGGCGAGGCCGAGGTCGCGGCGACCAAGGAGATCCTCGGCTTCGACCCGGCCGTGAATTTCCCTGTCGAGGAGGAGGTGGTGCAGCACGCCCGCCTGGTCGCCGAGCGGGGCAAGGCGCTGCACGCCGAGTGGGAGGAGGCCTTCAACGCCTGGGCGAAGGCCAACCCGGAGCGCAAGGCGCTGTTCGACCGGCTGTCGAAGCGCCAGCTACCGGACGGCTGGGCCGACGCGATCCCGTCCTTCCCGGCCGACCCCAAGGGCACCGGCACCCGCCGCGCCTCAGGCAAGATCCTCACCGCGCTCGCCCCGGTGCTGCCAGAGCTGTGGGGCGGCTCGGCCGACCTGGCCGAGTCCAACAACACCACGATGGAAGGCGAGCCGTCCTTTGTGCCCGTCGACCACCAGACCAAGATGTGGCAGGGCAACCCGTACGGGCGGACGATGCACTTCGGCATCCGCGAGCACGGCATGGGAGCGATCTTGAACGGCATCGTGCTGAGCGGCTTCACCCGCCCGTACGGTGGTACGTTCTTGCAGTTCAGCGACTACATGCGGGGCGCGGTCCGGCTGGCGGCGCTGATGGAGGTGCCGGTCACGTACGTGTGGACGCACGACTCGATCGGCCTGGGCGAGGACGGCCCGACGCACCAGCCGGTCGAGCACCTGTGGTCGCTGCGGAATATCCCTGGCCTCGACGTCGTGCGCCCGGCCGACGCGAACGAGACCGGCGTCGCCTGGCGCACCATCCTCGAGCACACGGACCGCCCGGCGGGCCTCTGCTTGACCAGGCAGAACGTGCCGACGTTCGACCGGAGCGAGTTCGCGTCCGCCGACGGCGCCGCGCGCGGCGGGTACGTGATGGCCGACGGCGACGACGTGATCCTGATCGGCACCGGCAGCGAGGTGCAGATCGCCGTCGCCGCGCGAGAACTCCTGGCCCAGGAGGGAATCTCGGCGAGGGTTGTCTCGCTGCCCTGTGTGGAATGGTTCAGGCAGCAGGACGTTTCCTACCAAGAGGACGTACTCCCGACGGCGATGCGGGCGCGGGTGTCCGTCGAGGCGGGCATCACCGAGCCCTGGCGGGCGTTCGTCGGGGACGCCGGCGAGTCCGTGGGTGTCAACCGGTATGGCGCGTCGGCCGATGAGCAGACTTTGTACAGGGAGTTCGGCGTCACGGCCGAGGCGGTGGCCGCCGCGGCCAAGGCGAGTCTCGCCAAGACCCGGGCCTGACGCCCGGACGAGTCGGCCGAAAGAGCCGGACGAGAGAAAGGAACGCGGTCATGAGCGACGTGCTCGGCGAGCTTACGAACGACGGGGTTTCGGTCTGGCTGGATGACATCAGCCGCGACCGGCTGCAGACCGGCAACCTCGAGCAACTGGCCAGGGACTTCCACGTGCGGGGCGTCACGTCGAACCCGACGATCTTCGCCCACGCGCTGAGCAAGGGCAACGCGTACGACGACCAGATCAAGGACCTGGCGGTGCGCGGCGTCAGCGTCGACGAATCCTCGCGGATGATCACCACCTATGACATCCGGTGGGCGTGTGACGTGCTGCGTCCCATCTACGACGAGTCGGACGGCGTGGACGGCCGGGTCTCGCTCGAGGTCGACCCGCGGCTCGCCAGGGAAACGGAAAAGACGATCGCCGAGGCCAAGCAGCTATGGTGGCTGGTTGACCGGCCGAACCTGTTCATCAAGATCCCCGCCACCGCCGAGGGGCTGCCCGCGATCACCGCCACGCTCGCCGACGGGATCAGCGTCAACGTCACGCTGATCTTCTCCCTGCGGCGGTACGCGGAGGTCATCGACGCCTACATGAGCGGCCTGGAGCAGGCGGCGGCGAACGGGCACGACATCAGCAAGATCGCGTCGGTCGCCTCGTTCTTCGTCAGCCGGGTGGACACCGAGGTCGACAAGCGGCTCGACAAGCTCGCCACCCCGCAGGCCCAGGCCATGCGGGGCAAGGCGGCGCTCGCGAACGCGCGGCTGGCCTACGAGCTGTACGAGCAGCGGCTCGCCACCCCGCGCTGGGCCGCGTTGCGCGAGAAGGGCGCGAAGGTGCAACGCCCGCTGTGGGCGTCCACGTCCACCAAGGACCCGGCGTTCCCCGACACCATGTACGTCGTCGACCTCGTGGTCAAGGACACGGTGAACACCATGCCGGAGGCGACGCTGCACGCAACCGCCGACCACGGGGTGCTGCACGGCGACACGGTGCACGGCACCTACGACGCGTCCCGCCAGGTCTTCGCGGACCTGGAGAAGCTTGGCATCAGCTACGACGACGTGGTGCAGGTGCTCGAGGACGAGGGCGTCGAGAAGTTCGCCGTCTCGTGGAACGAGCTGCTCGAGACGATCAGGACCGAACTGAGCCTGAAGCAGTAACGGCGGTATGGGCGAGTAACGGTCAGTAACGGGAACTGGAGGTTCCGACATGACGATGCCGAACGCCGGCACCCGGGGACTGGCGCCGGCGAATCCGGGGGTGATCGCCTCAGCGGCTGACCCGGTCAACCCGCTGCGGGATCCGAGAGACCGCCGGATCCCGCGGGTGGCGGGCCCGTGCGTCATGGTGATGTTCGGCGTCACCGGTGACCTCGCCAGGAAGAAGCTGATGCCGGCCCTGTACGACCTGGCGAACCGCGGTCTGCTGCCGCCGGGCTTCTCGCTCGTCGGCTTCGCCAGGAGGGACTGGGAGCACGAGGACTTCGCGCAGATCACGTACGAGGCCGTCAAGGAGCACGCGCGGACGCCGTTCCGTGAGACCGTGTGGCAGCAGCTGTCAGAAGGTGTCCGCTTCGTCCCCGGGGAGTTCGACGACGACGCCGCCTTCGACAACCTGGCCGCGACGGTGGCCGAGCTTGACCGCGAGCGCGGCACCGGCGGGAACTACGCGTTCTACCTGTCGATACCGCCGAAGTTCTTCCCCGTCGTGGTGCAGCAGCTCAAGCGGTCCGGGCTGTCCGACCCCGGCCCCGCGGACCCGGTCACAGGCCGGACGTCGTGGCGCCGCGTTGTCATCGAGAAGCCGTTCGGACACGATCTGGAAAGCGCCCGTGAGCTGAACGACATCGTGGACGCGGTGTTCCCCGCGCACTCGGTGTTCCGCATCGACCACTACCTGGGCAAGGAGACGGTCCAGAACATCCTGGCGCTGCGCTTCGCCAACACGCTGTACGAGCCGGTCTGGAACCGCGGCTACGTCGACCACGTCCAGATCACGATGTCGGAGGACATCGGCATCGGCGGCCGGGCGGGCTACTACGACGGCATCGGCGCGGCGCGCGATGTGATCCAGAACCACCTGCTCCAGCTGCTCGCGCTGACCACGATGGAAGAGCCGGTCTCGTTCGACGCGGACTCGCTGCGCCAGGAGAAGGAAAAGGTGCTGTCCGCGGTCCGGCTGCCCGCCGACCTCGCCGCGGGCACCGCGCGAGGCCAGTACGCGGCCGGCTGGCAGGGCGGCCGCCAGGTGATCGGCTACCTGGAAGAGGATGGCATCCCGCCCGACTCGCGCACCGAGACGTACGCCGCCGTCCGGCTGACCGTGGACACGCGGCGGTGGGCGGGGGTGCCGTTCTACCTGCGCACCGGCAAACGGCTGACGCGACGGATGACGGAGATCGCGCTCATGTTCCAGCGCGCGCCGCACCTGCCGTTCGCCGCTACCGACACCCAGGAGCTCGGCAAGAACGCCCTGGTCATCCGCGTCCAGCCGGACGAGGGGGTCACCGTCAGGTTCGGCTCCAAGGTGCCCGGGTCCGCCATGGAAGTCCGGGACGTGAACATGGACTTCGCGTACGGCGAGTCGTTCACTGAAAGCTCGCCCGAGGCCTATGAGCGGCTCATCCTCGACGTGCTCATCGGCGACCCGCCGCTGTTCCCGCGGCAGGAGGAGGTCGAGCTCTCCTGGCGCATCCTCGACCCGATCGAGCAGTTCTGGACCGAGAACACCAAGCCGGAACAGTACGAGGCTGGCTCCCCCGGGCCCGCGTCCGCCGACGCGCTGATGGCGCGCGACGGCCGCACCTGGCGCAGGCTGTAACGAGAGGCTGCGATGACTCTATGACTATCGACCTGACCGACACGACCACCGGCGCCATCGACGGCGCGCTGGCCGAGGCGCGGCGACGGCTCGGCGGCATGGCGATGGGCATGGTGCTCACGCTGATCGTGGTGACCGACGAGGAAGGACAGTACGACGCTATCCGCGCCGCCAACCAGGCCGCGCGGGAGCACCCCTGCCGCATCCTCGCCGTCATCACCCGCAGGGCCAAGGCGGATTCCCGGCTAGACGCGGAGATCAGGGTCGGCGAGGCCAGCCCGGGCGAGACGCTCCTGCTGCGGATGTACGGCCCCCTCGGGCAGCACGCGGACTCGGTGGCAGCGCCCCTCCTCGTTCCCGATGTGCCTGTCGTGACCTGGTGGCCGGACACGGCGCCCGCGGTGCCCGCGGCGCACCCGCTCGGCGCGCTCGCCCAGCGCCGGGTGACCGACTCGGCAGCCGCGGACGAGCCGGTGCACATGCTGGCCGGCCTGGCCAGGGGGTACCGGCCCGGCGACACCGACCTCGCCTGGACGCGCGCGACGCCGTGGCGAACGCTGCTCGCGGCCACGCTCGACCAGCCGCACCCCAAGCTGGAAGGCGCCGAGGTGCGCGCGGAGCAGGGTAACCCGACCGCGGACCTGATCGCCGCCTGGCTTAACCTGCGGCTCGCCATCCCGGTGCGGCGCACCGTTTCCTCCGGCCCCGGCATCACCGATGTGACGTTCGCCACCACAGAGGGCGAGATCTCCCTGAACAGGCCGGACGGCCGCACCGCCACGCTGTCCTGGCCGGGGCGGCCGGACCGGACGGTCGCCCTGCACCGCAGGGAGACCGCCGAACTGCTGGCGGAAGAACTGCGCAGGCTCGACCCTGACGAGGTGTACGCCGAGACGCTCAGCCAGGTCGGGCTGGCGGACACCGCGGCCGCCGACCTGGTGGAGGCGTAGATGAGGACGCCGGAAGTTCTGGTCCACGCGGACGAATCGCTGCTGGCCAGGGCGGTCGCCGCCCGGCTCGTCACCAGGCTCGTCGACGCCGTGTACGCGGCCGGGCACGCGCACCTGGTGCTCACAGGCGGCGGCATCGGCACCATGGTGCTCACCGAACTGGCCGCCGCCCCCGCCAGGGACGCGGTCGACTGGCGGGCGATCGACTTCTGGTGGGGCGACGAACGGTTCGCCCCGACCGGGCACCCGGACCGCAACGAGACGGGCGCGCGCGCGGCGCTGCTTGACAAGATCGACGTGGACCCGGCCCGGGTGCACCCGATGCCCGGCCCTGACGGCCCGGACGGCGACGACCCGGAGGCGGCCGCCGCGCGGTACGCCGCGGAACTCGCCGCCGCCACCAGGCCCGAGGACCACGGCCCGGTGCCGTCCTTCGACGTGCTGATGCTCGGCATTGGCCCGGAAGGGCACGTCGCGTCGCTGTTCCCCGGGATGCCCGCGGTCTACGACAAGCGCCCGGTGGTCGCCGTTCGCGGCTCGCCCAAGCCGCCGCCGATCCGGCTGTCGCTCACGTTCCCGTCGATCCAGGCCGCCCGCGAGGTGTGGATCCTCGCCTCCGGCGAGGAGAAGGCGGGCGCGGTGGCGCTGTCGCTGTCCGACGCGGGCCCGGTGCAGGTTCCCGCGGCTGGCGCCCGCGGACGCCAGCGGACGCTGTTTCTCATCGACCAGGCGGCGGCGGCCAAGCTGCCACCGGACATCGGCAGGCCGGGCGCTCATTAATATTCGGAACGAACCGGGCTGACTCCAGGCCGGATGCCTATCGGTGCAGCGCGTCGATGACGTGGATGGCGGCGCCAGCCTGGGCGCCAGGACCGACGTGGCTCAGGACCAGGGCGACGGCGATCATCGCGACGGTCATGGACACCCACACGGCGAGAAAAATCCGGGTGGCCACCGCCGTGGAGACCCGCCTGCGGAGCCGCCTCAGCGGCCGGCGCTTCGGCATCTCCTCGCCGGAGGCCAGCCGGTTGAACCCGGTCAGCAGTGTCATCAGTGCAGGAGCGGATGCGGCAAGCTCTTCGGCCATGCGCTTGAGGGTCCGCAGCTCCCGCTCAGTCAGTTTCAGGGCCAACCTCCTTTATTGGGCCGTGGCAGGGCGCGCGGCATCTACTGTCTGGCTGCCACATCGATGTAGCTTCTACCGCAAAATCCCCGGGCTAAGCTGGCCGGCTTCCGCCAGGCTAGGCTCGCTCAGCCAGGTTACAAGGTTGCGGCGACCCGCACGCTGCGGGCTACGGCATAATTCAGGGGTGGCACCGTCAGTCGTGTCCGGATCGCGGGGGACTCTCCTATCCGGGCCTCAATCCCAGCCGTTGCTCGTCGCGGCAGCGGTCGCGGGGAGTGCCGCGAGCGTTCTCGTGTTCGCGGCCCTCATCGCCACCGGGGAAAAGACGATCGTGGCTGACATCGGTCCCGTCGGCCCGTACATCGACTTCCACCACCAGGTGCCGCTTGGTTTGATGAGGCTCGGCTGCTGGTTCGCGACGCTGGCGGGCGCGGGTGGCGTACTAGCCGGGCTGGCGGCCGTCCGGCGTGGCTGGCGGCCGAACCCGGGCCTGGTACTGGCGGCCTGCGCGGTGGCGACGGTGCTGTATGTCATGGTCGCTCCGGCCGCGTCGGTGGACGTGCAGAACTACGCCGAATACGGGCGGATGGTCGTCCTCGGCCACAACCCGTACGTGTTTACCCCCGAGGACCTGTACCG
>Ga0187808_10000777_pt1 | contig 10505 bp, 8 predicted proteins | sample NC_wetland_sal_i_5_FD_132427 | JGI IMG/M metagenome (GOLD analysis project Ga0187808, IMG submission 132427) | Wetland sediment microbial communities from Neuse River Estuary, North Carolina, USA - ASW_3 | ecosystem: Environmental > Aquatic > Freshwater > Wetlands > Sediment | place: USA: North...
AACCCAAGGCGCACGAACTCGCGACCCCCGACCGCATGGGCGTGGTCACCGCTCTTCACACCCATCACTATCGCAACGCCCCGTACGGCGGCTGGTTGCGCAGGATTCCTCCCGACTGCGACACCCAGCACCTCGATTGGAAGGCTTTCGAGGGCGAGGCGGACCCACATCCCTTCGATCCTGAGCGCTTCATTAACTGGCGCTTTTATTGGGACTACTCCGGCGGGAACGTTTTTGAAAATATGGTCCACCAGGTGGGCTTCTGGTACAAAGCGCTGGGCCTGAAAATCCCGAGCCGCGTCACGATGACCGGTGACAACTATCTCTCACCGAAGATGCAGGTCCCGGATACCATGAGCGCCTGCATGCATCAACCCGAGAAGATCTTTTTCACCTGGAATTCAATGTTTGGCAACAATTTTTATGGCGAGGGCGAAGACCTGCTACTCGGCAACAAGGGGACTCTTCTCTGCAAGGAATTGGACGAGCTTCGCTACGTGCCCCAGGCCAGGCGAGGTTCCGAAGCCGCGGCCAAAGCTTCCGGTGCGCCGCCCGACGCGGCGGGCATCGGAGACGAGGATATGACTAAAGCTCATATGCAGAACTTCTTCGATTGCGTGCGCAGCCGCCAAGAACCCAATTGCCCCTTCGAAATCGGGTTTCGTTCTGCCATCACTTGCCAGATGGCCATCACTTCGTACCGGCTAGGCCGCAGCGTAAGATGGGATGAGAGCCGCCAGGATATCGTCTAGCGAAAGCACTAACTGAGGCTACTTGCGTTCCGAATCTTCGCGCGCTACCTTTTCATCTTTGGCTTTGTAGGGGCGTCTCAAAGAGGCCGAAAGACCAAAGCACCAAGTCCACGAGACTGAGGAAGAGCCGCGGACCCCAAACCCGCCCTGCGGCCCAGAGCCTTCGGCCTGCCTGCCGTATGACTCCAGGAGGCAGGGCGGCGGGCCGGGGGTCCGCGCTACTCCTTGGAATCTTTGGGCGGTTTTTTCCTCTCGTGAGTGCTCGTCGGTATCTCAAAGAGGCCGAAAGGCCAAAGCAACGGGGTGATGCCTTGTTGAGCCAAGTCGCCCAGGGCATATTCTCCAGGGTCGAGGGGCTGGAGTAGCTTCAGGCAGTACAGGCCCGGGGCCACCTGTGTGCGCTGCAACTGCACAGTCGCGGGAGTATCCTCCGCCTTCCCGAGCCCGGAGCGGCTGGCTTCGACCTTTTCCACTACCCGCGACTCTTTCACTACCTTGACCGGAAAGAGCTCCATCTTGGCGCCGAGCCCCTCGCTGGACTGAACGTAGAATGTCGGCATCGCCTGCTGAAGCCGCACGGCTGCCCTGGGGCCAGGCAACTCCAGAATTACCTGGCCTTTCAACAAATGTCCGGGCACGGCCATGGCAAACGCCGCCCGCCTCTTGTCGGTGACCACTTCAGGAGTAGATTGAATCAGGCGGATCACGCGGATTCCATCGAAAGCGAAAACTCCGCCTTCCTTGGGAAGGTGAATGCCCGGTGCAACCTCAAACCCCGTCTCTGGGGGCTTGTAAAAGCGTTCCTCTACAATCTCGTGGCTTTCCTCGAGCTCTTTCTTCTGGGTGGCCTCTTCTTCCTTCTGGGCGCGTTTCGTCGCTTCCAGGTCGACCAGAGATAAAGGAACTTCTTCCCACTCTGAGCGCTCTATGCTGTAATACCGCACCCTGTCCCCATGCACCTCGTAGCTGGAAACGAGCTGGTAGGTCCCATCTTTCAGGAAGAGTTTCTGGCTGGCCCCGGCTGCCGGAGATTCCGATGCCAGGCAGGCCAGCACCGCCACTGCCACCCACAACCCACGTTTGATGGATCTCATGGTTCGACCTTCAGCCAATTAGATGCGGCGCGCGAACCGCATGTAGCCCGGGAGCGCGGGCATCTTGCCCGCCGGGCAACCACAAGGGCCGCCCCTACATCGCGATTGGCCCTAGCGCGTGTCGATTCGCAAGACGCTGTCGTTGGAATCAGGAGGGGTCGAGGGGACAGCAATGAGCACACGGTCCCGCTTCTGCTTGAAGTGAGCCTTCTTGCCGGTGGCGAGCACGGTGACTCGGGAGACTCGACTGTTCAGTGCTGGTACGTCCAATTCGGGTTTCGATGGCCAGTTGAACACGTGCAGGTAAATCGTTTTTCCCTTCGCGGTGCTCTTCCCAAACGAGAGGTTCTGCCATGGACCGTACGTCGTACCGTAAATGGATTCACCATTCACCTTCAACCACTCTCCCATCGCCTGGAGCCGCTCAACGAACTCAGGCTGGATGGTTCCTTCCGGAGTGGGGCCGACATCCAAGAGGAAGTTCCCTCCCTTGCTGGCCACGTTCGCCAGATCCCGGATGAGCGTTTGAACGGACTTGAAGTGCTGATCGTTCTTGTTGTATGCCCAAGTGTCATTAATCGTCATGCAGGTTTCCCAGAGCTGAAAATCCTCGGGAGGAGGGACTGTGGCCGGCGCGGGAGCCCGAGACTGTGAGGCATCCTGCGCGTTCTCTGCAGCACTCCTAGTAGGAATCCTGTCCGGGATCTCCTGTTCGGGAGTCACAAAATCGCCGTCCACCCCGATACGGTTATTCACCAGGGCGGCGGGCTGTAATTGATGAATCAAGCTGATGAATCGCTGGCCCTGATATCTTTCCACGCGGTCGAGACCGTCGAACCACACGAGCGCCACGGGGCCATATTTCGTCAGCAACTCCCGCAGTTGGCCCTCCATGTAGTTGAGGTAGCATGCCCACTCCGGCCGGCTCGCATCGCCGTGCCAGGTATCTTTGACAAGCTTGGAGGTGTCCCGGTACCCGGGGTGGTGCATGTCCGGCGGGGAATAATAAAAGCCTAAGGGCATTCCAGATTCCTGGGCCGCTTTGGCCAGCATGGCTATCACGTCGTTGCCATAAGGCGTGCGCGTGATCTTATAGTCGGTGAGCGCCGAGTCGAACATACAAAACCCATCGTGATGCTTGGTCGTAATAACCATGTAACGCTGCCCGGCCTGCCTGGCTAGCTCGACCCAGGCCGCAGGATTGTACTGGATGGGATTGAATCTCTTATAAAGCAATACGTACTCAGGCTCGGTGATGTGCCAGGCGATATTAGGCTCCATAATAGGCCAGGAGGCCTCCACGCTGGCCACGGAATACGGCCCCCAATGGATAAACATGCCGAATTTTGCCACCCTGTACCAAGCAGTCCTTTCCGCCTCCTCGTTCTGGGCGCCCCAGAGCAAGCCAGTGCCTTCGGCCGCCTTCGTTGTGATCACACCGGCGAGCAACGCACCTACCGTCAGTCCGAAAAGCAAAACCGGGCTGCTCGCCCGACCTTTAGGCATCGCTTCTCTCCCTTCGGTACTGGTTTGTGCGACGTTGCTGTACCGCGAAGATTTCTTTTTCTCCGTGTTCTCCGTGGCCAAGGAAAGACCAAACACAGAGGTCACTGAGACCCTCCGTGTCCTCTGTGTTGAGGCTTTAAAGCCGCAGAGGGCACGGAGAAGTCAGTTGTGATTGCAGCCGTGGACTTGCGCTCGAGCGCCCCCCGCTCCCGACTCATGAGGGAGGGAAATCGGCCGGCATGTGAATCAAAGTTCGCGATCATTTCCCTTTCAGGAACTCCCGAATTTTTTCGAAGTCTTCGCGGAGAATTTTCTCTTCACGGGGGTTGCGAAGAACGTAGGCAGGGTGGACGGTGGCGAGGGCTTTGGAAGTTGCAAAATCATAGAACTGACCGTGTATCCTGGTGATACCTTCCTTGATTCCCAAGACGGTCTTGACTGCAGGCGCCCCCAGACAACAAATCAAACGGGGCTTGATACTCTCGAGCTGCCGGAAAAGGAAGGGTGAGCACGTTTCGATTTCGTCTTTCTCCGGTGTGCGGTTCCCGGGGGGACGACACTTGACAACGTTGCAGATGTACACCTCGTGGCGTTTCATTCCAATCATCTGGATCATGCGGTTCAGAAGCTGTCCAGCACGCCCTACGAAGGGCAACCCCTGCTCGTCTTCGTCCGCCCCCGGACCTTCCCCCACAAACACCAATTCGGCGTGAGGATTCCCTTCCCCGAAAACTATAGTCTTGCGGCCGCTGGCAAGCTTACAGCGCCGGCAATCACCCAAGTCCGCGCGGATTTGATCGAGCGTTTCGGGCCCACTCGCCTTTGGCGCTGGTGCTTCGAAAAGACTCAAAGAGGGCGCGGGCGGCCTGATGGGCGGTGCGACCGCTACGGCTTGAGAAACCGCAGCACGAAGGAGTGGAACCGGCGCTGCGGCACTGACAGCAGGCTTGGTTTCTTCTGCTCCCGGCCCTTTCGCGGCCTGAGGTACCGGCTCATGGACAGGCGCCCCTCCAGCCGTAGCTTCGCGTGTGCGCACAGTATCGCCATCCGCTCCTATGCGAGTGCCCTTCCGTGTGGCAGGCAATGGCGCAGCGGAGCCCGGGGTGCGCCGATAAAACTCCTCTATGCCCAATTCGCGGTAAAACTTGAGCCAGTTGGCGAGGTCCTGCCGTAAACTCTCATCCATAAGTTGTTGTCAGTTGTCGGCGGTCAGTTGTCAGTCGTCAGTTTTCAGTTCTCAGCCCGCAGATCGGGAGAATGGTTTCTGGGTGCCCGTCAGCCGACGGGCATGAGCGACTGCTCTCCCGATCGCCAGATCACCCGATCATCAATGCCGTTCACCCGATCTCCCGATCAACCGATCTCCCGATTATTGATGTCGCTTTTCTGCCTTCTGACCCCTGACTTCTGAATCCTTCCGAAGGGCAACGACCTCATCAAGAATGCGCTGCGCCACCTCCAGTTTGCTCATTTTCTCGAGGGGCTTAATCCGCCCGTCCGGGAAGACCAGGGTCACGATATTGGTGTCCACATCAAAGCCTGCACCTTCCTGCGATAGGTCATTGGCCACGATAAAGTCGAGGCGCTTGGCGCACAATTTGGCAGTGGCATTGGACAGCAAGTTTTCAGTCTCCGCCGCGAAGCCTACCACCACTTGTCCAGGCCGTCGTCGCGAAGCGATCGTGGCGAGGATATCAGGCGTGGCCTCAAGCTTCAGCGTGGGAACCTCTTCCTGCCTCTTAATCTTCTGGGGATAAACTTGTGCCGGGCGGAAGTCTGCCACCGCCGCTGCCATCAAGGTTACCGTGGTTTGTTCGAAATGGCGCAAAACCGCCTGCGCCATCTGCTCGGCGGTGCGAACCCGCTCCACCTCTACACCCGCCGGAGGTTCAAGCACAGCCGGTCCGCTGACCAGGACGACTCGAGCCCCGCGGCCGCGGCTGGCCTCCGCCAGCGCATAACCCATTTTTCCGGAAGACATGTTGCTGAGGTAGCGCACGTCATCCCAAGGCTCCTGCGTGGGCCCGGCCGTCACCAGCACGAACTCACCGCTTAAATCTTCGCTTAAACCGAGGGTTGCAAAAACGGCCTGCGCAATGCTCTCCACAGAAGTGAGGCGGCCCGCGCCGGTCATTCCACAGGCTAGATAGCCCTCGTCAGGCGGCAAGACCTTGACTCCCCGCTCGCGCAAAATCTCCACATTCTTCTGCGTGGCAGGATGTTCCCACATGTTCACATTCATGGCCGGGGCCACGACCAGAGGAGCCTTGGTGGCCAGGCAAAGGGTAGTCAGGAAGTCGTCAGCAATGCCGTGGGCCATCTTCGCCAGCACGTTCGCTGTGGCAGGAACAATCACCAGGGCATCAATTGCCTGCGCCACGGCCATGTGCTCGATGGCGCTTTCCACGTTCGCCCCACCCTGCGGCCCCCCAAACATCTCCGTGATAACTTTCCGGCCGGAGAGAGCCGCAAAAGTAAGGGGCGCGACAAACTCACAGGCATTACGGGTCATCACGACCTGGACTTCAATCCCCCGCTCTTGCAGCAGGCGCAACAGCTCCGGCGCCTTGTAAGCGGCGATGCCACCCGAAATACCTAGTGCAACTCGCATGCTGAAAACCAGGGTTCAGGAGTCAGGGTTCAGGAGCCGGGATCCTGGGTGGCCAGGTTTCGGCGTCTAGAGCCTCGGATTCTGGGACCCGCAATAGGTCCACGCGTTGAAAATTGATCTTGAATCCCGAATCCTGAATCCTGCCTCTGCTACTTCTTCGGTTTCTTGTTCTTGTCATCATCGGCTGTGGCCGGCGCCAGCAGTTCAAAAGGCACCAAGCCAGCCGTCACTTCCTGCTGGGCTACTCTCGTCAGCCTCTTCTCGGAACTCTGAATGAGCGGGCGGGCGCCAGCCTGGAGCTGCCGGGCGCGTTTGGCGGCGACCAGAATGTAGCGAAACTTGCTGTCGATCTTTTGAGGTAAATCCATCCGACTTATCCTCCAAACGTCCTGCAGATTTCCTGAGCGCGCTCCGCCTGGCTCTGCAGCCGAAATCGGCCTGCCCGGACTATCGCGCGCAGAGCCTGTGTGGCCAGCGAAAGGCGGTCATTAACGACCAGGTAATCATATTCGGGCCAATGGGAAATCTCCTGGCGGGCTACCGCCAGCCGTCTTTCAACAACTTGGGGCGAATCCGAGTGCCGGTCCGTCAGCCGCCGTTTCAGTTCCCGGAAGGACGGCGGCAACACGAAAACACTAAGCGCTTCCGGCAAGCGCCGCCTCACTTGTTGGTGTCCTTGAACATCGATATCCAGCAAAACATCACGCCCAGCCGCCAGGGCTTTGTCGAGCTGCGCCTTCGAGGTACCGTACAGGTGGCCGAAAACCTCCGCCCACTCAATGAAATCACCGGCAGCGATCATTCGTTCGAAGCGCCGGCGGGTCACGAAAAAGTAATCGCGTCCTTCTTTCTCACCTTCGCGGCGCGGCCGCGTGGTGTAAGAAACCGAAAAAGCCAAATCTGGCAGAGAGGCCATCAGCCGTCTCACCAGGGTTGATTTCCCGGCCCCGGACGGCGCTGAAATGACCAAAATAGTGCCCCGCCCGCTCCGCGGGCTGACTCCTCCAACGAACGTCTGACTCGGGACACCAGGAACCTTCTTTTCCATTACTCAATGTTCTGAGCCTGCTCGCGGAGCTTTTCGATCTCGCTCTTCATCTCAATCGCCAAGCGCGCGACTTCCAGGCCAACTTCGGGCAAGTCTGTGGTCTTGGACAGCAGCGTGTTCGCTTCCCGGTTCATCTCTTGCAACAGGAAATCCAGCTTTTTGCCCACCTCCGCACTTTCCGCAAGCAGTTGCTTCACTTGGGCAATGTGGCTTCGAAACCGTGTCAGTTCTTCGGTGGTGTCGGAACGGGAGGCCAGGTAAGCGACCTCTGCCGCCAGCCGCGCCCCATCCAACTCGGTGCTGCCCATCAACTCCATGAGGCGGCTTTCCAGGCGATGCTGATAGAGTTTGGGCAACCGTTCTGCCAGGCTGGCCACACCTTCCGTTAGCGATTCAAGCCGGGCCAAGCGGGCCTTGAGATCGCGCCCCAAATCTTCCCCTTCGCGGGCGCGCATCTCGTTCAGGTTAACCAAAGCCTCCGTGGCCACGCGTTCCAGGAGGCGGCGGACCCGCTCGAGGTCTTGCGGTGAAATCTCACCGTTGCCCGGCGTGGCCAAGCCGGGAATGCGCAACAGGGCGACTAAATCCGGTTCGCAGGCAGAACCAAATTCCTGGCGCAGCGTCTGATAGGCTGCAACGTAAGCTGTCAGGAGCTTGCGGTCGAGCAAAAGTCCGGCATTTCCTGGCTGCTCAAAACTCACAGCCATCTCCACATGGCCGCGCTTGATATGATCCTTGATGAGACGCCTTAGCAAGGCTTCCATGGATTCCAGCACAGAAGGCGAGCGCAGCTGAACATCCAGGAAGCGGTGGTTCGTGCCGCGAATACTGACCGAGAGAGAGTACCCCCCTTCCTCTACTTGGGCCTTACTATAGCCTGTCATGCTTCGAATCATAATATCTCGTCCGCCCCCTCGTTAGATAAGGAGGGGGAACTCCAGTCCCCCCTCCTTGATAAGCGGGGCAGGAGCTGGTTGACGGCAAACTCCGTGTCCATCACCCTCTACCCCCTCCTCTGCCGAGGAGGGGAGTCCGGCACCCTACACTTCCGCTGCGTCCACGAATTGAAGTTCGTGGAGCTTCTGGTACATGCCCCCCCGGCTGATCAGGTCTTCATGGCTCCCGACTTCGTTGATGGTGCCACGGTCGAGAACAATAATTCGCTCCGCGCGCCGCACGGTAGAAAGGCGATGGGCAATCACCAGCACGGTGCGGCCCCTCATAAGGTTGGCCAAGGCCCTTTGAACCAGGAGTTCCGATTCCGTGTCGAGTTCTGAAGTGGCTTCGTCCAGGATGAGTATGGGAGGATTCTTGAGAAGCGCGCGGGCGATGGCAATACGCTGCCTCTGCCCTCCGGAAAGGCGCTGCCCGCGTTCTCCGATCACCGTCTGGTAACCCTCGGGCATTTCCAGGATGAAGTCTTCCGCCAAGGCGGCACGGGCGGCGTCCCTGGCGGCCTCCTCGCCGGCCAGTTGGCTCCCGTAACAGATGTTATTGTAGACAGTATCGTTGAACAGAATGGTTTCCTGCGTGACAATACCGATCTGAGCGCGGAGCGAATTGAGCTTTAAGCGCCGAACGTCAAGGCCGTCAATGAGGATTCGGCCTCGCGTCACATCAAAAAACCTGGGAATGAGACTGGCCAGCGTGGTCTTTCCGGCGCCACTCGAGCCCACAATGGCCACCACCTCTCCCTTCTGAATTCGCAGGTTGATGTTGCGCAGCAACGGCAACGCCTCTTCGTAATCGAAATCCACGTTCTGGAAATCAATTTGGCGCTCGAAGGGCGGCAATGCCAAGGCCCCGGGCTCGTCGTGAATATCTGGGTGAAGATCAAGATAGTGGAAGACCTGCTCCGAGGCGCCTACGGCCTGCGCGGCAGCGTTATGGACTCCGGTAAGCCGCTTAATGGGTTCATAAGTCTTAATAAGGGCAAAGAGAAAGGCCACGAACCCTCCGGTGGTCTGCGCGTGGTACAAGATCTCATTGCGCGCATAAAGCAGAAGACCGGCGACGGTGATGGCGCCCAGGACTTCCATGATGGGGGAGGTCGCTGCCTGGGCCCGCACCCAGCGCAAACTGACGCGCAGCAGCCGCCGTGTGGTCGCCTTGAATTTCTCCACCTCCGACAGTTCCATGCCAAAGGCTTTGACAATGCGGATGCCGGAGAACGTCTCTTGAAGGACGTTGTTCAGCTCGGCCATCTTGTCTTGGCTGGAGCGGCTCGAGACGCGTATGTAGCGTCCAATATTGTGGGAAGGAAGCACGACCAGAGGCACCAAGATCAGTGAGCCCAATGCCAGCCGCCAGTCCATATAAAAAAGAACGCCTAGCAACCCCAGCAGCGTGAAGCTTTGTTTCAAGAAGTCTGCTGCGGTTTGCGAAACGGCATACTGAATTCTTTCGATATCACTGGTGACTGCTGACATCAGCCGGCCCGTGGAGGTTCTTGTAAAAAAAGCCATCGACTGCTGGATAATCTTCGAATAGAGCAAATTCCGGAGGTCCCTCACCACGGAATGGCCGATGAAGTTGATGAAATAAGTGGCCAGGAACTCAGAGATCCCTTTGATCAGCGTCACTGTAACAATCGCCAAGGCTACGATGGTCCAGGCATTGTGAATCCGTGCTGGGAAGAAGGATTGCAGGTAGATTGCCCGCCCTCCGAAGGGCCATTGGAACAAAACAATCTTGCCCGCGTCGGTGCCCGGAGCGAGCACGCGGTCAAAAACCGGCTTAATGAGTAACGCCGTCAGCGCCTCACAAGCCCCCACCAAGGCCATCAACAAGAAAGCGACCAGGAAACGGAAGGAGTACGGCTTTAAAAAGGCGAGCAAGCGTTGGACTTGGGTCTTCACGTCAAAAGCCCTCGGCCGACCAAGCCCGTAGTATGCCCATCAGGGGAGAGTTTAACCCCCAGGCATAAACGAGTCAAGGAAAAGGTAGTGTCCTAGATGCGTGTTGGCCCGGTGTCTCAAGCTCGAAACTGGTCCCCGCCTGCAGCCCACACCCCCAAAGGGGCGGTCTAGCAAAGCCCAGGCCAACGGCCTGGGTGGATGGGGTAAGAGAATGTTCCATTTCCGGCCTCAAGCCCTGAAGGGGCGTGATAGCCGCGCATTCCGTAGGTCGCCCCTTCAGGGCTCGACTCGGAATACCGCCTCCTCTCCCAGGCCGTTGGCCTGGGCTTTGCTAGCCCGCCCCTTCGGGGCTGACAGCAATGACCAACGCACATTCAGGACACCATCAAGCAGAAGGTAGTGGGTCAGTTTCAACTGGATTGCAACCGGGGCGTTCCCGAACACAAGGCGACCAGGCTGGGCATGTTCCTTTTTTGGGAGTTACTTGTACACGGCGGCGTCCAGTTTCCGACAAGCCGACTACTCGGCCAAGTGCCGGTGTACGCGGAAGGTTCTGGTGCCTCACTGAAAAGCACGTCCGAAATGCTACCAGTCGCGGTAGAATGCGTACATGCCGGCTTCGCTCATGGACACCAA
>Ga0187808_10000778_pt1 | contig 10502 bp, 7 predicted proteins | sample NC_wetland_sal_i_5_FD_132427 | JGI IMG/M metagenome (GOLD analysis project Ga0187808, IMG submission 132427) | Wetland sediment microbial communities from Neuse River Estuary, North Carolina, USA - ASW_3 | ecosystem: Environmental > Aquatic > Freshwater > Wetlands > Sediment | place: USA: North...
CCCTGAACATGAGGTCCCTCAACCACCAGGGGCTCCTCTTCGACAACCTCAACTTCAGCAACTTCGGCTATGGCGGCGATCCAAACGACGTCACGCGCCTGCGGATCGAAAAGGATAAGTGGTACGACTTTTCGTACGTCTTCCGTCGCGACAAGTATTTCTGGGATTACAACCTGTTGGCGAATCCATTCAACCCGGTTCCGATTCCCCCGGCGGGCGCCCCTGCCTCGTTTGCGATCACCCATCCCTCGTTTGCCGCTACTCAGTCGCCGCATGCACTCGATCTCGTGCATCGCATGCAGGATTTCGATTTGGCGCTGCTGCCGCAATCCCGCGTGGACTTCCGGCTCGGATATTCGCGCCATGTGGAGGAGGGGCCTGCGCTCACTTCGGAAGACGCCACCGTCGAAATCCCGATGGCGCAGAATTTCGAAGAGACGACGGACGCGTATCGTGTGGGCGTGGACTTCAAAGTCCTGCCGAAGACCACAATTTCCTACGATCAATTCCTTGAATGGAACAAGTACGATACCAGCGACTCGCTTGCCAACACGCCATTTCTAGTCCAAAGCGGTCAGTTCCCCGGCACACTGCCCGTGAATATGGGGCTCAACTGGTATTACACCCCTACTGGCACTGCTGCTGGTACTACTGGCATTGGCGGTACCGGCGCCTTTAGCGCATCGGCCGTCCCTTGCGCGACGCCGTTCGCGGCCACAGGTTTTGTAAACAACGCAACCGGAAGCAACGCAGTGACCACGGGCGGTCTCACAGCGGCAAACGTGGGTTGCAAGATGGTCCAGTCGTATACGAGGACTTCCCCCTTGCGGAATTTCATGCCCACGGAGCGGCTGAGCTTTCAGTCCACATATATCCCAAGGCTTGAGATGTCGGGTGCGGCCAGCTACAGCAACAGCGCCAACAGAGCCGTGAACCTCTTCGATTCCATAAACGAATGGACGGCCTCCACGACAAGTGAGGTTCGCGACTCCATCGTTTCAGGTCCGTCAAATGCCAACGAAATCTTTGTGCACGCGAATTGGTCTGCCATTTATTCGTTAACTCAGAAACTTCGGCTCCTCGATAACGTTCATTATGACCAATGGCAAAATCCTGGAATGAACCCACAGACGACGACGGATCTGTTCGCCGCACAGCCCTCGGTCGCCGGCCAGACTGGCATACTGCTGCCAATAGCGCAATTTGCGCTGCCGGGGGTTCCTACCGGGACGAATGCGCCGACATTTGCCGGTATTTGCCCGGGCCCAACCTACAGCGCGGCGACCTGCCCGCAGCACCAGAGCTACGGTGCGGCCGGTAGCGTCAATGCAACCTCGAGTGCGGCCGCTGATGCTGCAACCACGTTGACGCAGAACTTCCTGGGACAAAAACGGCTATCGAACACCATCCAACTCGAAGCCGATTTGACAAACCGCATCACCGCTCGAATCGGTTATATGTACGAGGATGACCGGATCGGCGAATACTTCGCCAGTCAAACGCTCGATGATATCTATTACCCCGGCGGGGCCGGCGGCACGGCGGCAAACGACTTTTATGCCGCCCGCGGAAATTGCCCATACAACACGGGGACGACCACTTTCAAGCCCGCTGCTGGCGGCACGTGCACCCAAAATGCGGATGGCTCAGTTACATGGGCCGCTTCTGCTGCCACGATAAGCTCGGCTCTTGATGTGCCTCGCCAGGTATTCCCGATCGACGAGCACGTAGCCCTCGTTGGCCTGACGTGGCGGCCGATGGATACGCTGCGAATCAATAGCGATTTCGAATTCGGATATAACAGTTACTCCTATACGCGAATTTGGCCGCGGCAAATCCAGAGCTACAAGGTTCACGCGAATTATCGACCGCGGACGTGGGCGACCATCGACGCTGCGGTCGATATTCACGAGAACCGCGACAACGTCTACCAAGTCAACGACCTCGAGCACGGCCGGACGTACAGTATTTCCATGATGCTGGCGAAGCCGGATTCCAAGTTTGCCTTCACTCTCGGATATAATTTCACCGATATCCAGTTGCAGGCCTACGTTTGCTTCAACGACGGTTTCGGGTCGATGACGAACGTTGGTACTGGAATCGGGCTGCCCATGTTCCCATCGACGGGACCGGGGTCGTGCGCCCTCGGCAATACCACGCCGGATAACCTTCAGGGTGGAACGGAGCTCTATTCCAGCAAGCAGCATTACGCCTACAGCGACGTGACGTACAAACCGATGAAGCGAGTCACCGTGAGCCTCGGATATGCCGCGACGTTTGTTGGTGGCGGCTCGGGGATTCTTAATCCGGTGGTGGGGCCCGGGCTCCTGTCCTTGGATCCGCTGGAACCTGGCGGCACCCTGGCATTCAATTACCAGCAGCCTTTCGCTTTGATCCAAGTCGCCATTTACAAGGGCCTGACCTACAAGACGCAGTGGAACTATTACGGATACAACTCCAAGGGACCGATAAATACCAGCATTCCCATCACCGGCGGGACATACGCTCTTGAGCCGATCGGGGCGCCAGATTTCAACGGTAGTACCGCGACCTTCTCGGTTCGCTATGCGTTCTGATGTGCGATTGAGGACGTGAAATAGGAGCTTCGTCGGTGTGGAACTATTGCGACGGGGAAGGCGGGGAAGGTTCCGGACGTCCGCTCCGAGGCCGTGCAGACTCAGAATAACGCGCAGTTGACCGATAACATCACCAATGGTAAGAGACAGATGCGAGCCCAGAAGGACAAGCTGTCGGCAGACGAAATCAAGGAGCTGGTCGGTTTTATGCGCGTCTTGGCGAAGACGAAAAGAAGAAGTAGAGGTCGAAAAAGTTCAAATCGCTAGCGCGCGCCGTTCCAGGACATTCCGGCTGATTCCCGGGGGCGACGAACTTCTCGCGCGGGCCAGGGCGGCCACGTCAGGAAGGAAGGCGATTGAACTACCAATCGACAAATGTGGAGGCCAGCCCCAAACGACGCCGTTTTCTTGAAGTATTTCTTGGCACCGGAGTGATGGCATCATTGGTTTCTTTCTTATATCCGGTCCTGCGGTACATTATTCCACCGAAGACAGTTGAGCTCACCGCTGACAACGTCTTGGCAGCGCACGTCGGGGACCTGAAGCCGAATACCGGGAAAATCTTCCGATTTGGTAGCCGTCCGGCGCTGCTCGTTCTGACTTCCGACGGCAAGTATCACGCCATGTCAGCTATCTGCACACACCTGGGTTGCACGGTGGAATATCGCAGCGACCTCCGCGACGTCTGGTGTGCGTGCCATGGCGGACTGTATGCGGTAGATGGCCGTAACATCAGCGGCCCGCCCCCGCGACCGCTCGAGAGCTACGACGTGTTCTTGAAGGCCGACGAAATTTACGTTCGCCGCCCGGGGAACGCCTGAAATGGGCATAGCCGACGGACTCCGGCAATGGTTGGACGAGAGATTCGGCTGGCACGAAATCCGCGCTTTCATCGAACACAAGACCGTTCCCCTCCATCGCTATTCGTACTGGTATTTCCTCGGAGGGATGACGCTCTTTCTGTTCGTCATTCAAGTGTTGACGGGCATCCTCCTTCTTCTCTATTACCGGCCGAGCGCAAACGAAGCCTACGAAAGCGTGCAGTACATCATGACGCAGGTGCGCTTCGGCTGGCTGATCCGGTCGATCCATTCCTGGAGCGCCAACCTGATGGTTTTCACAGCGGCGGCGCACATGTTCAGTGTGTTCTTCCTGAAGTCTTACCGGAAGCCACGAGAACTGACCTGGCTGAGCGGGATGCTGTTGCTGTTCCTGGTTCTGGGATTCGGATTCAGCGGATACCTACTCCCATGGAATACGTTGTCCGTTTTTGCGACGAAGGTGGGCACGGACATCCCGGGACAGATTCCAGTGATTGGGAAATGGATCCTGGTCTTCTTGCGCGGCGGAGAAGACGTGACGGGCGCAACGCTCACGCGGTTCTTCGGTTTTCACGTGGCTGTACTGCCCGGGATCGCCACGCTGATGATTGGACTGCACCTGCTGCTCGTGCAAAGGTTCGGGATGAGCGTGCCCCCAGGCGTTGAAGAGGAGTGGAAGACCAAACCACTGGAGCAGCGCGAGATGCGGTTTTTCCCCAACTTTCTTCTCCGCGAGCTGATGGCGTGGTACGTGGCGCTGGCCGTTTTGGGTGGCCTCGCGGCGTTGAAACCATGGGAACTCGGAACGAAGGCGGATCTGTTCGCTTCGGCCCCACCTGGGATTCGTCCGGAATGGTACTTCATGTTCATGTTTCAGACGTTGAGAATGCTCCCGGCAAAAGTCGGGTTCATCGACGGCGAATTATTGGGCGTGCTGTGTTTTGGCGCCGCTTTCCTGGTTTGGACACTCTTGCCGTTCTTCGATCCGGGTCGCCCCGGGCGGCTGCAGCGGCTCATCACGGGCATCGGCTTCTTTGCTCTCGCCTACGTTGCGGTCATGACCATGTACGCGTACGTTGCCAAGTAGATCGAGCAGCCCGAAGAGTAGCGAGGCGGGGGCCGTGTGCAATCGGTTTAAAGTGCTGGACGGTATCATCACTTGTAGCGAGCGGGCACTGCACTCGGCCGCGAGAGTGGCGTTACACGCTTTTGTGTTTGTGTTTTCGATTCTTCTGTTGACGGTGCCCACCCTTGATGCGCAGACCAAGAACAGTTGTCTCGATTGTCATTCGAAACTGGATGCCCCTCTTGGGATTGAGGAAGAGCAATTTTCAAGTAGCATCCACGCGCAAAAGGGAATGAACTGCACAATTTGCCATGGGGGCGACCCTTCCAGCGATGATATGGAACGGGCGATGAGTAAGGCCTCGGGATTTAAAGGACACATTGAACGGGCGCAGATCCCGTCGCTATGCGCGAAATGCCACTCCGACGCCGCGTACATGCGAGGGTTCGATCCATTGCTGCGAACCGATCAGTTCAGTGAGTACCAAACGAGCATGCATGGCAAGCTGCTGGCCAAGGGGGACACGCATGTCGCCGTCTGCACGGACTGCCACACCATGCATAACATTCGTCCACCGAATGACCCCGAGTCGTCCGTATATCCGGTGAACGTTGCCCACACCTGCGCCCATTGCCACGCTGATGAGAACTACATGAAGCAATACAAGATTCCAATCAATCAATTCGCGCTCTATTCCACGAGCGTTCATCACGATGCGCTCACGGTTCGCGGGGATTTGAGCGCACCGACTTGTTCGACGTGCCATGGCAGCCACGGGGCTTCGCCTCCCGGCGTTGCTTCGGTCCAAAACGTCTGCTCCACCTGCCACGTCTTTCAGGGGCAACTTTTCAACTCGGGGCCGCACAAGGATATATTCTCCGCGATGGGCCTTCCCGGTTGCATCACTTGCCACTCGAATCACGGGATTCAGCATCCAACGGATGCGATGATCGGAACAGGAAAGGGCGCGGTCTGCACGAATTGCCATACCGAAGGGGACGCGGGTTACACAGCAGCAGGCACCATGCACGACGAGCTAGAAAAGCTCAACGACGCGATTCACACCTCCGACGAAATCCTCAGCCGCGCTGAGAAGGCGGGGATGGAAGTCGGTGAAGCCAAGTTGGCGCTTGCAGCGGCCCAGGACAACCTGACGAAGGCCCGCGTCACGATCCACTCGGTTCGTCCTGAGGCAGTGGACCAAGAGATCAAGGCGGGATTGAAAGTCACTGACAGTACCTGGCAGGAAGGGCTCAGCGCTATGGCGGAACTCAAATACCGCCGTGAGGGACTGCTGGTGTCCATCGTCGCCATTGTGTTCGTGCTGATCGCCCTCGGGCTTTTTATCCGCAGGATGGAATCGGGACAAACGGGAGTGTCAAAGGAGAGTCGACAATGAAGAGAGCAAGCTGTGTGGCGCTGTTTCTTACTTTCGTGGTGTCTCCCGCCGTATTCGCCAATGGAGCGGCGGATGCAAGCGCGGGCAAGGATGTGTTTGCGAAGCATTGCGCCGGATGCCATGGCGCGGATGGGAAAGGGAACGACGCGATCGCCAAGGCGATGAAGGTGACCATTCCGCCGTTGGCCTCCAAAGAAGTGCAGGCGTTGAGCGACGCCGATCTAAGCAAGGTCATCACGGACGGCAAGGGAAAGATGCCGGCGATGAAGACTCTAAGCAGCGCGGACGTGGCGAACGTGGTAGCATTCATCCGTAGCCTCGCCCGGAAATAGCGGTTGGGTGACCTCATTTTGAACGTGTAAAAGTCGAGAGGGGGCGGTAAGTTGGCTTCAAGAGCAGCACCGCCACCTCCGCATTTCGAGATGTGTTCTGAATGGAAGCCAAGCGCACCCGAGAGAGGGACGCGCGAGCTTGTGGCGCTTTCTTCGAGGAGGAGAAAATGAAGGATTTGAAGGTCCGACTCGCACGGCTCTTACTGGTGGCGATTATGGCTCTCTTCGTCGCGGATGCGCCTGGCCGCGCTCAGGATGCCGCCGGTCTGTTCAAGACGAAGTGCGCCGCCTGTCACGGCGCCGATGGTAGCGGCAACACTGCCGTGGGAAAGAGCATGAAGCTCCGCGACCTGGGCTCCGCGGATGTCCAGAAACAAACCGATGCGGAGTTGACCGCCATGATTGTCAGCGGTAAGGGTGCCATGCCGGCCTACAAGGACAAGCTCACCTCCGATCAGATCAAACAGGTCGTCGGCTTTATCCGGGAGCTAGCTAAGAAGAAGTAGAACGTCCGTCGCCGCGCCATCTTCTCGCATTTCGTTCGCCCACGCTTCCGGGAGGATTCGTGTTCGGGCCAAGGGGAATTTTCATCTCGCTGATTGTTCTCATGGTCTCGGCGATTTTCTTGCCCCTCCGCCCCGCCGCGGCCGGTCCGTGGGGTTCCGCCGGGCGAGTCATTTCGAGTAGCACGGACTTGACGCTGCCGCAACCTTCAGCTTGCGCAAACGAGGACCGCTGCGCCTTCCTCGTCCCCTTCACCACAAAGGAACAACCTTGACGCCCTTTGATCGGCTCGTTTCCTGGTTTCGTCCCGCCGCTTATCTCGGTCGAAACTGGATTTCGCTCATCGGAGCCATACTCACCACAACTTCGGCGATCACCATGCTCGCCTTCTGGCTTTTCGAAATCATGGCGGGCGGCGGAGCCGGAACCTACCCCTATGCTGGAATTATATTTTTCTTGATTCTTCCCGGTCTGTTCGTTCTGGGTCTCGTGTTGATGCCGCTGGGGGGATGGTGGCGACGACGACACTTGCGAGCGAGCGGCGAGCTCCCCGCAGTTTACCCGCAGATCGACCTAAACGACCCGATGCTCCGTCAGGCTGTGGCTCTGGTTGGTTACACCACGTTCGCCAACATCCTGATCTTCACGATCGCGTCGTACCGAGGCGTACAGTACATGGACTCGGTGCGCTTCTGTGGCGCCACGTGTCACACGGTCATGCAACCCGAGTACACTGCGTATCTCAATTCGCCGCATTCGAGAGTCGCCTGCGTCGAATGCCATATCGGGCCCGGCGCTTCTTGGTTCGCCCGATCCAAGGTCTCCGGGGTCAAACAGGTTTTCGCGGTGGCGTTTCATGATTATCCGCGCCCGATTCCGTCGCCAGTCGAGCAGTTGCGGCCGGCGCGCGCAACATGCGAAGAGTGCCACTGGCCCCAGCGTTTTCTCGGCAATCCCGTTTTGATCATCAGACACTACGCCGACGACAAGGACAATACGCCTTCGACGACCGTGCTGCTCATGAAGGCGGGCGGGGAAAACGGCCAGGCGATGCAAGGGATCCACGGGCACCATCTGGCCCCCGGCGTACAGATTACGTACATTGCTACGGATGGGAAGCGGCAAGTGATTCCGCAGGTCACATATTCCGATGCCACGGGCAAGACCGTTGTCTTCAATTCAACAGACACGAAACCAACTCCCCAAGAGTTGGCGCAGGGCGAGCATCGCCTGATGGACTGCATGGACTGCCACAACCGCCCGACCCACACTTTCCTACTCCCCGGCAATGCGCTCGATGAAGGCATGTCCCAGGGTGGCATCAGCACTAGTTTGCCCTTCGTCAAGAAAGAGGCGTTGGAGGCGTTGAAGACGGATTACCCCGATCGCGATACGGCGAAGGAGCGCATTGCGCAAACCCTTCGGAATTTTTATGCGACGAGCTACCCGCAGCTAGTGGCATCGCAGAGCGCGCAGCTTGACTCGTCCATTGCCGCCGTGCAGGCCATCTATTTGCGCAACGTTTTTCCCGAAATGAACGTGACTTGGGGAACCTATCTCAACGATCTCGGGCACATGGATTTCCCAGGGTGCTTCCGTTGCCATGACGGCAGTCACGTCGCCGCTGACGGCCAGACGATCCCCAATGATTGTGATACTTGCCATCACCTTCTGGCGGTCGGCGAGCAAGACCCAAAGATTTTATCGGACTTGGGATTGAAATAGCTCACGGCTTGGCGGGCAAGGCTTAGCCTGCCTCGCATTTTGCTTAGGAGACTAGAGCGAACATGCGTTGGCCACTAGCGGCCTTGCTCATTCTCGCTTTCGCCGTTCCGCCCGCTTCCGCACAGGAAAACGCTGAGTGCCTGGCCTGTCACGGCCAGCGCGACTTGCAGGACCAAGCCGGCCATAGCGTCTATGTGGATGGAGCGAAGCAAAAGGTCAGCGTTCACGGAAGCCTAGGCTGCACAGGCTGTCACACCGACATCAAAGGTTTTCCACATCCGGAACATCCCGCTGCCGTAAACTGCGCCACTTGCCACGCGGACGAGGCCAAGGATGTCGCGGGAAGCGTCCACGCAAACGCCAGCGCGCACACCTGCTTGGCCTGCCACGGGGACCCGCACTCAATCGTGCCGGCAACCGATCCTCAATCTCCTGTTTTCGCGCTGAACATACCGAAGACCTGCGGATCGTGTCATGGCAATCCTGAAATGGCGAAGAAGTTTGGCCTTCCCAACGTTTATTCCCTGTACATGGACTCGATTCACGGCTTCGCGCTGACCAAAGACGGCCTCCTCGTGGCCGCCTCCTGTACGAGTTGCCACGGATCACACAAGATACTGAGCCGCACGAATCCCGACAGCCGAACTTACCGAACCAATATTCCAGCGACCTGCGGCTCATGCCACGTCGGTCCCGAAGTGGAGTATTTCGCGGGCATCCACGGCCAGCAGTTGAAGGCCGGGAATCCAAAAGTTCCCGTTTGTTCGGACTGCCATACGGCCCATCAGATCGCTCGAGTGCAAACCGTCTCGTGGCAGATGGAGAGATCGGCAACCTGCGGCAACTGCCACCAAAAGCAGTTCGCGACGTACCTCGACACCTTTCATGCCCAGGTCTCTGCCCTCGGGTATACCGATACCGCCCACTGCTGGAACTGCCACCAAGAGCACGACATCCTCCCGGCTTCGGATCCGCAGTCCTCAATCGCGCGCGGCAATTTAGTTGCGACATGCGGCCAGTGCCATACGGGAGCAACCGTGAGTTTCGTTAGCTACCGTCCACACGCCGACCCACATAGCATTAAATCCTTTCCGGCGCTCTACTTCTCGGCGCTGTTCATGAATCTGCTGCTGCTTAGCATCTTCAGCTTCTTCGGGGTGCATACGCTTCTATGGTTCATCCGCTCCTACTTTGATCGCCGCAAGGCAAGGGCTCCAGCGGAGAGCGGCGATTAGCGCGAGGCAATCATGATGAACGAGAACAACACTAACAACCGCTACTACAAGCGGTTCTCGCTCGGCCAGCGGTACCTCCACGGCGTCGTGATGGGGACTTTCGTGGGCTTGGCCTTTACGGGGATGGTCCTTCGGTTCAGCCACACTACCTGGGCGCCGGCATTCGCGAACGCGGTCGGCGGATTCAGCGCGATTCTGTTCTTCCATAAGTTTTGCGCCGTGCTGTTAACCGTGGCGTTTTCGATTCACGTCGGAGACGTCGGCTATCGGGGAATCATCAAGCGAGACAAGAGCATTTTCTGGGGACCGAACTCGATGATCCCGCAGCTCAAAGACCTCAAAGATCTCATCGGCCACTTCCGCTGGTTCCTGTGGCTTGGACCGCGCCCGAAGTTCGACCGCTTCGCCGACTGGGAAAAATTCGACTATTGGGGGGTCTTCTGGGGCATGGCCATCATCGGATTCTCGGGATATGCCATGTGGTTCGCGCCGTTTTTCGCGAGGTTCTTCCCCGGTTCCTGGCTCAACATCGCCCTTCTAATCCATGGCGAGGAGGCGCTGCTCGCTGCCTGGTTCATCTTCGCCATCCATTTCTTCAATACGCATCTCAGGCCGGGAAGCTTTCCCATGGATTTGGTGATCTTTACCGGACGGGAAACCGAGAAAGAGTTAAAAGAAAGACATCCGGCGGAGTACGAACGCATGTTCAAGGAGGGCCAATTGCAAGCCGCACAAACGGGCGCGCCGCAACAATGGCTCAAGATTTTTGGGAGAGTGGTCGGCGTAGTAGTAATTTCGAGCGGTTTTGTGTTGCTTGTCCTGACCCTCGCCGCCTTCTTCGAGG
>Ga0187808_10000779_pt1 | contig 10496 bp, 9 predicted proteins | sample NC_wetland_sal_i_5_FD_132427 | JGI IMG/M metagenome (GOLD analysis project Ga0187808, IMG submission 132427) | Wetland sediment microbial communities from Neuse River Estuary, North Carolina, USA - ASW_3 | ecosystem: Environmental > Aquatic > Freshwater > Wetlands > Sediment | place: USA: North...
CCCGGCCCACCGTGTCGCAGTGCCGGCTGAGCACCTCGATCTTGTGCTTGAGCTCGTCGACGTCGGTGGTCATGCTGTTCCAGATGTCGGCGTACTGCGCGACCAGTCGTAGCGTCTTCTTCTCGCCGTCGCCGCCGATCAGAATCGGGGGACGCCGAATCGGTTGCGGCACACAGATTGTCTCCGCCAGCTGGTAGTGCTCTCCTTGGTACGGACCGTCATTGTCGCTCCACATCTGCCGGCAGATCTGCAGCGTCTCTTCGAGCATCTCAAAGCGTGTGCGCAGCGGCGGATACGGAATGCCAAGGGCAGTATGTTCGCGTTCGTACCACGCCGCGCCGATGCCGAACATCGACCGGCCACCGGACAGCACGTCCAGCGTGGTGACCGCTTTGGCCAGCACCCCCGGATAGCGATAGGTGACCCCGGCGACCAGCAGGCTCAAGTCGATCTTCGTCGTCTGCGCCGCCAGGAAACCCAACGACGTGAAGCCCTCGAGGAACGGATCCTGCGCTTGCCCGAGACCTTCCATCTGGAAGAAATGGTCGGCCAGGGTGAACAGCGTGGCGCCGCCCTGCTCGGCGGCTTTGGCCGCCTCGGCCAGCGTTGGCCCCAGCGTCGCCGGATCCCCCGGCAGGAAGTCGATAAAGTGCACTCCCAATTCCATTGCAGTCATTACCCTTTCAGTCGGTCAACCGCTCGAGCAGGGCGAGCGCCTCAAGAATGGTGCGGCGTTCGGATTCGCTGTAGCGCTCGTGGATCGCGCGTGCCAGCCATTCCTCCCGTACTTGACGGTCGCTCTCGGCGCGTTGCCGGCCCGCCTTGGTCAACGAGATCACTTGGCGCCGACCGTCTTCGGGGTCGGGTGTGCGCTCGATGAGCCCGCGTTGCTCGAGGGCGGCCACTATCGTGGCCATGGACTGTGGACGCACCCGCTCCGCACCGGCCAGTGTGCTGGCCGATGACGCCCCCTCTTTCCAGAGCCGGGTGAGCACCGCCGTCTGCGACGGTGTCAGATCGCCGTCAATCGCGAGACCCCGCAACTGACGTCGCAGCCGGCTGACCACTACCCGCAGGTCGCGGGCCGCTGCTGCAGCCGATTCGGCGATACCGTCCACTCCACCACCGTAAACTAGACAGCTAAAACTGTCCAGTTGAAACTGATTAAATTCGGCTCAGGCGGACGCGGCTTCCTTCGCTGATTGGCTGCCATGTACCCAGCCCACCAGAAACCCGGTGACGAGTAGCCATCCGATGGCAGTCGCGGGAATCGCCCAGGCGCGACGTACCAGCAGTGCGGTGTCACATTGGGTGACGAGGTCGTGGTGGTCGCCCTGGGCAGCCTGGCTGAAGTCGGAGCGCAAGGCGTTGCCGCAGCTGACTTTGATGCCGTATACGTCGTACTGATCCAGGTAGATCGGATACAACAGCGCCGCCAGTCCGATGACCGCCATTAGCAGGCCGGCGATCCCCATGTACATCTGCCGATGACTCACAGCTTCCCCCGTAAATGTTAATCGTGGATCCAAGTCAGATTGACAGCTTCTTTCAGGGCTTCGCGCTCAGGTCATGCAGACGTTCGCGAACAACAGAACCGGCCACGACACGATCGAACCCAGGAAGGACACCGCCAGATCGACCCCCTGCCTCTGGTGCAAATGCTCCGTGTGCGTTGTCGACCAGATCGTTCCCACCAGTAGATACGGTGTGCCGATGATCAATTCGATGGCAAGCAGTTGGCCGATGGTGAGCTGGAAATCGAGCACCTTGCGAAGTTTCTCCAACATATGAGCCCCTCCGGCCCTCGAAGCCATCGTGTTCGCGGGTCCCGGGCGTCTCTCGGCGAGGCCCCGAGTGCCCATTATGTTAATGGAGATTCCGTCACCGCGATAGGTCGTGGCAGGTTTGTCGAGGCTCCATCCGGGCTACAGTGAGGCGGTGTTCACCGCTAGCGCCGCGCCCGTAACCGGCGTTCGCCGGCGGCCAAAGGACCGCAAGGCGCAAATAGCCCGCGCGTCCGCCGAGGCATTCAGCGAGCAGGGGTATCACGCGGTCAGTATGGAAACCATCGCGGCCAAAGTCGGGGTCTCGGCCGCCGCGCTATACCGGCACTACGCCGGCAAGTACGACCTCTTCCGTGGCGCCGTGCTGGCCTTGAGTCAGCAGCTGGTCGACTGCACCGACCTAGCACCGGACAACGAAGAGGATTCAGCGGATCCGGCCGGGACGCTGGGCCGGCTCCTCGATGCGCTCATCGACGCGACGCTGGACAACCGCGACTCCGGCGGCCTGTACCGCTGGCAGGCCCGCTATCTGCGCGCCGAGGACCAGGCCACGCTGACTGGCCAACTGAAGCAAGTGAATCGCCGAATCCAAAAGCCGCTCATGGTGATTCGGCCGTCGTTGATTTCCTCGCAGCGGTGGATGCTGTCGGCGGGGGTGCTCAGTGTGATCGGCAGCATCGTTGATCACCGGGTGCGGCTGCCGGCCGAGGAGATCCGTGCGCTGCTGGGTGGGGCGGCCTGGGCGATCCTTGCCGCGGAGCTTCCCGAACCGGGGGATGTCTTTCCCCGCCCGGCCTCCTGGCGGATCTTCGCCGAGGATGCCGGTGTTTACGAGGCGCTGCTGCACGCCTCGATGGTGTTGTTCAAAGACCGTGGTTACTCCGCAACCAGCATGGCGCATATCGCCTCGGCCGCCGGAATACCGGTGTCCGGGATCTATCGGTACTTCTCCGGTAAGTGCGAGATCCTCGCGACCGGATTGCGCCGCGCGGCCGACCGTGCGTCGGGGCAGCTGTCAGGAGTCCTGGGCGCTCTCACCGAACCCCGCCAGGCGTTGACCCTGCTGATTGATGCCTATGTGGCAATGTCGTTCGCCAACCCCGAACTGGCCGCGGTCTATTACACCGAGCGGGTAAACCTGACCCCCGCCGACCAAATGCTGCTGCACAATGTCCAGCTGTCGACGATTGATTCGTGGGTGCGGCTGCTGACGGCCGCACGACCGTCGCTCACGCCCACACAGGCACGGTTTCTGGTGCACGCCGCGATGGCACTGGTGGTCGATCTGGGCCGGATGGGCGGCTCGGAAAACTCAGAGGAGCGGTCCGCCTATACCCAGGCGTGTGTGCGAAAGCTGATGGAGCTCACCCTGTTTGGCTTCCCGGTAATCCAAGCAACTGCACCGTTGCATCCACCGCCAGCGCGGGCACGTCGAGGGTCTTCGAGCCCAAGTCGTGCCGCGCGCCGGTGATCTCGACGACCTCGGTCGGCGCGGAGATCAGCGCCGCTGCGTCGCGCACCTCCGCCGGCGTGCCGAACGGGTCCGACGTGCCGTGGATGAACACCGTGGGCACCGTGATGTCGGGCAGGTGCTCGGTGCGGGCCCGCTCCGGTTTTCCGGGCGGATGCACCGGATAGGAGAACAGTGTCAGCACGTCCACCGGCGCTGCCACCCCTGCTGGCGAGGCGGCGACCACCATCGACGTCTGCCGGCCGCCGTAGGAATGTCCGCCGGCGATCAGCGGGCCCTCGGCAAGACTCCGGCACAACGCGATCGCCTCGACGATCCCGGCGCGGTCGGTTGCCGCCGACCCGGACGGCGGACCCTTGGGCCGGCGCCGACGATACGGCAAGTTGTACCGGACGGCCAGCCAGCCACGGCGCGCCCATTCGTCGCAAACCCTTTGCAACAGTGTGGATTCCCGGCTGCCGCCGGCACCGTGGGTTAGGACGACTATTCCTTTTGGGCGTCCGGACGGCGTGCCTGTTGGTCGGTGCGCGATGCCCGCGATCTCGTCGAGGTTCATGACAGCCGAAACAACGGGGAGACCGGGCCGTGGCCGTGCCCGAGTGGATAGGCCGCGCGCAGGCATTCGGTCACCCAGCGCTTTCCGAAGCCGACGGCGTCGGGCACGCTGAACCCGTGTGCCAGCGCGCAGGCCACCGCGGTGGCCAGTGTGTCACCGCCGCCGTGGTCGTTGCCGGTGGGGATCCGCGGCGCGTCGAACTCGTAGAAGTCGGCGCCTTCAGAAGGGCCACCGTAGAGCAGGTCGCAGCTGCTGTTCGACGACCGCAGATGTCCGCCCTTGACCAGCACCCATCGTGGGCCCAGCGCATGCAGGGCCTTGGCCGCCGCGCGCTGCGATTCGGCGTCGACCACGTCGATACCCACCAGCAGCCGCACCTCGTCGAGGTTTGGCGTCACCAGCGTGGCCAACGGAAACAGTTGACTGCGAAGCGAATCCAGGGCGGACGGTGCCAGCAGCGCGTCTCCGTGCATGGATGCGCAGACCGGGTCGACGACGAGCGGAATTGTCAGTTCGAGCCGGCGCCACGTGGTGGCCACCGTGGCAATGATGTCCGATGACGCCAGCATCCCGGTCTTGGCGGCCTGGAAACCTATATCGGTGACCACGGCCTCAATCTGGCCGGCCACGACATCGTCGGGGACCTCGTGAAAGCTCTTGACTCCCAATGTGTTCTGCACGGTGACCGCGGTAACCGCAACGCAGGCGTGTACACCCAGCAGCGCCATGGTGCGCATGTCGGCCTGGATACCCGCCCCGCCGCCCGAGTCCGATCCGGCAATGGTCAGCACCCGCAGCGGCGTCCTGCCGGGCGGCGGCAAAGGCAGCCTCGGAGGCAGGTAATTCACTGCGTGATAGGCAGATACACGCGGTTGCCGTGCTCGGCGAACTCGCGTGACTTCTCGGCCATTCCGGAGGCGAGCGCAGCCTCGATGTCCTCTTCGGTCTGAAGTCCGTGTGCGGCGGCGTAGTCCCGGACGTCCTGCGTGATCCGCATCGAGCAGAACTTCGGCCCGCACATCGAGCAGAAGTGCGCGGTCTTGGCAGGCTCGGCCGGCAGCGTCTCGTCGTGGTATTCCCGCGCGGTGTCGGGATCCAGGGACAGCGCGAACTGGTCGTTCCAACGGAATTCGAAACGCGCCGTGCTCAATGCGTCGTCGCGCTCCTGCGCGCGGGGATGACCCTTGGCCAGGTCCGCCGAATGCGCGGCGATCTTGTAGGCGATCACCCCGTCCTTGACGTCCTTGCGGTCCGGCAGACCCAGATGTTCCTTGGGGGTCACGTAGCACAGCATCGCGGTGCCGGCCTGCGCGATGATGGCCGCGCCGATCGCCGAGGTGATGTGGTCGTAAGCCGGCGCGATGTCGGTGGCCAGCGGGCCCAGCGTGTAGAACGGCGCCTCCTCGCACAGCTCCTCTTCCAGTCGCACGTTCTCGACGATCTTGTGCATCGGGATGTGCCCCGGGCCCTCGATCATCACCTGTGCGCCATGGGCTTTCGCGATCTTGGTCAGCTCGCCCAGGGTGCGCAGCTCGGCGAACTGCGCAGCGTCGTTGGCGTCGGCGATCGAACCCGGCCGCAGCCCGTCGCCGAGGGAGAAGGTGACGTCGTAGCGCGCGAAGATGTCGCAGAGCTCGGCAAAGTTGGTGTAGAGGAACGACTCCCGATGATGCGCCAGGCACCAGGCCGCCATGATCGACCCGCCGCGGGACACGATGCCGGTGACCCGCTTAGCGGTCAGCGGCACGTACCGCAGCAACACGCCGGCGTGCACGGTCATGTAGTCCACGCCCTGCTCGCACTGCTCGAGCACGGTGTCGCGGTAGATCTCCCAGGTCAGCTCGGTCGGGTCGCCCTTGACCTTCTCCAGCGCCTGGTAGATCGGCACCGTACCGACCGGGACCGGCGAGTTGCGCAGGATCCACTCGCGGGTTTCGTGGATGTTCTTGCCGGTGGACAGGTCCATGATGGTGTCCGCACCCCACCGGGTGGCCCACACCATCTTGTCGACCTCCTCGGCGATCGACGACGTCACCGCCGAGTTGCCGATGTTCGCGTTGACCTTGACCGCGAAGGCCTTGCCGATGATCATCGGTTCGCTCTCGGGGTGGTTGTGGTTGGCCGGGATGACCGCGCGGCCGCGGGCGACCTCGTCGCGCACCAGCTCGGCGGGAATGCCCTCGCGGACGGCGATGAACGCCATCTCGGCGGTGATCTCGCCGGCGCGGGCGCGCTGCAGCTGAGTGCCGCGGTCGCGGACCACGCCGCGCCGCGCCGGCAAACCCGACGCCAGGTCGATCACCGCGTCCGGGTCGGTGTAGGGCCCCGAGGTGTCGTAGAGGTCGAAGTGGTCTCCGGTGGACAGGTTGACCCGCCGGAACGGCACTCTCGCGCCCGGCACCCCGTCCAGCTCGCGATAAGCCTTGCTGCTGCCGGCGATGGGTCCGGTGGTGACGGAAGGTTCTACGGTAATGGTCATTTTTCATCTCCCTACGTCGGCATTACCCGGTCAGGTTCATACGGTCGACGGCCCCGAGCCGTCCTCTCAGCGCACTCGGCGTGCGCTCCCGCGTCTGAATTTTTTAGTTGGATTGCCGCACGCGACGTTACTCTCACCCCAGGCCGGCCGCGGCACGTGGGCGGGGGCGCTGGCCCCCGCATATGTGTAGTGGGATGATCTAAACCGTGGACTCGCCTGAGCGGACACTGGACGCGACACCCGCCGGGACCCGCATGCAGGAGATCAAGATGTCAGAGGCCGCCGACGGCGGGTACCTGAACGTGGGAAGCTTTCGTTTCTGGTTCGTGAGTCAGCGCTGGGAATGGTCCGACGAGGTCGCGCGGATGCACGGCTACCAACCCGGATCCGTGGTGCCGACGACGAAACTGCTTCTGTCGCACAAGCATCCGGACGATCGTGCGCACGTCCAGGATCTGCTTGATTATGCGCTGCAGTCGGGGGGGTCGTTCTCCAGTCGCCACCGGTTTGTTGACACAGCGGGCGTGGTACATGACGCGATTGTCGTGGCCGACCGCATGCTGGATGAGACGGGTGCGGTGCTGGGGACCGCCGGCTACTACATCGACCTCACCGATACCTTCGACGAAACCCGCGACGAGACCCGCCAGGAAGTCCTCGACGAAGCGCTGCCCGACCTGTTCGACAACCGCGCGGCGATCGAGCAAGCCAAGGGTGTGCTGATGGCTGTCTACCGGGTCAGCGCCGAACAGGCCTTCCGGGTTCTGCAGTGGCGATCACAGGAGACCAACACCAAGCTGCGCTCACTGGCCAAACAACTGGTCAGCGAAGTCGGCGCGCTGCCACCCATGCCGGGCGACGCCCAAAGTCAGTTCGACCACCTGCTGCTCACCATCCACAGTCGCGTCTCGGCCGAACGCGACCAGTAGCCGGGCCCGGGGTCAGAACAGCTAGACCTCCTCCATCGCCTCGCCGAGTTCCTCGAGGATCCGGTTGTGATGGTTGCTCGCCAAGAGGTGTCCGGCGGCGATGACCAAAGCGACCGGCCAATCAAGGAGTTCGAAAGCGGCAAGGGCGGCCAAACCGCCGTAGTAGGCAAGTTGCTCTGGCCGCGGTATCTCAGTTCGCCCCAGCACCGGCAGGTCCACGAAGAAGGTTTCGCCTTCGCGGATCTTTTGCACGGCTTCACGCTGGGATATTGACGTGCGCGTCTTCTTTTCCGCCATCATTTGCCTTTCAGTAACGGAGGGTTTGCCGGTGAGCCGGATGGTGCGGTCACCGTCGGACGTATGGCGACGTCCGAGGCCCTGGCCGACCCCCTAGCTTCGACGTTCGTTTGGGTATTGACCCGGCCGCTGCGGGAGCTTTATGCGTTGCTGTGGCGTGCCGGGGTGGTGGAAATCGTGGAGACCGACCGGGCGCCTCGCCGTTTGTCGAGGGCATATCCGGCTCAGGTGTTTCCGTGTCCGACGTGCCCCAATCTTCCAAAACAGCGTTCAGAACCGCTATCGCAACGGTCGCAGCACCCGCAGCTCCCAGAGCCTGCGCCCACCCAAGGGGGTCAAGCGGGGTGCAGCCAAGCAGTTGGCTGACCACCGGAATGCTGATCAACGTCCCCATCACCCCAAGTGAGCCTAACGCGGTGAGCACTACCAGCGGGTCGTGGGACTCCAGCAGTGTCTGGCCCAATTCGGCGCCCACGAGTGCGACCAATGCCACGGTGGACGCGCGTTGTGGGAGCGGAGGCCCGGTGATGCCTGCCAGCACCCACGCTCCCGTCGCAGCGGCGGCTGTGGTCACACCGCGGATCGCGACAGCACGCCACAGCGCGGGCTGATCGGCGCCCCGCACGCCCGGGTCGACCGGACCACTGGGTTTGCTGACCGCGAGGGCGGCAGCGGGCAGAGCATCGGTCATCATGTTCACCAGCAGCAGCTGCCGGGTGTTCAGCGGCGAGGTCCCGGTGATCGCGCTGCCGATGATGGCGAACAGGACCTCGCCGGCATTGCCGCCGAGCAGCACGGACACCGCCGCCTGCACCCGCTGCCAGAGCTGGCGTCCTTCCTCGATGGCGTGCAGTAGCCCCTCGATACGAGCATCGACCAGCACCACATCGGCTGCCATGTGAGCCGGGTCGCTGCCTCCCGCGACAACCCCGATACCGACGGTGGCGGCCCGGATGGCGGCGGCGTCATTGGAGCCGTCGCCGACCATCGCACATAGCACCCCGGCAGCCTCCAGCGTCTGGACGACTTGGACCTTGTTCTCTGGTGTCATCCGGGCGAAGATCACCCGCTCGGTCACCACGCGCTCTTGATCTTTGCGCGACAGCGAGTCCCACTCGGAGCCGCTGATGACCTGCTCGGCGGTCACCGACAGTCCCAGCTCCTCGGCGATGGCCTTGGCGGTGATCGGATGGTCACCGGTGATCAGCTTCACGCCGACCTCTTGCTGTCGCAGATTCGCGAGCAGCCCGGCGGCTTCGGGGCGCGGGGTATCCGACAATCCGAGGAACCCGGCGAGTGTCAGCCCGTCTTTGCAGAATTCGGAGATGTCGTCGGGGTTGTCCTTGATCGCCTGAGCCTGCTGCGGCGTCAGCCGACGCTGCGCCACCGCAATCACCCGCAACCCGTCGGCGGCCAGTTCGGCGACCATGTGGCCGGTGGTTGAATCGACGTCCCCGCAGGCGGCCATCACCACTTCCGGCGCGCCCTTGATGGTCAGCTCGCGGCCGGTCACAGAGGCCGAGAACGACCTGCCGGACCGGAAGGGAAGGTGAGCGGTGGGCGCCGTGGAGTTCGAGCCATAGCTGGCCCCGTCGGCCCCTTTAGTGGCCCCAGCCGCCTCGACGATGGCGACATCGGTCGCGTGCGCCTGCGGGCCGCCGTTCGATACCGGCGCGGCGTGCGCGGCGCAGCGCAATACCTCCCGGCGCGAGTACCCCGGCGCCGGGTGGACGTGCGCAACCCGCAGGCGATTCTGGCTGAGTGTCCCGGTCTTGTCGAAGCAGACCACGTCGATACGGCCGAGCGCCTCCACCGAACGCGGAACGCGAACCAGCGCACCGAAGTTCGTCAGTCGTCGCGCCGACGCCGCTTGCGCAAGCGTCGCCACCAACGGCATCCCTTCGGGGACCGCGGCGACCGCGATGGCGATCCCGCTGGCTACCGCGTTCTGCAAACCCACGCGGCGCAATAGCCCGAGCGCACCGACCAGCGCACCACCGGTCACGCTCACGGGAAAGGCCTGATTGGTGAGCTGGCCGAGTTGGTGCTGCAGGCCGATGTCGGATGACAGGTCGGCGGACACCAGCTCGGCCGCGCGACGTTCCTGAGTGTCGGCCCCGACGGCGGTCACCAAAGCTACCGCGGTTCCAGTCACGACGGTGGTGCCGCCGTACAGCATGCAGCGGCGCTCGGCCAGCGCGGCTCCCGGCGTGGCCTCGACCTGCTTCTCCACCGACAGCGACTCACCGGTGAGGGTTGACTCGTCGACCTCGAGGTCGACCTCTTCGATGAGCCGCGCGTCGGCGGGCACCACCTCATGCGTGCGCACCTCGATGACGTCGCCGGGCCGCAGTTGTGTCGCGATGATGTTGGTGTACATCCGCTCACCGTCCGGACCCGTCGAGACCTTCCTGGCCGGCGGAATCTGCTCAGCCAGCAATCGGTTCAGCCGGCTTTCGGCGCGCAGCCGCTGAGTGGCCGCCAGCACGGAGTTCCCGGCCAGCACCGAAAAGACCAAAACCGCGTCCACGGGTGAACCGAGCACGGCACTGGCCGCCGAGCCGAGCGCCAATATGGGCGTCAGCGGGTCGGACAACTCGGCGCGGACGGCCTTGGCAAGCTGCCACAGCGCGTTCCCGGGGGATGCGGCCAGTTCCGCGACTCGACGGGCCGTTTCGGCGGCGCTGGCCTCGGAGTCGGGCGGGGGCAAGGTCTTTCGGACCTGCTCGATCGACATCGCGTGCCATTCGTGGACGGCCGCCGGTCGCGGCGTGTCCGCGTTCATGACCCCGCGCGCCAGCAGGTATCCGGAGATCAGACCCGCCGCCGCCCCGAGGTTCACCGGCCCTGGCCCCATGCCGCGGATGGTCGGAATCATCAGCAGCGATCCCATGAACGTGGAGCCGGCCGCTAACATGGCGCCCCGCTCGGTGGCGGTCCCGGCCGCCGGAAGCGCGTGCAGCACCCGCCATGCGGCGGC
>Ga0187808_10000780_pt1 | contig 10486 bp, 9 predicted proteins | sample NC_wetland_sal_i_5_FD_132427 | JGI IMG/M metagenome (GOLD analysis project Ga0187808, IMG submission 132427) | Wetland sediment microbial communities from Neuse River Estuary, North Carolina, USA - ASW_3 | ecosystem: Environmental > Aquatic > Freshwater > Wetlands > Sediment | place: USA: North...
GGCTCGCGCTCCTCGGTCCGGTCGACGCGCTCTACTGGGTCGCCGCGACCGACGACGGCCTGGTGCTCATCGACCAGCACGCGGCGAGCGAGCGCCTGCTCTACGCCCAGGTGCTGGACGGAGCTCCGGTCGCCCGGCAGACGCTGGTCGCCCCTGTCCCCGTCGAGCTTTCGGCTTCCGAGCGCGCGGCGCTCGCCGCCCACGCGGAGGAGCTGCGCGCCGCCGGGTTCGAGGTCGAGCCGTTCGGCCCCGTGACCTACCGGGTCCTCTCCGTGCCGACGTACCGCGGAACGATCGTGCGGGCCGACGGAGTGGTCGAGCTGCTGCGCGAACTGGCCGGCGGCGGCCGACCGACCGTGCCGGACGGCCTGGCGCAGCGGCGCGCCGCCTCGATCGCCTGCCACGCGGCGATCCGGGCCGGCGATATCGTGGAGCCCGCGACGATCGCCCAGGTCGTCGAGGCGCTCGACCGGCTCCCCGACCGCCCCCGCTCCTGCCCGCACGGGCGCCCGATCTTCGTCCATCTCCCGAGAGCCCGCCTCGACCGGTGGTTCCTGCGGAGCGGGGCGTGACGGACGCGCGGACCCCCCGGCGACCGGAGCGCGACCTCCTCGAGACGGTCGCCGGCGTGCTGCGGACCCGGGGGTATCGGACCTACCTCGACCCGGACGGCACCGACTACTTCGACCTCGTCGTGCGCCGGGACGAGAAGGTCGGCGTCATCGAGGGGAAGGCTGGCGGCGCGTCGAACGTGCTCGCCCAAGCGCTCGTGCGGCGGCCGTGGGCCGACTGGGTGGCGGTCGTCGTCGGCTCGCGCCGGGCCGCCGAGCGGCTGGTGGCGCGGACGGAGGGGCATCGGGCCGCGTTCGTCGGGGTCTGGAGCTGCGTGGCGGGCGAGGTCCGCGAGCTGCGCGAGGCGCAGCCCATCCCGTCCGGCCCGGCCGACCCGTTCGAGGCGACCCGCGCGCGCCTGAGGTCGGCGCTGGAGGCCCTCGACCGAGGGGAGCTGCCCGCGGGGGTCCCGTGGTCCGACGTCCTGGGCGAGGTCCGCCGGTCGTCCGGCGGTCGTCGCTACCGCGAGTGGCGCCTGGACGAGGTCGTCGGCCCGGACGCCTAGGCGACGGCCAAGCCGGTCGACCGCTCGAGCTCCTCGGCGACGTGCACGGGACGGAACCGCTCGGCCAGCTTGCGCCCGCTCTCGGAGAGCGCCCGTCGCTCGTCCGTGTCGGCGATCAGCCCGACGAGCGCGCTCGCGAGCTCGGCCGGGTCGCCGGTGTCCGCCCGGCGCACGCCGCCGTCGATCGCCTCGCCGAGGTCGAGGGCGGGCGGGGCGACGAACGGGAGCCCCGCGCGCAGTCCGAGAACGAACGCCCCTTCGGCCTCGGCGCCCCCGCCGATCACCAGACCGACGTCGGCGGCGGTGCAGACCGAGGTGACGGTCGACCGATGGCTGTCGGGGACCGGGATCGTGCCCGGCGGGGGCGTCGGCGGGCCTCCGACGACGGCGAGCCGGCTTCCCGGGTAGATCTTGCGGACCCGGGCGAACGCCTCCAGCGCCGGCGCGAGCGACGCGGGGGTCGCGACCCCTCCGATCGGGAGGACCGCGACGACCGTCACGTCGTCCGGGACGCCGAGGCGCCGCCGGGCCGCCGGCCGCGTGACGGGCTCCTCCGCCTCGGCGACCGGCGCCGGGGCGATGTGCAGCCGGCCGGGAAGGAGGCCGTAGGCACGGTGCAGGCTCTCGCGCATCGAGGAGGTCGAGCAGTAGACGACGCTCGCCTCCCGCAACGCCTCCTTCTCGAGGTGATGGGCGTCCCGGCGCTCGCCCCACCACGAGAGCTTCGAACGAAAGCCGGTCCCCGACGCCGGGGTCGGCTCGGGAGCGAGCGACGCGGCGGAGAGGGCGCGGACGAACGCGACGATCCGGGTCGAACGGGCGTGGTGGCCGATCGGACCGAAGCCGGCCGGGTCGCGGACGATCAGGTCGGCCCCCCGCCGCAGGTGGCGGCCGGCGAGGTGGGCGAGCTCGGCGTCCCCCCGGTACGTTCCGACGTGCTCGGTGACGCCCGGGAACGCCGTGGCGGTGACGCCGGGGGGCGCGGCGGCGCCGTTCGGGGCTCCCGGATAGATCACCTGGACGGAGTGGCCCCGAGCCGTGAGGCCCGCCGCCAGCGCCCAGGCCGGAGCGGCGGGGTCGTACAGGTCGTCGGACGGCGGACCGGCCGCCACCACGTCGACCGTCCGCGCCGGCATCGACCGACGAGCCGGTCGTCCCGGGGGAAAACGGTTCGCTCGCAGGCGTCCCGGCCTACGAGGCGCCGGGGGGTCGGGCGGGGTCGTCCGACTCGGGGGCGGTGAGCCCCATCGTGCGGAGGATCATCGGCGCGAGGTCGGTGAGCGCCGTCGGCACGCCCGCGCCGCCGCGCCCGAGCCCCTCGCCGGAGCCGATCAGGATCCCGTCCATCCGGTGGGTCCCGCTCCCGTAGAAGAACGCCGGCCGCTCCTTGACCAGCGGGCGGTCGTAGCGGAAGTCCATCCACGGCTCGGTCGCCATGTCGTCGATCCGCAGGAGCAGCGCCGGGGCGCGGCCGAGGTTGCGCCCCCGGTAGAGCGCCGACGGCTCGAGCGCTTCGATCCGCGCGTCGGGGTACGCCTCCAGCCGGCGCTTGAGATCGCGGACGACCTCCTGCGCGCGGGCGCCGGTAAGGTCAGGGTTGTAGCGGTTGAGGTAGATCCCCTCCGGGATCGGGTAGGAGTAGGCGAGCGTTCGGTCCCAGTCGATCCGGGCGGAGGCCTCCTCGAACGAGGTCGAGCCGTTGACGAGCCGCTGGAGCCCGGTGAAACCGGGGCGTCGGAGGACGTCGGCGATCGGGCCGCCGAGCATCCGGCCGAGGGCGAACTGCTGGGAGCGGAGGAAGACCCGGGAGAGCAGGCGCCGTCCGTCCAGGTGGTCGCCGTCGCGGAACCGAAGGAACCCCTCGCGCGCGAGCCAGCGGTTCGTCAGGAAGTCGGAGCGGACGGAGCCGTGCCCGTGGTCGGAGATCACGAGGGTCGTCGGCTCCCCCCCGCCCGCGCGGAACGCGCCGTCGACCTCCCGGCACGCGGTGTCGACCGCGCGCCAGAAGTCGATCAGGTCGCGCGGGATCTCCTCGACCGGCCGCGCGAGCTCGTGCCAGAGCTGGTGCTCGATCCGGTCGGTCTCGCGGAACAGGACGAACAGAAAGTCGGGGCGTTCCCGCGCCGCGAGGAGGCTGGCGGCCCGGGCGCGCGTGCCGATGGCGCGGGTCGCGGACGCGACCCACCGCTCCCGGTCGGAGTCGCGGAAGACGGGCAGCTCGCCCGGGTACGGGCAGCCGAGCGCGTGTTCGATCTCGCCCCGGAGGGCCCGGGGGTACGACGACGACGCGTCCGAGAAGAACCCGGGGAGGACGAAGCCGTGGACCGGGTAGCCGGAGCCGAGCGGGAGGTTGAGGACCCCGACCTTCGCCCCGGCGCGGGAGAGCGTGTCCCAGAGCGCCTCGCGGGGGCGGAACGTCCGGACGATGTGCGAGCGGCCGGGGCCTCCGTCCGGCTCCAGGAAGCCGAAGATCCCGAGCTCGCCGGGGTCGAGACCGGTCGCGAACGAGTACCACGCCGGGATCGTCTTCGCAGGGTAGACCGATCGCAGCTTCCGCCGCGCCCCGCGCGCGGCGAGCTCGGCGAGGAACGGCAGCACCCCGGCCCGCATCAGCGGGTCGAGGAGGTCGAACGTCCCCCCGTCCAATCCGAGGACGAGGACCCTGCGGGCCGGGTTCCGGCCGTCGTCCGGCCGAGAACCGTTCATGAGAGCACAACCGCGTCGGACGGTATATCAGATTTCGTCCAGTCGGGGCGAGGGGCCCTCACAGCACGCGCACCGTTTCCAGGTTGTACGGCAGGCGCGACTCGACCCCGAACCGCTTGTGCAGGCTCGAGCAGAGGTCGATCGATTTGGACTCCTCGCCGTGGTTGAGCAGGATCCGCTGCGGGCGGGGGTCGAGCGACGCGACGAAGTTCATCAGCTGGGTCCGGTCCGAGTGGCCGGAGAACCCTTCGATCGTCGCGATCTCGAGCTTCACCGGGACGGACGCCTGGCGGGGCCCGTCCAGGAACGACGCCTCGGAGACGCCGCGCTGGAGCCTCCGGCCGAACGTCCCTTCCGCCTGGTAGCCGACGAACAGGAGGCCGTTCTTCTCGTCCGGCGCCCACGCCCGGAAGTACTCCATCACCGGCCCGCCGCTCATCATCCCGGAGGTCGCGAGCACGATGCACGGCTCCTTCGAGTCGAGGATGCCGCTGCGCATCTGGCCGGAGTCGACGCGCCGGAAGATGTCGGCGAGGAACGGGTTGTCCCCCTGTTGGAAGATCTGCGTGCGCAGCTGGCTGTTCAGGAACTCGGGGTAGGCGGTGTGGATCGCGGTCGCCTCGAAGATCATCCCGTCGAGGTAGACCGGCACGCGCGGGATCCGCCCCGCGCGCATCCGCTCCTCCAGGACGAGCATCACCTCCTGGGACCGCCCGACGGCGAAGACCGGCACGACCAGCTTGCCGCCGCGCGCGAGGACGTTGGTTGCCAGGGCGGAGAACTCGTCGGTCGCCTGCTGGCGGCTCGGTTGCACGTCGCGGAAGCCGCCGTACGTCGACTCGAGGACGAGGGTCTCGAGGCGAGGGAAGCGGTTCGTCGCGGGGTTGAACAGCCAGCTCCGCTCGAACTTGATGTCCCCCGAGTAGGCGAGGTTGTGGTCCCCCTCCCCGAGGTGGAAGTGGCAGATCGACGAGCCGAGGATGTGGCCGGCGTTGTGCAGCGTCAGGCGGATGTCCGGGGCGATGTCGGTCGTCTCGCCCCACCGCAGCGGGACGGTCCGCGTGACCAGGTCGCGGACGTGCGAGGAGTCGTACAGGCCCCGCCGCGCCTCCTGGTTGACGACCTTGATCGCGTCCAGGAGCATCAGGGTCATCAGGTCGCGCGTCGGCGCCGTGCAGTAGATCGGCCCCTTGTAGCCGTACTTCAGCAGGACCGGCACGAGGCCGCAGTGGTCGAGGTGGGCGTGGGTGATGACGACCGCGTCCAGCGAGTCGAGCGGCAGCAGCTCCGGCGCGCTCAGGAACGGGGTCCGGTCGGAGCCGGGGTCGAGCCCGCAGTCGATCAGCACCTTCGAGTTCTGGGTCGACAGGAGGTGGGCGCTCCGCCCGACCTCGCGGTAGCCTCCGAGCGCGGTCGACCGCGCCCAGAGCTTCTCCGGGAGCGGGTCGCGGGCGATGCGGATGCCGACCTTCTTGAGGAACGAGCGCCGGTCGTCGAACGAGTTGCGGAGGTGGATCCGCACCTCCTCGACGGTCTTCGAGGGGATCGGCGGCGTCCGGACGACGGTCGGGATCCAGCCGATCTTGCGCTTGAGGTCGTTGAGGACCGAGCCGCCGCGGCCGATCGCCGCGCCGGGGTTGGCCGCCTCGATCGTCACCTCGCCGGTCTCCGGCTCGAAGAACAGCTGGGTGAGCTCCGCCTCCGGGGGGATCAGCTCCCGGATCGTCTTCTCGGCCTCCTTCGGGTCGATGAGGGTCGCCGGGTCCGAGCGGACCAGGACGCGCCGGTGCAGGCGCTGGGCGATCGAGCGGAGGTACTCGCCCCCCGAGAGGAACGCGTCCAGCTGCTTCGTGTAGATGACGACGTGAGGGCCCTCCAGCTCGATGTCCGTGACCTCGACGGTCTCGGGCAAGACCTCTTTCAGGGCCTGTTTGGTTTGCTCTAGGAGCGAGTCGAAACTCATCCGTGGGGGGAAACGGTTGGCGCGAACGGGTTCGGCGGCGTGCGCCGCCAGCGGCTGCCTACGGCGTCGGCGGAGGCAACGGTATCTTGAGCGCCTTCAAGCGCTTATTGATTTCGTCTTCGGCGAGCTCGCGGTATTCCTTGGGGGTGATGACGTGCGCCAGGTAGCCGTCCCCGCTCGCGCTGTCGCGCTTCATCGCGGCGGTCAGGCCGCGCAGGGCGAGGTCGACCGCGTCCGAGGTCGAGATGTCGCGCGAGTAGCCCTCCTCGACGATCCCGTAGGCGAACGGCGAGCCGGAGCCGACCGAGACGAACCGGTCCTCGATGCACCCGCCGGCCGGGTCGACCGAGAAGATGTGGCCGCCCTTAGCGTCGACCCCGCCGACGATCATCCAGGCGAGGTACGGGTAGTAGCGGTTCCCCGAGAGGATGTTGGCGAGCAGGGTCGCGGCCCCTTCGGTGCTGAGCGGCGCGCTGCGCCGCAGGCGGTAGAGCGACACCTCCGCCCGGAGGTAGCGCGTCAGGACCTGCGCGTCCCCGACGTAGCCGGCGATCGTGACGCCGATGTTCTGGTCGATCTTGAACAGCTTGTAGGCCGCCTTGTTGGAGATCAGGTTGCCGGCGGTGACCCGGCGCTCGGTCGCGAGGACGACCCCGTCCTTTGCGACGATGCCGATCGTCGTGGTGCCGGTCCGGTAGCGTTCCTCGGGGGTCATCTCCACCGTAGGCCTCGGAGCAGCGGATACGTTCATGACGGACGGCGAGGCCGACTCGGGCTCGCTATATAAGGGCTCACGAACCGATTACGCAGGGACCACCGACGAACCCGACGGGAGCGGGTGCGCCGGCGAGCTGCGCGGCCGGGAACGCCCCGGCCTCCGTCGGGGGTTATAGTCCCGCAACGCTCGGGGGCCGGCGCCATGTTGCGCCACGAGGTCGTGGTCGTCGGCGCCGGCCTCGCCGGACAGCGGGCCGCCCTCGCCGCCGTCGAGGCCGGCCGCGACGTCGCGCTCCTCACGAAGCTCCATCCGCTGCGGTCGCACTCCGGCGCCGCGCAGGGCGGGATCAACGCCGCCGTCGGCGCCGGCGACTCGGTCGAGACCCATATCTTCGACACCGTGAAAGGCTCCGACTATCTCGGCGACCAGGACGCGATCGAGTTCTTCTGTCGCGAGGCCGGGCCGACGGTCGTCGAGATGGAGCATTTCGGCACCATCTTCAGCCGGGCCGACGACGGCTCGCTCGCCCGTCGCCCGTTCGGCGGGGCGCACTTTCCCCGGACGATCTACGCGGCCGACCGGACCGGGCTCGCGCTCCTGCAGGCGCTCTGGGAGCGGCTCGGCAAGGAGCATTTCACGCTCTACGCCGAATGGGACGTGACGAGCCTGATCGTCCGGGACGGCAAGCTCCAGGGGCTCGTCGCGCTCGACCGTACGCGCGGGGAGTTCCAGGAGATCGCCGCGAAGGCGGTCGTCCTGGCCACCGGCCCCGCGGGCCGGATCTACGCCAAGACGACCAACGCGCACAGCTGCACGGGCGACGGCATCGCGGTCGCCTACGACGCCGGCGCGGCCCTCAAGGACATGGAGTTCGTTCAGTTCCATCCGACCGCGCTCCTCGAGTCGAGCATCCTGATCACCGAGGGGGCGCGGGGCGAGGGGGGCCTGCTCAAGAACGCCTCGGGCGAGCGGTTCATGTTCCGCTACGCCCCCAACGTCCAGGAGCTCGCCTCGCGCGACGTCGTCTCGCGGGCGATCGTCACCGAGGTGAAGGAGGGCCGCGGGTTCCCGGGCCCGTACGGCGGCTACGTCCACCTCGAGCTGATGCATCTCGGCAAGGAGAAGGTCGAGTCGCGCCTCCAGGAGATCTGCGACTACGCGCGGCGGTTCGCCGGCATCGACCCGGTGACCGAGCCGATCCCCGTCTACCCCGCCCAGCACTACATGATGGGCGGGATCGGGACGGACGTCCACGGGGCGACGAACGTTCCCGGTCTGTTCGCCGCCGGCGAGGCGGCGTGCGTGTCGATTCACGGCGCGAACCGGCTCGGAGGCAACTCGCTCCTGGAGACGCTCGTCTTCGGCCGCGAGGCGGGCAAGGCCGCGGCGGCGTTCGCCGCCACCGCCCCGACCCCCCAGGTCCACGACGCCGACCTCGAGGGGGCGACCGCCCCGCTGCGCGCGTGGTCGTCCCGCTCCGACGGAGAGGATCCGTCCGCGCTGCGGGCGGAGATGCAGCGGACGATGGAGGAGTGCGCGGGGATCTACCGGAACGAGGCCGGCCTGCTCGAGGGGATCCGTCGGATTCGCGCGCTGCGGCAGCGGTTCGCGAACGTCCGCGTCGTTGACCGTAGCACGGTCTTCAACCTGAACCTCACGGACGCGCTCGAGACCGGCCACATGCTCGAGCTCGCCGAGGTGATCCTCGTCGGCGCGTTCGCCCGGACCGAAAGCCGCGGGGCGCACTCCCGGACCGACTATCCGAAGCGCGACGACGCCCGGTGGATGCGCCACACGCTCGCCCGCCGGTCGACCGACGGTCCGGTCCTCGACTACGCGCCGGTCGGGTTCACCCGGTTCGAGCCCACGGAGAGGGTCTACTGATGGTCGCCGGCCCGATCTCCGTCCCGCTCGAGGTCTACCGCTACCGGCCCGGGGTCGACCGGGCGCCGACCTACCAGCGCTACACGCTGGACGCCGCGCCGCACACCCCGCTCCTCTCCCTCCTCCTGCGGATCCGCGCGGAGACCGACCCGACGCTGAGCCTGCGCTACAGCTGCCGCAGCTCGATCTGCGGCTCGTGCGCAATGCGGATCAACTCGAGGAGCCGGCTCGCCTGCGAGACGCCGGTCGGCCCCGAGATCGAGCGCCACGGGCGGATCGTCGTCGAGCCGATGGCGAGCCAGCCGGTCGTCCGTGACCTGGTCGTCGACCAGAGCCCGTTCTGGCAGCGGTACAACGCAATCGAGCCCCACCTGAAGGTCGACCCCCGCCATCCGATGCCCGAAGGACAGCCGAACCCGATGACGCCGGCCGAGGTGGAGCGGTTCCACGACACGCCCCGCTGCATCGCCTGCGCGGCGTGCTACTCCGCCTGTCCGGCGGTCGCCGCCGACCCGGCGTTCCCGGGCCCGATGGCGCTCGCCAAGCTGTACCGGTTCGTCGTCGACCCGCGCGACGCCGCGCACCAGGACCGCCTCGTCCGCATCCAGACGGAAGGGCTCTGGCTCTGCCTCCGCTGCCACCTCTGCACGGAGGCGTGCCCGAAGAACGTCCGGCCGAGCGAGCGGATCCGGGACCTGAAGGAGATGGCGATCGCGGCCCAGGGCGCCACGGAGCACGGCTCGCGCCACGCCGTCGGGTTCAAGGAGAACCTCCGCACCGCGGGCACGCTCCACGAGTCCCGCCTCGTCCGCCAGACGTTCGGCGTGGCGGGGATGCTCGGCCAGCTGCCGCAGGGTCTGCGGATCTGGCGCAAGAAGCCCGAGGTCCTCCACCGGCCCAAGCCGATCGAGGGGCTCGAGGAGCTCGAGAAGATCTACGACGCTCTGGACGCCCAGGAGAAGGAGGGGGGCCGGTGAAGTTCGCCTACTATCCCGGGTGCGTGGCGAAGGAGACCGGGCGGGAGCTCGACATGGCGACCCGGTGGGTCGCCCGCGCGCTCGGGATCGAGCTGGTCGAGTTTCCGAAGTTCGCCTGCTGCGGCTCGGGGTTCGTCGACGAGGCGAACGAGGTGCTGAACGTCGCGATCAACGCGCGCAACCTCGCGATCGCGGAGGCGGCCGGCCTCGACCTTCTCACGATCTGCTCGACGTGCCAGGGGATGCTCACCCTCGCGAAGCTCCGCATGAACGACCCGGTCGTCCGCGCCAAGGTCGACGGCGCGCTGCGGCCGCTCGGGATCACCTACCGGGGGAGCTCGGACGTCACCCACCTTTTGCGCGTGCTGGTCGAGAAGGTCGGCCTCCCGACGATCCGGGCGCGGGTGAAGCGCCCGCTCACGGGGATGAAGGTCGGCGCCTTCTACGGCTGCCACCTGCTCCGACCCGCGGACGAGATGGCGTGGGAGTCCCCCGAGGAGCCCCACGCCTTCGAGGACCTTCTCGCGGTGCTCGGCGCCGAGCCCGTCCAGTACCGGGGTCGCGTGATGTGCTGCGGCTTCCCGGTCCAGTTCGTCAAGCCCGAGACCGCCGGCCGCGTCGCCGGCCAGCAGATCCTGGACGCGAAGCAGCACGGGGCGCACGCGATGGCGACGCCGTGCCCGCTGTGCCACATCTCCCTGGACGCCTACCAGGGACCGGCGGCGAAGCTGGTCGGCCAGCCGCTCGACATGCCGATCTTCCATCTGCCGCAGGTCGTCGCCCTCGCGTTCGGGGCGACCCCGGAGGAGATCGGCCTCTCGCGCCACCTCGTCCCGACCGCGCCGGCGCTCGCGAAGATCGTCGCGCGCCCGTAGGCCGGCGGCCCGCCCGCTACTTGCCGGAGTCTCCGGGCTCGGCGACGCCGCGCAGCACGCGGCCGCCGGCCCCGGCGGTGACGTAGAGGTGGAGGCGGTCGCACGTACGACGGAAGTAGGCGCCCGTCGCGTCGGCCCGGTAGACCTGCTCGAGCCGGGAGGCGAGCTCCGCCTCCGGCCACGCCGGGTCGATCTCGGGCGTGAACATGCAGCCGAAGACGACGAACCGCTTGCCCTCGAGCTCGA
>Ga0187808_10000781_pt1 | contig 10484 bp, 10 predicted proteins | sample NC_wetland_sal_i_5_FD_132427 | JGI IMG/M metagenome (GOLD analysis project Ga0187808, IMG submission 132427) | Wetland sediment microbial communities from Neuse River Estuary, North Carolina, USA - ASW_3 | ecosystem: Environmental > Aquatic > Freshwater > Wetlands > Sediment | place: USA: North...
AAGTCCACGGCCTGGCCGACCGTCAGGATCTTCGCCGCCTCCTCGTCGGAGATCTTCACGCCGTAGGAGTCCTCGAGCTCTTGGACGAGCGTGTAGAGGTCGAGCGAATCGGCCTCCAGGTCCTCCCTGAAGCGAGTCGCCTCCGAGATCGAATCCGGGTCGACCTCGAGCTCGTCGGCCAGATGCCCCCGGATCAGCGAGAAGATCTGCTCGCGATTCATCCCTTCGACACCGTAGCCGTGGGCTCGGACGGGGTGTCGGATTGGGGCCGGTCGCCACGCCCATCGGACTGCCCGCGGGGGGGCCGGAGCGCGCCTGCTTGCATCAGCGCCGTCCGGGTGCGCCCGATCACGTCCTCCTGGACGCCACGCGCAGCCACCTCGATCGCGCGCGCGAAGCCACGACGGGAGAACCGCCCGTGCGCGACGACTCCCACCTGGCGGAGCCCCAGCATGTAGGCGCCTCCCTGATCCTCGGGGTCGATCTCGTCGCGCAGCTTGCGCACCGAGCCGGACAGCAGCAACCCGCCGAGTCGGCCGCGCCATGAGCTCATCGCCGCCTCACGGATCGCCCGCAGCGTCCTCGACGAGATCCCTTCGGCGAGCTTGAGGGTGACGTTACCGGTGAATCCGTCCATCACCACGACGTCGGCGACCGCCTCGGTCAACTGGGTGCCCTCGATGTTGCCGATGAAGTTGAGCCCCGACCCGGCGGGCCCTGCGAGCTGCTCGTGCACGGTGATCAGCTCCGGCGTGCCCTTGGCCGGTTCCTCGCCGTTGGAGAGGAGCGCCACGCGCGGAGATTTGCGGCCCATCACGGCCTGCGCGAAGGCGGAGCCCATGTGGGCGAACTGGACCATGTGCTCGGGGCGGCAGCTGACGTTCGCTCCGACGTCGAGCAGCAGCACCGGCGAGGATCCGGGAATCGGCAGCGGAAGGGCCAGCGCGGGCCGGTAGATACCGTGGTCGCGGCGCAGGTTGAACAGCGCCGCAGCCAGCGCCGAGCCGGTCGACCCTCCCGAGACGAGGGCCTGCGCGCGGCCCTCGGCCACCGCTCGCGCCGCCTGCACGATCGACGCCTCGGGCGTGGTGCGCACCGCGAACGCGGGATCCGGGGCTTTTGCGATCGAGATTGGGGCATCGACCAGTTCCACTCCCGGGGGGGCCGCCCCGATCTCGGCGCCGGGCCCGAACAAGATGACGCCAATCCCGTTGCGAGCAGCGAGCGCTGCCCCGCACGCGACCTCACGGGGGCCCAGATCGGCGCCCCCAGCATCCACCGCGACGGTGACCATTGGCGCGGCCGTCAGGCGGTCGGCTCCCCGGTCTCCGGGGAGAGGACCTCGCGTCCCCTGTAGTGGCCGCAGACCGGGCACACACGGTGGGGCAGCCGCGGGCTATGGCACTGCGGGCAAGCGTTGTAGCTCGCCTCGGCAACCCGGTGCTGGGCACGGCGCTTGGCTGTGCGGGCGTGAGACTGTTTCTGCTTGGGGACGGCCATGCTGCGGAGTGTAACTGGACCAGACGGCTGAGCCCGCCTAGTCGAATCGCAACTCCGAAAGCTTCGCCCACCGAGGATCGGGTTCGCGCTGATGGGCGTGATCGGGCCCGGCATCGTTCAGGTTGGTTCCGCACACGGCGCAGAGGCCGGCGCAGTCGTCCCTGCAGAGCAGCGTCGCCGGAAGCGCCAGCGCGACAGCGTCACGTGTCCAGGCCTTGAGGTCGAGCACCTCGTGCTGCACGTACGGTGAGCTCAGCTCATCGCCCTCTCCAGGCTGTGAGACCTCACGGGCGTCGATCTCAAAGGTCGGTGCGGCCGGCTCCAGGCAGCGCATGCACGGACCGGTTAGCGTCACCTCGAAGCGCAGGCGCAGCGCATAGCCGTGACCCGTCGTACGGGAGATCTCGAGCCGGACGGGGACCAGTTCGGGCTCCACTCGATAGCTCTCGCCACCGATCGAATACGGCTGGGTCGCCACCCCAAGCTCGAGCCGTCTCCCCTCTCCGGCGCTGAGATGGAGGCCGCCGAGATCGAAGCTATCCGTTCGCAGCGACATGCCGCGAGCTTAGCGTCAGCCCCGTCGTTCCCTGGGCTTGCGCCCACGAGCTGATGAGGATGACGAACTCCCGCCTCGCCCTAGTCCGCTGCCCGCAGCCGCCTCTCCGTCAGCTGCTCGATTGGAGCGTCGTCATCCGGTCCCAGCTCTGAGGCGTCGACGCTGCGCGCGCTGACCGTGACCTGCTCGATCTCGGGCAGCTCACGGCCTTCGGCGACGGCTCCGTGGTCGGCGAACCTGCGTGCCGCGGGCAGCACGCGGGCCTCGTAGGAGCCCACCGTGTCGTTGTACGCGCGCACCGCGCCGTTGAGCCTCGATCCGAGCGTCGCCAGCAGGCTCGAGAGTCTGACGATCCGGCTGTGGAGCTCCCGGCCGAGCTCGGAGACCGCCTGTGCGGACTCCGCCACACGCTCCTGCTGCCAGCCGTAGGAGACAGCCCGCAGCAACGCCAGCAGGGTCGTCGGGGTGGCGATCAGCACGCGCTGGGTCATCGCGTCCTCGAGGAGCGTGGGATCGGCCTCGAGCGCCGCGCCGTAGAGGTGCTCGCCTGGGAGGAACATCACCACGAAGTCGGGCGCGGAGTCGAGCTGATCCCAGTACGCCTTGTCGCTCAGCGCCTTCACGTGCTTTCGCAGCAGCCGCGCGTGCGCTCGCAGATGCTGCTCGCGCTCCTCCTCGTCGCGGGCCTCGTACGCATCGAGCACGCCCTGCAGCGGCGCCTTCGCGTCGACGACCACGTGCTTGCCGCCGGGCATGCTCACGACGAGATCGGGACGCAGGGGCCCTTCCTCGCCTCCGAGGGAGGACTGCTCGATGAAGTCGCAATGGCGCACCATCCCAGCCAGCTCGACGACGTTGCGCAACTGCATCTGACCCCACTGTCCGCGCGTATTCGGTTTGCGCAGAGCGGTCACGAGGGCCCCGGTCTCCGTCCGCAGCCTTTCCCCCGTTTCCGCGAGGGTCCGCAGCTGGGCCTCCAAGCGGCCGCGCGACTCGCGACGTTCCTGGTCGAGTCTCAGCAGCTGAGCGTCGACGCGGCTGAGCTGGTCTTTGAGCGGCGCGACCAGCTGCTCGACCGCATGTTGTCGCTTCTCGAGGTCCCCCTTTGCCTCTGCCTGTGCCGTCTTCAGCTGCGCGCGTGCCAACTCGGTCAGCTGCGCCATGCTCGATTGCAGCGCCTCTGCGCTGAGGGCCTTGAACGACATCGAGAGGCGCTCCTGCGCGTCCTTCATCGTCTCGAGCCGCTCCTCAGCCCGTGTCCGCTCGTGCTCGAGGTCGGATCGCGCGCGAACGAGGTCGCGCTCGAGCTCGCCCGCTCGCGCCGCATCGACAGCAAGTGACCGGATCCGGGAGCGGAAAACCAGCGCCGCCGCCGCGGCACCCGCAAGCAGACCGATCAGTAGCCACATTGCCGTCATATGATGTCCAGCATTGCGCGCGCGGCGGACGGAACGCCGTCGACAGCGCCCTGCGAGAATCAGCCGTGATGACAGACGATGTCGTGCGCCGCAGGGTGACCGCCCACGGCCGCGTGCAGGGAGTGTTCTTCCGGGACTCTGCCCGTGAGCGGGCGAAGGCTCACGGCGTGGCGGGCTGGATCCGGAACCGAGCAGATGGGGCCGTCGAGGCCGTGCTGGAGGGGCCGCGGGAGGCCGTGGAGCGGGTGATGCGCTTCTTGGAGACGGGGCCGCCACGGGCTCGGGTCGAACGGACCGAGATCCGTGAGGAGGCGCCGGAGGGGCTGAGCGGGTTCGAGGTGCGCTAGGCCGAAGCTCCGCGGGTCGAGGTACGCTAGGCCGAAGCTCGCGCTAGGTGCGCCGCGCCAGCGCCCGTTCGAACGCCTCCCGCGCCGAGGCGCCGCGAACGGCGAACACCACCCGTTCGAGGCCGCTGCCCGCCGCCAGGTGCCTGCGGACTTCCTCGACCTCGATCGCCGCCGCCTGGTCGAGCGGGAAGCCGCCGACGCCGGTGCCAAAGGCAACCAGCGCAAGCGAGCTCGCACTAAGCTCGTCGGCCTTCGTGAGCGTGCTTGCGGTGGCGCGCCTGATGATCTCCCCTGAGGTGGGCTCGCCGAGCTCCATCGTCGCGGCATGGATCACCCACCGGCAGGGCATCGCACCGCCGGTCGTCTCAACCGCCTCGCCGAGGCCGATCGGGGAGCGCTGCCGGCTCTCGGCTTGCAGCTCCGGGCCGCCGGCACGCGCGATCGCCCCGGCCACCCCTCCCCCGTGCATCAGCCGCGTGTTCGCCGCGTTCGCGATCGCATCGACCTCGAGGGTCGTGATGTCGCTGTCGAGAACCTCGATTTCTGCCATCTGCGGGATCGGGATTTTCGCCGAAGTGAGCTCGTACGCGAACTGATGACAGTTGCTGCCGAGGCGTGGGACCGAGTGGCAGCAGTTCGACCGCGGCGCGCGGTCGGCGGGCAGCATGCCTCGCGTGCCGCGCGACTGCAGTCCGCCGCACGCTGCCCGCACCCGGCATGCCGGGTCGTCGACCGGCGCCGCTTACGAGACTTCGGCCGGCTCTTCCTTGCCGGCCAGCCGCTCGCGGCCCCGCCGGACCGCGGCGATGAACTTCGAGAGGTTGACCTCGAGCGTGTTGAGGATCTCGTCGGCGTAGTCCTCGGCCCCGAGGCGGATCTCCCGCTCGCGGGCGCGTGCCTCCTCGATGATGTCCTCTGCGGCTCGCTCCGCCTGGCGCGTGATCTCCTCCTGGGAGATCAGCCTCTCCTGGCGCTCGCGGGCCTCCTGCACGATTCGCTCGGCCTCGCGCTTGGCTTCGGCCAGCATCTCCTGGCGCTCCTTGACAATCCAGCGAGCCTGTTTGATCTCCTCGGGGATCGTGGCGCGCATCTGGTCGAGGATGTCGTAGATCTCTTCCTTGTCCACGCGCACCTGGTCGGTCAGTGGGACCGGCTTGGCGTTGTGAACCAGATCATCGAGCTTGTCAATCAGTACCAGGACGTCCATCGCGCAGTTCTCTTTTCTTCGTCAGCGGCTGAGCCGTTCCTTCAACGCGTCCGCGACCTCTTTTGGAACGAGGTCGTCGATGTCGCCGCCGAACGTGGCGAGCTCCTTGACACCGCTGGAACTCAGGAAACTGTACTTGGCTGACGCCATCAGGTAAACGGACTCGATCTCTGGGGCCTGCCGGCGGTTGAGCTGGTTCATCTCGAGCTCGTACTCGAAGTCGGAGATCGCGCGCAGGCCCTTGACAATCGTCATCGCCCCGCGCTGGCGTGCGAACTCGACGAGCAGGGTGCTGAACGGCTCGACGACGATGTTCCCCAGCTCGCGGGTCGCGTTCTCCACAAAATGGACCCGCTCCTTGGCACTGAACACCGTCTCTCCCTTTCGCCACGGCAGATTCACGACCCCCACGATCACCTCGTCGTACATCGCCGAGGCCCTGCCGATCACGTCGAGATGCCCGTACGTGACGGGATCGAATGTTCCTGGGCAGATTGCGACGCGGTTATCGGGAGCCATGGATGTAGATGCGGATCAACGTGTCGCCGTAGCGGCGCTCGTCCAGCAGTGTCAGCGGTCCGAGCTCGAGCGGCGCCCGCCGGTCGCTCTCGGCCACCACGCGGGCACCGGGCGCAAGCAGCGGCACCAACGTCGTGGAGAGCTCCCGTCCGAGCGCGGCCGCGTGGCGATATGGGGGATCGACGAAGACAAGATCGTATTGACGCGCGGCCTCCCGTGCCCCCAGCAGGAACGCGGAGGCCCGCTGGCCCCGTACTTCCGCCTCGACGCCGAGCGTCTGGAGGTTGCGCCGGATTGCCCGGGTCGCGGCCGAGGAGGAGTCCACGAGCGTGGCGGACGCTGCCCCCCGGGACAGCGCCTCGATCGCCAGCGCACCGGAGCCGGCGAACAGGTCGAGCACCCGCAAACCATCGACCGGCGCGAGGATCGAGAACAGCGCCTCGCGCACCCGCTCGGGGGTGGGTCGGGTGGCGGGGCCGCGAGGCGCAACCAGGGAGCGCCCACCGAATCGGCCCCCGACGACCCTCATCCCCGGATGACCCCCGGCACGCTCAAGCCCGGATCGGAGCCTCGGCCTCGGACCCGTAGGCCTGGGCCAGGGCGTCGCGGAGCAGCGCGTGCTCCGGCAGCTCCAGGCCTGGATCCTCGACCGTGATCGCGCGTGCCTGGGCGGCCGCGCGCTCGAGCAGCTCCCCATCCCGAGGAAGCTCGGCGACGCGGAAGACCGCTTGTCCGTGCTGACGGGTACCCACCAGCTCACCCTCTCCCCGCAGCTCCAGGTCGATCTCGGCCAGCTTGAAGCCGTCGCCGTGCGCCGCGAGCGCGCGCAGGCGCGGCGAGTCCTTGGATCCGAACAGCAGGCACAGGGAAGAATGCCGCCCCCGTCCGATGCGTCCGCGCAACTGGTGCAGCTGCGAGATCCCGTAGCGCTCGGCGTCCTCGACCAGCATCACGGTCGCGTTCGGGACGTCGATCCCGACCTCGATCACCGATGTCGCCACCAGGACGTCGGCGGCTCCTGAGGCAAACGCCCCCATCGCCCGCTGCTTTGCGCTCGCCGGCATCTGGCCGTGAAGCAGAACCACGCTGAAATCCGACAGCTCGCCGTCGCGCAGTCGTTCGAACTCGGCGGTTGCCGCGCGCGCCTGAAGCGCCTCGGACTCCTCCACCAGCGGACAGACGACGAATGCCTGTCGTCCTGCCCGCAGCTCCTCGCGAATCCGATCGTAGGCCCGAGACCGTTCGCGCGCGGTCGAGCACACGAAGGTCTGGATCGGCTGCCGGCCGCGAGGAAGCTCCCGCAGCACCGTGAAATCGAGGTCTCCGTAGCCGGCGAGTGCGAGCGTCCGCGGAATCGGGGTTGCGGTCATGTGCAGCACGTGCGGACGCTCCTCCCCGGGCCCCTTGGCGTCGAGCGCGGCTCGCTGGCGCACCCCGAAGCGGTGCTGCTCGTCCACCACGACGACCCCCAGCCGGGAGAACTCGACGGCCTCCTCGATCAGGGCGTGCGTGCCCACGACGAGCGCCAGCTCCCCGCTGGCAAGCTTGCCGCGGAGATCGTCCGCGCGCCGGGCGGGAGTCGAGCCGGTGAGCAGGCCAACGGGCACCATCTCCCCGGGCATCAGCGACTGGACCGTGGCGAAGTGCTGTTCGGCGAGTGTCTCGGTGGGTGCCATCAGTGCGCCCTGATAGCCATGCTCCACCGCCCTCAGCAGAACATACAACGCCACGACCGTCTTGCCCGAGCCGACCTCGCCCATCAGCAGCCGCTGCATCGGCCGGGGACCCACCAGATCGGCGTCAATCGCCTCAAGCGCGCGAAGCTGATCGCCGGTAAGCGGAAACGGCAGCAGCTCCGAGAGCCAGCGGCGGGTTAGTCCGCGAGCTCCGTCGAGAACCGGAGCCGTCGCCGACTGCTCACGGCGAAGCCTTCGCTCGAGCAGCGCCAGCTGCGCCAGCAGCAGCTCCTCGAACGCCAGTCGCCGCCGGCCCAGCTCGGAATCGCCATCGCTCGCCGGGAAATGGACGGCGGACAGCGCCGCGGGGCGGTCGGGGAGCCGCTCGGCGACCCTCATTGAAGTCGGCAGGGACTCGCAGACGTCGCGCATCGCCCCCGCGTGCTCCTTGACGAGCGCGAAGATCTCAGTGGACGAGAGCCCCTCGGTAGCCGGATAGTGAGCGACAGCATGGGCGCCGGACAGTGCCTCCACGGTTGTCGCGTGAGCCTGGACGGAGAACCGGTTGCGCGCCTGATACTTGCCGTGCAGCACCAGGCGCGTCCCCGGCGGATACCGCGTGACGAGCCAGGGCTGGTTGAAGAACGCCACCTTCATCGCGCCCGTGCCATCGGCGACAGTTGCCTCAACGATCGGCCGCATCCCGCGCCGGCGGACCGAGCGCGAGGAGATGCTCCGGACCTCGACCACGACGGTCGCGCTCTCACCATGAGCCAGCTCGGCGACCGTGCGCGCCTCGCGCCGCGCGCGGGGCAGGTGCTCGAGCAGATCACCGATCGTCTCCAGACCGAGCGTGTGCGCGGCGTTCTGCGCCTTTTGGCCACGCACGACCAGAGAGCAGGCCAGCCCCGAGGGCCGCGGGTAGCGGCCGTGCCCCGACTCCAACTCGTCGGGCTTGAGCGGCCGGGAACTGGCGAACTCGGTCAGCGCCAAACTACCGCTGATGATGACCGTCGAAGCGGTCGGCCTATTCGGCCGACAGGAGCCACCAGTAGCTCTGCTGTCCGCCGTCGGAGAGCTCGAACTCGACATCCCCATGCGCAAGCGCCTGGACGGTACCGTCGTCGAGGGGCGCCGCCGCTCCCCGCAGGCAGGTGATCAGCTCGGCATCCTCGGCCAGCCGCTCGAGCACGCCTCGCAGCGCCTCGCGTGGCCTGCCCCAGACGACGATCTCGTCCTCGATGAATCCAACAGCATCACCCTCACGGAATCGACCCTGTACGTCATCGCGAGCGGCGGGCGCAACCGCGCCGGTGCGCACGCGCTCCAGAGCGATGGCCATCAGGGCGGAGTTCTCCTCTGCCGTCCGCTGCGGATCGAGACTTACGGCCGCGGCAAGTCCGGCCTGGGGAGAGCGCGAGGGGACGACGCTGACGGTCTTGTCCGACAGAGCCGCGGCACGTTCGGCAGCCATCACCACATTCGGGCTGTTGGGGAGGACCACTACCTGCTCAGCCGGCACGGCGTGGATCGCCGCGAGCAGCTCGTATGTCGACGGGTTCAGTTTCGGACCGCCGTCGAGCGTCCGCACCCCGAAGCTCTCAAAAAGCAGGCGCATCCCGGCGCCGCTGATCACCGCCAGCGCCCCGCACCGGGCGAGGCGCTGCTCCATCAGCCGCTCGTCGCGCTGCTGTATCTGCACGCGCATATCCGCCACATCGAGGTGCGAGACGACGCCGGCGTCGGCGAACAGGGCGGTCGCAGCGTCCGGATCGTCGGTGTGGACGTGCACCTTGAGGGTCGTTTGATCGCCGACGACGAGCACCGAGTCTCCGAGGCTCTCGAGCGCTCGCAAAAATCGTCGCTGCTCCAGGTCCGACCCCGTGACTGCGAAGTTCGTGCAGTACCGATAGGTGCTCGAAGCGTGCTGGGGGTGGGTGACCCGGGCGGCCGCGTGGTGCTCCACCGCTGGCGGAGCGCTTCCCCGCAGCGCTCCGACGATCCCCGCCAGCAGCACGGTCAGCGCGTATCCGCCAGCGTCGACGACGCCCGCCTCTCGCAGCACCGGCAGCAGGTCTGGACCGCGCCTGACCGACTCCTGGCCCGCGTCCAGCGCGCGCTCGATCACATCCGCAATCACCGCGTCCTGCTCCTCGGCTGTGGCCCCCGGGCGCAGTCGCGCATCGTTCATATGAGCCAGCTCAGAGGCGACCCGCGCGGCCATCTCGCGCACCACCGTCAGGATCGTGCCCTCGGCCGGCTCGCGAACCGATCCGTACGCCTGGTCGGCCGCTCGCGCCAGCGCGGCCCCGATCAGCACGGGATCGACCAGTTCACCGGGCCGGCTGGCGAGCTCTTCGGCCGCGCCACGGATCAGCTGCGAGAGGATCACCCCGGAGTTCCCGCGAGCGCCGAGCAGCGCCGCCCGGGCGACGGAACCGACGATCTCCTCTCGGCCGATGTCGTCGATCGTGCGCTCTTGCGAGGCGTTTGTGAGACGGTCGAGTTCCAGGAGGACCGCGCGCAGGGTGAGAACCATGTTGTCGCCGGTGTCGCCGTCGGCTACAGGAAACACGTTGAGGTCGTTGACCTCTTCCCTGCGGGACTCCAATGCCGCAAGGCCCGCCTCGACGACCGTGCGGAAGCGAACTATGCTGGGGTCGGACACCGGCCCGTTCAGTGGCGTTGGGGGAGTCCCAACCGTTACAACGCCTTGACTACCTTGCCAGCCTTCAGGCAGCGGGTGCAGACGTACACGCGGCGGGGCGTACCGGAATCATTGATGCGGACGCGCTGGAGATTGGGATCGAAACGACGCTTTGTCGCAACCATCGAGTGGCTACGACTGTGGCCGAACGCGGGGCCTCTACCGCACACGTGGCAGACCTTTGACATGGCGCGCGAGTATAGCCTCCTGCAAGTGGCATCCAGCTTGACCCAGATTCGGCCGCGGGGGTAGACGACGACCCCAATGGATCGTAGAGCCGATCCGCGCGCAAGCGTGCTCAGGGGCGTCGTGCTGCCGCAGCGCTACGAGCCGATCCGGCGCGTCGCCAGCGGCGGAATGGCCTCGGTCTGGTGCGCGCACGACCGGACGCTCGACCGGCACGTTGCGATCAAGCTGCTCGCCGAGCCGTTTGCGCATGATGAGCTTTCCGGACGGCGCTTCAAGCGCGAGGCCCGTGCCGCCGCGCGCCTCTCGGGCCACTCCAACGTCGTCACGATCTACGACGTGGGCCAAGCGGCGCCCACGGACGAGAC
>Ga0187808_10000782_pt1 | contig 10482 bp, 6 predicted proteins | sample NC_wetland_sal_i_5_FD_132427 | JGI IMG/M metagenome (GOLD analysis project Ga0187808, IMG submission 132427) | Wetland sediment microbial communities from Neuse River Estuary, North Carolina, USA - ASW_3 | ecosystem: Environmental > Aquatic > Freshwater > Wetlands > Sediment | place: USA: North...
ATGGCCGGTGTCGTGCCACCAGGGGACCACAACCGTGCCGTCGCCGGCCCAGGCGGGAACGCCCGGCCAGTACCCCCGCGTACTCTCGCCCGTCCAGGTCCGGGCCACCCCGGTGGCCACGCTGATGAGCTCTACGCTGCCATACAGCGGCCCGGCCGGAAACTCATGCACCAGGGACAGCGCGAGAATCCTGCCGTTCGGGGACAGCGCCGCGCCGGTCACCGGTACGCCCTGTGTACTGCCGAAAGTCAGCTGGCTCAGTCTCCCGGGCCTGCCGTCTGGGGAGACCGTCAGCTGGAACAAGGTGACATCGGCCACGCCGGGCAGGTCGCCGCCCCGCGAGACGACGATCACGAAGTGCCGGTCGTCCGCGCCTGCGAAGGGCTCGCCGCTGACCTGGGACATGGCGTTCCCGGCCGGTACCGGTATCGCGACCGAGCCGGTCACGTGCCCGTCGGCCGAGGCCCGCACGACAACTTCCCGCCCGGCGACCACGACGTAGTAACCAGGCATGCCGCCCGGTCGCGGCAGCGGTGCGCCCAAGGGCACGCTGACGGGGGAGCGCGGGCTCGCCGTGCAGGCCGACAGCGCCGCGACACAGACGACAGCTGCCGCAGCCACGACCTTGACTGCCCGCATGCTGATCAGACGCACCATCGCCCGCCCAGGTTGCACGGTCGTGTGGTACGCGGCTCTGACCCCCTCCGAGGCTGGCCAGACCTGATGGGGCCTGGCCCCGGCTGCCGCTCTGCCCTGAATTCATCCCAGGCAAGCCAAACCGCTTGTACCGATGCATCACACGATGACCGTGGCCGCTCCAGCGCGCACCGTAACCACAAGGCAACCCGCCGTGGCCGTTAAATCCGACGTGAAAACCGGCCACGACATCGCCTACGTCACCCGCGGCCACACCTCCGGATGCGCGGGCGCCATGGCCTACTACACCCGGACGGGCGACCCCCCGGGCACCGGGGAGGGCCGCGCCGCCGCCGCCCTCGGCCTGTCCGGGACGGTGGACGCCGAGGTCGCCGAGCGGCTCTACCAGGAGGGCGTGGCCCCCGGCGGGGAGCGGATCATCCAGCACGCCACACCGAAGAACGACGAGGACCAGGCCGCGGCCGAAGCCCTCGCCATCGCGCGGTACCGGGAGAAGCACCCGTTCGCGTCCGCGAGCGAGATCCACGCCGAACGAACCCGGATCCGGGCCACCAGCCCGGGAATCTCCCGGCCCTACTACGACGTGACCAGCAGCGCCTCCAAGTCCGTCTCGGTCCTGCACGCCAGCCTGCGCGTGCCCGCAGGCCAGGCTCGCGACGCAGGCGATCACGTCAAGGCCGCGGCCCTCGATGGGGAAGCACAGGCCATCGAGGATGCCCTGCTCGGCGCGGTCCGCGAGGGCCTCGAGCTGCTCGAGGCCATGGCGTGCTACGTCCGTACCGGCCACCACTCCAAGGACACCGGGGAATGGCGGGATGGGAAAGGGCTCGTCGCCTCCTCGTGGCTGCACACGATCAGCAGAGATGGAGACCCCCAGCTGCATGTCCACCTCGCCGTCCTCAACGCCGTCCAGCGCGCCGACGGCGCCGACGACCAGTGGCGGGCTGCCGATGGGCAGCACTTCTACAAGCTCCGCCACCTGTACGGGGTCACCGTCGACCGGGCCTTCGAGCAGGAGCTGCTGGACATGGGCTACGCCATGGTGGGCCGCGCCGACGGGAACGGCGCCGAGGTCGGCGGCGTCTCCCAGCAGGTCATGGACCGGTTCTCCTCCCGGGCCCGGTCCATCGACGGCAGGCTCCGCACGTGGGTCGACCAGTACACGGCCAAGCATGGCAAGCCGCCGAGCAGGCGCACGATCTACCTGATGGGCCAGGAAATCGCCAAGGACACCCGCCGGCTCAAAGCCGAGGCCAAGAAGATGGCCGGCGGCAAGGTCACCGGCCACGAGGTAACCGACGAGGAACGGCTCAAGGCCTGGGAAGACCAGACCACCACCGACGAGCTCCAGGTCCTCAGCGCCGTCAACGCCGAGGCCAAGGCCTACGCCGCACGCTCGGCTCGCCCCCCCGAGCTGGCCGCTGCGGATAAGGCCCGGGCCAGACGGATCGCCGTCGCCGAAGCACAGCGACAGCGAAGCGCGTGGGGCATCTCGGACCTCTGCCTGGAGATCCACCGGGCCCTGCCCGTCGGCGCCACCCCCGCCGACATCACCGACGTAGCCATGCTCGCCATCTCCGGCACCGTCGGCGCCGAGGTCGTACAGGTCGGCCCAGCACCCGACCTGATGGACGTCAGCTCCCTCGGGATCCGCCAGTCCGACGGGCAGTCCATCTTGCGCAAGCCCAACACGATGCGCTGGTCCACCCTCAGCCACCTCAACCTCGAAGAACAGGTGATCAACCAGGCCCGGCGCCCGATCCGGCCACAGGTCACCAAGCAGCAAGTCCGGGCCGAGCTCGACCGGCACCACCAGGACCTGGACCGCGAACAGCACCAGGCGGTCATCAGGCTGCTCACCGCGGACCGGGCCATGGCGCTGCTGACCGCCCCCGCCGGGGCCGGCAAGACCAGGACCATCGCCGCGGCCGCCGCGGTGTGGCACGCCCTCACCGGCGGCAGGCTGATCGGCTTGACCCTCAGCGAGAACGCCGCCCGGGCCATGACGGCCGAGGGCCTGCCCGAGGCCTACAACATCGCCCAGTTCCTCGGCAAGTGCCGCGACTCGGACCGGCTCCGGCATCCCGTCCACGTCGGCCCGGCCGACAAGCTCGTCATCGACGAGGCCGGCCAGGTCGGCACCGCCGACCTGGCGCTGCTCCAGCAGGCAGCAGGCCCGGCCGGAGTCCTGAGCGTCGGTGACCCCGCCCAGCTCGGCCCCGTGGAAGCCGGAGGCTGGTTCAGCTGGTTCGCCGCCGAGCTCGGCGCCGCCGAACTGCACGAGGTACGCCGGTTCGCCAGCCCGTGGGAAGCCGGCGCCTCACTCCAGCTCCGCCGCGGCGACAAGAGCGCCCTGGCCGCCTACGACGCACACGGCCGGCTCCGTGCCGGAGACCGCGAAGCCATGCACGACAAAGCCGCCCTGGCGTTCCTGGCCGACTTCCTCGCCGGAAAGGACTCCATCCTCCTGGTCGGCTCCAACGCCGAAGCCGCCGACCTCGCACGAAGCGTCCAGGACACGCTCATCCGTGCAGGACGCGTGCAACAGCCACAGCTCGAGCTCGCCGACGGCAACCGGGCAGGTGTCGGTGACCACGTGCGAGCCCGGGAGAACGCGAAGACGATCGACGCCGGAGGCCAGCCTCTGTCCAACCGCGACGTGCTCCGCATCCAGGGCCTGGTCCATGGACAGGTCCAGGTGCGCCGCCAGGCCGAAGGCGGCTGGTCCGACCCGTTCCTGATCCCCGAGCGGTACCTCGCCGACCACAGCGAGCTCGGCTACGCGGGCAACACCCACGTCGCCCAGGGCCGGACCACCGACACCGCCCACCTGCTCGTCACCGGCTCCCTCAACCGCCCCTCCCTGTACGTCGGCATGACCAGGGGACGGCAGGCCAACACCGCCTACGTCGCCACCGGCGAACCCGTCCCCGGCAAGGAACCCGAACTCATTTACCCCGAGGTTGTCCTCGCCGAGATCATCGACAACGACGGCACCGAGCTGACCGCAACCGAGGCAATCAGGCACGCCCAGGAATGGTCAGGCGGCACGGGCCACCTGATCGACATCTGGGCCGCGGCGATGAGAGACACCGTAAAGGAGACCATCGACAGCAAACTGAAAGAACGCCTGGCCGCAGACGACTACCAGCGCTATCTCCGCGAGCCGCAAAGGCAGCCACTGCAGCACGCCCTCACCGAACGCGAACTCAACGGAGAAAACCTCACCACCCTCATCGACCGGATCACCTCCGCTGACCTCACCGGGGCCAGAAGCATCTCCGCCGTCCTGCACGGACGCCTGGCACGCATCGAGAAATCCCAGGGCACACCCAGCACCTGGGCGCAGCGGACCCCCGAAAACGCCCCCCAGCTCGCCCACGAAGCCGCCAAGGCAATCGACAACCGGATCACCGCACTCGGCATCCGCTACGCCGAAAAGCCCGAACCCTGGCTCACCAGCCAGCTCGGTGCCTTCCCCGTCCACGGGTCAGCCCTGGAACAGCAGGACTACCTCCACCGAGCCGGATCGGCCGCCGCCTACCGGGAAGCTGCGGGCATCGTCGATCCGCACCAGGTGGTCTCCCTGACCCCGCACAAGGGAGACCCGGTACGTGAACGGATGCGCAGGGACGCGATCACCCACCTGGAGATCCGCGATGAGGAACAGCTGTACCGGCCCATGTCCCGAGGCGAGCTCGAGGCCAAGGAGCAGTACGCGCGGAGGGCCTATGCTGCAGGCCCGAAGGACGTGTCCGCCGAACTGAAAGACACCGCCCAGGCCGGAGCAGACCAGCGCCAGGCAGCTTCCGAGGCGAAGGTCCAGGGCGACGAGGCGACCGCCAAGGCCCTGCACTCCCTCGCCGACCTCCTGGGAACGCAGAAGGCGGCCCTGGAAGCCGACCACACCAGGCACGAGAACTGGTCGGCCCAGACCGCCGGGCTCCGCGAGGAGGGAGGCAAAGCCCGCGTCGAGTTCGCCCGTCGCGGCCAGGCGCCGAAAACAGGCCCGGCGAGACGACCCTTGAATGGTGGCAGCGCTTCGAGCGCGACTGCCAGGTCTTGGAGCAGCACCTCGTCGACCTGCAGGCACAAGCCGAAACGGAAGGCAGGCCATGGCCCCCGCAGCCGACCGCAGACCATCGTGTCGGGCCCGAGGTTGAGCAGAGCAACGAGCCCGACCTGGACACCGCCTGGAGCGCGGAAATCCGTGACGAGCCCAGCTACGAGCCGGAACCCGGCATGCCCGAGGCAACCGCTTAGATCTAGGCGGCCGGGTCCATACCCAGCACGCGTCTGGCCTCACGGGCGCTGACCTGGCGAGACACGCGGTCAGCCGCGATGATCGCGTTCGCTCTCGTGCCTGCCGCCTCCACGAGCATCTTCCCGGCCATCACCCCGAACGTCGTCGCCACCTGGTCCGGAGTGAACCCCAGCCCCTCGATCTCCTCAGTTATCCGCATCACTGCGTACGTGTCACCGGTAAGCCAGCACAACATCGTGCCGGTAGCCATCGCCGACAGCTCGTTATGGCCGACCTGAGGCTTACCGGGGCGGTTCGCGGCGGTCAACGCCCGCCTCCTCTGCGAATATCGACGCAAGCACGTCTAGGGACTCCACCGCCCTGGCCATGTTGTACCAACTTAGCCTCGGCTGCCCGATAAAAACTCACGCGGCTTTTCGCCGGTGATTCCCCACAGTAGCTGCTCGAACGGATCGGGAATAGGTCTGCGCATGTCGACCATATGCCATGAGCTTAGGAAGGAGGGGAGCCGCGGTGCTGCTAGTCGGCCCTCTAGGATCACAGGAATGACTGGGTTATTGCGTCTTGCGATCTCCTGCAACAAGGACTCCACTTCAAGTTCTTGCCACGGGCCGGTCCCTCGGGGGCCTATGAATATTGCCGCCGCTTTGATCCTCCTGATGTTCCGCTGCAATTCTCTCTGCCATCGCATCCCAGGCCGGATCTCCCAAATATCCAACCAAGGAAGGATGCCGCGCGCCTTCAGCCGCTCGCCGATTGCTACGACATGCGATTTGTCCCTGGAGTTGTAGCACAGAAATACGTCGAAGTCGTTGGTTTCGATCTTGCCCCTCAGTCGGGTAGCCGCCACTTCCTGGTCGCGCTTCTCATCAGCACTCCGGTTCATCTCGAACACTGCATCCTCGGTCCGAGCAGACGCCTTTTTATCCACCAGCGGGATAACACTTCTGGAGCAATCCGGGCAGCGGATCGTGGTCATGCCCCGAGCCAGCCGGCGCTGAATTAGATCATCCGGTAGAGTATAGTCACAGTCTGGACAGGCGCGAATCCGACGACGAGTGATCGTTTCCGGCAAGGCCCGCAACTGCAAATGTTCGGCGACGTAGGTCTCGAACTGAATGCGTACGGTCTCGCTAGCCTGCTCGTCAAAAAACAACGCTAGCTCACCCCGGCCTCCCTCCAGCTCTAGGAGGTAGATGCCGCAACTGCCGCCGACAGTCGCGGTGTAGGTGGCAGCGTTCTGCCACATGCTTTGCCGTCGGAACAGACTGGAATGCGCTAGCCGCACAGCTAGGCTGGCGTATACGTTGTGCAGCGGCCCCTCGAAGGTGAATGTAACTCGTCTGCCGGGAATGTCAGGAGCGCCGGGCCGTTCCCTAGTGAATTGGGACGGGAAGACTAGATCCACGCCTTGGTCGGTGACCTCCTTCAGTGCGATCTCGTACCTTAGGAGCTCCTCTATCGTCGCAATCAACAGCAGCTTCTCCTGATCCCGGTCACTGACGCGTTCATCGGCTGACAGTCGAAAACGACCAGCTAGGGCGTCATCCTCACGGATGAAGCCAAGACCGTCCGGCTCCTCCTTAGCCGCTTGGACCATGGCCGAGGCATAAGCATCCAGCAGCTCAGGCTGCATCAGCACAAGGCCACCGAAGTGCAGGCGGCGGATCAGATCCCGGCTCTCCAGTCGCCCGATGCATGAATCGAAACTGGCTCTCAGGTCGTCGTGACTGGCGTCAGACTGCGTCCGTTGATAGCTCCGGAACAGGTCTTCCACTGTCGACAACACTCTGCCCTGCTGTTTCTCCTCCAGCAGGAATTGCTTGATGGAATCGAACAATGCGCTAGAGCTGACCATCGGCAGGGACTCCCACGCGATGCCACCCCTGATGGCGTCGGCCAATTCGGTGACCTGCCAGCCCTCTTTCGCGCTGGTCTCGAAGAACCCATTCAGGCCAAGATCGTTGATCATTTTCTGGATGCGCTCCCTCGTGACAGCGACGCCACCCCGGTCAGCGCGAGCCGCCACTAGGTAGGTACGCATAGGTACTGCAGCAGCGCCCTCCAGCTGCCGCGCTTGGGATAGGGCCCGCACCCAGTGCTTTACTCCCGCGAACGGGTCAGTCTCACTGCGCGAGTCGAACACCACCAGTGCGATCGCCACCTCATTAAGGTGGAGCTGGTGCACCAAGCGATAGCCGGGCTGTCCAGCGAGATCCCACAAGAGGATCTCCCTGGCCTGACTGCCTCCTTCGGAAAACACTACCTCTTTAGTATCGAAAGTCCAGATTCTACGGCCATGGGTTGACTCCGTTGGCTGGTATCGCTCCCCACTGAGTACCATGCCAAGTCCGGACTTTCCCACGCCAGTGTCGCCTAGAAGTACAACTTTTGCATTGCAGTAACGACGAGAGCCAGGCTGAATAGCAATACCTAGCAACGCATAGTTGATTCTGTGCCAATATATCCGTTTCTCCTGATGATCTTTTGACGCAAGAAGTCGCTCATGGGGATGAAAATCTAGCCCGCCAATCGAACCGGCTTTCTGGGGCAAGGTTGCGACGCACTCCCAGTCCCGGCAGCGCCACAACCGCAGGTCGTCTCTCGACAGGGATGCGAGGAACTCTCCATCTGCAGAGAACCGGACACACATGACAGAATTCGTGTGCCCTTCTAGCACGACAATTTCCTTGCCAGTAGCTAGGGTCCAGACTCGTACGGTATGATCTTTCGAAGCTGAAGCTAGCTTGGTATTGTCATGCGAGAGTGCGACATCGTAAATTACATCAGTATGTGCTCCCAGCTTATAAACCGATTCAAGATTATTGGCTCGATCGACGTTGACATAATTGAGATCCGTTGTAATTATGAGTTCGCCATTACGTGACCAGCAAGGTCCCTTTATATGGCGTCTTGCTACAGGATATCTGGCCAGCAAGCTTCCGTTTTGAGTGTCCCGAATATCTATGCCGCACTTTTCTTTCGGTTCGTCCAGCCACGTCACAGCAAGTAGAGATCCATCTGGCGACCAGGCCACGTTTAGTGGTTTCTCAGTCAGCTCGCAGAATACTGGAGACATATCGGAGCCGGAATCCGCATTCCACAGGCGCACTGACCTGTCATATGATGCGGTCGCCAGTATTGAGTGGGACGGATGCCATGCTAGCCCCAGCACTTCGTCTATCGCTGGATCATGACCTTGCAGTAGTCGGCGCTCGCCGGTAGCCTTTGACCAAATGGCAACGGCTCCACCTCCGGCAGAAGCCAAGAAGGTGCCGTCCACCGACCATGCTACCCTATATACCATCGGTCCGGAATCAAAGCTCTGCACCAACTCAAAACCGTTTGACTGAGAGGAATTGTCGGTCACTTCGTGAGCAGTCTCCGACATCCGTCGACGCCTTCCTGTATGTGAGGATCAGCAGGCGAGGTCTGATCTGGACGCAGACCTCAACCGTTCCGAACTGATCCGGATTGAGGGACACTATCTTCGGTATGATCTCATACGATTCTCCCTATGTGCCACTGCCTTCACAAATCGGTACTGCAACTGAAGTTCATGATCTTTCTGTTGGCAAGCTCCGTCTCGATGCGTTTAGCTGAGCAGGTGTTGACCGTCGTGAATCCGGATACGCGGCTCGTCTGTCTCAAGGGCATCGAGGAGCCTTATTGCGAACGCCTCGGCCATGCGCCCGGTGACTTGAGTACTGTCCAGCCAGGCTACTTCGGTAGCCTCCGCGGTCGGTTGGGCCGCACCCGACAGGGGGCGGCAGCGGGAGACCAGGGACACAACGCCAAGGCGCATGTTCTTGTAGACGCCAGTCAGCTGGCCGGGCTCGACAGTGACGCCGGTCTCTTCAAGAACTTCTCGCCGCACCGTCTCGCGCGGGTCCTCATCCAGCTCGACGATCCCGCCGGGCAAGACCCATTCTCCGTTGTCGGCCCGCTTGATGGCGAGCAACCGGCCGTCCTCACGGATGACCGCGCCTCGAGCGCTGACCGAATGACGCGGGAGATTGTCCGGATAGCGTCGGCCGTTGCTGCTGGTCACCTTGAGTCCTGCGCTTTCAGGGTTTCCTTCAGGTAGCTGCGGACAGGTTCGAATATCGTACCGCCCATGAGCTCGTCGGCCTGGGCGAGGTCGACCCAGCGCACTTCGGCGAGCTCCTGCTCGTCGCCGACAAGAGCCTTGGTTCCGTGAGTTGGGCTGGCCGCCAGGTAGACCATCTCGCGCCCGGTGTGGGGGTGGACGCGGCGCCCTATGACACCCGTAGTGCGTATCCGCAGGCCTGTCTCCTCTTTGACTTCGCGAACCGCTGCGTCAGCGGGGTCTTCTCCGGGCTCGATCTCGCCCGCGATGAATGTCCAGGGGGGCTTGCCGTCATTCCGCCTGGCCACTAGGACGCCAAGTCGGCTGGTCACGATGGCAGCGACAATAGGAGCTCGCTCGGGCAAGGTAGATGGGTCAGGCTCGACGTCGGTCCCCTGGCTCCACCGGTACGTGAGCCGCCACTGGTAGGCCGCAAGTACGTTCGCGCAGGCCTCGACGGGGCCGTCGTCGGCCGCATAAGCGGTGCGCAGTATCTGCAGCACGGGCTGGCCCTCAGGGGATGCGCAGGATTAGTGCCTCCTCCTCACTCGGCCTGCGGACTTCGATGTCCTCGGTGAAGCGAACCGGTCCGTGCCCCCGCTGATCGAGGCGCGCGTAGATCCCGCTGGGCCCGGTGTCTGGGTATGCGATATCGGTGCCGCCAGCGAGGTCTACCGGGATGTAGGAGGTGGCGACCTGGACGACGACGTCGTCGGCGTACATAAGCCGATGCCGCATGACGGTCTGGTCCGTCTCGGTGAGCCTGAGGGCTTCGGCGATCTCTGCCGGGGGAGTCACGACGCTCACGTCGGCAAGCGTGGTGCGCGGCCTGAGGCCGGACTGCTCCATTTGCTCGGCGTACGCGCTGCCCGACGGGCGGGCCCGGTAGTCGCGGTCGATACGGCGGACGCGCTTGACCGTCGGCACCTCCTGGACGAAGGCGCCTCGGCCGTGCTCAACCCGGACATAGCCCTCGGCGCGGAGTACCGCGATGGCCCGGTTGATTGAGGTCTGGTTCAAGCCGTACCTCCGGGCCAGTTCCGGCTGGCTGGGCAGCATCGCGCCCGGGGCGAACTCACCGCGCTTGATCGCGTCCCGCAGGTCGTCTGCGACCTGCTGGTAGCGAGCGCGCGGTGGTTCAAGGGGCATGCGAGGTCCTTCCAAGCGCCTTTGACATATGTCCTGACACAACGGTATCGGCAGCTGAGGCCTGCGCCTGGCCTGGATCACCGTGAGTCGTCTGATCGAGCATATGCGTTGACACATATGACATAAGTTCTAGGCTCCGAGAGCAGTTGTGAGACGGCCTCAGCGGGCGGCCACCCGCTGAGGCCAGTGCATCCACATGGGCCGGGCACAGCGTCGAAATGCTCAGGCGCGTCTACGCGGGCCGCGCCGACGGGCTCGAAGGCGTATGGATCACCCGCATGACCCAGACCCTGCCGCAGGAGAAGCCATGACCCGGGGGCGC
>Ga0187808_10000784_pt1 | contig 10461 bp, 8 predicted proteins | sample NC_wetland_sal_i_5_FD_132427 | JGI IMG/M metagenome (GOLD analysis project Ga0187808, IMG submission 132427) | Wetland sediment microbial communities from Neuse River Estuary, North Carolina, USA - ASW_3 | ecosystem: Environmental > Aquatic > Freshwater > Wetlands > Sediment | place: USA: North...
CGCCGACCCCTTGCAGGATCCGGAAGCCGATCAGCCAGCCGAGGCCGGGGGCCAGGCTGCACAGCCACGAACCGAGGGTGAACAGGGACAGCCCGACCTGGAAGATCGTCCGGCGGCCGATCCGGTCTGCGAGCGCGCCGGAGAACATGAGCAGGGCGGCCAGCGCGATGGTGTAAGCGGCGATCGTCCACTGCAGGCCAGATACGCCCGCGTGCAGGTCGCGGCCGATGGACGGCAGCCCGACGTTCACGATCGTGTTGTCTAGCCCGACCATGAACAGGCTCAGGCAGCAGACGGCGAGCATCAGGGTGCGCCGTGCGCGGACCGCGGCGCCCGTGACCGTGTGCGAGGCGGTACCGGGATGGCGTTCGGTGTCCGGGGCCAGCTCGAGGCTCAGGACGGGCCCGGATGTCCGTTCCGGTAGTCGATCAGGAACGTTGAGTGACCGCCAGCGGGTGCCTTGTAGTGGTGCCTGCATCGGGCCAAACCCTTCTAACCCCTCGAGGGACGTACTCGCCGCGGACGAGTACCAGCTGGTTATGTCACGTCTGGCCCGGGGCCAGCGTCCGGGCTCGGCTTGGCCGAGCCCGACCAGATGATCGGTAGCTTGTCGATCCCGTAGATGCCCTCGACCCCGCCTAGCTGCGGCGGCCCGTCGAGGGCAAGGTCGGGGGTACGCGGCGCGAAGAAGGCCAGGGCCTCTTCCAGTTCCGCCCGGGCCAGGTTGGCGCCCAGGCAGTAGTGGGTGCCGGCCCCGAACGTGAGCAGCCGGGCGTCGCGCGCCGCGGTGATGTCGAACTGCTCGGCCGGGTCGCGTTCCCGATTGGCCCGTTCGGCGCAGACCGCCACGATCGTGCCGGCCGGGAAGATCACGCCCCGGTGCTCGACCGGCTCCAGGCAGATCCGCGCCGTGAACGGCGTGACCGGCTCGAACCGCAGTACCTCGTCAACCGCACGCGGGGCGAGGGCGGGATCGCTGGCCAGCAGGGCCCATTGAGCCGGGTGCCCGGCGAACAGCCGGATGGCGTGCGAAAGCTGGGCGGAGGTGGTGTCGATCCCCCCGGCCAGGACGTTCACCACGAGCTGCACGCACTCCGCGGCGGACAGCCGGTCTCCTTGGTCCCGGGCCGCCAGCAGGTCGCTGATCAGGTCGTCGGCGGGCGCGGCGCGCCGGTCATCGAGCAGTGCGGTCACGTAGTCCTGGACCTCGATCACCGCCCGCTCGATGTCGTCGCGGTTGCTGCTCAGGGCCCGGATATCGAACTGCCGCTGCACCCAGCTCGACCATTCCTGCAGCCGCCCGGCATCCTGCTGCGGCGCGCCGAGGACGGTCGCGATGGTTAGCGAGGGGTAGGGCCTTGCCGCCGCGGCCACGAAGTCGCACCCGCCGTCGGCCGCGACCCCGGACCACAGGTGTTCGAGAAAGGAGCGCATTACCGGGCGCCAGCGATCGGCGCGGCGGGGCGTGAACGCCGGGCCGACCAGCGCCCGCAGCCGCCGGTGCTGATCGCCGGTCAGGTTCAGGATGTTGGCGTCGATGTGGTCCGCGAGGGGTCCCCCGGTGACCCCGAAGAACTCCGCGATCTGCCGGCCGGGGAACGCCGTCGCCCGTGACCGCAAGAAGAACTCACCGGAGCCGTGGTCGAGCACAATGTAAGCGAGCGGCGACTTGGCTAGCCAGCCTTGCTGGCTAGTCTCGGCTAGCTGCTGGTGGTAGCGGTCCGCCGAGAAGTCCGGCGCGCTGTAGTCGAACACCGGCAGATCGAGATCGGACACGAGACTCATGACAGTTACGACGGTACTCTTATGCATTCAGTAGTCAAGTGGCTACGTTCAGCATTTCAGAGAGCGTTCGGGCCTCACGCTGCGAGTCTGCGGTCTAGATTTGCTTGCTAAGCAGTCCGTTATGCGAGGATATCAACGTGCTGAGGGGGGAGCCATGAGCCGCAGGCTTCTGCAGCTGGTTATCCCGGTGACGCCGGAACGCAGAATGTTCCGGATTCACGACCCAGCCGTAGATCCCGATGCCCCGGGCGGCCCGTTGCCGCCGGTCGGCGCGCTCATCAGCACGAACCGCGAGCAGCTGTGGGTAGGCAGCCTGCAGGAGGACATCAACGTGCGGCTGGTGCTCGAGGAGTGGGACGGGGCTCCCCCTCCGTGCGGCGACGCCTGGGACGAGGAAGCCAAGGGGAGCGTCTACCTGCGCGGGCAGCTGAGCATCAGCATGGGCCAGGCGGGCACCGCGGTACACGGGCTCCGTCTCGGTGGCGGGTTCGGCGACTACTCGGTCCACGTCTACGCCAGCAATCGCGACGTGGTGACCCGCCGCTACGCGGCACTCTTCGACCGGCACCGCAATCCGCTCAGCGATGAGTTCCAGCAGGAGAAGCGGACGCTCGAGGGGCTCGAACGATACCTGGTCCAGCTGTGGCGGGAATCCTTAGCCGAAGCTGACTAGGGATTCGCGTTGGGCACGATCGCCGCGTTGGTGGGCTTAACCTCGGGCGGCTGCGGCCTACCGGTCCCCGTGGAGGCACTGGAGCCGTTCGTGGCGCTCTGGCTGGCGGTGGACTTGGCGCTGGTGCTGACGCTCGCGGAAGACTGCTGGGTACGGTTTGGCTGGCTGCTGGTCGCGATCGAGACCGCGCTGTTGACTGGCGCGCTGGTCGCGGCCTGCTGCGCGTGCCGGGGCATGTGCGTGCGGAACGGGATCATCGCGTAGACCATCAGCGAGACCATCGCCACCAGCAGGACCGTGAACAGTGAGCCGATGATGCGCGCCCGGGGCGAGCGCAGCACGGTGCCGGGACCCGGCCGCCGGAAGGTCGTCAGGCACGAGGCGAGGCCGGGATCGTCGGCCGCCAGCCGCCGCTCGATTTCGGCGAGCATGCGCTGCTCGTCCTGCGACAGCGCCATACCGCCACCCCCTCCGCCTCGGAACCGGGTGAATACCCTCTCACTATCTCTCAGGAGGGGGTCTTTATCCAATTGTTCTGGCTCCGTACTTCGCCTGTTTTTCAGGCCATAAGCTCCGTGATCGCCCGATCGTGTCCTGGGTGCGGACCGATCGCTGAGCCGCATCCTACCCAGGATCAGTCTAAATATTCGTGGCGAGCGCCCGCGGGTCAAGCTTGTAGTATTCGAAAAATCGTTCTACCGTGATCGGTATGCGGTGGGACAATCTGCGCCTGGACGATCAACTGGCCGCCGAGCAGGAAGCCGGCGACGGCGAGACCCTGTTTCCCGCCGAGCGGCGGGATGTGGCCCTCCCGCTCATCGAGCGCGGCGCGGTAGCCCGCACCTTCGACACCCCGGGCTTCCGCGGAATGACCTTCTACGAGGTCCAGGCCAAGTCCATCGTCAACCGCGTCCCCGAGGCATCCAGGATGCCGTTCCGCTGGACGATCAACCCCTACCGCGGCTGTCAGCACGCATGCCGGTATTGCCTGGTAGGAGAGACGCCGATCCTTATGGCGGACGGCCGGACGAAGCCGTTGGCGGAGGTTCGGGTCGGGGACCAGATCTACGGCACAGTCAAGCGCGGCTACTACCGGCGGTACGCGCTGACGACGGTGCTGGCCCACTGGTCCACGGCAAAGCCCGCATACCGTGTCACCCTGGAGGACGGCACCGAGGTCGTTTGCAGCGCCGATCACCGCTTCCTGACCGAACGCGGCTGGAAGCACGTTACTGGGGCCGAGTGCGGCCTGATGCAGCGACCGTTTCTGACCGTCAACAACAAGCTGATGGGGGTCGGAGGCTTTGCTGAACCTCCGAAGGAGACGGTCGCCTACCGACATGGTTACCTGTGCGGCATGATCCGCGGCGACGGAACCATCGGACACTACAGGTACCCTCGCCGTGTTCAGGGCGGTGAGCACATCCATATGTTCCGGCTGGCGCTAGCCGATCGGGAGGGACTCGAGCGGGCGGCCGATTATCTCGCTGAGGTGGGCATCAGCTGTCGGGAGTTCACCTTCAGCGAGGAGTCGGCCACACGGCGTCCGATGACCGCCATCCGCACCAGCCGTCGCGACGACGTCCGGACGATCGAATGGCTGATCGGCTGGCCGGACAATCCGACCCTCGATTGGCGCAAGGGTTTCCTGGCCGGCATCTTCGATGCCGAGGGCAGCTACAGCGGAAGCCTGCGCATCCCGAACACCGATCTGGAGATCATCAGTTGGACAGTCTCGTCGCTGGAGTCGCTCGGCTTCGAGTACGTCGTAGAGCCGAGGAATCTGCCTAATGGAATCGTCTATATCCGGCTGCGTGGCGGTCTGCGGGAGGTGCTGCGGTTCTTCCATACCGTCGACCCCGCGATCACCAGGAAGCGGTCGATCGATGGCACGGCGCTGAAGAGCAATGCCAAGCTGCGGGTGGCGGCGATCGAGCCGCTAGGGCTGGAACTGCCCATGTACGACATCACCACGGGCACCGGCGACTTCATCGCCAACGGCGTGGTGAGCCACAACTGCTACGCCCGGAACTCACACACCTACCTGGACCTCGACGCGGGCGCGGACTTCGACACCAAGGTGGTGGTCAAGGTGAACGCGCCAGAGCTAGTCCGCAAGAAGATGGCCTCGCCGACCTGGTCGGGCGAGCACATCGCCATGGGCACCAACGTGGACTGCTACCAGCGGGCCGAGGGCCGCTACCAGCTCATGCCCGGCATCATCGGCGCGCTCAAGGACGCCGCCAACCCGTTCTCCATCCTGACCAAGGGCACCCTGATCCTGCGGGACATCGAGTTGCTCGCGGAGGCGGCCGAGGTCACCGACGTGGGCCTTAATGTCTCGGTCGGTTTTGTCGACAAAGAGCTATGGCGATCTGTCGAGCCCGGCACGCCCGCCCCGGCGCGTCGGCTCGAGGCGTGCGCTGCCCTGAACGAGAGAGGGCTGCGGTGCGGCGTCCTCATGGGGCCGGTGGTGCCGTTCCTGTCCGACTCCCCTGCCCAGCTCGACGCGGCCGTCAGCCAGATCGCGGCGGCGGGCGCCACGCACGTCAGTCCCATCGTGCTGCACCTGCGCCCGGGCACCCGGGAGTGGTTCTTCCGGTGGCTGGGCACCCATCATCCCAGCCTGGTCGGCCGCTACCTCGACCTGTACGGCCGGAGCGCCTACGCCCCGAAGTCCTACCAGGCCAAGATCGCCGGCCAGGTCCGCGAGCTCGCGGACAAGCACGGCATCGGCCGGCCCGGGTCCGGCTTCGGTCACGGCCGGCGACACGGGCCCGAGCGGCCAGCCGCGCAGGCCCTCCTGGGTACGCCGGCGGTGCGCCTGCCTCAGGCGGCGAGCGATCCCGTCATCCCCTCCCCCGCGCGATCCGAGCAGCTCACCCTGCTCTGAAGCCGGTCCGGGCCATCGCGCCGAGGCCGGTGAGGGGCCGGACAGAAGCAGAAAACTAGTTGTCGCTAGGACTGATCCCTTTTAGGGTGGCCAGGCCAACTCCCTAGGATCTGCCTGGGCCTGATCGCCCACAGCGAAATCAGGCAGTTCGCGATCTAGCTTGACAGTGGAACGGAACGCGATACATCGTATTTCCTAGGAAAAACTTCAGACAGGAGGACGACGTGGCACGCGGGACCACGGGGGCGCCCCGTAACACGCCAGATCCTGATGTCCCCGCCAACAGCGGGGACATCAGGGCGGCTAAGGCGCAAGACATTGGGGAACGGGGACCCGGCTATCAGCAGACCAGGCCGGGAAGACTAGAAACATCACCAGACCAGGGCAGGCCGGGGAGGCCGAGCGGCGTCAACCGCCTGATCGCCTTCGTCTGCGGCAGGCGGACCAAGTGGGTCATCGTCGCCTTCTGGCTCCTGGTCGTCGTAGCCCTGGGCTCGCTGGCCGGCAAGCTGCAGGGTGCGGAGAAGAACGACGCTTCGTCGTACCTGCCCGGATCGGCCGAATCGACCCAGGAACTGAACGAGCAGGCCGCGTTCCAGTCCAAGAACTACAACCCTGCCCTGGTGGTGTACGTACGCGACACCGGGGTGACCGCGGCCGACATCGCCAAGGCCAACGCGGACGCGCGGTTCTTCGCCACGCTACCCGCCGTGAACGGGCGGGTCGCCCCGCCCATCATCTCCAGCGATCACAAGGCGATCGAGACCGTCATCGGCTCCGACCTCGGCTACAACAGCGACCTGGGCGGCTTCATCACCACGGTCCAGAACGCGGCGACCAGGGATGCCGGAGGACTCAGCGTCTACATCGGCGGCCCGGCCGCCAGCGCGAACGATGAGCTCAAGATCTTCAAGGGCATTGACACCACGCTGCTGTACGCCGCGCTGGCCGTGGTGATCGTGCTCCTGTTGCTCACCTACCGAAGTCCGGTGCTCTGGCTGCTGCCCATCATCTCGGCGGGCGTGGCGCTGACCGTCGCCCAGGCTGTCATCTACCTGCTCACCCAGCACGCGAACCTGACCGTCAACGGGCAGAGCGGGGGCATCCTCGTCGTGCTGGTCCTCGGCGCGAGCACAGACTACGCGCTGCTCCTGGTGGCCAGGTACCGGGAGGAACTGCGCAGGCACCAAGACCGGCACCAGGCCATGGCGGTTGCCCTGCGCCGGGCCGGCCCGGCCATCATCGCCAGCGGGCTGACGGTCATCATCGGCATGCTTTGCCTGATGGCCGCCGAGTCCAATGACATCTCCGGCCTGGGCCCGGTGGCGGCCATCGGCGTCGGCGTGGGCCTGATCGCGATGATCACGCTGCTGCCGGCGCTGCTGGTCGTCTGCGGCCGGTGGGTCTTCTGGCCGGTTAAGCCGAGGTACGGCTCGCCGGAACCGACCAGCCGCGGCGTGTGGGCCAGGGTCGGCAATGCTATCAGTCGCCGCCCGCGCGGGGTGTGGGTGGTGACCGCGGTCCTGCTCGCCGCCTTCTGGGCGGGCCTGATCGGCTTCAAGATCGGCACGCTGACCGTGGCTCAGTCCTTCCGCGGCACCCCGTCGTCGATCACCGCCCAGAACGTGCTGGCCAAGTACTTCCCGGCCGGTTCCGGCGAGCCGGTGGACGTGATCTCCAACGCGGCCAGCGCGGGACCGGTCAGGAGCGCGCTGGCTGATACGCCCGGCATCGCCTCGGTCACCCCGCCGGTGACCAAGGACGGCCTGTCCTTCCTACAGGCCACCATGAGCGTGTCGCCGGACAGTTCCGCGGCGTACACGCTGGTGGATCACATACGCACCACGGTGCACGCCATCCCCGGCGCGGACGCGAAGGTGGGCGGGGGCACGGCCATCAACAAGGACGTGGAGAGCGCAGCGGCCCATGACCGCAACCTGCTCATCCCGCTGATCCTCGGCGTGGTGCTCCTCATCCTCGGCCTGCTGCTGCGGGCGATCGTGGCGCCGCTTGTGCTCATCGCCACCGTAGTGCTGTCCTTCGGCACCGCGCTCGGCCTGTCCGCGCTGTTCTTCAAGCATGTGTTCGGGTTCGCAGGGGCTGATACCTCGGTGCCGCTGTTCGTCTTCGTGTTCCTGGTCGCTCTCGGCATTGACTACAACATCTTCCTGATGACCCGCGTGCGGGAGGAGTCGATCAGGTCCGGGACCTGGCGCGGCGCGCTGAACGGCCTGGCCGCCACCGGCGGCGTCATTACCTCGGCGGGCCTGGTGCTGGCCGGCACGTTCGCGGTGCTGGGCACGCTGCCGCTGGTGGAGTTCACGGAGATCGGGTTCGCGGTGGCGCTCGGCGTCCTGCTGGACACGATCATCGTCAGGTCGGTGCTCGTGACCGCGCTGACCTTGGACATCGGGCGGCATATGTGGTGGCCGAGCGCGCTCGCGCACCCGGAGAGTAGGTCGGTGACGGACGGCACCTAGAATGTGGGTTCGTGGCGGGTGACCAAGTAACGCGGATGGCAGCGTGGCGGTGCTGAGCCGCCAGGATACCGGGCGGCTCTTCGTCCGCTCGGTGGCCATCCCCGATCCTGGAGATCTCCTCGAACACTTGCCCCAGCCGGACGCGGTCGCCTGGGTCCACCACGGCGCCGGACTAGTCGGCTGGGGCGAGGCGGCCCGAGTCACGCTGCCCGCCGGAGATGACAGGTTCACCGCCGGGGAGAAATGGTATCGCTCGCTGTTCGACACCGCGGACATCGACGACCACGTTCGGGTGCGCGGCTCGGGACCCGTCGCGTTCGGTACGTTCACGTTCGACGCGTCGTCCGAGGGGTCGGTGCTGATCGTCCCGCGCGTCCTGCTCGGCCGCGACGGTCATGGCCAGGCCTGGCTCACCACCGTCACCGGGGACCGTGAACCAGACCCAAGCGCCCTCGGATGGCCCGGCGAACCGGAATCGGTGCTGGCCCGGCCGCCGACGGGCGTGCGCTGGCACGACGGCAGCCTGCCCGGTCCCCAGTGGGAACAGGCGGTCGCCGAGGCCGTGGCGGCCATCAAGGCGGGCAGCCTGCGCAAGGTGGTACTGGCCCAGGACTTGTTCGCGACCGCGTCGGACGCGGTCGACGTGCGTGCCCTGCTCCGGCGGCTGGCCCGCCGCTACCCCGACTGCTTCACCTTCGCCTGCGACGGCATGGTGGGCGCCACCCCCGAGTTGCTGATCCGGCAGACCGGCCGCCAGGTCAGCGCGCTGGTGCTGGCCGGCACGACGCCGCGTGGCGGTGATCCCGTCGAGGACGAGGCGCTCGGCACCGCACTGCTGGCTTCGGCGAAGAACACCGAGGAGCACGCCTATGCGGTGGCCTCGATGCGGGAGGCGCTCGAACCGCTCTGCGACGAACTCGACAGCCAGCCCCGGCCGACCTTGATCAAGCTGCCGAACCTGCAGCACCTGGGCACCTGGGTGCGCGGCACGCTCACCGCGGACGGCACGCCCAGGTCGGCGCTGGGTCTGGCCGCGGCCGTCCACCCCACCGCCGCGGTCTGCGGCACCCCGACCGGTGCCGCGCTGGAACTCATCCGCGAGCTCGAGCACATGGACCGGGAGCGTTACGCCGGGCCCGTCGGCTGGGTCGACGCTGACGGCAACGGCGAGTGGGGCATCGCGCTGCGCTGCGCGCAGCTCTCTGGCCGGACCGCCCGCCTGTTCGCCGGCTGTGGCATCGTCGCGGGCTCGGATCCCGCCGCGGAGCTCGCCGAGGCCCAGGTCAAGTTCCGCCCCATGCGTAGCGCGCTAGAAGGCTAGGCTGCAGCGCTGTGGAGATCTTCCGGTTCGACCGCGGAGAGAAGCTGATCCGAAGCTACGACAGCCAGGGACTCCGCGCCACCCGCATAGCGGCCGGGGACGGCCAGGTCCGCCTGACGTGCCTGACCGTTGAGGCCGGTGGTGTCATCGGAACGCATCCCGCTACCGGGGCACAGCTTTTCCTGGTTATTGCGGGCGAGGGCTGGACGGCCGGGCCGGATGGCGAACGAGTGCCGATCGCCGTCGGGTCGGGGGTTCGCTGGGATGCCGGGGAGAGCCATACCAGCGGGACAGAGACCGGCCTTACCGCGCTCGCCATCGAAGGCCACTCGCTCGACCTGTTCGAGCCGGAAACTCCCGGCCAAACGGTCTAGCACCGATCGGGGCGACTTGGGCGGCAGCGTGGATCCGCTGGGCCAGCTCATCGTCAAACGCCAGGCGCGAATGCTAGCCTCCGGCGCCTGGCGATAAGAGAACTCTTAATCCGATGTCGCCAGCCCGGCGACCAGGACTTACAGTCGGTAAAGACAGATCGGCGTGCGCGGCCAGCGCGACAGGGAGGCTCCCGGCAGATGAGCGGCAACACCGAAGAAGTGCTCGGCGTGCTCCGCGAGGTGTGGAGCGCCCAAGGGCAGACCGCGGAGGACATCGAGGAGGCCTGCGGGCCGACAAAGTCCTGTAAGCGGATGACCGACGTGGGTTTCGAGGGTCTGGCCGAGGAGACCGACGGCGACCTGCGCCTGGCCTGGCGGACTCAGCTGGCCCGCGAGGGGAAGCTGAACCCCGGTGCCGGCAGCGTGCGGGACCTGGTGCTGCCCGCCTCCGGATCCGAATCCCGCTAGCCGCCGGACGCGGACGGCGTGGAAAACGGCGGAATGGAGAACCCGGAGTCCGTCGGCGAGCTGACCGAGACCCTGCGCCAGGGTGGCTACCTGGCCGACCGCGGACTGGCCACGGCGCTGTTCGTGGCGCTGTCGCTGAACCGCCCCATCCTGCTCGAAGGCGAGGTCGGGGTCGGGAAGACCGAGGTCGCCAAGACCATGGCCTCGGTGTTCGGCCGGAAGCTGATTCGGTTGCAGTGCTACGAGGGCATCGACACCAACCAGGCGCTGTACGAGTGGGACTACGCCCGCCAGATGCTGCACATCCGGGCGCTGTCCGAGCACCAGGTCGCCGACTCCGACGCGGTCGACAAGCTATTCGGCCCGAAGTTCCTGCTGGAGCGGCCGCTGCTGGAAGCGGTCCGGGCCGGCGATCAGGCCGTGCTGCTGATCGATGAGATCGACCGGGCCGACGACGAGTTCGAGGC
>Ga0187808_10000785_pt1 | contig 10451 bp, 10 predicted proteins | sample NC_wetland_sal_i_5_FD_132427 | JGI IMG/M metagenome (GOLD analysis project Ga0187808, IMG submission 132427) | Wetland sediment microbial communities from Neuse River Estuary, North Carolina, USA - ASW_3 | ecosystem: Environmental > Aquatic > Freshwater > Wetlands > Sediment | place: USA: North...
CAAGGCATTTTCAAAGCAGCAGTCGCTCATGCCCGTCGGCTGACGGGCGCCCGGAAACCATGAAAATAACCCCTCACCCCGACTCCCCTCCCCCTCTTCCCTCTCCCCAGGGGAGAGGGAAGAGGGGGAGGGGTGAAAGGGTGAGGGATCTTGGCTCGGATTTTCAGAGCAGAGGATGGCTTTTGGCCTGCGTCCTGGCGGCGACCCTTTCGACTTTGCTGCCCGCTGCCGCCTCCGCACACACAGTTAAAGATCAAACGGGCCGCGTTGTTAATATCCCGAACGAGCCTCACCGCCTGGTTTCTCTTGCTCCCAACATTACCGAGATCGTTTATGCTCTAGGTCTTGGCGACGAATTGGTAGGCGATACGGATAACTGTGACTTTCCACCTCAAGCCAAGAACAAGCCCCACGTCGGCACGATGGTGAATCCCAGTTTGGAAAGGATCGTCGCGCTCAAGCCCGACTTGACGCTTGGCACGCCGGAGGCCAATCGCCGTGAGACTGCCGACCAGCTTGAACGCTTGGGCATTCCTCTCTACGGCGTGACGGCAACCACCCTGGCGGGGACACTGGCCTCGATCGATGACCTGGGGAGAATTCTCGGACGGGGGGCGGAGGCGCAAAGTCTGGTGGCGGAGATGCAAGCTAGGGTTGACCGCGTCGAAAAACGCATTGAAGGCCAGCCCAAACCCAGGGTGCTCTTCGTGGTTTGGTATCGCCCTCTAATTACGGTCGGCCCTCACACGTTTATTGCCGACGTTATTCGCGCCGCAGGAGGCATTCCCATCGGAGAAAACCTGAAGGGTGAATGGCCACGATTGACGCTGGAGGAGTTGCTGCCGCAGAATCCCGACGTTATTCTTTTTCCCAAGACCGAGTCCTTTTCTCCCAGCACGAAGGAGTTTGAAAGCCTCCCCGGTTGGAAGGATCTGCGGGCAGTGAAGGAACACCGCATGTTTTTCGTCTCCGAGACCATCATGCGGCCCGGCCCGCGCCTTGTGGATGCCTTGGAAGAGTTGGCAAATATCCTGCACCCCGCAGCCAATTGACCGGCTTATAGAGCCTCCGGCATCATGTTCTGGACAGTGAATGGTGAATAGTGAATAGTGAATTGGGAACTGCTAGGTTCTGAATCTTGAATTCCGAAGGTCGGTGGTTTTTGAATTTTGCGGCATTAATCTGGAATTCTGCAGTTTTCAAATTTTGAATCTTGAATTCTGAGGGGCAAACGGGTCAGTGACGCTTCCAGCAACACCCCGCAATGTGCTGACGGTTGCCGTCGCCATGTCTTTGCTTCTGGGCTTGACAGTGTTGGCGTCCCTGACGATGGGCGCCGTCCATTTGCCCTTGTCGGCCGTCTGGAGGGCGCTGGCTTCGCATGGGGGCAACTCCGATGCGTCCGTCATCGTGCTCGAGATTCGACTCCCGCGCATTCTCTTGGCCATTCTTGTGGGCGCCGCGCTTTCAGTTGCGGGCACGGGCCTCCAGGCCCTGCTGCGAAACCCTCTGGCTGATCCCTACGTGCTGGGAATCTCCAGCGGCGCAGCGGTGGGAGCAATTTTCGCTCTCTGGATAGGTGGACGCATTGCCGCTGCCTCACCGCTCGCGGCTTTTGTTGGCGCAATGATCACCATGGTTTGGGTTTACTTGCTGGGAAGGAGCGGCGGGCGCCTGGCAAGTTATACGCTGATCCTGGCCGGTGTCATTACCGCCTCATTCTTATCCGCCGTCATTCTCTTCATGCTTACGCTGCTTTCCACCCGCGACGTGCGTGGTATCGCCTTTTGGCTGATGGGCGACCTCAGCGTGACCCCTGTGACTGAGCTGCGCATCCTGGCTCCGGCCATCATCCTGGCGATTGCTGGCCTGTATGTGTTTGCCAAGGATCTGAACGTCCTGCTTCTGGGCGCCGAGGAAGCTGTCCATTTGGGCGTCAACGTGGCGCGCGTCGAAATGGCTGTTTATCTCCTCGCCTCGTTGCTGACCGGGATAGCAGTCTCCACCAGCGGCGCCATTGGCTACCTTGGTTTGCTGGTGCCTCACCTGGGCAGAATGTTTGTGGGTAACGACCACCGCCTGCTGCTCCCCACCGCCGCCCTAGGAGGGGCGATCCTCTTGGTGCTGTCCGATACACTCGCGCGAACCGCGCTGGCCCCGGCGGAACTTCCGGTCGGCGCCGTCACCGCCGTCGCGGGCGCGCCGGTGTTCATCTACCTGCTGCGAAAGACGGCGGGGTGATAACTAATCATGCCTGAAGCCCTACATCATTTGCAGGTGGAAGGCGTATCCTTCCGTTACCCGCACTTCGAGCTGGCTTCCATGAGTTTCGAAGCGCATTCGGGAGAAGTCATCGCCATCATCGGCCCAAACGGTTCCGGCAAGTCAACGCTGCTGGAAATAGTCAGCGGGCACTTGGGGCCGCAAACGGGAAAGGTATTGCTGGACGGTGCGGACCTTCACCGCCTCCCGCCTCGTCCCCTGGCGCGCCGAGTGGGCTTGGCTCGTCAAGAGACCATATTACTGTTTTCGTTCGAGGTGCGTGAATTCGTTCGCCAAGGTCGCCACCCTCACCTGGGCCACAGCCTCTTCGAATCTCCCGAAGACGAACGCTGGGTCGACTGGGCAATGGAAAAGACCCGACTGGCAGAGTTTGCAGGACGGCGCGTGCTGGAAATGAGCAGCGGGGAATTCCAGCGGGCGGTTCTGGCTCGCACTCTCGCCCAAAGGCCCCAACTCGTGCTCTTGGACGAACCCACGGCCAACCTCGACATCGGCTACCAAATTGAGATGTTCCGCCTGGTGCGCCACCTGGCCATCTCCGAGCGCTTCATCGCCGTTGTGGTCACCCATGAATTGAACCTTGCCTCGGAGTTGGCCGATGAGCTGATCCTGATGGAACGCGGTCGCTGCCTGGCCAAGGGAAAGGCGGAGCAAGTTCTCCAGCGGGAATTGCTCAGTCGAGTCTTTCGCACTCGCATCCTCGTTGACTGCAACCCCTCGAGCGGCCGTCCGCGCGTAACGTGGGTTACCCAACAGGCCTAGCTGAAGTCTGCAGGGGAATACGCCGCAAAAGCAATTCAAATGGCAAATGGCAAAGGGCAAAGCGCAAATGGTTTAGGATTTTTGAAATGGCAAATTGCAAACCATTTGAATTTTGCCGTTTGCCATTTGCCATTTGAACTGCTCTTCAAGTCCCTGCGGTTTTACCTCGCCATCCACCCGCCATCCACCGTGACTATCGACCCGTGCACATAGTTCGAGGCAGAGGAGGCGAGAAATACCACGGCTCCCTTGAGGTCGTCAGGTTCGCCCCAGCGCCCGGCGGGGATCCGAGCCAGGATGGCCGTGGCGCGCTGCGGGTCGTCCCGCAGCGCCTGTGTGTTGTCGGTGCGGATGTAACCGGGAGCGATGGCGTTGACGTTGACGCCTTTCCCCGCCCATTCGTTCGCCAAGGCCTTGGTCAGTTGAACCACGCCGCCCTTACTGGCCGCATAGCCGGGAACCAGGATGCCGCCCTGGAACGCCAGCAGCGAAGCCGTGAAAATGATTTTCCCCTGGCCTCGCTCCAGCATCCGTTTCCCGATCTCACGGCTCAGAATAAACTGCGCGTTCAGGTTGACTTCAATTGCCTTGTCCCAATACTCGTCCGGATGCTCGACGGCGGGTTTGCGCAAGATGTTCCCGGCATTGTTCACCAGGATATCGACGATCGGAAAATCGTCCAGCACCTGTTGGATGAAGGCGTAGAGAGCCTTACGATTGCTGAAATCGCAGGTATAACCGCGGAAGTTTCGGCCTAGCGCGCGAACCTCTCGTTCCACTTGGCTGCCCGTTTTCTCCTGCGAGGCGCTGACCCCGATAATATCTGCTCCGGCTTCCGCCAAAGCCAGAGCCATAGCCCTTCCGATGCCGCGCCTGCACCCTGTCACCAGAGCGATTTTGCCGTCGAGTTTGAACTGATCAAGAATTGGCATTTCGCGTTGTCCCCCTGCGGCGCCAGCTCGTGCGACCTTATTGTGCCGCGCAAAATTCTTCTTCTCCGTGATCCCCTCGGCCAGGAAAGGACGAAACACAGAGATCACTGAGACCCTCCGTGTTCTCTGTGTTGAGGCTTTAGAGGCACAATGGACACCAGACCTTGTTTCGTTATTTCAAGTGCTTTGTTAGAATGGCGACGCCCCGAACGATCATGAAACCACAAGGCGGCACCTACGCATTAATCCTCTTTTGTCCCAGGGATAAGCTGATCCAAATTGGGAGACTCGGCGTACTCGAGCTGCGACGAGGTTTCTACGTTTATGTCGGCAGTGCCCTGGGGCCGGGAGGCGTCCGCGGCCGCATCGCGCACCACCGGAAGGTTTCGGCGCGGCCTCACTGGCACATCGATTACCTGCGGCCCCATACGCGGCTCGACCGCGTCTGGTATTCTCACGATCCGATTCGTCGCGAACACCAATGGGCGCGCCTCGTCCATGCCCTGGGCGGAGCATCGGTTCCCCTGGCGCGATTCGGCGCGTCGGACTGCCGGTGCGCATCGCACCTTTTCTTCTTCACAAGGCGGCCATCGTTCAGGGAGTTTGCAGGCTCCATCACCTTTCGAGTCTGAAGCCGATCTTTATCGTGACTTGAAATTCCGCCACCGCGCCGTCCACGATCTTGCCCCGCTCCTCCACCACTTCGAACCAATCCATGTTCCGCAGCGTTTTTGCAGCTTCAGCCACTGCGGCTTTGGTAGCCTCGGCAAAACTGTTGGGTGAGGTTCCGACCAGCTCTGTGATTTTGTATATTTCCGGCATCGCGCTTCTCCTGATTGAATTCGTCTTGCCCGCTTGGAAGCATTTTAACCTCAAAACCCGGTCTGGAGGGACCTGATTTGTGGCAGGGGCGGAAAGCAGTGGGGTCATCCTGAGGGTATAGGTACGCTGGTACGCTTGACAGTTCGCACACTGCTCCATAGAATTTTATAGTTATAGCCCATGCGGCGGCGAGAAGGGTGGACATGGACAAAAAGAAAGCCGATTACTACAAGAAGTGCCTGGTCACAACGCAAGAGGAGTTATTGCGACAAGTGACGAAGTCCGAGCGCGACGGGCGTGAGGCGGACGAAGAAGCGACTCAGGATATCGCCGACAAGGCCGCCAACTCCTACACCAAGGAGTTCCTTTTCCACCAAAGCGATGAGAACCGGCGCCTCCTGCAGTTGGTCGCCGAAGCCCTGGAACGCCTCAGGAATGGCACCTACGGCCTGTGTGTGTCCTGCCAGGGAGAGGTCCAGATCAAACGCTTGGAAGCGGTGCCGTGGGCGCGGCATTGCATCGAGTGCCAGGAAAAGCAGGACCAGGGTCTCCTCTAGGTCGTAGGGGCGGCCATTGTGGCTGCCCTGCGGCAGCCACCCCGCGCCTGCACGAACTCTACGTTCGAAAGCGAGGCTCGTCTTCTCTCTCCCCGGCAATTACAAAGCGTCAAACCCCTCCTTCCTTTCGGAACTAATCGGGACCTTGTTTGCAGTAGTTTTTCCTACCGATTGCTTGCTGTGCGCGCGCGAACTTACAGAACCGGGGGGCGCTTCCATATGTCATGCCTGCTGGGATAGCATGCAACCGTGGCTCGGGCCCTCTTGTGAACGGTGCGGTCTGCCATTCGCCTCCTTGGAGGCATCAGACGCTATCGACTCGCTCTGCGGCCTGTGCCGCCTGGACGAACCGGAATTCGATGTGGCACGAAGCTATGGTCTGTACACCGGAAACTTGCGCAAGGCGATCCTCCAATTGAAATTTCACGGGAGAGAATACCTGGCCAACCGCCTGGGTGGGTTCTTGGCACAGGCATGCGAAGCGCTGTCCGAGCCCGATTCCGCCATCGTGGCCCCGGTTCCATTACATGCTTCGCGAAGGCGCCAACGAGGTTTCAATCAGGCTGAACTGCTTGCGAGAGGTCTGGTCCGAAAGCTGCGAAGGAAAGAGCGATTCGCGGGTTTGCAGTTTGTCGCGGATTCGCTGTGTCGCACCCGCGCCACCCTTCCGCAGGTTGGTCTGAGTGTGAGGGCGCGGCGGGAAAACGTCAGAGGCGTCTTTTCCGTGCCGCGGCCCGAACGAGTGCGCAACCGCACCTTTGTGCTGGTTGACGACGTGATGACTACGGGGGCGACTCTCTCGGCTTGTGCTGCGGCCCTCAAGCGGGCCGGCGCCTCGCGCGTTCTGGCTTTATCACTGGCGCGCGCTACTCCGCAATTTCCGGACCTGGAAAGCAGTGGCTAGTGCCTAGTGGGGAGTGGCTAGTGACTAAGACCAGCGGCTCGCTCGTGATTGGCGGCCGTAGTGGTCAGCACTGACAACTAACCACGGACAACGGACCACTAACCACTAGCCACTGCCCTTGACGAAGTTAGGCATTACTGAACATAATTAACACTCGGTGGCTAGTGCCTGATGAATATAAGCAGCGGATAGACGGGCCACGGACCACGAACCGCTAGCCACTGCTCATCAACAGGATGAAGCTTATGCCGGAGGATAACCAACAACGGTCGCTACAAGAACCTGTGCTCGTTTTGAACGCCACCTACGAGCCCATTAACGTGACCGCAGTGCGCCGTGCTTTGGTTCTTATCCTGAAGGGCGTGGCAACCACAGAAGAAGATGATGGCAGCTTCATCCACGCCGCTCGCTTCGCCATTCGTATCCCTTCCGTCATCAGGCTGCTGGAATTCCGGCGCATTCCCTATCAAACGCGCGCCCTGTCGAGGAAGAATCTGCTTTTGCGCGATCGCTACACCTGCCAGTTCTGTGGTCGCGCCTTGCCTGCTCACGAACTTACACTGGATCACGTGATTCCGCGCTCGCGAGGGGGCCATACGGATTGGGATAACCTCGTCGCCTGCTGCCACAAGTGTAATAATCTGAAAGGTGACCGATTGCCGGAAGAGGCGGGGTTGAAGCTGCTGCGGCCTCCGCGCCCCTTTACGCTGCATACCAGCCGTCAGATTATGCGCATGATGGGCCGCTCGGACGAACGTTGGCGAAAATACCTCTTTTGTTGAGCCCTGGAGTGCGGCAGCTTGCTGCCCCTCTCTTGTCAGGCGGACTTGTCCGCGCTTCACCTCTCCACGCATCCCTCGCACTGTCATACTGAGTGCACATGGGCCCGCGGCCCACGCATAGAAATGAAAGTCACAGCCGTCGTCACCCCCGCGAAAGCGGGGGTCCATCTCGGCAAAATGGATTCCCGCTTTCGCGGGAATGACGTCACTTTCTACGGAGCGAAGCGAAGAATCCCGGCAGTTCCTTGTGGACCTTACGACTGCAGAGGTTCTTCGCTTCGCTCAGAATGACAGGCGGAATGGAATGAGTGAGTTGCTGAAAGGTCACCCACAAACGGATTCTCATCCTGCCAACCTATCAGGGACTCAGCGTTCAATATTTCGGACCGACGCCCTGCTGCTAGCCTTGCTGCTGGCTCTTGCCGCCCTCCCTTACCTCAACACTCTCCACAACCGCTTCGTTTACGACGACAACACTCAAGTGGTGAATAACCCGTACCTTCAGAATTTTCATCACTTGAAGGAGATCTTCACGACCCCTGTCTGGTCCTTCCTGGGCGGTGATTATCCCCGCAATTACTACCGACCCCTGATGTCCTTCGGGTATTTGCTCTGCTATCAGCTTTACGGACCCGTACCGGCGATCTTTCACTTGGTGAACCTCGTCGTGAACTTGCTCGTGGTGCTTCTGTTGTTTCTCGTCACCAAACGCATGTTCAACGATCGCCTGTTGGCATTTGTCGCCGCCGCCTTGTTCGCCGTTCATCCCGTCCACTCTGAGTCAGTCGCCTGGATCGCGGCCATTACGGACCTCGAGTTGACTCTCTTCTATCTGCTGGCGTTCTGGTTCTTCTTGGGTCTCTCGAAAGTGCGCGGGCCAAGACTGATTCTCAGCCATTTGTCTATGGCCGTGAGTTTTGCTCTGGCATTGCTCGCAAAGGAACCGGCCGTCACCTTGGTTGCGCTGGCCACGCTTTACGAGCACTGCTGTCGCGAGGACCGCAATTCCACCAGCATTCGACTCAAGTTCTCACGCTATGGCCCGCTTTGGCTTGTAGCGCTTGCATACCTGGTGTTCCGAATCCACTTCGTGGGCGGGTTGGCAGCCCGATCCCAGTTCCCTTCCATGGGGCTGGACGTGGTAATCCTCTCCGCCCTCGCGTTGGCCGGCCAATATATTTGGAAGCTGTTCTGGCCCGCTATGCTTTGCGCTTTTTACCCCTTCCGCATGAGCACCAGCCCTTCCGACCCGCGAGTCATCGCGGGGGCTCTGGCGTTGACGGCGTTGGCATTTCTAATCTTCTTCTTGTGGAATCGGGCGCGCTTGGTCAGTTTCGGGCTGCTCTTCTTCTTCGTCAACCTAGCTCCCGTCTTTTACGCGCCTTGGATGGCTGCCAATGTCTTTACTGAGCGCTACCTGTATCTGCCCTCCGTGGGATTCTGCTGGGCGCTCGGGTGGGCGGGGACGACCTTGTGGAGAGCGCTAGGGGTTAGCTCGGACGCCCGGCCCGCCGTCCGAAGACTCTGGGGGGTGGGCCGGTTTTGGGCTCCGCGGCTCTGGCGGGCGGTCATGGTCATCTCCGCCGTAGCCGTCGCATCCTTGTGTACTCTCCGCATCATCCGGCGAAACCGCGATTGGCACGATGACGAGACGTTTTACAAGGCCACGCTGGCTTTACAACCTGATGCCTACATCATGCACATCAATCTCGCGGCTCTCTATCTCGACCGGGACAATCTAGACAATGCCGAGCGGGAATTACGCGCCGCGGATAAGATTGCACCGGACTATCCTCTGATTCTCAATGATTTTGGATTACTTTATTTGAAGCGAAAGCGCTACGACGAGGCGCTCGGCTACTTGATTCGCTCCATTTTGAAGGAACCCGGAGAGCCCCAACCTCACCTGTACCTGGCACAGGTCTACGAACAGACCAGTCATGCGGATTACGCGGAAAAGGAATACCTGACGGCGATCAACCTTTCCCCTCTGAACATGCGCGCCCACGCCGGGCTGGGCGAGTTCTACTTCGACCAGGGCCGGCTCCAGGAGGCCGAGGAGCAATTCCAAGAATCTTTGCGGGCCGCCAAGACGCTGCGTGGTTATTGGGGGTTGGGGCTGGTGTGCTGGCGTGAAGGCAGGTATGCGGAAGCGGAACGCGCCTTCCAGAATGCGGAAACCTTGCAGCCTTCTTCCGGCCGCGCGCATATCATGTTAGGACTGCTTTACACAGATACTAAGAGGAACCGCGAGGCGCTCCGGGAATTGCAAACCGGGTTGAAAACCGAGCCCACAAATCCTCAAGCTCTCGAGGCGCTGAAAAAACTCCAGAACCAGGCGCCGTGATCAGCTCCAAACCCGGTCCCATGACCGTTCCTTGTCCCATTCGGTGGTGGGCTCAAAATAGCCCGAGCCGGGTTTCAGATTCTTCCTCACCAGATCCTCGTTGAGCGTCACGCCCAGGCCGGGCTTATCCGGAACGGTGATATAGCCTTTGTTGATGATGGGTTTTTCGATGCCTTCCACCAGATCCTGCCACCACGGCACATCCAGGGAGTGATTTTCGAGCGCCAGGAAATTCTCCGTGGCCGCGGCACAGTGTACGCTCGCCATGCAGCCTATTGGCAGGCCGGCGTAGTGCATCGCCATGGGAACGCCGTATTCCATGGCCGCGTCGCCGATCTTATGGGTTTCGAGAATTCCGCCCGAGGTAGCGAGATCGGGATGAATCTTGCTCACCGCGTGCCGCTGGCACAGCTTGATGAAGTCTTCTTTCAGGTAGATGTCTTCGCCGGTAAGGGTGGGTGTGGGGCTTTCCTCCGTGATGCGTTGCCACAACTCGGTATATTGCCAGGGAATCAAGTCCTCCATCCAGGAAAGGTTGTATTTCTCATAAGCCTTTCCCAACCGGATGCAGGATTTCACCCCAATGTGACCGAGGTGGTCCATGGAGAGCGGGATTTCCATTCCCACGGCCTCTCGAATCGCCGCCACGTACTCGCAGAGCAAGTCGATACCTTTATCCGTCACCTCGGTCGCCACAAAGGGGTGAGGTAGAAACCTTTCCTCCCAGGCGCTCAATCCCGAAGGCCGAGTCACGGTGCCAGGAATGTCTTGGACCATGTCGATTCCCAAGTCCATCTTCAGCCACGTCAGGCCCATTTCTTCTTTCCGAATTTTCATGTTGCGGGCGTAAACCTTGGGGTCCTTCGATTCCGTCGTGTCGGCATAGATGCGAATCCGATCGCGGAATTTGCCCCCCAGCATCTGGTAGATTGGCGCCCCATATACCTTTCCTGCAATATCCCAGAGCGCCATTTCGATCGAGACCACGCCACCCGCTTGCCGCGCCGGCCCCCCAAATTGCTTGATTTTGCGAAATAGGTAGTCGATGCGGAGCGGGTTCTC
>Ga0187808_10000788_pt1 | contig 10438 bp, 10 predicted proteins | sample NC_wetland_sal_i_5_FD_132427 | JGI IMG/M metagenome (GOLD analysis project Ga0187808, IMG submission 132427) | Wetland sediment microbial communities from Neuse River Estuary, North Carolina, USA - ASW_3 | ecosystem: Environmental > Aquatic > Freshwater > Wetlands > Sediment | place: USA: North...
CCATCTGCCGTAGCGAAAGGAACAGTCATGAACCCCCTCGGGAACTGTCCTGGATGCGGTGGCGACGAGCCGTTCGAGCAGATCCACACCGGCGGCTGCCCCGACACCGACGGCGGCGAGTGCCCGGAGTGGATGTGCACGCTGTGCGGTGCGGGAGTCATCATGGGAACCGTCCCGTCCGCCCGTGCTGGGTCCGACCGCGCCGACGAGGCCGACGCGGCCAGACAGCATCGCCGTGCGGCGTAGGACCCCAACCGGACGCCCGCGCACCACGCGCGGCCAGCTACGACGTACGCTCGGGCCATGAGGTTGGCGGACAATCCCTTGGCTGACGACGCGGTGTTCGCCGCCGCGGCGGCCGAGTTCGCGGCGGGCAGGGAGGCGATCGCCGATCTGCGGGACGACATCGCCTTCGAAGACTCCCCGGCTCCGAAGCGGCTCGCCCCGTACGCGACGGCGCTGGCCGCGATCGCCTACCGCGACGGTGACGAGGCGGGCACCGGCCGTCTCGTGCTGCTCTACGACCCGGCCGGCCAGGAGGGCTGGACCGGGATGTTCCGCATCGTCGCGCAGGTGCACGCCGAGGTGGATCCCGAGATGGCCGCCGACCCGCTGCTCGGCGAGGTCGGCTGGAGCTGGCTGACCGACGCGCTCGACACGCACGCGCCCGGCTATTCCGCGCCGAGCGGCACGGTGACGCGCGTGATCACCGAGGGGTTCGGCGCCAAGGAAGACGAGCCAGCGGCCACCGGGTTCGAACTGCGCGCCTCGTGGTGCCCGGCGGACGCCGACGACGTCGGCGGTGACGTGGCGGCCTGGTGTGACCTGATCGCCTCCGCCGCCGGCCTGCCGGCCCAGCCGCCGGGGACGCGGGCGCTGCGGCCTGGCGGGCGGCGGCGGTGACGTCCGGCGGCGCACCCCACATGGGCGGGGACGAGCAGGCGGAAACGACCATAATCGACCTGCTCGAGCCGCGGGACGGGCTGCCACCCGTGACGAGCACCCCAGAAGACCTGGCCGCGGCGATCGAGCGGCTCGCGGCTGGCAGCGGTCCAGTGGCCGTCGACGCCGAGCGGGCGTCGGGTTACCGCTACGGGCAGAAGGCCTACCTGGTCCAGCTGTGGCGGGAAGGAGCGGGCACCGTCCTCATCGACCCGGTCGCCTGCCCGGACCTGAGCGGCCTCGACGCGGCGCTGGCCGACACCGAGGCGGTGCTGCACGCGGCGTCACAGGACCTGCCGTGCCTGGCCGAGATCGGCTACCGGCCGCGGCGGCTGTTCGACACCGAACTGGCCGGCCGGCTGCTCGGATACCCCCGCGTGGCGCTCGGCACCGTGCTGGAGGAGCTGCTCGGCTACCGGCTCGCCAAGGAACATTCGGCCGCCGACTGGTCGGTCCGGCCGCTGCCCGAGGAGATGCTGAGGTACGCGGCGCTGGACGTGGAGGTGCTCGTCGAGCTCAGGGACGCGCTCGCGGTCCAGCTCGCCGAGCAGGGGAAGACAGAATGGGCGCGCCAGGAGTTCGCGGCCATCGTTTCCGCCGTGCCGCCGCCGCCGCGGCCCGACCCGTGGCGCCGCACGTCCGGCATCCACAAGGTACGCAACAGGCGCGGGCTCGCCGTGGTCCGCGAGCTGTGGGAGGTCAGGGACGCGATCGCCAGAGAGGCGGACCTGTCGCCGCGGCGGGTGCTGGCCGACCAGGCGATCGTCGAGGCGGCCAGGCAGCTGCCGGACAGCCGCCCGCAGCTCGACAAGATCAGCGGGTTCCTCGCCAGGAACGCGCGGCGGCACAGCGCCCAGTGGCTGACCGCGGTGCGGCGGGCCCGTGAGCTGCCCGACAGCGAGCTGCCCGAGGTGACAGGGGCCGGGGCGATCATCGGTCCGCCGCCCGCGCACCGCTGGTCCGAGCGCGATCCGGCCGCCGCCGCGCGGCTGACGGCGGACCGCGAGGCGATCGCGGCGCTGGCGTCCGCACACAAGCTGCCCATCGAGAACCTGCTCGCGCCGGACGCGGTGCGCAGGTTGAGCTGGGAACCTCCCAACCCGGCGACCCCAGAGACGGTGGCCGCGGCGCTCGCTGGTTACGGCGCCCGGCCCTGGCAGGCGGAGCTGGCCGCGGGGCCGCTCGCCGCGGCGCTGGCCAGCGCCGCCGCTCCCCCGGCCGACCCCCCTGCCCCGGCCAACCCCGCCGCCCCGGCCGACCCCGCCGCTCCTCAGGCCAGCGCCGCCGCGCCGGCCGACCCTGCCGCTCCCCCGGACGGCGACGCAGACCGCGAGTCCGGCGCGCCTGGCGATGACGGCGCGGATCCCCGGGCGGACATCACGCCGGAGCAGACGCGGTGATCTTGCGGCTGACCGCACCCGCGGCGACCGCCACGCTCGCGGCGGGGGCGGCGCAGCTGGCCGGCCGGCCGCAGCTGCCGTCGTTCCTGGCCGCGGTGCAGGGGCCGCTCGACCACTACGGGCTGTGGGCGATCGGGCTGCTATTGCTGCTCGAGAACATCGGCGTGCCGGTGGTCCCGGGCGAGCTCGCCATGATCGCCGGCGCCATCTACGCGGGCGCGGGCCAGCTCAACATCGTCGCGGTCGGCGTCGTCTCGTTCGCCGCCGCCGTCATCGGCGCCACCATCGGCTACGCCATCGGGCGCTTCGCCGGGCGCGCGGTCGTGCTGCGGTACGGGCGGTACGCGCTCATCAGGGAGCACCACCTGGAGAAGGCCGAGCAGACCGTCGACAAGTACGGCGGCATCGTCGTCGTCGTCGCCCGGTTCATCGTCGGGCTGCGTGAGCTCAACGGGATCATCTGCGGCGTCTCCGGGATGAACCCGGTCACGTTCACGACGTACAACCTGCTCGGCGGTGCCGCCTGGGTCGGGACCTGGGTCAGCGTCGGCTACTTCGCCGGGGGCCACATCGAGGCGATCTACAACGGCGTGACCAGGTACGCGCTGTACGTGATCATCGTGGCCGTCGTGCTGCTCCTGGGGTTGATCGCCGTCCGGCTGCGGCGCCGCCAGCTGCGCCGCGCCGCCGCGCAGCAGGTGGCGGAGCCTAAAGGGGCGGACAGGTCGTAGGCGTCGGCGCCGACAAGCTGGCCGCCCGCCGCGTGCAGCGCCCAGAAGCCCGCCGTATGCAGCAGGTCCCGGACGCCGACGGGCACGTCCTGGACACCGAGCACGTCGAGCGCCGCCGCCAGCAGCAGGGGCAGGTTCTCGCGGTGCGCGCAGAACACCGTCGGCCGACCGGCCGCCACCGCGCCGGCGACGAGGGTGGCAGAGTCAGCCGCATCCGTTCTGGATGTCTCGAGAGATGATTCGAGCCGCACCTTGGCACCGATGAGTTCGGCGTACGGCCGGAGTGTTTCCGTGCAGCGTTCCGCGGCGGAGCTTATGACCAGCGGGGCGAGGGCGGCTGGGGCGAAGCATGCGAGCAACGGGGCCAGCGCCTTGGCATCGGCGCGGCCACCGTCGTCGAGGGGGCGGGCCGTGTCCTCGCCCTCCCAGCCCGATTTGTGCACCGCCTTGGCGTGCCGCAGCAGGATCAGCGGCACCGTGCCGGCGGGGAGCCGGGCGAAATCGTCGAGCACGCTGAGGTCGCGCTCGTAGCTGGCGCGCTCGCGCGCCTGGGCCAGCGTCAGCCAGGCCACCTGGTCCACTTCGCTGTTCGGCACCGCTGCCTCGTCGGTGCTGGCCACCCGCGCGGACCAGTAGTGCACCCGCTTGGGCCGGCCGCTCACCTGGTAGCGCACCGACACGAGCCGACGGCCGAGGATCGGCTGGACGCCGGCCTCCTCGAACACCTCGCGGGCCGCGGTGAGCGGCAGCTGCTCATCGGGTTCCTGCTTGCCCTTGGGCAGCGACCAGTCGTCGTATTTCACGCGGTGGACGAGCAGGACCTGCCGGTCGGGCCCGTCCGGGGCCGGCCGCGTAACAACGGCGCCGGCGGCCTTGATCAGCTTGCTGGCAGGCGGTGTGCTAGCCATGTGCGCTGTGTTCCTCGGCTCTTCGTCGTGCCCCGGTGTTCATGCGCGCGAGTTGATCAGGCTCTCCTGCACATCCCGCAGCGGCCTGCCCTCGGCGTCCCGGGCGTGTCTGGTCCAGGTGCCGTCGCCGTCCAGCCACCACGAGTACGTCCCGTCATCCATGCCGAGGACGATCAGCTCACGCAGTCTAGTGCAATGACCTGGGTCGGTGACCCGGACCAGCGCCTCTACGCGGCGGTCTAGGTTGCGGTGCATCATGTCCGCGCTGCCGATCCAGACCTCGTTCCCGGCCTCTGGGTCCTCGCCCGGTTCGGGGGCCGGGTCCGGGTCGCCGGTGCCGAACGCGTAGATCCGCGAGTGCTCGAGGAACCGTCCCAGGACACTGCGCACCCTAACCGTTTCCGACAAACCACGCAGCCCGGGTCTGAGCGCGCACATGCCCCGGATCCACAGGTCGATCGGCACGCCCGCCTGCGAGGCCCGGTACAGCGCGTCGATCACCACCTCGTCGACGAGGGCGTTGGACTTGAACGAGATCCTGGCCGGCTTGCCGGCCCGGGCCCGCGCCGCCTGCCTGTCGATGCGCCCGACAATCCCGGCGCGCAGCGACTCGGGAGCGACGAGCAGCCGTCGGTAGCCGGTCTTCCTGCTGTACCCGGTGAGGTGGTTGAACAGGTCGGTGACATCCTCGCCGACGGTGCGATCCGCGGTTAGCAGGCCCAGGTCCTCATACAGCCGCGCCGTCGTCGGGTGGTAGTTGCCCGTGCCGATGTGGCAGTAGCGGCGCAGGCTCCCGCCTGGTTCCTCCCGGACGATAAGCAACAGCTTGCAGTGCGTCTTCTTGCCGATGAAGCCGAAGACGACGTGGCAGCCCGCCTCCTCGAGCTTGCGCGCCCAGGTGATGTTCGCCCGCTCGTCGAACCTGGCCTTGAGCTCCACCACCACGACGACCTGCTTGCCCGCCTCGGCCGCGTCGACCAGGGCGTCGACGATCGGCGACTCGCCGCTGGTCCGGTACAGCGTCTGCTTGATCGCCAGCACCCGCGGGTCGGCGGCGGCCTCTTCGAGCAGCCGCTCGACGCTGGTAGTGAACGAGTCGTAGGGGTGGTGCACGAGCAGGTCGCGCTCATTGAGCGTGGCGAAGATGCTGGTGTCGGTGGGCACCGCCCGGGTGGACGGGACGAACGCGGGGTACCGCAACTCGCCCACGGGCAGGTCGGCGATCGCGCCCAGGCCCGCCAGGTCCAGCGGGCCGCGGATCTTGTACACCGCCGCCTCGTCGACGCCGAGCTCCTTGACCAGGCGCGACTCCACGTCTCCTGAGATGTCCTCTTCGACCTCGAGGCGGACCGCCGGCTCGAACTTCCGCCTGACGAGCTCGCGCTCCATCGCCTGCAGCAGGTTCTCCGTGACGTCCTCGTCCACTTCGAAGTCGCGGACCCGGGTCACTCGGAACACGTAGTGCTCGACGATGTCCATGCCACCGAAGAGGTAGTTCAGGTGCGCCGCGATCACGTCCTCGATCGGCACGTACCGGCAGTCCCGCACCCGCAGGAAGCGGGCCAGCAGCGGCGGCACCTTCACCCGGGCGAACAAGGTGGCGCCCGTTCCCGGCTCGGCGAGCGTGACAGCGAGGTTGAGGCTCAGGCCGGATATAAAGGGAAACGGGTGCGCCGGATCCACCACCAGCGGGGTGAGGACCGGGTAGATCCGCTCCCTGAACAGGTTCGTCAGGTCGTCCCGCTCGACTGGGGACAGCTCCTTCCAGCGCAGGATTTCGATGCCGTGCTCGGCGAGCTCGGGCTGGATGACGTCCGTGAAGACGGCCGCGTGCCGTCTGGTGAGCTCTCCGGCACTTCTGAGGGTGTTCCTGAGCACGTGGATCGGCAGCTGCGTGCCCCCGCCCTCCACGGGGAAGCCCGCCACCATGCGGCGCGTCAGGCCCGACACCCGGACCATGAAGAACTCGTCCAGGTTGGACGCGAAGATCGCGAGGAACCGGACCCGTTCAAGCAGCGGCACCTGCGCGTCTTCGGCGAGTTCGAGAACGCGCTGGTTGAACAGGACCCAGCTTTGCTCGCGGTCCAGGTACCGGTCGGCGGGCAGGTCCTCGTGGACCGTCGCGGGCGCCGTTGTGCCGGGCGTGGCCGGCGTGGCCGGCGTGGCGGCGAGCGCGGCCGCGGCCGCGGGCGTGGCGGCGGTTGGGGCGGCCAGCAGCGGCTCGGCCGCGGGCAGCGGCTCGGTCGCGCTGGCGGGCTGGTCAGCGCCTTTGGCGGGGCGCGCGGCACCTTGTTCTGATCTCTTCGGCTTCCTGGTGGCCGTGGTCTGCCCCTGTCTCGACTTGGCTGGTGAGGCGCCTGGCGCGATCCCGGTCTCGCTCATGATCCCCATTGTCCCCGGGAGCCGGCGGTCGCGAAACGGGCCGGGCTCCGCCGAGCGCGCGGCGAGCCCCCGGCCGCTGGGGTCCCGGGTCCGCTAGGACAGGTTGTCGGCGTCCAGGGCGGGGAAGGTGAACTCGCCGCCCAGGTACCGCAGTGCCGGGTCGTCCGGGGCGGGCTCGCCGTGCACGGCGATTACTTCGGCGGCGTAGACCTCGGCGTCGTCGCGCGGCTGGTAGCCGAGCGCTTCGGCCTCGGCGAGGGAGACGAAGCCGCCACGGGTGTTGGCCGAGACCCCGTACGCGACGCGGAACCCCGGTTTCGGCGCGGCGAGGCAGGCTTCGAAGAGGCGGCCGGCGTCGTCAGGGGACAGCCACGTGGAGAGCATTCGCGTGTTGCGCGGCCGTTCGAAGCAGGACAGGATCCGAATGCAGATGGCGTCCATGCCGTAGCGGCGGGCGTACAGCGCGGCCGTCGCCTCGCCCGCGGCCTTGGAGACCCCGTAGTAGGTGTCAGGAGCGGGGTAGGCGTAGTCAGGAACAGGGAAACTTTCACGGGGCGAGAATCCGACGGCGTGGTTGGACGACGCGTAGATCACCCGGGGAACGCCCGTCCGGCGGGCGGCCTCGAACACCACGTAGGTGCCGTTGATGTTGACGTCGATGATGCGCGCCCAGGGTCCCTCGGAGGGGACGCCGCCCAGGTGGATCACCGCGTCCGCGCCATCGCAGGCGGCGGTCATCGCGGCGAGGTCGGTGACCGAGGCGGTCACCACCTCCTCGGACTGGCCGGGGGAATCCACCGGGACCACGTCGAGCAGGCGAAGCACCCGGCCGGGCCGCGCGAGGCGGGACCTGAGCATCGTCCCGATCATGCCAGCGGCGCCGGTGATCACAATGGTCGGCATGGACCTGAACCTACTGGGTCGGGCGGCTAAAGCCGGTGCGCGGGGCTGGTCGCGCGCGGATTGTCCCCCGCGCCGGGCTGGACGGCCCACACGCGCAGGAAGACCGGCGCCTTGTGACCGGCGGCCGAACACGCCGTTATCGGGTGCCGGACATACCGGGCAACATGCTGGCCAGGGAGAACGACCCGCAGCCCGGTCGCGGCGACCGGACCGCACCGGCGCGAAGGGACGTTCTCGACCACGGCGGCGTGGGCGGTGGCGCCCGGCGCCAGCATGATGCGCCGCACCCGCACCGACCTGTCGAGCACGGCGGCGTTCCCGACCTGCCCGGCTCCGTCGAGGTACGCGGACACCTGGGGGTAACCGCTCAGGGTGCACGCCGTACCCGAGATGTTCGTGAAATCGACGGGAAGGGTGGCGGTGTGCGCCGTGATGACTCGGGCGGCGGCATCCCGGCTGGCTATCGAGATGTCCAGCCCGGCCGGGGCGCACCGCGGAACCCCCGCTGGCGCGTGCCTGCCTGCCGGTCCGGTGTTGCGAGCGGAAATGAGCGACACAGGCACCGGCGCCCCCCTGGTGAGGGTGACCGCCAGAGCCGCGGTGCCGGCGAACGCGACTGCCGCGACCACCCGCCAGGCGACGCGGACGGATGTCCTCATCGTGGCCCCCTTGCGACGAACAGCCCGTTACACCATCTTTATCCTCCAACCATGGATCTGCCTAGAGGCGGCGTGCACGTGCACGGAACAAATCAATCCTGGTCCGAAACGCACCGATCCCGGTCCGAAGCGCACCCGATGTTCCGTATGATCGGTTCCGTTCCCATCCGATTTGGCGTGAGTCAGGATGTTGGCCGCGGTGTTGGGTCTTAACTGGCAGCGCCTTTATCTATAATTCCTACATGATTAATTGTAATAATGATGCGCTCCTCCCCCGGCCTGACGACGCGGCTATCGCGGTCGGCCCGCCCGGGGCGGGTTCTGGCTACTGGGCGGGCGGGCCTTCCGCGGTCGCCGCCGAAGATGGCGTGTACCTCGCCTACCGGCTTCGCAGGCCGGTCGGCGTTGGCCGCGGGTACGCGGTGGCCATCGCTTTCGCCGATGACGGGGTGAACTTCGAAACGCTCACGGTGATCAGCAAGGAAGAGATGGACACCGAATCGCTGGAGCGTCCCGAACTCGTCCGGCTGCTGGACGGCCGGTGGCGGCTGTACCTGAGCTGTGCGACCACTGGCACCAAGCACTGGCGGGTGGAGGTGACCGACGCCTCGCACCCCGGCGAGTTCGACGTGCGGCGGCGGGAGGTCATGCTTCCCGGTGATGTCACCAAGCGTGCCGTGAAGGATCCGGTCATCCAGCATCGCGACGGGAAGTGGCACCTGTGGGCGACGATTCACCCGCTCACGGACCCGAATGAAACCGATCAGATGACGACCGAGTACGCGACGAGCGCGGACGGGCTGGACTGGACCTGGCACGGCACGGCGTTGTCGGGCCGGCCAGGCGAGTGGGACTCGCGCGGCGCCCGGGTGACCGCGGTCCGATTCGACGGGCAGTCGGTCACGGCGTATTACGACGGGCGGGCGAGCGCGGCGGAGAACTACGAAGAGCGGACCGGCGTGGCCGTCGGCGCCGACCCCGCGGCGCTGATCTCGACGTCGGTCCCTGGCGCTGGTCCCGCCGCTTTCTCGCCCTACCGTGGCGGCGGGCTGCGCTACATGGAGCTGGTGAACCTGCCCGGCGGCCGGACCCGGATCTACTACGAGATGACCCAGCCGGACGGCTCGCACGCCCTGCTCACCGAGCTGCGCTGATGTCCGAGCCAGCGGGGGCGGCCGGGCTAGCGGGGGCCGACCGGGCCAGCGGGGGCGACCGGGCCAGTGGGGGCGACCGGGCTAGCGGGGGCGGCCGTTTTTCGCCTGGCCCTGGCCCGCCGGGCGGGCGCCCACCATGCCCCCGGACCGGGCCCGGGGCGCCAGCCAGTCGCCGAAGTCCTCGCCAAGCACCCTCTCTAGCAGCTTGATGTCGTCTTCGAACACCGGCAGCAGCGTCTGCCGCTGATCCCAGCTGAGCGGCTGCCGCTCCCGGCGGCCGCGCTGCAGGAACCGCTCGAGCCGGTGCGTGGCGGTCGTCGCCGCGTTACCCGGTAGCAGCCGGCCGAGCGTGTCGCCCGCGCGCATGCCCAGCGAGGCGGCCCGGTGGCCCAGTGTCCGCTCCGGGTGCGCCGTGACGTTCTCCCGCGGGATCTCGGTGACGATCCCGGGCTCGACCCCCAGGAACGCGCATATCTCGTCGAGCGTGGCGGCAGGCTGGTCGACGAGCCGCCGGTACCGGAGTACGAGTACTTGCTCGCGCGGCAACAGCGAGAACGCGTAGTCCAGTTGCTGACCGTACTTGCCGAGCCCGGTGTAGTGCCAGAACGATGCCCACCCGGCGGCGATCCTGCGCTCTTCTTCCGCGCAGGCCCGGACGAAGTCGCCGATGGGCTCCAGGCCAGCCGACCACAGGTGCGTCCAGTTGGAATGCGCCCGCTCGACCGGATCCCTGAGCACCACGATGAGCCTGGCCGCGGGGATCATCCGCGTGATGCGGCCCAGCGCCGCCCGGTCGTACAGGTAGAGCGGCGTTGACTCGCCGCGCAGTGTGCCCGCGGGCGCGGCGTCGAACAGGGCCTCGTACTCGCGGCGTTCCCAGACATGCTCCCGGTAGGTCAGCGCGTCGCCAGGTCCGCCCTTCGCCGGCGGCGGACCGTCCGTCAGGAAGAACTTCGGTTCCTTGATCGCCGACATGTACAACCCCGGATGACGGGAAAGCGCTACGTGCAGGGCCGTGGTCCCGGCCTTCGGCGCTCCGGCCACCAGGAAGTCGGGCAGTGCCATGCTTCCCCTCGTTGTCGCTGGTCTGTGTCTATTTACAACTTTTCAGATGATGTTAATCGGAAACTTCGCGCACGGTCAACGCACCTGTCCGTTGGTGCTTTGTACCCAGACAGCGACTCCTAACCCACCCGCCACCTATGAACCCCCGCTGAGGCTCGCCGCGCCCCGGGGGAGGCGGGCCAGCAAGAGAAGGTGCACCAGGGCGTCGCACCAGCGGTCCTCGGCCGACCCGGTGTCGAGGCGGGCGAGGCAGTCGGTCGCCGCGTCGAGCACGGCGCTGAAGATGGCGTCGTC
>Ga0187808_10000791_pt1 | contig 10418 bp, 14 predicted proteins | sample NC_wetland_sal_i_5_FD_132427 | JGI IMG/M metagenome (GOLD analysis project Ga0187808, IMG submission 132427) | Wetland sediment microbial communities from Neuse River Estuary, North Carolina, USA - ASW_3 | ecosystem: Environmental > Aquatic > Freshwater > Wetlands > Sediment | place: USA: North...
TCCTGCGCCAGCAGGTCCTGCGCGCGCTGGGCCTCGGTTCCGGGCAGGCTGAAGTTGGTCGCGTACTGGCGGCCCACCGCGCCCGCGATTACGGTGCTGAGCACCGCGATCGCGATCCAAGCGATCACTACGCGGCGGCGATGTGTGATGCAGATGCGGGCGAGGCCTAGCACTGTCGCTCCTCTCTGAGTTCAGGTCACGGGACGCACGGCCGCCCCGACGAAGCGCGGTGTAGGCAAAGCATTTGCTTTGACTACAGAACACTTTACGACACAGGCATGCGGTGCCTGCTCCACAGCGGCAGCGACGATCCCTCCGGGAGCGGGGCGGCCGCAGCCGTCGCTAGCCCGCGCGCTCCGCACTGCAAGGAGGTGCCTCGGGGCGCGCTTGTATCGTCGACGGTACCCAGATGCTCGTCGCCGTCACAGATCATGCCGCTGAGCGGTTTCGCCAGCGTGTGCGCGGGTCGCTCGATGAAAAGATCGAGATCGCATCCCGGGTGGCACGCGCCCATGCCGCCGGTCGCTTCGACGATGGGGACGGTGGATCCGTCCTGGTTCGCGACCTAGAGCGTCGGGATCTCGTCTTCGTCTGTCGTCCGGAGGGGCGGGAGCTGGTCGTGGTCACGTTGTGGGAGGAGGGCGATCAGCCCGCCGTACACAAGCGATTTACCGATGCGCTCCGCCGCGATGATCACCTGGTGAATTAGCGCAGAGGCGCCCGTAGCCCGAGAGCGCCGGGCGGGGGTGGCTGCCGTGTGGGTCCGCGGGTGGCCGCTGTATGGGAGGTCAGGCGGGGACGGCCTCGGTCGCGTGCTTGCGCAACTCGTGGCGCGCGATCGAGCGCTTGTGCACCTCGTCGGGACCGTCAGCGAGCCGCAGCGTCCGCAGGTGGGCGTACATCGCCGCGAGCGGGAAGTCATCAGACACCCCGCCGCCGCCGTGAACCTGGATCGCCCGATCGATCACCTTCAGCGCGACGTTCGGCGCCGCGACCTTGATCGCGGCGATCTCGGTGCGGGCGTGCTTGTTGCCGACGGTGTCCATCAGCCACGCCGCGTTCAGCGTGAGCAGCCGCGCCATGTTGATCTCGATCCGTGATTCGGCAATCCAGTCCTGGATGTTGCCGCGCTCGGCCAATGGCTGGCCGAAGGTGACTCGCGAGGCGGCCCGCGCGCACATCAACTCGAGCGCCCGCTCGGCCGCCCCGAGCGAGCGCATGCAGTGATGGATCCGCCCGGGTCCGAGCCGCGCCTGGGCGATCAGGAAGCCGTCGCCCTCACTTGCGATCAGGTTCGACGCCGGGACGCGTACGTCCTCGAAGGAGATCTCCGCGTGGCTCTCCTGGTCGACGTAGCCGAACACGGGTAGGTTCCGGATCACGTTCACGCCGCGCGTGCTGGGCTCCACGAGGATCATCGACTGCTGGCGAAACAGCGGGCCGTCGGGGTCGGTCTTGCCCATCACGATCATGATCTTGCAGCGTTCGCGCATCGCTCCCGACGCCCACCACTTGCGACCGTTGAGGACGTAGTCGTCGCCATCGCGCTCGATCCGCAGCTCGATGTTGGTCGCGTCCGAGCTGGCGACCGCGGGCTCGGTCATCACGAACGCCGAGCGGATCTCCCCCTCGAGCAGGGGCGCCAGCCACCGGTCCTTCTGCTCGGGAGAGCCGAACAGGGTCAGGACCTCCATGTTCCCGGTGTCCGGCGCAGCACAGTTGCACGCTTCCGACGCGATGTGGCTGCGTCCCATGATCTCCGCCAGTGGGGCGTAGTCGAGGTTCGAGAGCCCCGGGGCGGACTTGTCGGGAAGGTCATAGGGAAGGAATAGGTTCCAGAGCCCGAGCTCCCGAGCGCGCTCCTTGAGCTCCTCCATCACGGGCGGGTGGATGTGCGGGTTGGCCGAGCCCGCGAGCTGCTCCTCGTAGACCGACTCGTTTGGGTAGATGTGCTCGTCCATGAACGCGAGCAGGCGCTCCTGGAGCTCCTTGCAGCGATCTGAGAACTCGAAATCCACGGCGTGATCTCCTTGCGGTTGGCGGCGGAGAGGATCGTATTCCGATTGGCGACCGCTGCCCATCGTGCCGACGAACTTCAATAGGGTCCCGGGGATGGAGCTCGCCGATCGCAACGTCTTCATCACTGGGGCCGGCAGCGGCATCGGTCGCGCGCTGGCCGAGCGCTTCGCCGCTGAGCAACCCCACGCGCTGGTGCTCGCTGACCTCGACCTGCCCTCCGTCGAGGCGGTGGCCAAGGCGGTGGGGGGCGTCGCGGTCAAGACCAACGTCGGCCGCGAGGAGGAGATCCGTGCGCTCGTGGACAGGGCGCGCGAGCTCGGAGGGCCGGTCGACCTGTTCTGCTCCAACGCCGGTGTACCCGGTCCCGGCGGCGGCCCGGACGCCAGCGACGAGGAGTGGGAGCGGGCGTGGAGGATCAATGTGATGGCCCACGTGTGGGCGGCGCGCGCCGTGCTGCCGGAGATGCTCGAGCGCGGTGACGGCTACCTGCTCAGCACCGCATCGGCCGCGGGGGTCCTGACCCAGGTCGGGGCGCTGGTGTACTCGGTGACCAAGCACGCGGCGGTGGCGGTCGCCGAGTGGTTGGCGATCACCTACGCCGACGCGGGAATCAAGGTTTCGTGCCTGTGCCCCCTCGGCGTGCGGACGCCGATGCTCGAAGGCGCGCTGGAGGACACCGTCGGGGGGGCCGCGCTGATGCAAGACGAGCTGCTCGAGCCCTACGACGTGGCCGAGGCAGTCGTCGCAGGGATCCGTGACCAGCGCTTCCTGATCTTCCCGCACCCTCAGGTCGCCAAGTACATGGCGTTCAAGGGCGGCGACAACGAGCGCTGGCTGGCCGGGATGCGGCGGATGGTGCGTCAGGCTCGCGCCGGAGGGGCCCCCGGGTAGGGCTCGCCGGCGCTGCAGCCGGCGGGCAACCCGATCGGCGAGTTCCGCCGGATCAAAGCGGGGTGGCGGTCTCGCCACAGACGGCGATCATGGGCATAGGCGACGCTCAGGGATGCACATGGAGGGTGCGCCGGACGTGGCGGAAGAAGCCCCCGACTCGCCCATGGACCCCGGAAGCCAGCCCGAGCGCGCCGAACAGGATCGCGACCACGCCGATCAGGACGATCAGCAGGGCCAGCAAATGCGGCCAGCGGCGCTCGAGGAAGTCGCGCCCGACCCCCAGGATCTGGTCCGCGTGGTCGCGGGCAAACGTGAGCGTTGCGACGATCCCGATCAGCGGCAACACGAAGCAGACGTTGAATACGACCAGCAAGCCGAGCTGGCGCACGGGACCGAGCCCGGACCCGGCGATCGCCGCGATCGCCGCGAAGTACGGAAACGCGGTGGGCAGCTCGACGGCCGTGATCGTCGCCCCCAGCAGCAGGCTCGACTTCCGCTTGGGGTCGGCCTGCGGCAGCCCCCGCGCCACCAGCCGGTGGCGACGGTCCCACAGGATCGCCGCCCCCCCTAACAACAGCACTCCCGCCACGATCTCGGCCACGTAGCGGACGGTGTGTTGCACGTCGACGTCGGGAATCGCGCTGCGGATCAGCTGACCCGGCCCGAGCGCGATCAGCGCGCCGCCCGCCAAATACACGACGAACACCGAGATCGTGAACTCGCTCACCTGGCGGCGCGGGCGCGGCCCGGCGGCGAGGTAGAGCGCCGGCGCGATCGTGGATGGGTTCAATGAATCGACCAGCCCGATCGAGATGACCAGGCCGAGCAGGCGCAGCATGCGGGCATTGTTCCCGCTTCACACGAAGTGGAGTTCTTCGCCCTCCTCGTCGCTAACGGGCTGCTCGCACGTGGGGCACCACCACCGCGCCTCCATCGGCGTTCCGCAAACCGAATGCCGGGGCGCCGCCCGCTCGCCCGCATTGCGGGCGCCCCAGCCGGCGAGCAGGCGCAGGACGCCCGCCAGCTCCTGGCCGGCGGAGCTGAGCTCATAGAGGAAGCGTGGCGGGCGCTCCGAGTAGGGGCGAGCCACCAGCAGCGCGTCGCGTTCGAGCTGGCGCAGCCGCTGGGTTAGGACGTTGGGCGCGATCCCTGGCACCTCCGCTTGGAGCTCGCCGAAGCGCTTTGGACCATCGAGCAGGGTGGCGACGATCAGCAGCGTCCACCGGTCGCCGACCGTCGCGAGCGCGTCCGCGAGCGCGGCATTGGGCGGGCTCTCGGGGTCGGGTCGGTCCGCGGGCTCAGCGTCACCGCGAGCAGGTTCGCGATCGGTCATCTGGCGCGTGATCGTACGACCAATCATGGTGGTAGGATACTGACTTGCAACTAGCAAGTAACCTGTGAGCAGAGGATGGAGTGATGTCAGTACTTGAAGAGCTTGAAACTTCGGTCCACGGGATCGCCGAGCAGGTCGGCCCGGCGGTCGTCGGAATTGGGCGAGGATGGGGAGTCGGATCGGGAGTGGTGATCGCGCCCGGTCGGGTGCTCACGAACGCCCACAATCTCCGCCACGACGAGGTCGCGGTCACCTTCGGCGACGGTCGGCGGGAGGACGGGCGTGTGGCCGCCTCCGACGCGGACCTCGACCTGGCCGTGATCGACGTGGACACCGGTGATCTCGAGCCCGTCCAGTGGGGACCCGACGGCGCCGACGTACCCGTTGGCCGCGCCGTGCTGGCGCTCGCCAATCCGGGCGGGCGCGGTCTGCGCGTGACGCCCGGATTCGTCTCGTCCGCGGCGCGCAGCTTCCGCGGGCCGCGCGGACGGCGGATCGTTGGCGCGATCGAGCACACCGCCCCGCTTCCGCGGGGTTCCTCCGGCGGGCCCCTGGTCGACGGCGACGGGCGCCTGCTCGGGATCAACAGCGTCCGCGTTGACGGCGGTCTGATCCTCGCGATCCCCGCCGACGCCGCGGTTCGCGAGCGGGTCGAGGCCCTGGGAAGAGGGGAGCGCCCGAAGGACGTCCGGCTCGGTGTCGCGATCGCGCCGCCGCGGGTGGCGCGGCGGCTGCGCCGCGCGGTCGGGCTGCCCGAGCGCACAGGCGTGCTGGTGCGCGCGGTGGAGACCGGGAGCGCGGCCGAGCGCGCCGGCCTGGAACGCGGCGATCTGATCGTGGCTGCGGCCGGGAGCGAGATCGAGCGGATCGACGCCCTCTACGAGGCGCTCGACGACGCGCGCGCCGAAGGGAAGCTCGAGCTCACGATCGTGCGCGGGAATGACGAGCGCACGCTCGGGGTCAACTTCTAGGCGCCGGCGACCGAAGGAGGCCCGGGATGAGCACGACGATCGAGCACGAGCCAGACACGCCCCGTCCGGACGAGGACGAGGCACTCGACGCCTACTCCCGCGTGGTGATCGACGTGGCTGAGCGCGTGTCGCCCTCGGTCGGGAGCCTGCGCGTGATGCGCAGAGGTCGCAGCGGCCATGTCCCAGCCGGCGCCGGCAGCGCGGTCGCGCTGACCCCCGACGGGTTCATGCTCACCTCCGCGCACGTGGTCAGCGGACCCGGCCGGGCCGGACGCGCGGCGTTCATCGACGGGCGCGAGCTGCGCTTCAGCGTGGTCGGCGTGGACCGGCTATCGGACCTGGCCGTGCTTCGCGTCGACGGGGATGGGCTGACGCCGGCGGTCCTCGGCGAGGCCGAGCGCTTACGTGTCGGCCAGCTGGTGGTCGCGATCGGCAACCCGAACGGGTTCGCCGGCTCGGTCACCGCCGGCGTGATCTCGGCGCTCGGCCGCTCGCTGCCCGCTCGCTCGGGGAGAACCGTTCGCTACATCGACAACGTGATCCAGACCGACGCGGCGCTCAACCCCGGAAACTCCGGCGGCGGGTTGGTGGACAGCCGCGGCCGGGTGGTCGGCATCAACACCGCCGTCGCCGGCGTGGGTCTCGGGCTGGCGGTTCCGATCAACGCCGCGACGCGCCAGATCGTCGCCAAGCTGATGAGCGACGGCCGGGTGCGCCGGGCCTACATCGGGATCGCCGGTGGGCCGCGGCCATTGCCTCCCCAGGCGCGGGTCCGCCTCGGTCGGGCCGCGGGCGTGGAGGTAGTTGAGGTGGCGGCGGGCAGCCCGGCCCAGCGCGCCGGCCTGCGCGCCGAAGATCTGATCGTCGACCTCGGCGGCCGCCCGGTTGAGCGTGCCGACGACATCCAGCGGTTGATGAACGACGCCGCGATCGGGAGGCCGCTGCCGGTCAGGCTGCTCCGGGGCGAGCGGTGGCTGGACCTGGAGCTCTACCCGGTCGAGCTGGTCGAGTAAGCCCGCAGAGCCACTCCTCAGCCCGTACCCCCGGCCGACTGGCTACACTGACCCCAGCGCCGGGCGGCGTTCGTTATCGCGCCTGCGGCCCGGCGACTCTAGTCCTGATCACCGGCTACGGGAAGCACCAAGATGGCCCGCGGAGACGTCCGGATCGCTGTGACTCTCGCATGCGAGGAATGCAAGCGCCGGAATTACCAGACGAACAAGAGCAAGCGCAACGACCCCGAGCGGATTCAGCTGCGCAAGTACTGCCGCTGGTGCCGGTGTCACACCGCTCACCGCGAGACGCGCTGAGCTGACGGAGGCTGTCGGTGTCGCGCAATCGCAAACGCGCAAAGGAACGGCGGGCTCGCCGTCCCAGCGGGGCAACCGTGGGCAGGCACGGGACCGCCACCGCGCGGGCGCAGGACCTCGACGCATCGCGGGCCGAGGAGCTCGAGACATCGCGGGCCGAGGAGCTCGAGACATCGCAGGCGGACGAGCTCGACCCCTCTCGGGCCGAGGAGCTCGACGTGTCGCTCGAAGCCGCGCGCTCGGACGAGCTCGACGGGCCCCCAAATCCGATCGAGCATGCCAATCCCGACGTCGAGCTGGCGGACGCCCAGATCGCCCTCGGACGCTCGGCGTCGATCGACCAGGCCGAGGCCGAGCGAGAGGAGGACCTGCTCGAAGAGGAGATCGAGGAGCAGCGAGACGAGCGCGCGGTTCCGGCGGTCGTCCGCGAGCGAGCCGGTCTCGGTACGCGGCTGGCGGGCTTTCTTCAAGGAAGCTGGCGCGAGCTACAACGGGTACAGTGGCCCGACCGCCGTCAGGTGGTGCAGGCGACTGGGGTCGTGATCGGATTCGTGATCGTGGCGGGGGTGTTCCTCGGCGTGGCCGATCTCCTCTCCCAGAAATTGATCAACTTCATCCTCAAGTAGCGCGTCGTTGGAGCGCTGAAGCAGTCAAAGCAATGTTTCGCTGGTACGTAGTCAACACATACTCCGGTCACGAGAACAAGGTCAAGCAGAACCTCGAGCACAGGGTTGTCTCGCTCGGGCAGCAGACCGCCGTCAGGCAGATCGTGGTCCCCACCGAGTCGGTCTCGGAGATGAAGGACAACCAGAAGATCACCGTCGAGAAGCGGACGATGCCCGGTTACGTGCTCGTCAACATGGACCTCAACGAGGATTCCTGGACGCTCGTCAAGGGCACGCCCGGCGTGACCGGATTCGTGGGCGCGTCGAATGAACCCGTCCCGCTCACGCAGGACGAGGTCAACCGGCTGCTGCACCGTGAGCAGGAGGTGCGCCCGCGTAGCCGAGCCCAGTTCTCGATCGGTGAGTCGGTCAAGGTCATCTCGGGCCCGCTGTCTGACTTCAGTGGAGAGATATCAGAGGTCAACGAGGACGCCCAACGGCTCAAGGTGCTGGTGTCGATCTTCGGGCGTGAGACCCCGGTCGAGGTAGGGTTCGACCAGGTCAAGAAGATCTGATGGCGAGGAAGGTCCTAACCCAGATCAAGCTCCAGGCGCCCGCGGGTCAGGCCAGCCCTGCCCCGCCGGTCGGACCCGCGCTGGGCCAGCACGGCGTCAACATCATGGAGTTCGTCAAGGCGTTCAACGCCCAGACCCAGTCCGATGCGGGAACCGTGATCCCGGTCGTGATCACGGTCTATGAGGACCGCTCGTTCACCTTCGAGACCAAGAGCCCGCCGGCGGCTGTGCTGATCAAGCAGGCGCTGTCGCTTGAGAAGGGCTCCTCCGAGCCCCACCGCGAGAAGGTCGGATCGATCAGCCAGGAACAGCTGCGGCAGATCGCCGAGCGCAAGATGAATGACCTCAACGCCAACGACCTCGAGGCGGCCGCGAAGATCATCGCGGGCACCGCGCGGTCGATGGGAGTCGAGGTCCGATGAGCGAGGGAGTGAGCTGAATGGCCAGGCGCGGCAAGGCATACGTCGACGCGCGCCAGCGGCTTGACCGCGAGCGCGAGTACTCCCCAGCCGAGGCGATCGCGCTGGTCAAGCAGCTGGCCCACGCCAAGTTCGACGAGTCGGTCGAGGTTCACGTACGCACCGGCCTGAACGTCCGCCACGCCGACGAGCAGCTGCGCGGAACGATCGCGCTTCCGAACGGACTGGGCAAGGACGTCAAGATCGCGGTGTTCGCCCAGGGTGACAAGGCCCGGGAGGCCGAGGAGGCCGGGGCGGATGTGGTCGGGGCCGACGATCTGGCGCAGCGGATCCAGGACGGCTTTGACGAGTTCGACGTGGCGATCGCCACTCCCGACCTGATGCCGGTGGTCGGGCGCCTCGGGCGGATCCTCGGACCCGCCGGCAAGATGCCCAACCCGAAGGTCGGGACCGTCACGATGGACGTTGGCAAGGCGGTCGAGGAGGCGAAGGCGGGGAAGGTCGAGTACCGCACCGACCGCAACGCGATCGTGCACCTCGTGATCGGCAAGCGCGACTTTGACGACCGCCGCCTGCTCGAGAACTACGCGGCGGTGATCGACGAGCTGATCCGCGCCAAGCCGTCTGCCGCGAAGGGACGCTACCTGCGCACCGTCACAATCGCCACAACTATGGGCCCTGGCGTGAAGGTCGACCCCACCCGGACTCGCGACATCATCGAGGAGCCCGTAGCCGCCTAGACTGAGGACCACCTATAGAGACGATGCCTGAGACCTCCGGCAGCGCGAGCGCGTAAGACCGGGGCAGGCGGAGCCTCGATGCGAACCCCGCCGGCGCGATGCGTCGGCGCCGCGGATCGGACGAGACGCCCGCCTGGTGCGGGCGTTGCTTTTGGAGCAAGAGATGAATCGAGAGCAGAAAGCAGCAGTCGTAGAGGAACTGGCCGAGCAGATCCGGTCGGCCGAGGCGATCTTCGCGGTCGACTACCGCGGGATCTCGGTCTCCGATGCCGCCGACCTGCGCTCCCGGCTCCGCGACTCGCAGACCAAGTTCAGGGTCGTGAAGAACTCGCTCACCGAGCGCGCCACCGACGAGGCCGGTACCGACGTGCTCAAGCCGATGCTCGAAGGGCCCACCGCGCTCGCGTTCGTGAGCGGGGATGCCGCACTGGCGGCCAAGGCGCTCAACGATGCGGCGCGGGCGCTTGGCACGCTCGAGTTCAAGGGCGGTCTGATGAACGGGACAGCGCTGAGCGCCGACGAAGTCCGCTCGATCGCCCGCCTTCCGGCTCGAGATGTCCTGCACGGCCAGCTCGTCGGCACGATCGCCGCCCCGCTGTCGGGCCTTGTGAGGACCCTGAATGCGCTGATCGCAGGCCTCGCGATCCAGTTACAGCAGGTCGCCGAGCAGGGGCTCGTGGGGACCGACGCGCCGTCCGCTTCAGAAGCCGCAGGGCCGCAAGCGGAGGCGTCGCCCGGGTCCGAAGCGGAAGCGGAGGCGTCGCCCGGGTCCGAAGCCGCGGGCCCGCAGTCCGAGACCGATGAAGGGCCCGCGGCGGCGCGAGCGGCTTCGGACGCGGACGACGCACGGCCTGAGCAGGAAGCTGAGGCGCCGGCCGAGGTTGCCGAAGAGCCCGCCTCCGAGCCTGAACAAGACGAAACAGAAACCCCCTCACACGCTGGGGCGTCCGAGGAATAAGGAGGAACCATGACCACCACCCAAGAGTGGATCGACGAGCTCAAGGGCATCTCGGTGCTCGAGCTCTCCGAGCGGATCAAGGCACTCGAGGAGGCCTTTGGTGTGTCCGCGACCGCGGTCGCCGCGGCGGCACCGATTGCGGCCGCGGGCGCGACCGCCGATGGCGGCGCCGAGGCCGAGGCGCAGAGCAGCTTCGACGTGATCCTGACGGGATCCGGCGATAAGAAGATCCAAGTGATCAAGGTCGTCCGCGCTGTCACCGGCCTCGGCCTCAAGGAGGCCAAGGCGCTTGTGGACGAGGCCCCCAAGCCCGTCAAGGAGGGACTCGAGCGCGACGAGGCCGACAAGCTGAAGGCTGAGCTCGAGGAAGCTGGCGCGAGCGTCGAGTTGAAGTAGGCTCGCACTCGGGTTCCTGATTGCGTTCGAGTGCGCGCGAGGGCGCAGCCGGACCCCGGCCCCGCGGTGCAACTCGAGGCCTTGGCGGCGTAGCCAAACCGCTTGAGCTAATCGGCGGCCCGCCGTCGCAGGGGCCGCCGGTTGCCGGTTTGCACGGCGGGGTAGGCCTCGAGATGCCCGGCCCTACGCGGCCGTGGTCGA
>Ga0187808_10000794_pt1 | contig 10404 bp, 12 predicted proteins | sample NC_wetland_sal_i_5_FD_132427 | JGI IMG/M metagenome (GOLD analysis project Ga0187808, IMG submission 132427) | Wetland sediment microbial communities from Neuse River Estuary, North Carolina, USA - ASW_3 | ecosystem: Environmental > Aquatic > Freshwater > Wetlands > Sediment | place: USA: North...
CCGTGATGAAGCGAGAACGAAAAGATCAGAGCGAGATTCTTCGCTTCGCTCAGAATGACAGGGTTTTCATGGTTTCCGGGTGCCCGTCAGCGGACGGGCATGGGCGACTGCGTTGAAGACACTCAGAGCGAGATTCCTCGCTCCGCTCGGAATGACAGATTAGGCAGGGTTATCACACAGACTCCAAGGGAGAGGGCTGTCTGTTCACTCTGGAGCTCGGGGGTCCAACAAAAGATGTGGGACATGCCCACAATGCGTGGCCCGAACGTGCTAAGTACTCGCCAGGATGCGTTGATAGAGGTCTTCGTAAAGGGGAATGATCTTCTCGCTACAAAAGGTGGTAGAGGCGCGATGCCGCGCTGCGATGCCCATCTGCTCGCGCCGGCGCGGGTCAGTGACGATCTCGAGGGCGCGCGCGGCCATGGTTTTCGTGTCATGACCCGGCACGAGAAACCCCTCCACTCCATTTCGGATGACCTCGGGCAGTCCCCCCACTTCCGAACAAACGGCAGGAACACCGCAGGCCATTCCCTCGAGCGCCGCCAAGCCAAAGGACTCGATTTCGCTGGGCAGAAGGAGGACGTCGGCGCAGTTGAGGAGTTCCTGTACCTGACTCTGTTTGCCTAAGAAGAAGACGTCCTTCGTCAGGCCCTTTTCACGCACCAGCCATTCGGCGATGGTGCGTTCCGGGCCGTCGCCTATCATGAGGAGCTTGGCGGGCACCTCCGCCCGCACTGCGGCGAAGATATCGACCACATCCGGAATCCGTTTGACAGGGCGAAAATTGGACAGATGCACGAGGACGGGCTCGCCCTGGGGGGCGAATTCCTCGCGCCGGCTATTGGCGTCGCCGGGCTGGAAAACGTCGCAATTGACGAAATTTGAAATCACTTCAATCGGCCGTTGAACATTGAGTTCCCGCTGGGTCACCGCGCGCAGGTATTCGGAAATGGCCGTCACACCGTTGCTCTCTTCGATGGAGAACCGTGTGATGGGCAGGTAGGAACGATCCACGCCCACCAGTGTAATGTCCGTTCCGTGCAGTGTGGTGACGAAGGGAAGTGGGTGCGGATGGCGCATCGCGCGGGCCAAATAGGCGCTCACCGAGTGGGGAATAGCATAATGGACGTGCAATAGATCAAGCGATTCGTTTGCCGCCACGTTCGCCATTTGGGTGGCCAAGGCCAATGTGTAGGGGGGATGGTTGAACAAGGGATAGTTGAGCATCTCCACTTCGTGAAAGTGGAGGCGCTCGGAAGGCTCGGTCATGCGAACGGGAATGGCGTAACTAATGAAGTGGATGTCGTGTCCACGCGCGGCTAATTCCAGACCCAACTCGGTGGCGACGACTCCACTTCCGCCATAGGTGGGGTAGCAGGTTATGCCTATCTTCATGGGGCGTCTTTTATGGTACAGGCACCCCTGCCTGTGACCAAGTTTGAAGCACGGTGTCGAAAAGCACAGGCAAGAGTGCCGGTGCCGCGTTGGCGCTAAGAAGGGGGAGTAGATTCTTTCTTCTTCGGGGTGCCCCCCGCCAGAACCACGATCCGCGTGACGGTCCTGTGATCGCCCCTCTGGTCGAAGTAAACGAGAATATTGGTGCCCGGTTTCAGTGTCGCCAACTTGAGCTTGTCCCCGTCGGCAGTAACTACATGGACCTTTTTCTTTATGGGGAAGATTTCTGTGGATTTTCCGTCGATGTTGTCGACATTTAAGACCTCGCTCTCGAAATCAACGGATTTCACCACCCCCATAAACGCCTGCTGCATGGGTCCGCCGGAAGTGATCTTATCGATAACTGGGACCTTCTTGTGTTCCTCCTGGGCCTGGAGCGTGGTGCGTAAAGGCAAGGCCAACAGAAGCAGGGCGAGGAAAAGACAAACCAGAAACCTCGGAGGAACCACTCTCCGCGAGGGCCCTGTCGTGGGACAACGGTGGGCAACAATCCTGGTTATCGAGCTTGGGCCTAGCTGGTGATAGGATGTTAATTCAGGAATCACTGTTATACTCGCGACTCGGATTATAAGTCCAAGATTATCCTAGGCGCGGAAAGTTACAGTGTCAAGGTTGTATGTAATCATCTTGCCCGTTGTCGGGAAGACGATTGCCATCCCCACCGCCCCCGTGCTTGTTCTCGTTCTCTTTATAAATATACCGGATGGCGGACTTCATAATGAGGAGGTTGGGTTCGTTCGCCCTATGGACTTTGATGCAATTCTTGTCATACCACTCGATCACGCCATGGATGACTTCGTCCCCATTGAGGACAACCACCATGGGCGTTCGCGCCTGCATCTGTTTCAAGTAGTAGAAGTTCTCCGCGCTGGTTTGTTCAGGGGGAGCGGGCTTTTTGCGCTGCAAACGTGCGCCCATTTGATCCTGCACTTCGGACAGCGTGGGGCGGATGAGTCGTCGGTTCATGATGCTTTACTCCTTCGGCCAAGTCGCTCGAGGCCTCGTGTTCGGAGCTTCTCTATACAGAATTGGCGCCTGTGACCTCACTAAGATAGACGCGCGCTTTGTCACTCGGGTTTCTTTCAGGTTGATAAAAAACCCATTCGAGGGCAAAAGCCGCGTATAAATTACATGCTAGCACAAAGCCTACGCAGTCGCAATGAAATCAAGTCGAGAAGTCGAGGAGTCGACAAGTCGAGAGTCAAGTGTCTGATTTCGAAGATCGAAACGGTGGCGCCGAGCCGTGATGGTGGCCTCACTGCAATCGACCTCTGCTTTCTGCCTTCTGGCTTGTGCCTTCTGCCCTCTGCTTTCAGGCGCGATGCCCCGCGCCTACTGCCCTCTTGCCCAAACCTCCAACCCCAGCGTCTCCAAGCCGAGTTGCTGGTTCACATTGCGGATTTGCAGTCGGTAGGCTTGGTCGAGGCCGGATTTTAACAGCTCGATTCCATGGAGTCCCAAGCCCGCTGCCCAAGCCTGTAGGCGCGGGAGCACGTCCACGTTCGTCACTTCGGTTTCCGGCCCTTGCAGGAGCACGAGAAGCAAGTCCCGCAGAAGAGAATAGCCGATGTCCAGTGTGGCATCGAAATCGTCCCGGCTTTCGGCGAGCGCCTTGGCCGAATCAAAAAGCGGCCGCCAGTCCGCACGGCCAGTGGAAGTGGAAGCACTCCGGGCTACGACTCCCAGGAATTCCAACCAAGGCTTGCGACGCTGTTCATAGGCTGCAAGATCGAAGCTCCTGGCTTTGGCCACACTGCCAGAGGCCACGCGCGCGCCCAAAACCACCTGTGTTTTGTTCAACCCTTGCCGCTTGGCCAGCAGTCCGAGGATAGCAGATTCCGCCACGGGCTGGAACACAATCCGCAAACATCGGGAGAGGATGGTCGGGCGCAACTCGTAAGGATTGGAGCAGATAAGAATGAAGGACGTGGTTTCGGGCGGCTCTTCGAGCACTTTTAGCAGCAAGTCCGCAGCCTGCCAGTGAACCGTCTGTGCGTCATCAATAATAAACATGCGCCGCGGGAATTCGAAGGGCCGGGTGTAAGCCACATGGCGCAGTTGACGGATTTGTTCTGTCAGAATGAAGCGGGTGAGGGGTTCGAGGATCTGAAAATCGAAATAAACCAACCCTTCCACCCGTCTTGCCGCATCTTTAATCTCCCGCCGTCGTGCTAGATCCTCTTCGGCGCTGGTGAACATCTCCTCGGCCTTACGGCAGCGAGGGCAGACGCCGCAGAAGTCGCCCGCGCTTTGTTCGCACACCAACGCCTTGGCCAGCATCCGAGCCAAAGTTTTCTTCCCCACCCCGTCCGGACCTGAGAACAACAGACTACCGGGAACACGACCGCCGGCCACCATCTCGCGCAGGCTCGCCAGGGCTTTGGGGTTTCCGATGAATGTGTCGAAAGGCATAACGATTTCGGAATTTGGATTTCAGGTTTTGGATTACGCTTTCCTTGCGCTCAGTGCATCCTGAAATACTAATGCAAAATCCAAAATCCAACATCTACAATCCGCTAGTCCGCTTTGCGCCAGGTTGCATCGCGATCGTAGAGAGTCAGAGTTTTCGCGATCTCGGCAGTGCGCGGGCCGAGGTCCTTTTCGTAAACAATCCCGTCTTGGTCCACGATGAACGTCATTACTCCCGACGAACGGTATTCGGCTGGATAGGCCAAGAAGGCAAAGCCGCCGGTCATCTTCCCATCTATGATATAACTGCGAGTGGAATGGGTGTCGGCCAATTCTCGGCGCCAACGTAGAGCGTGGTCGTTCCGTCCGGCTCGGTGACCAGGCGGTGCATTTGCTGATATTTCTGAACGAACTCTTCCCGGTTGCTTTTGTCTTCGACCGGGTCTCCAGAAGAGATTATCTCTTTTCCTTCGGGCCCGAGAATACTCAGCAAGGCCGCCTCATCATTCGCCTGGAGGGCCACGACTAACGCTTTAGCTGCCTCCGGCGCAGTCGGAAAAGTCCTTTGGCCTGGCTGTTGAGCGGCCGCGGGAGCCGGATAACATGCCATCCCGGCACCGAGAATCGCCAAGGCGACAACCTTGGCAATACCGCCACCGGTTACGGCTTCGAAATCGCGCTTCTCGCAAAACATAACATCCTTCTCCTCCTGTGTAGAAGCGGCTTGACGCCTCCGTCAGCGATCTCTCAGAGGCGGGCTCGCCGCGATGTAGCGCCGACCTTTAGGTCGGCACGAATCGTGTTGACCTGAAGGTCGCTGCCGTGCTGACCTAAAGGTCAGCGCTACATAAGGTCAGCCCTGCAATAGGTGATCAGCGGCGGCCACCGCCCCGCATGCCGCCACCATGGAAGCCTCCGCCATGGAAACCACCGCCCCGCATGCCTCCTCCAAAGCTGGAACGGCCGCGCGCAGAAAAGCTTCGAGCGAAACCCCCGCGGCTAATGCCGCCAAAGGCACCGTAGCGGCCACTTCGTACGGACGGAGAGAAGGAGCGACCGCCGGATCGCATAGACGGAGCGGAGGGGCCTCTGAAACCTGCGGACGGGGCGGAGCGACCTCTAAATCCAGCAGACGGAGCGAAGCGCCCGCCGGCTCGCGCGCTGCCGGCAAAGGAGCGCCCTTCCCGCGGGGCAAACCCGCGCAAGCCGCGGTCGCCGCGAGCGAACGGCGCATAGCCCCGGAAATTACCATGGAAATAGGCGTTGCGATCGTAAAACGCGTGGCTGTGGAACATATAGCGCCCGCCCCCAAAGAATAACCCTCCGCCGAAGCCCCAGTGACAGCCCCACGCGGGCCAACCCCAGCCAAATCCAAAGAACGGCCAAAGGTTGAATCCAATGCCGAACGAAATGAACGGGCCCGTAACGCCCCACCAGGGATAGAAGCCCGGCCAAAAGGGAACCGGATATCCGTAGACATATGCTGGATCATATTCCGGTACATAAACGATCTGTGGATTCGCTGGTTGGATCACGACCGTGCCGCCTTGGTTCGTCACCGTCTGCTGTGGTGTGCTATTCAGATTTCCCGCCTGCTCCGCTTGGTGCCGCATGTACTGGATGGCATCCATGACATCCTGTGGCTGATTGTAATTTGCATCGCCCAGCTCGGACGTCCACCCTAGGTCCTTGTCCATATTGGCGAGTACGGTGGGAAATTGCGTGAGAGCCTTGATGCTGGGGTCCCAATCCTGCTGGTCGACCGCCTGGGCAAGCGCCTTGCCCTTTAAATTCGGATTCTGCTGAAGGAAGCGGTCGGCCTCGACAATCTGCGTCGGATAGGCGGAAGCGGCAAGAATCTGCGCGACCAGCGCGTCCGGATAAAGGGCGATAGGCGCCACTAACTCCTGCAACTGTTGGGGCGTCAAATGAGCAGGTGGGGGCTGCCCCGGCGCCGGCGGTGGACTCTGTGCCCCGAGTGCAGCCATCCCGTACGGGTGGGCATCCAACAATCCTGTTGGGCTCATCGCTAAGGCGACTATGAAGCATACTGCGCAAGTGAGAACCCTGTTGCTCGAAACTTTCACTATCATGACGAACCTCCAGTTCGTGCTGCTCGCCCCAGAGTCTTTATTGCGCCCTGCCCCTACGTACTTAGATGCTTGCGGGTACCCTAAGATAGTCTGAAATCTTGCCCTCTCCTCAAGGCTTGATCGTTACCTATATCTTTTGCTGGACACCGGGGGTGAGTGTGCGAGATAACGAGGGACCTCGTGGATGCGAGGTCGTTGGTCAACCAAGCACGATGCCCTGAAAGGGCATCAGGCAGTAGCCGGGGGCAACGCCCCCGGAAGGGTGCCCACCCGCTGATCGACCCTGCAGGGGTCGCAGACGCGGGTCAGGGGAGTAAGGCACTGCGGCGACAAGGGTTTTTCTTCGGCCCTTTCAGGGTCGGGGGCGGGGGAATGGGAGTTTCCGGGGGCGTTGCCCCCGGCTACTATATGAATCCCCTTCGGGGATTCTCAGCATATCGAGCACCCGCAGTGTCCGCGGGTGGCACATACGCCCCGACGCTTTTTGTCGGGATGTATGCGCCACTCGTTTAGCTCCTCCTGCCGATAGCACAGACATGCCACAGGACGGCACGTCTGCGCTACCCGTGAGTGGGCAGCCCACATCGGTCGCCAAGCGGCAGTTATTACACAAACTCCAACGGAGAGGGCGGTTGGGTCATTTTGGCCTCGCGGCGTCCAGCGAAAGATGTGGGGCATGCTCAGTTATCAAGGAGGGGAGCTGCCGTGCCAGTCACTTCCTTGAAAGCCTGTTCAGGCGCCGCGCCAGGAAAGTGTCAACGAGCTTGCGAATCTCCGCTTGGACTTCAGCCACCGGCCCGCTGGCGTGCACGACCTTCACCCTGCGGGCCTCCTTGCGGGCGATAGCCAGGTAGCCGGTTCGGACTCTTTTGTGAAAGCGCAGGCCCTGCAATTCAAACCGTTCCTGGTTTGATTTCCGCTCTGACTGGCGGCCTTGGGCGCGTTGGAGGGAGAGACGGGGAACGAGATCGAGGACCAGAGTCAAGTCGGGCTGAGTGCCGGCACAAACGATGCGGTCAAAGGCCCGCACTGTCGCCACGCCCAACTTTCGTCCATATCCCTGGTAAGCGAGCGAGGCATCATTATAGCGATCACTCACTACGATCTGGCCCTTCGCCAGCGCCGGCCGGATTACCTCCTGCAAGTGCTGGGCGCGGGCTGCATACATTAGAGCCAGCTCCGCCAGGGGAGCCAGGCGAGTGGTGGTCGAGTCTAAGAGGATGTTCCGAATGCGCTCGCCCACCTTCGTGCCGCCCGGCTCGCGCGTAGCGCGCACCGTGAGCCCGCGCTTCTTCAAGTACTGAACGAGGAGACGGAGTTGCGTGCTCTTTCCCGTCCCGTCTATTCCTTCCAGTGTGATGAAAAGACCGTGTTTCATTACAGGCATCGTACCATTCGGAGTTGCCTGCGAACAAGGTACCTTCTGGCAGGTTACTGCGGGTATTCTATACGTCCGCAAACCAAGAAGGAATTGTAGCCCTCTGGAGCTGTGACATAATACATGAAGAGATGAGGTGACTGATCGAGACTCGAGAGTTGTTATGATTTGCATCAAGGAGAATATAACGCGGGTGCGGGAGCGAATCGCCGCGGCCTGCCGGCGCAGCGGACGCGCGCCGGATAACGTGAAGTTGCTAGCCATTTCAAAAACCTTCCTGCCCGAGAGTATCCGGGCGGCGTATGAGGCTGGGCTGCGCGATTTTGGCGAGAATCGCGTGCAGGAAGCCAAAGCCAAGCGCCCCGAGCTTTCGGATCTCAGCATCACGTGGCATTTGGTGGGCCACCTTCAGACCAATAAAGCCAAGGTCGCTAGGGAGCTGTTCCACTGGGTGCACTCCGTGGATTCGTTTCGGCTTGCGCAGAAGCTGGACCAAGCCACAGCTCCGGGGGGTGGCCGATTGCCGGTGCTTCTGGAAGTCAATCTGGGCGGAGAGGAGAGCAAGGCAGGAGTCGGGGAGGCGGAAATAATCCAACTCGCGGAGCAGATCAGCCAACTTGCCACCCTCGAGGTGCGTGGCCTGATGGTCATCCCTCCCTTCTTGGAAGACCCGCAAGAGGTTCGGCCTTATTTCCGGCGGCTTCGGGAACTTGCGCAGATGATCAACTCGAGGAACATCGCCAACGTCTCCATGCACGAGCTCTCGATGGGCATGAGCCACGATTTTGAAGTCGCGATTGAAGAGGGGGCAACTATCATTCGGGTGGGAACCGCGATCTTCGGGCCGAGGGCAGGGAAGTGGGCAGTAGGCAGTGGGCAGTAGGCAGTCGGCGGAAAGCAGAAGGGGGAAAGCAGAAAGCAGAAAGCAGAAAGCTGAAAACCGAAGGGCTGGGCTAAAGGAACAGCGGAATAGGATGCAAAATCCGAAATCTCAGAATCCGGAAAGCGTGTCGTTCTGGCTCAAGGTCAAGCCCCGCAGCACCCGCGAGCGCTTGACCCATGACTCGAGTGGAGAACTGCGTCTCGAGTTACATGCCCCGCCGAAAGATGATGAGGCCAATCAAGCCTGTGTCTTTTTTTTCGCGCGTTCATTGCGTTTGCCGCAAGCATGTGTGACGATTATCTCGGGGCGGAGGTCTCGTCGGAAGCTCATTCGCATCACAGGCCGGTCCGCCGAGGAGATAAGGGCGGGTATCAAGGCACTGGCATCGCTTGGCCGCAGTGACTGAACCGTGGTTGGGCAGGCTCTGCCCCGACAATTTGTAGGGAGACGGCTTGCCGCTCCCTGTCCGCGCCGTTGCCGGGGGACGAGGGCAGGACAACCCTTACCCCTACGTCTTGAGGGGGCTGGATTCCCGCTTTAGCGGGAATGACATCACTTTTGATATACTTCGTTCCTACCTTCTAAACAGGGAGCACAAATGAAAACCCGGTCGGGGAGAGCGTTAGTTGTTGCCGCAGGATTTGCATTGGCCCTCATTTTGGTTGTTCTGATGGCGCGCGGGCAGGGGGGGCCAGCGCAGTCAGTTCCGGCGGCAAACAAAACGGCGGAAGAGGTCTACAAGAACATCCAGGTTCTGAAAGGTGTTCCTTCCGATCAGATCATTCCGGCTATGCAGTTCATGTCGGCCTCGCTGGGTGTTGAATGCGAGCACTGCCACGTCGAGCGTGCGTTTGATAAGGACGATAAGAAGCCGAAGCAGACGGCGCGGAAAATGATGCAGATGATGTTCGCCATCAATAAAGACAACTTCAACGGGCATCGCGAAGTCACCTGCTATTCCTGCCATCATGGCGTGGCTGACCCGGTGGGAACGCCCCTGATTGGTGAGGAGGGACCAAGACCGGAGCCGCGTGGGGCAACGAATGCTGGCTCCTCGAATCCCACCGCCATGCCGCCTGCAGATCAGATTATCGACAAGTACGTACAGGCGCTGGGCGGCGCCGACGCTCTCCAAAAGATCTCGAGCCGGGTCGAGAAGGGCACGCTCACCGGGTTTGGCGATCGCCAATTCCCTATCGAAGTGTTCGCCAAGGCTCCGGATAAGCGCCTGTCCGTGATGCACATGCCGAACGGCGAGAGCATCACGTCCTACGATGGCCACGCCGGCTGGCTAGGCTTCTCGCACGGGCCTCCGCACGAGATGGCCGGCCCGGAAGTCTATGGCGCAAGGATGGATGCTGACTTTCACTTTGCCCTTCGGCTAAGACAGCTCTTCAACCAGCTTCGCGTGGAACGGCCGGAAAAGGTCGGCGACCAGGAAACTTACCTTGCCCTCGGCATTAACCAGGGCCAGCCGCCCGTGAGGCTCTACTTCAGCCAACAGTCGGGTTTGCTGGTGCGCTTGGTGCGCTATGTCGAGACACCCCTCGGCCGCAACCCCACTCAGATTGATTATGCTGACTATCGCGACGTCGATAGCATCAAGGTCCCGTTCCGCTGGACCATCGCGCGCCCCGGCGGACACTTCACCATTCAGGTTGACGAGATTCATCAGAACGTCCCCATCGATGACGCGAAGTTCACAATGCCTCCCACGCCCGCAGCGTCGGCGCAGCAGTAGGGGGACGGCTTGCCGTCCCTTGATCGCCGCCAGGTCGGCCGATCTGATCCCGTCTCACCGTGCAACTGATCCCTCACTGCCCTGACGAGATTCCACAATTGGGGGCTCCGACGGAGAGTTGCAACGGAATTGCATCAGTGCGCTATTTTCCGCCACCTCTCGGCGCAATATCGCCCAGTTAATTCAGTACGGTGGCGTTCCAAAACTGCCAAAAAGACTTGAGTCGTTGCGAAATACGTAAGTTCGAGTCTAGATTAGGACTTCTTGTCTGTCGGAACGTATTGCAATTCACTTGCAGGAAGCTCTCTTGCGAAGAGCAAGGTTCTGGCGAGGCTGAGAGGGAGAGATTCATGAAATGGCGAGGTCGAACGCCTGCATCGTTAAGCTATCACAAGCCCCTAAGTCTGTGGCTCGCCATAGCGGCTCTAATAGCCTCGACCTGTGC
>Ga0187808_10000795_pt1 | contig 10403 bp, 9 predicted proteins | sample NC_wetland_sal_i_5_FD_132427 | JGI IMG/M metagenome (GOLD analysis project Ga0187808, IMG submission 132427) | Wetland sediment microbial communities from Neuse River Estuary, North Carolina, USA - ASW_3 | ecosystem: Environmental > Aquatic > Freshwater > Wetlands > Sediment | place: USA: North...
CGAAGTAAGAGATGCGTGCGTTTGGTGCGGCAACCTCCCGCCTTCGGCCATCACCTGATCTGAATAACCGAGCCAAATGTTGCAGGGAGACTTGGAATCATGTTGATGGTATCCGAGGGCAGACCAAGGCCCATGGCGAAGACCACGAGGTATACAGTGGCCCCTGTGGCCGCGCCGCCATATGAATAGGTGCTACTATTTGTACCAGTGTAGTCTGAATCCGAGGTAGAAAAAGTGGCCGAGTCACTAGGTATGGAAGAAGTTGGGATGAATGTCTTGTGGACCGTGCTAGAGACGGCTGAATACGCTGATCGATAAAGATACGTGGTCGAGGTGGTATTGTTGTAGCCATAAGAAGAGGTTACGTACCAGCCCGTGGGTAGCAAGGAGACGATGTAGGTCACGGAGCTGCCTTTGTATGCGTCCGAGGGGAAAGTCAAGAGAGGCGTAGTTCCCGCACCGGTGCCATCGACGCTGTTGTACATCCTGCTAAACTTATATGTATTCTCCATGGAGTACAGAACTGAATCCGGCGCTGCAGAAGAAGCGGATGTCAGATTTTCAATGGCTTCAAGATCGGAGTTTGCAGCGTCGAACGTATCATAGCAGCGGTAGTAGAGTTCATAGCCCTTAAAGTCGCTACCGTTGTTGGAGGTTTCGTGGTAGAAGGTGAAGCTTGTCGCAGTTTCGGTCGCGCTCGTCGCTATGGGCGCATAATAGTACGGTATTGTCTCAATGCCACAGCTCGTCAAAAGAGCAACGGCGAACAAGGGGAGGCCGATGAGGAAGGGCCGCCGCCGAGCTCGGCGCCCCCCCTCCCCTATCAGGAGTTCATTTTTGTCCACGGCCCTTCGCGCCGAGCCCGAGCGGCGGGGGCGCGAGGTCCTCGAGACAGTCGACGAGTTCGTAGATGAGCACCGGCTTGTTCTTGCCCTTGACCCGAATATTGTCGAGCTCGCGCACCAGGAACTTGTCCTTGACGAGGCCGTAGGTGAACTCGCTGATGATGACGTTCGTGCCATACTCTTTGTTCGTGCCCTCCAGCCGCGCGCCGAGATTGACGTTGTCGCCCATGAGCGTGTAGTTCATGCGCGAGGGGCTGCCCATGTTGCCCACCGTCATGATGCCCGAATTGACGCCGATCCCGATATTGATCCGGATGGCCTCGGGCCAGAGCTCGTTGAGCTCCCGCAGGCGCTGCATTTGGCGGAGCGCGCACTTGCAGGCAAGGACGGCGTGGTCGGCTTGAGGCAGTGGGGCTCCCCAGAAACACATGACCTCGTCCCCGACGTATTTGTCGAGGTAGCCGCCGTACTCCAAGATAACATCGGTCATGGCCGTTAGATACACGTTGAGATGGTTGACGAGCTCCTGGGGCGACATGCTCTCGGAGAGCGTCGTGAAACTCCTAATATCCGAGAACAGGACGGTGAGCTCCTTGTCCACGCCGCCGAGCTCGGGTGGATTGTCCACGAGCTGATCGACTACCTTGGGGCTCAGGTACTTGCCGAAGGTGTCGCGTATCATCCGTTTATCCCGCTCTTCGGTCATGGCGCGATAGACGACGATGGCGATGAACGTGAAGATCATGGCCATCGCCGGAGACGCGAAGTTGATGAGCAGGTCGCTCGTGTCGAAGATCTGGGAGGTCGCCAGGAAGAAGGCTGCGATCAGAATGAGCGTAGTGAAGAATGAGAAGACGGTAGAAAGACGCGAGCTCATGAAGGCGACGATGAAGGTCAGGGCCGCAAGAATGAGGATATCCATCCAAACCGGGACGGGGATGAGGAAGTTGTCCATGAGGATGGTGTTGAGGGCGTTTGCGTGCACCTCGATGCCGTACATGATTCCGAGGGGCGTCCTCTTGTCGTCCGCCGCCATGCCCTGGGCGAAGGCGCCGACCATGAGGATCTTATTCGCTGCGGCGATGGTTCGCCGCCACTTCGTCTGATCCGGCGGCGGAGCCTTGTCTGCATACCCCGCGTACGGCCGCACCGTATAGGTCTGAATGCCGTCGGGAGAGTCGCTCGACGCGGGGCCCATGAAATTTATGAGCATCTGGCCGTTCGCGTCGATGGGGATGTCGATGTAGGGAACCGCGCGGCGCGCGCCCGGCTTGACCAGATTCCCGTCCTTGTCGAACTGGTCGGGGCTGGTCTGGATCGTGTACGGCTCCCGTTGCCCGGTGTCGGGGTTGTAGCGGGTCGGGCTCGGTATGCGTACCCGGTCGCCTATGACCACGTCGACGTCGTTGAGCGTTTTTCCGAAATAATTCAGCGCCAGAGAGAGGGTGATGGCCGGAACGAAATCGTCCTTGAACTTGCGCACCACGAAGAAGCCCGCGTCGTCCCCTCCCTGGGCGTCGATTTTTTTCGGCGCATTCGTCGTCATTTCCTGCCGAAGCGCAGCGAGGCTACGCTGGGTGACGGGGGTCGGGATGTTGTGGAACACCTGATCCTTGTCCATCCAGGCGAGGCGCTCGAAATTGCCCGAGTCGACGGTGTAGCCCGGTTTGAGGTCGTCGAGCTTTATCGTTTCTTCGAGGACTGTGGCTTTGGAGACGATGGGCTGCCTGCGGAAAATCTTGTCGCGGTCTGCCAAATAGGTGGCATGGCCGTAGCCCGCGGCGGCTGCGCCGAACCGCGCGAGCGGAGGGTCCGAGCTGGGGAAGGAGAGCATGTCCTGCCAGGGGCCCTTCACGTTGTGAATCGTCCCAAAATGCTGGTAGAGCAGCTCTTCCCTGCTTGCCAGATCCGCGGCTTCGGCGGAATCGTTTACAACGGGATAGAGGGTGGTTTCCAAGAATACGCGACCGGAGTCCCTTATGGCCGCCTCGAGGGCGTCGTCGTCCTGGGGCTGATCAGTGGGGTCCGAGAAGAAGATATCCATGAGGAGGGCATTCTCGCGCTGGCTTTGATCCTTGATCCGCGAGAAGGAGTTGATGAGATCCGCGTGTCTCGAGCGCGGGAAGGGCCAGCGGCCGTACTTGTTGAGGGTGTTGGCGTCGATCCCGATTATCATGATGTCGTCGGATATTTTCGGATTGCGCTCGGAGAAGACCGAGCCTTCCTGCAATGATTTTCCGCGTTGATAGTTTTTGAGCTGGAATCGCGTGTCGAGCACGCGCAGCTCCGTTGTCTGCAGGAGGCCCGTGGCATAGGTTACGGCGACCACGATCGCCACGATCGCCGCCGCGATGACGAAGCCGAAGATCCGGGTCTCGAGGAACTTCGCGCGCTTCTTGGCCATGCCGGCCTCCTTACCTGTTTATATGACGAAAAAGCCCGGGACCAAGGTCCCGGGCCGTTCTGATCTCGATCAGCTTCGCGCGGAAGCCTCGATCGCATCGGCGATCGCCGGCCCGCGGTCAAAGATCATTTCGCAAGGCCCTGGGATTTCATGAAGAGTATACGATCCTTGGCAAGCTTTGTCCAATCGTCGTCCGGATAACCGGCGATGATCTTTTCATAGTAGCTTGCGGCCGCGGCGTAGTCCTTGGACTCCTCGGAAATGCGTCCGAGCGCGAAAAACGCGTGCGGTATGCCCACGGACTTGTTCGTGTATTTGTCGATGAGCCGCTTGTAGTACTCCGCGGCCTTGTCGTTCGCGCCACGCTCTTCAGCCGCGGTGGCCGCGCCTTGAAGGGCGAGCGGGGCCAGGAAATCATTGGGCAGGATCGTCGAGGCCGCCAGCCATTCCTTTTCGGCGCCCTCCCAGTCCTTTTTGTCGGCATCGAGCTGCGCCTTGATTGTGTGCGCCTTCTGGGCGGCGTAGAGCCTTGGCCAGGACGAGATAACCTTGTCGAGCGAGGCCAGGAGGTTCTTCTCGAGGTCGGCTTTCTTCGATTGGTCTTGTTCGCCCTGATAGGCCGCGAGGGCGTCCTCCGCCTTCTCTATCCCTATCGTGGCCGTCTTCGCCTGGCCCTCGGAAATCGCCGTCCATATTGCGACTACGATGACGGCGAGAACTACCGCAGCGAGAACGCCGAGAAGGATTACGCGATATTTCCTCAGGAAATCCGAGACGAGGTTCGTAACGCGATTTTTTTCCTCGGCCGCTGCCTTGGCCTTGGAAGAGCGAGATGCACTATCCATGGGTGTCACTCCTTAGGGTTCACTATGTCGAGTTCTTTTATTAGGCGTGATAGATACGTCCGCTGTATGTCGAGGACCTTCGCGGTCTCGGTCTGATTCCAGCGATTGTCCTCCAATGCCTTGCGGATAAAATGCCGTTTAAAAATGAGCAGGGCTTCCTTGAGGCTTTTTCCACGGTATTCGTCGGTGTCGGCCGAGCCTGCGCCGAGAAGGAGGTCCTGCGGCCCAACGCGAGAGCCTTTCGCGATGACGACCGCGCGCTCCACGGCGTTCTCGAGCTCGCGAACGTTGCCCGGCCAGGAATACGACAACATCAATTCGACCGCTGCCTCGGTGAATCCTGCGAAGCGCTTGTTCATCTCGCGCGAGAATTTTTTAAGAAAGGATTCGGCGAGCGCGGGGATGTCTTCCTTGCGCTGCCGCAAGGGGGGCACGTGGATGGGGAGGACGTTGAGGCGATAGTACAGATCCGAACGGAATTCGCCCTTCTCGACGAGGGCCTCAATGTCGCGGTTCGTCGCGGCGACGATCCTTACGTCGACGGTCACGCTCTCGCTCGACCCCACCCGTTCGAAGCTCTTCTGCTGGAGAACGCGAAGGAGCTTGGCCTGAAGCTTGAGCGGCAGATCGCCCACCTCGTCGAGGAAAATCGTTCCGCCGTGGGCCAGCTCGAACCGGCCCTTTCGATTCTGGACGGCGTCGGTGAAGGCCCCCTTGACGTGGCCGAAAAGCTCGCTTTCGAGCAGGCCCTCCGGCAGGGCTGCGCAGTTGACGCGCACGAAAGCGGCCCCTGCGCGGCCGGAACGCAGGTGTACCTGCTCCGCGAAGAGCTCCTTGCCCACCCCGCTCTCCCCCAGAATGAGGACTGAGGAGTCTGTCTTTGCCACACGGTCGATGAGTTCGAGTTTCTCGATGATCAGGGGAGATTGAGCGATGAGGCTGTGCCAACCTCTGTCGGACTGGACCTTCTCGCGCAGGTAGTGGATCTCGTCCTGTGCCCGCTCCAAATAGCGGGCATTCTCGATGGCCAGGCCGGCCTGTACCGAGAAAACCTCGAGCCAGGAGAGGTCCTCCTGAGTGAAGTACTTCTTTTGTTTCTTGTTGACTATCTCAATGACGCCGACGGTCTCGTCCCGGACGCGCATGGGCACGGCGAGGATGGAGAAGGTCGGGTAGCCGATGGACTTGGAGATGTCAGCGTAAAAGCGGGAGTCGGTATCGACGTCGTTGACGATGAGCGAGCGGCCGTGCATGGCAACCCACCCGGCGATCCCCTCGCCGGGATTGAGGAGGAACTGCTTGATCTCCCTCCCCTTCGGGCCGAGGGCGATCTCGAAGCGGAGCTTGCCCGACTGCCGATCCATGAGCATGAGCGACGAGGCCTCACCCTCGGTGAGGCGCGTCGCGGATTCGAGGATTTGGGTGAGCAGCGATGTCGCGTCGCCGTAGTTCGAGTTGATAAGGGCGCTGATCTCTATGAGCGTCCCGAACTTCACGGGGTCGATGACATCGAACATCGCCTAAAGCCACCCTGAACGACTAGGCGCTTCCGCGCCCTAGTCAGTCTTTTTTCCGCCGTCCTTCTCCTTGAGAAGGTCGCCGAGGGTGTAACCCTCGTTCGAATCGTCCTGCATGAACCGCGACATCTCCTCGCGCTGCTGCCGCCTGACGAGGTCGCGAATGGAGAGTCCGAGCTTCTGGCGTTCGGGATTGAGCTCGATGACGAGGGCCTTGACCGCCATTCCGGAGCTGAAGCGCTTGAGGGCGTCGTCGTAGGGCTCGTCCTTGTCCTCGGAGAGGTCCTGCTTCTTTATGAGCCCCTCGATGTCCCCCTGAACCTTCACAAAGACGCCGAAGTCCGTGACCGACGAGACGACGCCGTCGACGACGGAACCCACGCGGAAGGCCTTGGCGAAGGAGTGCCAGGGATCCTCGGAGAGCTGCTTGACGCCGAGCCGAATGTTGCGATCCTGAGCGTCGCTCTCGATGACCATGACCTCGATCTCCTGGCCTACCTCAAGTTCGGAGCCGGGATTCTTGACATGCTTGGTCCACGAAAGATCGTCTACGTGGAGGAAGCCGTCGATGCCCTCTTCCAGTTCGACGAAGGCACCCGCGGTGGTTATTTTGACGACTTTTCGCGTGAGACGCATGCCAACTGGGTATTTTTCGGAGACTTGGTCCCAGGGATTATCCTGAACTTGCTTGAGTCCGAGCGAAACCTTGCCGGCTTGTAGGTCGTAGTTGAGAATCATGCACTCGACTTCGTCGCCGACATGGAGCATCTCTTCGGGCTTTCGAACCTTCCTCACCCAGGAGAACTCGGAAATGTGGGCGAGGCCTTCGATGCCTTCTTCGATCTCTATGAAGGCGCCGTAGTCGGTGAGCTTGGTCACCTTTCCGTGGACGACATCGCCGATGTGATAGCGCTCCTCGAAGGTCGACCAGGGATCGGGCGTGAAGTGCTTGAGCGACAGGTTGATCCTGCGCTCCTCCGGCTCCATGCGGATGACCTTGAGCTCGATCTCCTGCCCCTTCTTGACGAAATCCTTGGGCCGGGTGACGTGTCCCCAGCTCATGTCGTTGATGTGAAGGAGACCGTCGAAGCCGCCGAGGTCGATAAAGGCGCCGAAGCTCGTGAAGCTCTTGACCTCGCCCTTGACCGTGTCGCCGATCTGGGTGCGCTGGAAGAACTCTTCTCGTCGCTTCTCGATGTCCTCTTCCATCCACTTGCGACGGTTGAGGACGATGTTGACCTTTTTTTCCGAGTAGAGCCGCTCCAGGTAGAATTCGGACTTGAGCCCGATGAGCTTGTCGCCCTTCTCTATCCTTTGGACGTCGGCCTTGGAAGCGGGGAGGAATCCGCGGAGGCCGTGGCCGAGGTTGACTTCGAAGCCGCCCTTTATCTCTTTGTCGATCAAGCCCTCGATAGGCTGATGGTCCTTAAACGCGTTTGCGACCGCGCGCCAATATATCTTTTCATCGGCCCTTTTCTTGGAGACGACGATCTCGCCGGAATGGGTTTCCTTTTTGACCAGTATGACACTGACCGTCTCGCCGACCTTTGGGGGATTGTCCCCGAACTCGACGATGGGAATTTTGCCCTCGGACTTGTAGCCGACGTCGACGAAAATGTAGTCGTTGGTGACCTGGATGACGTGACCGTCGACGAGGTCCCCCTCCTCCAGCCCCTCAAGACTCTTGAGGTACTGCTCCTGCAATTGTGTTTGGATGTCGTCCTTGGAGGGGGCAACGGCACCCATTTCCACTTCCTTAGCGCCCATATGGTTCCCTTAGATGAAGAATTTTCCCGTACACTTTGTCATAAACTTCCTGTATGGTCAAGTAAGAGCTATCCAAATAGAAGGCGTCGGGGGCGATTCTGAGGGAGCCCACCGATTTGCTGCGGTCTATGCTGTCCCGCATTTCGATATTGCGTCGTATTTCATCCAAGGAAGCCTCGCTAAGACCCTGCTCGAAGCGTCTGCGGGCGCGCGACTCGGGGCTGGCATCGAGAAAGAACTTCGCCTCGGCCTGGGGAAAGACCACCGTGGTCATGTCGCGGCCCTCGACCACGGCGTCGAGGCTGCCCGCGATGGACCTGACCTGCTCGTTGACGATATCCCTGAGCTGGGGGATGGCCGAAAGCTGGGCCACGAGGGCGTCGATGCGGGCGGAGTGGAGCTCGTCGTCGACGTCGCGGCCGTCGAGGTGAAGCCGCCCTCCGATGTACTCGATGACGGCGCCCCGAGAGCAGCCGAGCACGGCTCCGAGGTCCGAGGGTTCGACGCAGCAGTCGAGAACGCGCAGAGTCATGGCGCGGTAGATGTTCCCCGAGTTGACGTAGACGAAGCCGAGCGCCTCGGCCAGCATGCGCGCTATCGTGCTCTTGCCAGACCCCGCAGGGCCGTCGATCGCGATGACCATCCTACCCCCCGTAGCGGTACAGCGCCTCGACCTCGGCGGCCCTAAGTTCGCGGAAGGAGCCCTCCGCGAGGCTGCCCTCCCGGAGCGGCCCGATGCGCGTGCGGCGGAGCGAAAGGGCGCGGCGGCCGAAACTCTCGAGAACTCGGCGAATTTCGCGATTTTTCCCCTCGACGAGGATGACGCGAGCTGAAGCAGGGCCGCTTCGCTCAACCCTCTGGGCGCGGTAGACGACGCCCTCGATGGGCAGCCCACGCCTGAAGTCTTCGAAGAAGGCCTCGGGCAGCGGCCCGTCGGCCTGCACTTCATACTCCTTGTCGATTCCGTTCGACGGGTGCATGAGACGCGCGGCGAGCTCGCCATCGTTGGTGAAGAGCACGAGCCCCGACGACCACTGATCGAGCCGCCCCACGTTGTAGACGCGCTCGGCCACGGCGCCGCGTATGAGATCGACGGCGAGCGGGCGGCCCTCGCTGTCGGACATGGCGCAGAGATAACCGGCCGGCTTGTTGAGAAGAATGTAACGGAGATGTTCCTGTATCGAGAGAAGGCGGCCGTCGAACTCGACCCGGTCGCGGGGCCCGACCTTCGTGCCGAGCTCGACCACGCGGCGGCCATTTACGGAAACCCTTCCATCGAGGATGAGCCGCTCAGACGCGCGGCGGGAGGCCACGCCGGCGCGGGCAAGATAGGCCTGCAGGCGGATGTCCTGTGTCTCCGGCTCAGGCATCGGGAGCCGCTCCCCCCTCCTCGTCCGTGCCGAATCGCTCTCGTTCGAGCTCGTCGAGCTTCGGCAGGTCGGCTATGCTGCCGAGCCTGAAGTACTTGAGGAATTCCTTGGTGGTCCCGTACTGGGTAGGCTTGCCCGGCGCCTCTTTCTTGCCCATCTCCTTTATGAGTTCCTTTTCGAGCAGAAAGCGGATCATGCCGTCGGCCGAGACGCCGCGAATCGCCTCCACCTCGGCCCGCGTGATCGGCTGGGAATAGGCGACGATGGACAGGGTCTCGAGCGCAGCGCGTGAGAGCCGGGAGTCGTTCTTCTTGCCGTAGCGCTCTTTTAGGGATTCCCAGAGCTCCGCCTTGGGCGCGAGGATCCAGCCGCCGCCGGAGCGGAGCGCTTCAAGGCCGCGGCTCGGGGCAGCGGAGTCCTCGACCAACTGCTCGAGGGCCCGTTCCACGACATCCTGCGCGAGCCCGGTGATTCTGGCGATCGAGCCCTCGTCGATGGGTTCAGATTCGAGGAAGAGCACCGCCTCCACCAGGGCCGCCTCTTTGTCAAGCTTTAGTTCCATGTTCCTCCCGCCCCGCGGAGTAGCCGCGAATCAGTATGTCGCCGAAGAGGCGGTGCTGAAATATGGATATTATGCGGTACTTCACCGCCTCGAGAATCGCGAGGAAGGCGCAGATTATGTCCATAGTGGAGTGGGGGCGCACGACGAGGTCGGTGAAGGAAAATGATTCGCGCGAATCCAAGAGCTCGTGGATGAGGGTGGTTTTCTCGTTGATCGAGACCTCCTCGTATAAGTCGATGATTCGCTCGGACGAAAGGTTGGTGAGGAGGCCGGAGAAGGAGCGGAGGAGGTCCCAGACGTCGATTCTATCCCACAGCTCCTCTTCCTCTGCGAAGGGCAGGGAGCGCTGGATCTTCGTGCGCTCGACGATCCACTCGACCTCCATTTCCTTTTTTTCCATGAGCTCGGAAAGCCGTTTGAAGCGTTGGTATTCGATGAGCTTCTCGATGAGCTCGCGGCGCGGATCCTCGAGCTCGTCGCCCAGGTCGACATCGACCGGAAGAAGCATGCGGGATTTGATATAGAGAAGACTGGCCGCCATGGAGTAAAAATCGGTGAGGTCATCGAGGTCGACGTTTTCGTCAGCGTCGAGGAACCCGAGGTACTGCTCCGTGATCGAGGCGACGGGGATGTCGTAAACGCTCACCTCGTTTTTGCGGATGAGAAAGAGGAGGAGGTCGAGGGGGCCTTCGAAGTCCTTGAGCCTGAAAAGCCGGCCCTCACTCGTGGTTTCAGGGGCGCTACCGATGTCTGTCATCAAATGTAGAGACGATCATAGCGGTCACTTTCCATTAGGTAAATACCCTGCGGAGGCAGCGCGGCCGCCACGGCGGCGAACGGCTCGCCCGTCGCTGGGTGGGCAAGATCTGGGGAGAGCTCGAGCAGGGGCAGAAGGACGAACTTGCGCTCTGCGATTCCGGGATGGGGAATGATGAGGTCGCGTTCGGCGACCAGGCGATCGCCGTAGAGGAGGATGTCTATGTCGAGGGGGCGCGGGCCCTTGCGCAGTTCCACGCTGCGGTCGCGGCCGTGGGCCGCCTCTATGGCGTTGACCTTTTGGAGGAGCTCTCGAGGGGAAAGATCGGTGATGCCG
>Ga0187808_10000796_pt1 | contig 10403 bp, 5 predicted proteins | sample NC_wetland_sal_i_5_FD_132427 | JGI IMG/M metagenome (GOLD analysis project Ga0187808, IMG submission 132427) | Wetland sediment microbial communities from Neuse River Estuary, North Carolina, USA - ASW_3 | ecosystem: Environmental > Aquatic > Freshwater > Wetlands > Sediment | place: USA: North...
AAACCCTTCCATTCAAAATCAACTTCGTACAGTGCGGGCTCAGCCTTGTAAAGCTGATTCAGATCGACCGCCAGCCGCTTGATTTCCTGGTGCGGTATGTAATCGAGCAGATTCCAGTCCAGAGCCTGCTTTGAATTCCACTCGTTCCATTGGCCGAGCTCCCCGCCCATGAAAAGCATCTTTTTGCCGGGGTGAGTGAATTGGAAAGCATAAAGGGAGCGCAAGTTCGCAAACTGTTGCCACACGTCGCCGGGCATTTTGGCGAGAAGGGCGCGTTTGCCGTGCACTACTTCATCATGGGAAAGCACCAGCACAAAACTCTCGCTAAAGGCATAGAGGAGGGAAAAGGTCAAGTTGTGGTGGTGGTACTTGCGGTGGATAGGATCCTTGGAAAAGTAAAGCAGGATGTCGTGCATCCAGCCCATATTCCACTTCAGGCTGAATCCCAGGCCTCCCAAGTGGGTGGGACGCGAAACCGCAGGCCAAGCGGTGGACTCCTCCGCGATCATCAGCGCCCCGGGATGGTCCTGGTGAGCAAGTTCGTTGAAGCGTTTGATGAAGTCGATGGCCTCGAGGTTCTCGTTGCCGCCATATCGGTTCGGGATCCACTGTCCGGGCTGGCGTGAATAGTCCAGGTAGAGCATGGAGGCGACGGCGTCGACGCGCAACCCATCGGCATGGTACTTCTCCAGCCAGAAGAGGGCGCTGTTCAAGAGAAAGTTTCGCACTTCGGCCCGCCCGTAATTGAAAATGCGCGTGCCCCAATCGGGATGCTCCCGCAGGCGCGGGTCGTCGTGCTCGTAAAGGTGCGTTCCGTCGAAATATGCCAGGCCGTGGGCATCGGAAGGAAAGTGCGCCGGCACCCAATCCAGGATCACGCCAATCCCGTGTTGGTGGCAGTGATCGATGAAATACATGAAGTCCTGGGGTGTGCCATAGCGGCTGGTCGGCGCGAAGTAACCGACGGTCTGATAACCCCAGGATTCATCCAAGGGGTGCTCCATCACGGGCAGCAATTCGAGGTGCGTGAAACCCATTTGGCAGACATAGTCGACCAGTTGCTCAGCGAGTTCGCGATAGCTGAGCAGGCGGTCGCCTTCGCCGCGGCGCCAGGAACCGAGGTGAACTTCGTAGATGGCAAGGGGCGACTTAAGCGACTGGCGTTGCGCGCGCGCTTCCATCCATGCCTGGTCGTGCCAGGCATAATCGTCGATGTCATGCACGACGGAAGCGGTCTGGGGTCGCAATTCGGCATAGAAGGCGAAGGGGTCGGCCTTCAAGCCAAGATAATCAGTGCGGCCCTTGATCTCATATTTGTAAACCTCGCCCTCCACGAGGCCCGGAACGAACAGCTCCCAGACACCGCTGCTTCCCCGTACGCGCATGGGATGACGACGGCCATCCCAATTATTGAAATTCCCCACCACACTCACCCGTTGCGCATTAGGAGCCCACACGGCGAAGGCCACGCCTCGAACTCCCTCAACCTCCATCAAGTGAGCGCCCAGTTTTTCATAAGACTTGGAGTGGGTGCCTTCGCCTAGAAGGTAGAGATCGAACTCGGAGAGGACAGGGGGGAAACGGTATGGGTCTTCAAACTCAGGCTCGTTACCCTCGCCGAAGCGGGCGCGCAGCCGATAGCGGAAAACCTGCGCCTCGTTCGGGAACAAGGCCTCAAAGAATCCGTCCGGGTGGACAAGTTGCGCAGCGACGACTCCCGACTCGCGCCACACCCAAACTTGATCAGCGCCCGGCAGGTAGGTGCGCACAGCAACAGCCGGCTTCTTCTCCCACTCCACGATGTGCGCGCCGAGAATATGGAACGGGTCCGAGTGTTGCCCGCTCAGAAGCGATTCAATCTCCTCGAGCGGCGCGGTTGTCGCAGCGAGCAAGTCGCTTTGTTCCAGCATACCTCGACTATTGTATATGAGAACCGGCCGCTAGGGCAGGATTCAGGAGTCAAAAGCCAGGAGGCCAAACAAGAAATCAGGAAAATGTATCGGGAAGCGAAAGGCAGGAAAAAATCAGGAGCCAGAATACCGGGGGTTTTTCCTCTGTCTTCTGGCTCCTGGTTCCTGAATCCTGTCTGGCTACCTCCTGCCGCCGCCACCATGGCCGCCGCCACCGCTGTGGCCCCCGCCACCCTCGCCGCTATGACCACCGCCGCCTCCCCCACTACCGGAACTTCCACGCCCGCCTCCGGACGGTGCTGCCGATCCGCGGCCGCCGCCTCCGTAAGAACGCGGAGCCGTGGACCGCTGAACTACAATAGGCCTGTTCATATTCAACGCGGGACGGCCAACGTAACCGCCATAGGGTCGCGCTCCCCCACCGTAAGAGTATCGGCCCCAGGTTGGCGCCGAAGACTGAGAACGCGGCGCGGGAGCGTTCCACCCCCCACTCCTGTTCAAGGGTGCAGGCTGGCTTTCCCTCGAGAATCTCTGCCAATTGCTCCAGTTGCCCCCCTGCTGCGCAGCGCCGGGCTGGGACTGGTAAGTCCGAACATTAGGACCCGGTTGAGCTCGCATCGTGCCGTAGGGTGCGCCGTTGGAGTAGCTGCGAGGCGCCTGAGGCGATGGCGATGTAGAACCGCCGCTACGTCCCGGTGTCGCAGAGGAATAAGGCGAGCGTGAAGCAAACCGCTGCCAACTCGAGTTGCCGGATTGGCCTTGGGTATAAGGTGTCGTGGACCGCGGATTGGCATAACCGGGCCGGTTTGCATTCCCAAAGCCACCGCCGCCCGCGCCTGCCGCACTCCCAACCCTCCCCGTCGAGTTCGCGCCCTGCCGTGCGACATTGCTCGACATCCCAAGGGGATTCTGCCGAACCATCTGCTGAATCTGCGCCGCCCGCTGAGTGAAGGACTCCGTGCGAGCAATCACAGACGTTCTGGAATAGAACCGCGTATTGGTGACCGCGCGCGAGGGAATGGCGGAAGGACTGGCCATCCGATTGCCGGGCATCAAGCTCGCGCGCGTGGGGGCAATGGGCAGAGTTCCCCGCACCATCTGGCCTTCTCGCAGCGTGGCTTCATCCACACCGCGCCCGTATCCTCTACTCATGCCCCTTCCGAACTGGTTGGCAGGCATGGTGGTGATAGCGCGCCGTATGTTAGGGTTGGTAAGCGCCGCCTGGAGGTTGGACACGTACCGCCCATTCCCCATCGGCCGGAGACCGCCACGGCCGAAATTGTTGATATTAGTTATGTTTGTAATACTAACGGCGTTGTAACCATTCCGATGCCCCCACCACCCGGAGACTCGGTCAAAGGGCCCCAGAGGTAGCCAACCAATCGAGCCAAAACCAAGCCCAAATCCGAACCCCAGACCACGGAAGCCAAACCCCAGGAAGGAGACGAAGGCGGGCGCCCACATGGGGCGCGGACCCCAATATCCCATGCCCGGCCACCAGCACCAACGGCTCCCCCACCAGCACCAACGGCCGTAGTGGTAGGGCGCCCAGCCCCAGGGCTCATAGGAAACCCAAGTCCATCCCCAATAGGGCTCCCAGGTCCAATTGCCATCGTAATAGGGTACCCAGTTCGGCCCGACATTGGGAGCCCAGACATAACCGTAGTCGGGCGTATTCTCCCACTGACCGTACTGGTCCAGGTCCTGGGTGCCAGTGTAATAGCGGTTCGCGTATTGCCAGCTTTGGGCTTGCTCGATGGTGCGGTCGCGTTCGCTATTCCATCGATCCCAATCGTCATTGGGCGCCGCGCTGGCGATCTGGTATTCGGGGTTATCCGTGCCGCGGACGTAAATGACCTGGCCTCGTTCCACGTTGACGCTGCCCTCCGGCGTCGAAACCTGCGCCTTACCTTTGCGGACGGTGAGTTGCGTCTGGGAGTCCGCATCGATCTGGATGCGGTAAACTCCTTCACCCAGCGGAAGCACGGCCATATTGGGGGCATCAATTTCCACATCCGCTTCCGAGCCCTTGAATACCGTATAGTCGACGATACCGCTGGCCACCTGAACATGAATGTGCTTTTGGGAGAGATCGGCAATCTTCACATCGGCATTCTCGTCCAGGCGCAGAACGTTGGCGAAGTCAAGCTGGACCTCAGCGCGCGAGCGCCCCGCCGTCGCCACCGTATCGCCCGGCATCACCGGCGCGTTCACGATGGCTGCCACCCATTCCCCGCTGTCCCCGCGCATGGTGGAAACTTGGCCATTTATCACGCCAATACGGGCGGCGCCGGAGGGGGATCCTTGTTGTTGGTCTGCTCCGCCCGGCGGCGGTCCCTGCTCCTGGCCTTCAGCCTCCGGCGGGGGCGCTTGCTCCTGAGCCATGGCGATCCTCGCTCCGACCAAGCACAGCGTGCTGAGCGCAACCAGGTACCAGAGTTTTCGGCTTTTCATCGCCCACCTCCCACGCGTTTGGCTGGTAGACTCCATGTCGTCCTCCGCCTTACAACAGGCAACTAGGTCGCCAAAGCTCCGCGCTAAGGTAGGGTGAGATATCTTGCAGTAACAAAGGCAGTTAAAGGCACTTGGCACAAGAGCCATTTTTCCAAAGAACGAACTACTCTTGGCCGAATTCAACCGACGGTGGCCAATTTCAGCCATGCTGGAACCGCTCCCTGCCCTCCAGAATCGAACCCATGAGGCCGGAATCGGAGGTCCCCTTTGCTCGTCCCAGACCTGGGGGTCAGCGGCTACACCCAAAAGAACCTTATCACAAGGCTTCCAATATGTCCCTTAACAAATTAATAATACCTGCTTCCAGCCGGAACGAATACTTTGCTTTGATACCCGACCTCGGTAGAATGCTAGCCAAAATGTGCGTCGGAGAGAAGGATGCTCGTGCCGGGTTTTGACCTGAGGAGTTATCTCGACCGTTTCCCGGAAGTCTGTAAAAAGAAGTTCGGGCGTACCTATTCCTTTAGATCCCTGGAAAAGAAGTTCGAGCAGCTTCGCTCGGGCAAGCGGTGGCTGGTGGCCAAGGACGTCCTGAACATCTTCGATCCGGCTCAGACGGCCTTTGCGCGCTACTGGCCGAAGCCGAATGAGAAGGAGTTGGATCAAACACTGAAAAGCGCGCATCTTATGGTAGGCCCGGTTCCTGTCGATGCGCATGACCTGGTGCAGCAGGCGCTGCGGGTTTTTCAGAACATCGGGATCGTCTCGCTGGTGCTGCGCTTCGTCCACCCCGATCGTTTCGGCGTTTTCAGTACGCCCGTTATGAACCTTCTCCAGGTTTACCGTCCGCGAACCGCCGACGTCTACCTGGCCTATTGCGACGAGCTTCGAGAGTGGAAAGAGCACTTTCAGCTTCCTTCCGTAGCTTCCACCGAAACCGCTCTGTGGACCTATCACCAGCTGACCGTTGAAGAGCTCGAGGCGCCGAACGGGATTAGCGTACGCACGGCGTTTGACGCAGATATCTGGATTCAGCGCCGCCGCGTGGCGCAGGTGCTCCGACCCTTTCTCGAGAGATACGGTCCCCTCGAACTTGCCCGCATTCTGGTCTACGAAGATCCGAACCTTGCCGGTATGATTGCCGGAGTAGAATATGAGCGGCTGCTGCGCTTCGCCGCGCGCCGGCTCTGTGGGGGCTTGAAGCTTTACGTAAAAGGCGCCACTGAAATCCTCTTTGACCGGCTGCTCGAGGGTGGGCATATTTCACTTGGGGATAGGACGCTCCTCAGAAGGGCCTGGGGCGCCCGTTGCGCCGCCGTGCATCCTGAGAACGCCCCAACTTCGGAAGAAGTCGAGAATATGATCGATATCATCGAGCGCATCTGCCGCCCCTGGGAATCCTACATTTCAGGCTCATCGGGCACGCCTAGCTTGGACAAGCGATAACGGAAGGCGTTGCGGGAAAGGCCCAGCAGCCGCGCGGCTTGGCTCTTGTTTCCCTTGGCTCGGCGCAGCGCTTCCTGGATGATCTCGTCCTCGTACTGCTCGAGGGTCATGCCGGGGGGCAGGAAAGGTCCGGAAGCGCCGCCGGCGGACATTCCGGGGCCAACAACGGCCGCTCCACCCGGGCCGACGTCCAAGCGGATGTCGCCCACGTCGAGCATCGTGCCGGTTGAGAGCGCCACGGCGCGCTCGATAATGTTCTCAAGTTCCCGGATGTTTCCCGGCCAATGGAAGTCCATGAGCATCCTCATCGCGGCGGGAGTGATGCCGGCGATGGGCTTTGCGGACTCACGGGCATAGCGCGCCACGAAATGGTCTACCAGATAGGGAATATCTTCCTTGTGCTCGCGCAGCGGCGGAATACTGAGGGGCACCACGTTCAAACGGTAATAGAGATCTTCGCGGAAGGTCCCCTGCTCGAGGGCGGCGCGCAGGTCCTGGTTCGTTGCCGCGAGGACGCGCACATCCACCTTCAAGGTTTTGGTGCCGCCCAGGCGCTCGAACTCGCGCTCCTGAAGCACGCGCAGGAGTTTCACTTGGATGGCCCCGGGCACGTCGCCAATTTCGTCCAGGAAGATAGTGCCTTTGTCGGCGAGCTCGAATTTGCCGGGCTTCGAGGTCACCGCGCCGGTAAAAGCCCCCTTCTCATATCCGAACAATTCACTCTCCAGCAGGTTTTCCGGGATGGCGGTGCAATTGATCTTGATGAAGGGGCCGGAGACGCGGCGGGAGTGCTGGTGGATGGCGCGCGCGATCATGTCTTTGCCCACGCCGCTTTCCCCACCCAGCAGCACGGTGGAATTCGTGGGGGCCACGCGCTCGACGACGGCCAGCACTTCTTGCATCTTGGCGCTCTGGGCGACGATATTCTCGAACCGGTAGCGCTCGCCCAAGGCCTCACGCAGGTCGCGGTTCTCCTCGCGCAGGCGGCGGACGTCAAGCTCCTTGCCAATGATGAGCTTGATTTCCTCCATCGAGAAAGGCTTCAGGACATAGTCGCTCGCCCCGGCCTTCATGGCCTCGATGGCGGTTTCCACCGTGCCGTAAGCCGTCATCAGAATGACGGGCAGAGTTGCGTTGGAGCGCTTCACGGTTTGCAGGAATTCGAGGCCGTCCATGCGCGGGAGTTTGAGGTCGGTCAACACCAGGTCGACCTTTTCCTGGCGCAAAAGCTTAAGTCCGGTCTCGGCGTCGGGGGCCGCGAGGGTCGCATAGCCCTCCTCGGCCAGATTCAATTCCAGCAGCCGCAGCATTTTCGGTTCGTCTTCGACGATCAGGATTGTTGACATGGGATTATCGGGGGAAAGAAACTGGAAACTGGAAAATAGAAAATAGAAAACGGAAATTGGAAACGGCTACACCCCTAGGTTTCGCGTCTCTCATCCCGGTTTCAATATCATCGTCTCTGACGACCATTGTGGCCAGCGCTGCGTCCACGGTATCCTCGATTATCCAGTCCCCGATTTCTATTTCCCAATTTCTAGTTTCCAGTTTCCGTTTTCCATTTGCTGCCGTTTCAACGCGAGTGTTGACCGAAGGTAACCGTTGAGTAACCGCGTCACTGACTGAATCAGCGCATCCAATCGCTCGCCCTTTGCAGGGTCGAGATAGCCTTCATCGATACAGGTAGTCAGATGGTCTCTCAACTCGTAAAACGAGCCACGCGCCTGACGGCACATTTGCGCATTCTCTTGGTAGCCAAACCGCCCGTATCCTTCGGCAATGTTGGCAGTCACTGAAACCGCCGCACGGCGAATCTGGCTCGCCAGACTGAACTTCTCGATATCAGGAAGGCCCTTTGCCATATCATAAAGCTCACGCCGCAGTTCGCGCGCCGTCCTCCACACCTCTAGATCCTTGAAGTCCCTGACCTGCTTACCAACCGCGGATGTACTCACGATGTTTTTCATGTTCTAGTTTCCATTTTCCAGTTTCCATTTTCCGCTTTTGTCACTCCGCCGGCAGGAACACCCGAAAACACGCTCCCTTCCCCGGCTCGCTCGAAACGCGGATCCAGCCGCGATGGTCATCCACGATTTTCGAGACGAGCGAGAGCCCCAATCCCACCCCCTCTTTTTTGGTGGTGAAAAAGGGATTGAAGATCTGCTCGCGCAGCTCAGGCGGGAAGCCGGGCCCGGTGTCCTCGAAGCCTGCCTGCACGCCGCGCCTGCCGTCAGAGTTCGCAGCCTCCGCCCTCACGGTCAGCCTACCGCCGGTTTCACTCATGGCTTCATACGCATTCAACACAAGGTTAACGAACGCCTGCTCGCAAAGGTCCGGATCCACGGTCATTTCCGGCAAATCCTCGGCGTACTGCCGGGTGACCTCCACCTTCGCCTCCGGCCATCGCTCGAGCGCCACTTTCAAAGCCCGGTCAAGAAGGGGTGGAATCTGCGTGGGCCTTTTTTCGAGTTTAAGCGGACGCGCGAAGTTGAGAAAGCGGGTGACGACGGAGTTGAGCCGGTTCACCTCACTGGTAATGTATCCAGCCACCTCCGTGGTGAGCGGGTCGGCAGACTGGAGCCGGCGCATGAGCGTCTCGGCTGATCCTCTTATGACTGCCAGCGGGTTGCGAATTTCATGGGCCAAGCCTGCGGTGAACTGGCCCAGAGCCGCCAGGCGCTCCGAGCGGCGAGCTTCTTCCTGCGCCTCCTCGAGGCGGCGGTTGGTCTCTGCCAACTCTTCTGCCAGCAGCCGATAGCGGCGCGCCTGCCGGCGGCTCTCGCTCACAAAAGGGTTCACTAGCACGGCCGCAAGGAAAAAGAAGATATTTCGAAGGGCGAGTTCCTTGGCTGCCTCTGGCGTCAAAACGTACTCCTCCAAGGTTGGGTTGAATCCGAAATATGCTGGGATTAAGAGTGAACAGTAAGCCGTCGAAGTAACGGCAGTCCAGATGAGCGTGCCCGTGCCCTCGAATAACAAGGCTGCCGTCATGACAGGCAAGAAATAGATAAGGTAGTAGCTGCTGTTGATGCCGCCCGCCGGGTCGCCGGTATGCTGCATGAGCAAAGTGGCCAAAAGAATCTTGATGATGACGCTATAGTACCTGCCGCGGGAGGGGATCCAGGCAAGGAGCCGGTGCTCAGAAACTTGAACTAAGCCAATGGCCAGCAGGGTCCCCTGTTTATGAATTTCTTTAATGGGGTCCATGAACGCAAGGCCACCCAGAAAGACCAGCCAGAGGAGATCCGTCCATGCGAGAGTGTGGCCTTGTTTGTCTGCCATGGGAGCTGTCATTCCGAGCCCTTCGGTGTCATCCTGAGCGCAGCGAAGGATCTCGCTCTGGGTGCTAACGGTAAACTCCGCGAGGAATCTCGCTCTACTTCCTACCCCGCCTTCAGCCGCGGTGTTAACACCCTAATGTAACACGGCCGGAGGTTATCCACAGTGTCAATCGCAATGCAGTCGCTCATGCCCGCCGCCTGGCGGGCGCCCAGGAACCATGAAAATAACCCCTCTCCCCAACTTCCCTCCCCCTCTTCCCTCTCCCCAGGGGAGAGGGAAGAGGGGAAGGGGTGAAAGGGTGAGGGGTATTTTCAAAGCAGCTGTGTGTGAAAAGAAAAACCCCTCCACGGGTTCTTGTAGAGAGACGGCTTGCCGTCCCCTGAACGCCACGCCAGGTGCAATTGATTTGACAAATAGTTTGCTATTTCCTAGACTGGCAGTATACGGCTTGGACCTCAGGAAAGGCTGTTTACAAACCCCAAACTTGCTCCCCAAGGGGCAGCTATTCTGAAGCCAATTCAAATCCAATAAGGAATCAAGCTTATGCCAGGCATCATCAAAGAAAGGCTTTTCACTCCCGGACCCACCCCCCTGCTCATGGAGGCCCAGGCGCGCGCGATGGTCGCCAACGTCCACCATCGCACCGAGGCGTTTCGCCAGATCATGCGCGAAACTCTGGATCTCCTGAGGTATTATTTCAATACTCAAAACGAGGTGTTGATACTAGCCAGCTCCGGCTCTGGAGCAATGGAAGGCGCCGTCACGAATTTGGTGTCGCCCACTGAGCGCGTTTTGGTAGGCACCGCCGGGAAATTCGGCGAGCGCTGGCTGGGCTTGGCGGAAGCTTATGGGATAGAGGCCGTCAAGGTGGAAGCTCCCTACGGACACCCATTGAATATCGGGGAAATCAAGGAAAGGCTGGAAAAGGATGGCCCCTTCCGTGCCGTTTACGTTCAGGCCACTGAAACTTCGACCGCCGTGGGCCATGACGTGAAGGCACTCGGGGAGATCGTCAGGAACTATCCTGAGACCTGCCTGGTGGTGGACGCCATCACCGGCCTCGGCACCATGGACCTTAGACCCGATGAGTGGGGCCTGGACATCGTGATCGGGGGATCGCAAAAGGCGGTGATGATCGCTCCCGGCCTGGCCTTCGTCAGCGTCAGCGAGAAAGCCTGGAAAATGATCGCCAAGTCCAAGCTTCCCCGCTACTATTTTGATTTTGCCAAGGAGCGGAAGAACCAGGCCAAAGGCGAGACGAGTTACACTCCCGCGACAACGCTTATCATCAGCTTGCATGCGGCGCTCGAG